>Ga0164313_10000394_pt1 | contig 34265 bp, 30 predicted proteins | sample GuaBasSedimGuay4_FD_113735 | JGI IMG/M metagenome (GOLD analysis project Ga0164313, IMG submission 113735) | Subseafloor sediment microbial communities from Guaymas Basin, Gulf of California, Mexico - Guay4, Core 4569-4, 0-3 cm | ecosystem: Environmental > Aquatic > Marine > Hydrothermal vents...
CACGGTGCCCGCGCACGGTGTCTCCACGTATCGCTGACGAACCTGGAAGAGCTGGCCGAAATCGGCCGTCGCGACGCCCCCGTCGGACAGCTCGGCGATGTGAACGCGGATTCGTTCACAGATTTGCTCTGTGGCCCGAGGCTGGAGCATCCAGCTTGCGGCGTCTTCACCCATCAGTGTGGTGAGGTCTCCGCGCTCCGGGTCGATCCCATCTATGACCGCCTCGACGACGTTTGAGGCCGCTTCGCGAGTTCGGCGCATCCTCTCGGTGTGCGACTGGATTTCTCGCTGCTCGCTATTGGAGAGCTCGCCGTGGGCGATGAGGCGGGCTACCCGCCCATCGATCTCGACCACCGCTGAGCTCATCGCTCGGATGAAGACACGCAGCATTACTTCGCGCCGATCCACGTCGTCTTCTTCGGACTGTCGGTTCTGCTCGATCAATGTGGGCTCTCGGTTTTCCAGGTGTGCTCGCCAGTCGCGCAAGAGTTCGTCGAGATCGCGAGCCACCTCCGCGGCGTCCTCCTCGTCACGGGTTGCGAAGCTCATCGTCCAGCTCACTTCCGGCTCTACTCGAACCGCATAGGGCACGGTTGCTTGGACAGCTACCCCGCGGATATTCGCGCGAATTCGAGTCCGGGCGTCGTCGGCTTCATCGGGCAGGCAATCGGCCATGCCACTCGGAAGATTGCGGCAGAGGATCTCAAACGGTAAACGTTCCGGCCGAATCTCGATCTTGGTCTCACGGGCGCCCGCCTCGAGTTGTTCGCCGAGGAGGCGCGCGTACTCCATGTTTGTCGTCTCACTCCGTTCGCCGGCGCGATTCCAATCTCGGGCGTACGCACTAACCGCCGGCCAGGTTCCGAAGGCCCACCAGTCTCCACGTCGCACCAGCGCACCTTCGGTGTGTGAGCATTCGGTCGAGCCCACTTCCTTTGGATGGCAGCGTCCGTCCAATCCGCTGAAGTTGTGGGAAAGGGGAAAGGGTGGGTCATTCAGACCATCAAGCTCCATCAACCCGACATGCCGTCGCTGGTCACCATCGTCAAAGTTCACTATCAAGACATGAAAGCCAGTCATCGCAGTTGAGAGGCGTCGACCGCACTGGAGCCCCTCGCGGACTTTCTCGGTCCGCAGAATCTGGAAGAACCCCGCCTCCGCAAGTGCTTGCGCCTGCTGCCCCTCTGCCGCCGTGAGGCGTTCGCTAACGTGTGTTCCCCCGCAAAAAATTGCGAGTTGGGATGCCCTCCCGCCGGCGAAAGAGCCCGAGTCTTCGCCATCATCGCGTAGCCGGACGACCATTATCGAGCTGACCTGTGAGGGCAGCCCCTCCTCGAGAATGACCTCAGCGATCGGAGCCTCTGGGAAGAGCAGCGAAGGCAAGATGGTCGCAGCGGCGAAAACGATGGCGCCCCCTCCGAGACCGAGAACGAGTCCGACTACGACCTTGATGAGACGTCGGCGGGGGCCAGGCGCGGGCTTTCCTTCGGTGGGACCCGGGCTGATCGATCCGCTGATGGCTGGCTGCGCGGCGGCCCCGGAGAGGAGGGCTGCGACCGCGGGCAGGTCTTCCGCTGCGATCCAGTCGACGGTCCCGTCGATGAGTATCTTGGTCCTGGGAGTCACGACGTCTCGCCGGATGTATTCGGCCACCTGCTCCATCGTGTAGGGACCTTCCGCGTTCCCCGCTCTGTCGATCCAGAATTTCTGCATCGGTCCTCCGTTCAATGACACTGGTGCTGGACGCACGAGGCTGTGCATGCCGAGTCGTTGCTACACGATTGCGCGCATTGTCTACGGCAGTCCGCACGCCGCCGCCGCGTCGCAGCCTCGGCTTCACGTGCACGCTGCCGAGCGGCGGCATCGGCTTCACGGGTCCGTCGCTGCCGCTCCAGTTGCTCTTGCTCGGCGCGCCACTGTTGCTCCGCGGCGGCGGCGCGCCGTTCGGCTTCCTGTCGAAGGCGGAGGTCTTCGGCTTGCTGCGCGGCCTCTCGTTCCCGACGCTGGGCTTCCAGGCGTGCGGCGCGTTGAGCGAGACGTGAGTTGGCGCTCTCTAGTATGGACCGCGCCCTGGGAGCGTGTGCTCCGTCTGGAAAGAGCTGCATGTACGTTTCGAGCCCCTCGCAATCCGAGGGCTCCTCCGCCGCGGCGCAGCGCGTTGATTCTGCCGCTGCCCAGACCCGTTCGTCGAGGTGTGACCGGAGGGGCGCGAGTTCGAGCGTCCCGGAACCCGAGTGGCCGTCGACTAGGATCGGGAGGAACGGCCTGTGGTGCCGTAGAGCCAGCGCGGCGGGTACGACCATTGCCGCGTCGACCGCGAGCTCACCATCGGAGTCCAGCGTTCCGAGCACCACCGGGCCGCTGGCCCCCGCCGGCGCCAGGCTCACTGTGGCCCCAGCAAGTGGACGGCGCGGGCGGCACGGTGCCGGCGAACCCTGCGGTCCGAGGTCGATTGTTTCGAGGGACATCTCCTCGTCGCGCGGCAGAAGCCCGATGAAGTGAGCCGCCGAGCCTCCGACCATTGCGATGCTGGCCAGGAGCAGAATGACGCCGCCGGCCACTGCGCTTTCCGCCGTGAGGCTCGACTCGTCGCCGGGCGCCACGCTGTCTTTGGAGGGGAAGTCGAAGACGTTTGCCACGAAGAGCCCGCCCAGCACTCCGGCTACGACGCCGCCGACACCCATCAGTGCCATCTGCACGGGGATCTTGCTCTCCCGTGCATACGAGTAGGTGATCTCCACGTGTTGCTGTCGAGACACCTGACAGACTTCCTCTGCGCGGACGCTGAGCTCTGAACCCATTTGGGAGACCTCGATCGCGGGTTCCGCGGTTTCCAGGGTTTGGTCGTCTTCACGCAGCACCCGCTGCGATTGCTCGACCAGGCGACCGCGCTGGTATGAGCAGCCCCCGGCGAGGGCCATGACGACGGCCAGGGACACGAGTCGCGTGCCGAACAGACATCTGTGACGCCCCGGCGGGTCTTGTTCTTTCACCGACGCCCCCATCGCAGCGGTTGCCATTTTCGGGTTTTCGCCAAGACCCACGGCTATCTCCATGCATGGGTGGTTCTGCGCATGCGCGGCGGAGAAGCACCCTCGACTAAACCGGGCATATGGTACCCGGTTTAGGTTCGGTGTCACCAGGTATCAGGGGGTTGTGCCTCGCCTCGGCGCCGAGCCCATACTGGTCAACGTCGCCGCGAACCTTCGCCGTGTGCGGCACCGGCGCGGCCTCACGCAAGAGCAGCTTGCGGAGCAAGCCGGCGTGGACGAGCGCTACCTGCGCCGCCTAGAGGCCGCGACCGTGAACCTCACCGTCGTTCAGCTAGGCCGGCTCGCCAAAGTCCTCGACGTCCCGCCTGGTTTGCTCTTGCGGAAGGCGCAGATGCCCAAGCGAAAGCCCGGGCGCCCCAAGAAACGCGGGCCTCGCTCGGATTCGTGAGGGCGAGATACTCAGGCGGGTGGGGTCCCGACAGCCAGTGCTGAGCAAGTGTCGGAATCCGGGTACGGACCGCTCCCCTTTGCGATTTCCTGGTCCCCGCTGGTCAGTCCCCGAGTAGCTGAATCGCCAGGTCGAGGAAGTCCGTTTCGGTGATGATGCCGACGAGCTTGTTGTCGGCCTCCACGACCGGCAGACACCCGCGCTTGTGGTCTCGCATGCGGCGTGCGGCTTCGGCGATGGTCGTATCTGGCGACACCGTATCGACGTCGCGCTGCATGAGTTGGGCTACGAAGATGTTCTGTTCGAGCTTCGCCTCGAAGGCGGTTCGGGTGGCGCTCGGGTTCAGCGAACTCATCGAGGCCTTCAGCAGGTCGCGCTGGGTCACCAGGCCGATGAGCTTCTCTCCGTCGACGACCGGGAGATGCCGGAAACCGAATCGCTCGAGGCCGTCTGCCAGAAGCTCGAGGTTTTCTTCTTCGCGAAGCGTCACGAGCTCGCGGCTCATGATGTCACTGACGAGCCTGGGGGTTTCTGCCATGGTCTTGCTCTCCATCAGTCTGCGACGGGTACCGTGAGGACCGGCACCTTTGCCGTGCGCACGACGCGCTCGGCGACGCTCCCGAGCAACAAGTGCTTGAGCCCGGTGCGTCCGTGGGTGCCCATCACGATCATGTCGGCGCCTTCTTTGGCAGCGATGCGAGTCACCTCGCTGAAGGGAGTGCCTTCGGTGAGGCGCCCGGTGAGGGTGACGTCGTGCCCCGAATAACGCCGGAGGAGGTCGTCGAGTTGCTTCTGGAGCTCCGTCGTGAGGCTCGCGACGAACTCGGGTTGGGCCAGGATCGCGCCGTCCGGGAGCGCGTAGGTTGGCAGTTGGTAGACGTGGACTACGTCTATGGTCGCCCCCACCTTGGACGCGAGATCGATCGCGTAGCGGAGCGCGTGCTCCGAGGTCTCCGAGAAATCGACCGGACTGAGGATTTTCTTGATCTCTCCCATCGTGCTCTCCTGGCTTTGCGCGCAAATCTTATGTCGCGGCGGGGCGATGGTGACAAAAATGCGCCTCTTTCGCGAGACACCAAGTCAATCCCATCGATCTTCAGTAGTAAGCACGTCTCAGGCCAGGGTCCACGATGCTCCACGAAGCTGGCACGGGGGTAGCAGGGCAGGGTAAGGAGTCTCGGACCCAGGGAGACCATGAAATGGAAGAACCTCTGATTCTCTGTGCGACGGATCTCAGCGATGAGGGCGACCGGGCCATCGATTTGGCCATCGCCGCCACCCGTTCCCTCGGCGGTCGCCTGGCCCTGGTGCACGCCGTCGGGCCGGAGGCTCACGCGGACGACGCGCCAGCGGCGATCTCTGCCGCGGCCGACACCCTCGAGGATCGCCTGAGCGCTCGGAGAGAACGCGCAGAACGGGGTCTCGAAGCTGCCCGGGCCCGAGTCGAGGGCTCAGGCGTCGCGGTCACGGCGCGGTTCTTCGAGGGCACGACCCCCGCCGATGCCATCCTGAAAGCTGCCGAGGAGCTCGAGCCCGCGCTCCTGGTCCTCGGCCGCCGTCACCGAGACACGGGCTTCGTGGGCAAGACGGTCGATCAGATCAGTCGCAAGGGGCCCTGCCCGATGTTCGTCGCCCCCCCCGATGGTGAGGCTCCCCAGTCTCTCGCCGGAGCCCACTGGGTCGTCGGCGCCGATTTCTCGGACCATGCTCTCGGCGCCATTCGAGCGGCCCGGGCCCTCATCGCGAAGCTCGGCGGCGAGGTCACCGTCGTCGCCGTGGTTTCACCGAGCGGGGCCGAAGACGTCCCCTACGAAGAACAGACTCCTCAGACGGCGCTCCGGGAGCAGTCCATCCTCGAGCAAGAGGCCGAGCTCTCGGCCCTCGCGGAAAGAGAGGTTCCGGGCGCGGCGGCCCTCACCGTGCGCTCCATCGACCGGCCGTCGGTCACCCTCGACCGGGTGGCGTCGGAGCAGGGGGCCGACGCGATCATCGTGGGCACCCACGGCCGGAAGGGGGTGGTTCGTTTCATTCTCGGGAGCACTGCCGAGCGGCTCTTGCGAATATCGCGGCGTCCGGTCCTGGTCGTGCGGGACTGCCCCATGGTCGGCTCTCCGTTCTACGCGGCGCCGGAGACCGAGGGGCCGGGGGACGCGGGCACGGATGACTGACTCGATCCCGAGCGACGCTCCGAATACGGTGCTCTCGGAGGTCATGGCGTACATCGGCTTCGGGGACCGAGATGCGGTGCTCTTGAAGGCGGCGGGACCGATCCTCCGACCCCATTTTGCGGGGCTCGTCGAGGCGTTCTACGACGCCGTCGAACACAACCCCGGCGCTTCCCGAGCCATCAGCGGGCCCGCCCAGAGGAAGCGCCTCGAGGTCAGCCTCCTCAACTGGCTCGAAGGTCTCTTTGGCGGGGTCTACGACGATCTCTACCTCGCCCAGCGATCCCGCATCGGCGAGGTGCACGTACGCATCGGCCTCGAGCAACGCTACATGTTTGCGGCCATGGGGCTCGTCCGGGAGCACTTGATCACGGCCCTCATCGCGTCGTCGATGGTTGGTGACCAGGAGCGCCAGACTCGCCGAGCGATCAACCGCATTTGCGATATCGAGCTCGCCATCATGCTCGAGTCCTATCGCGATGCTTACACCGACGGCCTCCGGTCCGAGCGCCAGGCGCTGGCCGAAGACCTCGAGGTCGCCCAGTCCGAGCGCGAGGTACTCATGGTGAAAGCCGCGCGGCACGAAGCGCTGGCGACCATCGGCACCCTGACCGCGGGCCTCGCCCACGAGGTCCGCAATCCCCTGAACGCCGCGAAGCTCCAGCTCGAGCTCATCGGGCGCGCGTCGAAGAAGCTTCAGGACAAGGGGCGGTCGGATCGAATCGGTGAACGGGTCAAGATCGTCAACAGCGAGCTGGTCCGGCTCAAAGAGATGCTCGACGACTTCTTGGCCCTCGCCCGGCAGCGGCGGATGGACCGAGAGGTCGTTCCCGTTCTTCCGCTCTTCGCCGAGGTCCTCGAGCTCGAAGCGCCGGTTGCGGCGGTCGACGGCATTCGCCTCGAGATGGCCTGGGAGGGCAGGGGCTCCGAACTCTCCATCAATGCCGACCGGCCGAAGATCAAGCAGGTCCTGATGAACCTCGTGGCCAATGCCGTCGACGCCATGCGCGGCTTCGAGGGGGGCAGCGTTCATCTCGGCGCCGTCGACGAGGGCGATTGGGTCGCGCTCGAAGTCTGGGACACCGGTCCGGGCATCGAGGAGGCGGTCGTGGGGAAGCTCTTCGAGCCCTTCGTCACTACCAAAGAGGCCGGAACGGGCCTCGGTCTGTCGATCGTCAAGCGGATCGTCGAGGCCCACGGGGGGGAGATCACCGTCGGTGACCGCGATCCTCACGGCACCGTGATGCGCTTCACGCTCCCCAAAGGCTGACGGCTACGGGGTTCGGAGCGCGCCGTCGGCGGCTTGCTCGGCGGTGACGCCCCACTCCTTGAGCCGGTACTGGATCTTGCGTCGGCTGATGCCGAGCATCTCAGCTGCTTCCCGGGTCGAGCCGCGGGTCGCTTCGAGGGTTTCGGCGATGGCGATTCTCTCGAGGGAAGCGAGCTTCATGCCCGGCACGAAGAACGACTGGTTCCCCGTGGACTGGCGCGCGGCGTCGAGGGCCGGGAAGTCTTCGATTTCGAGGCGCTCCCCTTCGCTCATGACCACCGCTCGTTCGATGGCGTTTTCGAGCTCCCGGACGTTGCCCGGCCAGGATTGGGCGACGATGGCTCTGAGGGCCTCGTCGCTGAACCCCGAGAGAGCGCGGTCGTTGTCCTCGGCGTAGTGCTCGAGGAAGTGGTGGGCGAGGACCGAGATGTCACTCCGGCGCTCGCGCAGCGGGGGGATGTCGATCTGAACTACGTTCAGGCGGTAGTAGAGGTCTTCCCGAAAACCACCCTCTCCGACGAGGGCTTTGAGGTCTCGGTTCGTCGCCGCGACGACGCGCACGTCGACCTCGATGGTGTCGTTTCCGCCGACGCGCTCGAACTCCTTTTCCTGTAGGAAGCGCAGCAGCTTGACCTGCACCGACGGTGAGATTTCGCTGACCTCGTCGAGGAAGAGCGTGCCCCCGTGGGCCTGGCTGAAGCGCCCATCGCGGCGGCCGGTAGCACCGGTGAAGGCGCCGCGTTCGTGGCCGAAGAGCTCTGACTCGAGGAGGGTCTCGGCGAGGGCCGCACAATTGAGGCGGACGAAGGGCCCATCGCGGCGGCCCGAGTTGTGGTGGATCGCGGCGGCGATGAGTTCTTTGCCGGTGCCCGATTCACCTTGGACGAGAACGGTCGCGCGACTTTTGGCGACCTGGGCCACCATCTTCATCACGCGCTGCATGGAGGGGTGGCCGCCGATGATTCGCCCGTAGGAAAAGCGCTCCTGAAGGGCCTCGCGCAGTTGGGCGGCCTCGCGTTTGAGGTTTGCGGTCTCGAGGCCGCGGGCCACGAGGGCGCTCAGGGCGTCGAGGTCGAGGGGCTTTTGCAGGTAGTTGTCGGCGCCCTTCTTGATGGCCTCGACCGCCGTATCGATGGTGCCGAAAGCGGTCATTACGAGAAAGACGGTGCCCGGCGCTACGGGTTTTCCCTGTTCGAGGAGGCCGATGCCGTCGAGGATCGGCATCTTGAGATCCGTCACCACGACGTGCGGGTCGAACTCCTCCAGCATGTCGAGGGCCTTCTTGCCATCCGAAGCGGATTCGGTCTCATAGCCTTCGTCTGAGAGAAGCTCGGCGAGCGCTTCTCGGGCGTTTGCCTCGTCGTCTACGACGAGAACGCGGCCGCAGGGTGCGCTCATGGCGCCTCCGGGATTCCTGAAGACATCGGTTTTAGCCGCCGAACCCCACATCGATTGGGTCGTCCTTGAGTAGTTGGGGGTTGAGGAGATCACGATCCTCTCTCGACATATCGTCACGGACGTCCCCGATGAACGTGACAATCCTCTCGGCGAGGGGGGGGCCTTCCACATTATCGAGCTCGGCGAGCTCCGTGGTGAGCTGTTCCCGCTGCTCGGCATGATGGGAAAGCAGCTGTTCTTCGCGTTCCTTCCCGAAGCCTACGGTCTGGCGGAGGGCAGGGCCCAGGATCTGGTCTTCGACGTCGATGTGTGCCCTGAGGCGCTCGTAGAGGTCGCGGGTCTCGATGCGCAGCGCGGTGAGCGCGTCCTTTTCGCCCGCGATCACCTGCCGGGCCAGCTCCTCGATCTGGTCGATGATGCTCCGGAGGACGACGTGCTCTTCGCTGATGCGCCGACGGACAGCGGACGGGCGGAGCGCGCTCGTATCCTGGCCGTCTCGCGTGAGGTGGTCCCAGAGCATGCCGAGGCAGTCGGTGGTGGTCACGATCCCGACCACGTTGCCTTCGTCCACGACCACGACGCTGCCGTATTTGTGCGTGGCCATCTCCTTGACCACGGTCGCGATTTCGGTGTCCGAGTTCACAGAGTACGGTGCCGGGCTCATCGCCTCTTCGACGGTAATGGCCTCGAGGCCCACGGACGGCAGGGAACCGACGAGGGCAATGTCTCGCTCCGAGATGAGCCCTTCGAGTTGGCCACCGCGGAGGGCCGGCAGGTGGCGGATGTGGTGGGCGCGCATGCGCCGCGCGGCCTCGGCGAGGGGCTGCTCGACACCGATGGAGTACGGCGATGGCGTCATCAGATGTCGAATCTTGGCCATGAATACCTCAAGCGACGCAGGAGAGCAGCGCGCTCCGAAGCTTCATTTGGGCACGCTTTTCGATTTGTCGAACCCGCTCTCGGCTCAGGCCGAGGGATTCGCCCAATATGGCCAGAGTTTCGGTGTCTTCGCAGAGGTAACGGCGACGCACGATTTCGCGCTCGCGCTCCGACAGAGCTTCGAGGGCAGTCTTGACCTGAGCGCGCTGGTAGTCGCGGAGCTCGAGGGCCGCGGTGAGCTGCTCGGGGGTGGGCGCTTTGTCCGGGAGCTCGCGGATCGTGCCGTCGTCGAGGGGCCCGACGACACTGTCGCGGCAGCCGAGGGCCGCTTCGACCAGGGCCACGTCCTCTTCGGGGACCCCGAGGGCTTCGGCGACCTCCGTCCGCGCTGCGCACCGGCCCTCGCGCTGGGCGATGAGCCGCTGGGTCTTGCGCAGGCCCGAGATTACCCTCCGGGCGTTGCGCGTGGACGGCGTGCCGACGATCCGCCGGTTGGCAAAGGCGAAGCGGCGCACGTGGGAGCGGACCCACCAGGCGGCGTAGGTGCCGAAGCGGGTGCCTCGGTCGCTCGAAAAGCGCCGCGCCGCCTCGAGGAGGCCGAGGTTGCCCTCGCTGATGAGATCTTCCATCGACGTGCCCTGGCACGCGTAGCGCTTCGCCACCGAGAGCACGAGCCTCAGGTGGGCATCGAGGAGGTGCTGAAGCGCGACATTTGACCCGGCCCGAAACTGCTCAATTAGCTCGCGCTCCTCGTCGGCCCGTAGAAGGGGGGTCTCACGAGCGATTTGCCGGTAGCGCGCGAGGCGGTCGTGTGTATGTCGCTTCATGACCGCCCATAAAGCACGGACCGGGCCAGCCCATTTCCCCAACGCTCCCGGGCCCCGCGCTAAAATCATGCGTAGATTTTGCGCCGCGGGGCTGTCTCAGCGCAAGCGTGGCGCCCGACTCAATGTCGAATTCGGGTTCCGGGTTCGGGGATCGACACGCTCGGGAACCGCCGCTCGTCGAGGAGCGCGGCCAGCGTTTCCATCGCCTTGATCTCGCCGTGGACTAGGGCGACGTGGCGCAGGGGTCCCCGGTCGCGGACCGCCTCCGCGAAGCGCAAGAGGGCGGCCTGGCCGGCGTGGGCGCTGAAGCCGTTGAGCACGCGGACCTCGGCCCGGCGTTCTTGCTCGACGCCGAAGACCCGGACCCGGCTGCGTCCTTCGACCAGCCGGCGCCCGAGGGTGTGGGGCGCCTGCCAGCCGACGATCACCACGGAGTTGTCTTTGTGGCCGAGGGTCGCCTTGAGGTGGTGGACGACCCGCCCAAACTCGCACATCCCGCTCGCGGAGATGATGATCGCGGGATCCGGTGATCTGTCGATCGCCTTGCTGTCTTCGACGCTCTCGACGTAGCGCAGTCCTTCGAAGTCGAAGGGGGACTGGTCCCCGGAGATCGCGAGGCGCGCTTCCTCGTCGTAGCACTCGGGGTGCTTCCGGAAGACTTCGGTGATCTTCACCGTGAGGGGGGAGTCGACATAGACGGGGATCTTCGGGAGACGTCCTTGGTCGTGGAGCCGCTTCAAAGAGAAGACGATCTCCTGGGCGCGCTCGAGGGCGAAGGAGGGGATCACGACCTTGCCGCCCCTATCGAAGGTGCGCTGGATGATGTCCAGGAGTGCGTCTTCGGTGCTCTCGATCGGGTCGTGCTCTCGGTCCCCGTAGGTGCTCTCGGTGATCAGGAAGCTGGTGTTGTCGGGGATCTCCGGGTCCTCGAGGATGGGCATCGCGTACCGACCGAGGTCACCGGTGAAGACGACGCGCTTGGTCTGGCCCACGTCGTCGACGTCGAGGGCGACGATGGCGCTGCCCAAGACGTGCCCCGCATCCAAGAACGTGACCTCGACCCCTTCGGCAACGGTCACCTTATGGCGGTAGGGAACGGCCCGGAAGAGGGTGAGCACGCCCTTCACGTCGTCGGCATCGTAGAGAGCCTCGACGGGGTCCTGTTCTGTCCCGTCGCGTTTGTTCTGCTTATTGATGTAGCGAGCGTCGCTCTCCTGGATCATCGCCGCGTCGGCGAGCATCACGGTGCAGAGGTCGACCGTCGCCGGCGTCGCGTAGATGGGCCCCCGATACCCTTTCTTGTAGAGCAGCGGCAGGGCGCCGGAGTGGTCGATGTGGGCGTGGCTGAGGCACACCGCGTCGAGCTCCCTGATGTTTATCGGGAGGTTGCGGTTCCTGGCCAGGGCTTCCTGACGCCGCCCCTGGTAGAGGCCGCAGTCCAGCAGCACTTTGGCCCGGGGCGCGTGGATAAGGTGCATCGAACCGGTGACGGTCCGCGCAGCTCCTTGAAACTCGATTTCCAGAGCGGTCTCCTCTAGTCGTCCAGGGGCTGGGCGCGGACGGTCAGGACGGCGCATGGGGCGTGGCGCACGACACGCTCGGCGACGCTCCCGATCAACATGTGGGCGAGGCCCGTGCGACCGTGGGTCGCGATGACGATGAGGTCGGCCCCGATGTCTTTGGCGGCCTCGCAGATGGCGTTGGGGGCGGACGCCGCCTGGGCGATGATTTGGTTCACTTCGCTCACGTCGGCGTAGTGCTCAGCGGCGATCTCGTCGAGGTTCTTGCGGACGACCCCTTCGAGCTCGGCGACGATCTTTTCGCGGAACCCTGCAGGGTTCGGGATGGCCCCCGGAGGCACCAGGGGGTCCGGGTCGATCGCGTGAAAGAGCGTGACCTTCGCCCCGGCGGCGGCGGCGAGGTCGGCCCCCGCGCGAACCGCGTCCGCTGCCCCGTCCGAGAAGTCGGTCGCCACGAGAATGTGTTTCGCAAGTGCCATCGGCTCTCCTGATCCTCTGCATAACACGGAGGGCCCGCAACCTCGTAATGTCAGATGGCCTCGGCCATACTCGGGTCCGATGGCTCACCCGAACGCGACCCTGATCGATGGCTTCTACCGTTCCTTCGCGGAGCGCGATGCGGACGCGATGGCGGCCTGCTACGCGCCGTCCGTACGTTTCTCAGACCCGGTGTTTCCGGGCCTCGAGGGCAAGAAGGCCGGCGACATGTGGCGCATGCTCTGCAAGGGGGCGACCGATCTGCGCGTCGAGCACCGTGACGTCGTCGCCGACGATGAGACCGGGACGGCGCACTGGGAGGCCTGGTACTCGTTCAGCGCGACCGGTCGCCCGGTGCACAACGTCATCGAGGCACGTTTTCGCTTCGCCGACGGCCTCATCGTCGAGCACGAGGATACCTTCAGCTTCGGCCGATGGTCGCGGCAGGCGATTGGAGCGCCGGCCTTGCTGCTCGGTTGGACCGGGCTGATTCAGAAGAAGGTCCGGGCGACCGCGGGCAAGCAACTCGACCGGTTTTCCTCGCGGTGAGTGTACGAGGTCTGTCGATATTGGCTATCCTGGAACCATGGCTCGCATGACCTTCCTCGTATTCGTCGCCGCGGCGGCTCTGGCGCTGTCTGGTTGTACCAGCGAGGAGTGCGTCGACTGCGGCAGCTGTGAGGGCCGCGAGTTGACCGAAGACCTGGTCGACGCTCGGCCCGGCTACACGGTCGACGGCGAGCCCGTCGTCACCCTGCGCTACGACCTCGCCGGGTCCTGCGCCGGCAGCGGCGCGCGCACGTTCGCCGTGTGGAGGCCGCCGTCCATCGACGTGCTCACGACCGGCGTCGAGATCGACCCCGACATGGCACCGGAGAGCGAACCCGGCTCGTCGGTCTATCTCTACCGCACCCACATGCTCTCGATCGATGTGCGCCGTGAGACCGGGACCTCCGTCGTGCTCGCCTTCCTCGACGGCACCGGCATGCCCCCGGGATTGCGCTGCGAGCCGGTGGACGGGGTCCTCAGGTGTGAAGAGATCTGAAGTCCGCGCCCCCGTGGTGCCGTCCCGACACCCGCCACCGGGCCAAGAGGCGTGTGATTTGGGCCTCTGATTTGTTCCCTCGCCGAAATACCGGTCATACTGAGGGCCATGCGCTTTCTTTCTATCCTCACGATTCCCGCGATCCTGACCGCCGGGCTCCTCCTCTCAGCCTGTGAGAGCAGCGACGTCCCCGACACCGGCCGGACGGACTCCAGCGTGATGTGCGGTGCGGGCATGCACGACTGCGCCGGGACGTGTGTCCCGGACCAGGTCAACGACCCGGCCCGCGGCTGCAGCCTCGGCTGCGGCGACGCCTGCCCCGCGCCGAGCCCCACTGAGTCCGGCAGCGCGATTTGCACCTCGAGTGGTCGCTGCGACGTGATGTGCATCGCGCCCTTCCGCAAGGTGGGCAGCCGGTGTGAGTGCGTTCCCCAGACCTGCACGCAGGCCGGCGCCCAGTGCGGCAACGCGGTTGATGACGGATGCGGCGGTCGCCTCGACTGCGGCACCTGCGGCGATGGGCGCATGTGCACCGAGACCAACCAGTGCTCTTGCACCGTGGACGCGGCCGAGCCGAACGACATGGAGCTCCAGGCGTTCATGCTCGGGGACTTCCCCGATACCCCCGACACGGAGATGACCTTCTCCGCTTACACGTTGGATTCCGACACCGACGTCGACCTCTACCGGGTCCGGGTCCGGGATACGGCGACCGGCAGCCCGACCGTCCGCGTCGAGCTGCGCAACATCCCCGCGGGCTCCAACTTCGAGCTCGGCGCCTGGTACCGCTGCGACGAGGGAGGCGACGCGACGCGCTGCGACGCCGGGACCGACGCCACCGATACGACCCTCGGCCCCGTCGGGTGCCTCTCCGAGGAGACCGGCACCACGTCCGAGCGTGTGCAGCTCCAGTCGTTCTGCGATACCGACGACGAGAGCGGGAACGTCATCATCCAGGTGCGCAGCAGCACCTGGCTGAACGCCTGCATGCCCTACGAGTTGTTCGTCTCGGTCAGCTGAGCCCTCAGGCGACGGCTCGGGCCTCTTCGTCGGCGCTCAGGACCACGTCCAGCTCTTCGGTGAGGCTCCGGAGGGCCGCTTCGGCGTCGCCCGAATTTTCGTGGCGGGCGTCGTGGCTCGCGATGCTGACCGCGACGTCTTCGAGGCGGTCCACGAGCATGGTCAGCTCTTGGAGGGCGTCTCGTTCGGCCTGGTCGAGGTCGACGAAACGGCGCTTTCCGGTGCCGCCAAAGGCACTCAGGCGGCGCCGGGCACGGGCGGCGGTACGGTGTGCCGCGACGAGTCGCCGGCCTTCCTGGCGGGCATCCGCTGCGGATGTGACGAGGGGCACGAAGGCCGGGCCGAGGCGCTTCGCCTCCCGCTCCACGGCGTCCGCCGCCCGGAATACGCGTCGCGAGAGGGCGTCGACCGGGGTGCGGCGGCGGCGGTAGCCGATGAACGCAAAGAGCAGTGCGGGTGCCCCGGCAGCGAGAGCGCTCAGGCCTACGAGGGCCGCGGTCCCGAGGGGTGCCGCGGCGCCGGCCGGCGGCCCGGGCGAGGGAAGCGCCGCCATCACGGCCATCGGATCGGTGGTGACATCGACGACGATTGCCCCGCGCAGACCATCGCGGACCTCGCTCACCGTCGACAGAGAGTGCCGCGCGATGACCGAGGGGTCGATTCGTAGCGAGCGTGCGGCGCCGAGGTCGACGACGTAGGTGTGGGCGGCGACGTCTTCGTCTACGACTCGCGCTCCCGGCGGGAGGACCAGGAGGTCGACGCGCTGGGCTCCGCCTTCGGTGAAACGGTAGAGCGCGTCGTAGCGCAGGCCGTCGACGGTCGAGGTGATCGTGCCGCTGAGGGTCACGGTGGTGCGCCCCGCGGGCAGGGTCACGCCGGCGTTCGTCGCCAGGGCGTCGACATCGAGGCCGGGGGTCCACGCCGGCAGCGGGGCCCGGTCCTGGGCGACGGCGCCGCCGACCCCGGTGAGCCCTGCGATGAGCGCCGAAGCCAGGGCCGCGAGAGCCAGTTTCCTCACCGCATCCTCCGGTCGGCGAAGGAGCCCATCGCCATCACCAGGGTGCGCTGGTCGCCGTAGCCGAAGCCGTTCCAGGCGCCATCGACGACGCGTTGGTACTGAGCGAGGAGCGTCGCGTCCCGGGCCAGCAGCGGGTCGCGCCAGAGCCGCGCGCCCGCTTCGAGGACCTCCTGGCGCTCCTGGAGGATTTGTCGTGCGCCCGCTTGGTCACCGCTCGCCAGAGCGTCGGCGGCGCGCTGGAGCGCCTCGCCGGCTTGGAACGCGAGGACCGTGCGCTTGACCGTGCGTTCGGTCGACGCAACGGCTCGTTCGCGGGTCGAGACCCGGCGCGCCGTGACGTTGACGTCGGCCGTGCCGTTGGCCTCGCGGTACATGTCCTTGTAGTCGAGGTAGACGTGGGCCAGCCCGGCGATGGTCCCGGCCCGGCCCGGCGGTACCTCGAGCTCCATCAGGATTACGTGCTGGTCTCCCCGGCGGAAGGTCGGCAGGTGCATGCGCAGGCCGCCTTCTTCGTCGCGGCGGTTCTGGGTGATGCCGAGCTCTTCCGCGATGCGACGGTCGGTGGCGACCTCGGTCTGCCGGACGGCGGCGTGCTCTTCTGCGCTGAGGACCCGCGAGCCGTAGACTCGCTTGGCGGTCACGCCTTCGCCGAGGACGATGCGAACGCGGAGGGCCTGGGCGACCGCCTCGGCCCGCGCCTCGAGCTCGTCCTCGAGGATGGCGGCGATGTCCGCCGGGCGCCTGACGAAGTGATAGCTGCCGCTGCCCTCACGGGCGATGGTGAGCATTGTCTCTTCGTCGAAGTCCGTCCCGAGGCCAATCGCCGTGGTGAGCACGCCGTGCTCGTCGTAGAGCCGCCGGGCGAGGCCGCCGAGGTGGCTCGGGGCGGCGTTGCCATCGGTCGCCCGACCATCGCTGATCAGGACGACCAGGCCCAGGTCGTTGGGCCGGTCGCGGCGCGGAGGATCGGCGAGGGCCAGGTCGAGGCCCGCGCTGATGTTGGTCCCACCGCCGGGGCGGATGCGCGAGAGGGCCGCGTGGGCGCTCTCCCCGTCGCCGACCCGGGATGATGCGAGCAGGGGCTCGGCGTACGAGTCGTAGGCGATGATGCCGATGCGGTCGTCGGGGCCGAGGCGTCGTACGAGCTGGTGGGCCGCGTCGATCGCATGGGTGAACTTCTCTCCCGACATGGACCCGCTCCGGTCGATCACCAGGCGAATGTCCATGCGCGGGCGTCGGGGAAGCTCTCCCTGGCGTGCGAGGAGGGCTATCTGCAGGTGCACCGTGTCGCCGCGGGCGGTGACCCGTGAGCGCTCGGCCTCGACGTGCAGGGCCACGGCGTCCCTCGAGGGGCGCGCATAGGGAAGGGCGTCCCGCTCGTGGAAGGCGGCGAGCTGAATTCGTTCTCCGCCGACCATGACGCCCCGGTCGAGGAGGTCTTCGAGGCGCGCCGACGAGCCGCTGCCCCCGACGAAGTTGTTTGCGAGCACGCCGCTCTGGGGCAGCGCCGCGGCCGGCGGTGCAGCGCTCGCGGGGGACCTCCGGTACATGCCCGTTCGAAGACGACGGGGGGCAGGGGCGGGCCTCGCGGCGCCGCCGCGGGCTCCCTCGAAGGGAGCCTCCTCCGCTTCCACCGCTTCGGCTTCCGGCATCATCCCCGGGATGACCGTGGCGGACGCCGCGGGCGTAGGGGACTCGTCGGCCGAGGCTGCGACCACCACTCCGGCGCTGTTCCATGCCCCCGCGGGGCCCTCGGAGTCGTCGGTCGGCGCAAAGGGGTGAGGCTCCGCGACTCCCACCGTGACGGCTGCCTCGTCACCTACGCCCAGGGCGAAGAAGGTCAGCCCCAGGCCGGCGAGCACGAAGAGCCCTGCCGCCCCCGTCCAAATCCAGCGACCCCTATTTGCACTGCCCTCTTGTTGCGTCCGGCGCACGTTTCCCGTGGCGGCGCGGTCCTCATCGGCCCGTCCCATTATCGTATCCCTTCTCGGGGGCCCTCTCCCGGTGGCCGCCCGCTCCGTCCTGTGACCGCGACCCCGCCGAGATACTTGGCGATTTGGAAAAGAAACTTTGTCGGGAATTTATCCACCTGTGTGACGTAGTTTTCCGTCCCTCGTGAATCCGCGTTTCTCCCGTCGGTTGGCCGAGCTCGGTCCGGTATTATCGACCGGTCTTAGGAGAAATGCATGACCACCCGAACGTCGACCTTCGTCCTCTTCGTCTCATTCCTGACGGCCATCGGCCTCTTGGTCGGACCCGCCTGCGGCGGTGACGACAACGAGGTGTGCGTCATCGGCGCCGTCGACGCCTGCGAAGCGGGGTTGGTCTGCGAAGAGGTCGTCGGCGGTATGCCCGCGTGCTTCGCCCCCATCGAGCTCCGTGGCCGCGTCTTCGACGCCTCGACGGACGTGGGCATCGCCGATGCGACGATCGTGGCCCTCGACGTCAACGGCGCCGCGCGCTCGGACGTCGCCCGGAGCGGAATCGACGGGACCTACTCGTTGCCCATTGCGGTGCCGCGGGCCGAGGACGGTACCTTCAACTCGGAGAGCATCAAGCTGCGCGTCGACGCCGACGGCTATCAAACCTTCCCGACGGCGCCCCGGAGCGCGTTGCCCATCGAGGTCAGCGAGTCCGCCGCGGTCGACATCGAAGGCGTGCGCGTCATCATGACGGCGACGACCGACGTTGCGCTCATCGGCCTTCCGGCCGGGGGCGGCGGCGGACGCATCGAGGGCTTCATCATGCATCCGGACCCCTCCGGTGTCCTCGTCGTCGCCGACCAGGGCGGTAACGCAATCTCGACCGCGATCAGCGATCGCGGCGGCAACTTCATCCTCTTCAACGTCCCCGCCGGGACCACTCAGGTCGAGGGCTATCGCGCGGGCATCAACATCGCCCCGGCTACCGTCGAGGCGAGCGGCGTCCTCGACACGGTCTCCCTCGTGGGCACGAGCGACGGTCTCGGAACGGTCACCGGTTCGGTCAACATCGTCAACGCCCCGGGAGGGCTCCTGACGAGCGTGATCCTGGTCGTCGACTCGACCTTCGATGAGACCGCGATTCGGGGCGAAGCCCCGGCGGGGCTCCGAGCCGAGATGGTCAGTAGCGCGTTCAGCATCGAAGGCGTGCCCCCGGGGCGCTACGCGGTCCTCGCGGCCTTCGAAAACGACCAGCTCGTCCGCGACCCCGACGAGAGCATCGCCGGTACCGACATCGTGCGCATCGACGTCGCCGGCGACCTCGACATCGCGGACAGCTTCAAGGTCACCGAGGCCCTCGCGGTGGTGAGCCCCGGCGCCGACACCATCGAGGTCATCACCGGCGACCCGACCTTCGTCTGGGCCGATGACAGCTCTGAGGACGGCTACGAGCTTCGCGTGTACGACAGCTTCGGTGAGATCGTGCACGAAAACACGATGATCCCCGGCGTGTCAGGGAGCAGTGACGTCAGCTACACCTGGACCGGGGCAGCCCTCGAGGTCGGCCTCGTCTATCAGTTCCGCGCGTGGAGTTTTCGGGAGCCGCCGTCCGGGACCAGGACTTTCATCTCGGCGACCGAGGACCTGCGCGGCGTATTCGCCGTCGAGTGATTCGGCGCGCCGCCGGTCGGGTCTTCAGCCCGGCCGGCCGGTGATGAGGTAGGCGGCGAAGGTGCCCAGCCAGTGGGCGCCTTCGTAAGGGCGCCCCGTGATGGCGTCGAGGCCCGCTTCGGCGTGCTCCTGGCCGAGCGCTTCGAGGCGCGGTCGTCGCGCGTCGTCTTCGGGCAACGCTCGACCGATGGCCTTCAGCATCCAAGCCCGGCTGAGGTTCAGGCCATCGAGGTGGGCCAGGCGGCCGTCGTTTTCGTCCATGACCGAGACTGGTGTGAGGTCGACGTCAGTGAGGTTCGGAAGCGCCGTCGTCAGCCAGGTCGCGAAGTCCTCGGGCCCGAGGACGCGGCTCATGAGGTCGGCCGTGCCGAGGGAGGCAGAAAGGAAGTCTTCTCCCGAGGGCTCGAGGTGGAGCGGCAGGTCTCGGTCTTCGCCGTGATAGTCCAAGACGCGCCGGGTGATGAAGGCCGTCGTGCCGTCGGTTTCGGTCGCTCGGGACCAATCCAAGAAGAGCCCCAGGGAGAACGCGGTTTGGCTGTGCACGCCGCTGCGAATGGGGCGGTGAAGGGTCACCAGCCACGCCGAGAGGCGAGCCCCGGCGAGCATCGCCAGGGGCCGGAGGACCCTTCCGAGGGGCACGAGGGCCCAATCCTTCGATGCCGTGAGCTCGTGGTGAAGGGCCAGCACCCAGGCGAGGCCGTAAGGCCGCTCGAACGAGGGCCGCGAGTCGAGGTGCAGCAGCTCGCGGGCGACGTTCTCGGCCGTGAGGCTCTCGGCGAGGGCTCGTCGACACTCGTCGGCGAGGCCTGACCCCTGATGCACCGCCCGGGCGAGGAGCCAGTGGGCGTGCACGGCAGAGTGCCAGTCGTAGCAGCCGTAGAACGCCGGCGTGAGTTCCCGGGGCAGGCGGAGGTCGGCCTCGCCTTCGAGGCGCAGGGCCACCTGGTTCGGGTATTCGCGGCGGATGCACGCGAGGGCGAGGCGGACGAAGGGGTCTATCGCCTCCGCCTTTGCCTCTGCCAGAGGGCTCATTCCTTTTCGGGGACCCAGGCGGTCTCGATCTGCTCGCCCTCTTCGGCGCCGAAGTAGATCTTCATCTCCTTGAGCATGAACTCCGTACCCTTCTTGCTCGAGAGGTCGACGCGGTACGTATTGATGTAGCGCACGCTCTCTTTGAGCCACTCCTCCCACGCCTGGTGGGAGATGTTGTCGAAGATCCACTGCCCGAAGTCGTTCGGGAAGGGAGCCCTCGCGAGGGCGGGGAGGTCTTCGTCCTTCTTCTTGCAGTGGACGATGCGGTCGTTGTCGGCTTGGGCCATGCCTTGCTCCGGGATTTCGGCGCCGACTATGGGGCAGGACCGACCGGGGCGCCACCCCCGTCAGCATCGATCACTCTGCGAGCTCGTCGGCGACCCCCGCCAGGACGCCTCGTGCGTCGTCGACGATGGGCGCGATGTGGCCGGGCATGATGCGGACCAGGTCCGCGAGCTCCGAAAGCTCGTGGAGATGAGCGGCGTATTCGCTCTTGTCCTTGACCAGAAAGAGCCGGGTGACGCCGGTGACCTTGGGGCGGCCGGTCTGGCCGAGCATCTTGTAGACCGCGCCGAAGAGCCCGGGGAGATGCGGTTGGTTGAAGAGCGCATCGTTGAATATCAGCGTCACGCCGTCTTTGGAGCGCACTTCGAGCACGCCCTCCACCTCGCCGAGGCCCCGGAGGTGGGTGAGGGAGAAGGTATCGGTCCCTTCGATCTCGTCGTAGGTCAGGTCGACAGGCACGACCTTCTCGACCTTCTTTCGCGCGCCCCGCGGGCAGATGACCACCAGGTCGGGGTAGCGGTCTTTGTAGCGGCGGGCGTCCATGCGGTGGAACGCGCTCGGGACCACCAGCCAGGTCGGAGTGCCCCACTCCTCGAGGCGCGCCATGCCTTCTTCGTCGAGGGCGATTCCGTTGTGGATCAGCAGGCGCCCGTCATCGTTCTTCACGACGAGCATGTGGCGGCGGAGCGCCACGGTCGGCAGCTCGCCCTCGACTCGCCAGAGGTTGTCGGTGAACTCTTCGATGGCGTCGTGCTGGAGGACCTTCCAGCTGGGAGGGGGCGTCATGGCGGGGAGGTTAGCGCGTGCCATCGAGAGACGTCATGGAACCACCGCATCAGATGCTCCGCGGGGGAACCGGCGAGGTCTATGTACTCCAGCTGACCGACCGTCGCCGGGCGAAATTGCGGGTCTTTTTGGAATGGGTCGTGTGGCTCGCTACTTGCGTGGGCATTCCTGGCGACGGCGGGTTGGTCGATGACCACACGCAACGCAGGCGCGCTCCTCGTTGCCACTGGGCGGGGTGAAATCTCCGCGGGAGATCTGCTTTGGGCATGACGGACACTCGGATACTGATCTTACTCGGATTGCTCCTCGCCTCGTGCAGCAGCAGCGGTGGCAACAGTGACGGAGGCGCTGCCGTCAGTGCCGACGCGGATCGCAATGCACCCGACGCGGACCGCAACGCGCCTGACGCGGATCGCAACGCGCCCGACGCGGACCCCAGTGTTGCGGATGGAGGGGCAACGACTGCTTGCGCCGGCGAAGTGCCTCGTTGCGCGGACCACGAAACGCGCCGCTATTGCAGCGGGGGCGAGTGGTTCGACGAGACATGTGCGACCGGCTCGGGATGCGTTGCGGGCGCATGCGTGCCGGGCGCCTGCTCGGATGAATGCAACCTCGGCGAGTCGAGCGGCGCCGGTACTTGCGAGGTCTACGACATCCGCTCCTCGACGTGGACCGCGACGAGCCCGGTTGCCTCTACTCACGATCGCGCTCGTGAGTACAATCGATGGCTGCGGCGGGACAGCCTGGCCGCTGGGGGCGTGGGCAGCGTGCGCTACAGCGATCCGCCCAGCTACGACAACCCCGTGTACATGGGGGGCCTGGGCGATTCTGCCCTCTGGACCGGTACCTACTTGGCTGCCGAGGCTCTACGTCTTCAGGCCACGGGTTCGGCCGATGCTCGCGCCAACGTGATTGAGCTCGTCAACACGCTGCATGTTTGGTTCAACGTATCCGGTGATCCCGGCCTCCTCGCTCGCTTTGCCATCCCCAGCGACACGCCGCGCCCCGTGGTCCTCGGCGACATGAACTGTGCGGACGCCCGGGCCTTTTGCGGCGTCGATTACGAGGGAACCAACTACGATTACGTCGGCAATATCAGTCGAGACCAATACCAGGGGGTGATGCTCGGCTACGCCTTGGCCTATGAAGCGTTGAGCTCGGAGGATGAGGCGACGCGAGGGCTCATTCGCGATGATGTGGTGGAGTTCGTCGAGGAACTGATGAAGGAGCGCACGCTTCCCGTCGAGATCACGGTGAACGGCTTCTCCGCCGGCGTCCGCAACATCAACCTGCGTTTCGTGATCCTCGATACTCGTGAGCTGCGCGACGGGGTCATCGAGTTGTCCGTCGACACCAGCAACGTCGCGAATTCCAACGTGACTGGTTTTCGCGAGTTCGCCCCGAACATGGCCCACATGATTCGCCAACTCCCCCTGCTCGGCTCCACCCCAGACATACGCCGCTCAGGGACTGCGATCATGCTGATGTCCTTCTTTCAGGTGGCTCTCGAAGTCAGCGAGAACGTCCCCGCCTATGCGAGTCGCCGTGCATCGATTCTCGAGTACTACGACAGCGCCTCGGGGCAAGGTGGCAACGCGAACGACTGGCTCGATATCGCCGAGGACTGGGTCTACACCGGAAGCTGCGGCAGCGGATACTACGGCAACAACATCACCATGCTGCCCATGCACAATCTCGCTCGTCTGGAAACCGACCCGACTCGGTTGTCGGTCATTCGCGACGAGATCCTCCGCGGGAAGATGTGGAGCGATTTCGAGAACACCAAGAACAGCTTCTTCTCGTTCATCTATGCAGCCGACTATCCGGGGGTCAGCGCATCCGTGGCGAGCGATGCGGCCGCCCAGTTGGCGGGGTTTTCTTCGCCGCCCCGAGTCAGGGTCGGGGTCGATTTGCGAACTGACGCCAGGTACATGCCCCACCAAAGTGGATGCTCGGACCAGACCGGACACGATGGCGCCGTCGATGTGGCGGACCGCGTGGTCGAAGATTTCATGTGGCAGAGGCACCCCTGGGGCCTTCACGACACCGCCGACCTCGCGCAGACCTTCCCCGGCGTCGATTACCTCATCGCCTACTGGCTCGGCCGCAAAGAGAACTTCGTGAGCGATGACAAGGTAGGCACCTGCCTCGCATGGCACTAAACTGTTCGAGTTGGCATGTCTTCCGGCCCAGTCATCTCGATGGTCGTCGCCGTGTTCGCGCTGGTGGCGTTCGCCTGCGGTGACGACGTAGACGTCGTGACCGATAGTGGTAGCACCGATACCGGGACCGACGGCGGAGGCACCGGGACCCCAATCGACATCCCGTGGCTCGCCGCTGGGGCGCCTCCCGTCGGTCTGACGCCGTGTCCCGATGGGTGGCGCGAGGTCACGGGAGCCTACGTGACCGAGTGTGATCCATATCCCGAAGCGGGCCCCGAGGCCTGTGGGCCGGGCGAAGCGCACTTCCCGGGGGAGCCCGGGTGCCGGGCTGTCGGCGCAGCGTGCCCCTCGGGGGACTATGCGACCGTGCTACCGAGTACCGGCGAGATCATCTACGTGAAGGCGGGGGCGGACCCCGGCGGAGAAGGCTCGCGTTCGTCGCCCTACGGCTCGCTTTCCGAGGTGAGTTGGTTGACGGTCACCGCTGGCACGACGGTTGCGCTGGCCAAGGGAACCTACGCGGGCACCCTGCCGCTCCAACCCGGAGCGCAAGTCATCGGAGCGTGTGCCCGGGACACGATCGTCACTGGCGTCGACGCGCCTGTGCTCGCGGTCGTCACGGTGAACCGCAGTGGTGCTCCGGCGGTGGTTCGAAACTTGTCGATCGCTGACGCTCCTCAGATCGGGGCCGTGGTTCGGGTGGGTCGTGAACTCACTCTCGAGGGGGTGATCATCGAAAGGTCGCGCATTGCGGGGCTGGTGGCCGGCGGTTCCGGGGCGGTGCTGACGCTCGACGACGTCGTCGTTCGCGGTGTTCGGCCAGAAGCCGGCACCGGCGCCCTCGGTCGAACGCTCAGTCCAGGTCGGAGTCGTAGCGTTGGCTGCGGCGACTATCGAGCTTCGCGATTTCGCGCTCACGACCGTCTCGCATTCGGAGTGCGCTTCCTCGACATGCCCCGACGAGGTGCTGGGGTACGGCGCCGCTGCCATCTCCGCGACCATGCGTCTCGAGAGGTTTCTCATTCAGAACGCGGCGACCTGCGGGGTCTTCGTGGCCCCCCTCGCCACTTTCGGAGAAGCCGATGAGCCAGAGGAGCCTCCGTTCTTGGAGCTCGCTTCGGGGATGGTTTCCGAGGCCGTGATCGGTGCCTGCGTTCAGGTGGACGGATACGATCTGAGTCGCCTCACCGACGACGTGGCATACAGCGCCACCGGCACAAACCTCGACACCACGATGCTCCCGGTGCCGGGGACGGTGGGCGCGGCGGGTCCCTGAAGCAGAATCCGTGGCGGCTTGTTCTGGGGGGGCTTGGCCCTGACCGTCCCGGTCAGAACAAGCAGAGCGCCGCGGCCGGGGCCCCGAGGTCATTGCCGGGGTGGCAGTCGGCGACCTCGTCGTCCGGGTCGACCTCGACCAGGAGCTCGTCGGCCGAGGTGACGGTGCCGCGGCAGCCGATCTCTTCGCATTCGCCGGGCTCGAGGAGGCGCGTCGTGGTGGACTCGCAGACCGCCACGGCGCCCTCGGTGAATCGCACGGTCACGCCGTCGATGACCGGGTTCGTCCCGCGATTGCAGACCCGCGCTCGGAGATCGAGGTCAGCGGGGAGCTCCGCCGTGCAAATTTCGTCGACATTGAAGAACACCACGGTGAGGTCGGCGATGTTGAGCACGCCGAGGTCGCCCTGGACGTTTTGCCGGAAGTTGTTGAGGCCCGGGACGGTCCAGTTCTGCTGCCAGGCGCTGGTCTGGACGACCTGAGCATCGTCCGTGACGTGGGTGACCGAGTAGGCGTGTTGGTTCCATATGGGACGCGACGAGGCCCAGCGGTCCTCGGGGTCGCGGAGGATCACGAAGCCGTTCTGGGCGACGTGGGCGTCACCCCCGGGGAAGAGCGGGTCCATCGCCGGGCACCCTGTATTCATGGTTCGGGCCACCACGATCTCGGTCGCGAAGTCACCGTCGACGTCGGCGATGATCGGCAGCTCGAAGCCGGTCCCACTCGAGGCCGGCGTGCTGAAGAGCACCTCGCCGTTCGCCCCGTCGTAGACGCGCAAGTAGCACTCGTCGCGGTAGACCGCTTCTCCGCGGCCGTCTCCGTTGAAGTCGAAGATGCTCGACCCCGTGCCGCTGGACGAGAAATCGCTCGACGGCTGGGCCCAGAGCACGCCGTTTGGCAGGCCCGTGCCCGCCGCGCCCCGGACGCAGGTGCCCCCGGGGCGCTGGGGCTCCGCCGAATCCGGCGTGTCGTCGCAGTCGAAGTCGTAGACGGCGTAGAACTCGTTGGCCGCCGCCGCGAACTCTACCTGTCCGTCGCCGTCGAAGTCGCTCGCCGTCGGCGCCCCGCCGTGGCCGCCTGCCACGCCGGTCGAATGATGAAGCTCGATCGGCCCGAAGATCACCGTGCCGTCGAGGGTCTGCACGCGGATGGTGCCGGTCGTCGTCGGATCGAAGACGTTCGTCTCCGCCGATACGACGATCACCTCCGGGAGGTTGTTGGGGGTGGGCATGCCTGGAAGCACCGAATACTGGCCGAGGTCGGCAAGGCCAATATGTCCCGTGCGATGGGCCGGTAGCGAAGAGAAGTAGCTCTCGTCGACCCACTCAGTGGTGACCGGGTCCCACTCGGCGATGCGCGTCCCGGTCACGAGCTCGACCCGCCCATCGAGGTCGACGTCGGCGGCGGTGTGCATCGGACCGTGGGTGATGTAGGTGACGGGTTCGACCGCGTTCTGTAGGCAGCCGAGGTGGTCGAAGACCATGGTGCCGATGAGGATCTCCGGGTCTCCGTCGTCGTCGAGGTCGAAGACCCCGGGCCCGAAGTTCGCCGAGTTGGTCGCGATGTCCACGGCTGTGCCGGTCTCGCAGTCGCGCCCATACCAGAGCCGATTGGCGCTCGGCGTGCCCCCGGTGACGGAGACCGAGAGGGCATAGAGATTCAGCGGGACCGAGTTGCCCGCCCCGGTCGTCCGGTGCATGCCGATGATCTCCGGGTGGCCGCCGGTCGGCACGTCACCGTCGAGATCAACCACGGCCCACTGCGTGCCATAGCCCGGGCGGTTGGCGTCGTCCGAATCCCCTGCGCCGCCAATCTGCAGCTGCTCCTCGCAGGTCCGCCCATCGAAGATGCGTAAGGTGCCGATTCGCGCCGACAGGCCGCTGTCGTGGAACCAGGTGGTCGCGATGATCGACGGTTGGAGGCGCCCCGGGTCCTCGTCGAGGTTGAGGTCGGCGACGATGGGCGCGGTATAGATTAGAGCCGAGGCGGTGTTTGGGTCGCCGGCGGCCGGGCCGGTCCACTCGCATTGGACGGTGGGCAGGACATCTTCGAGGGTGTTTGGGCGTTGGCACGCCGGGTCGTTGATCACCTCTGGCGGCACGCCGTAGGGAAGGCACTCGCCGTCGGCGCTGCAATACGAGTCGCCCGGGCAATCGTCGTGGGTCGTGCACGTGCCGAGGTCTGGAACGCAGGTGCCAAAGCGACACCGGGCGGTTCCCATACAGGCCGGGGTGCAACCGCCAGCGTCGGCGTCGCCCGTGCCCGAGTCCGTCGCGGCCCCGCTGTCGCCGGCGGTTCCCGAGTCGCCCGCGTCCCCTGCATCTCCGGCGTCCACCGGGCCGCCGTCGACGTCGGGTGAGTCCGAACAGTCGCAACCGATTACGGAGAAGAGGGCGAGGCAGAGCGCCCACCTCGAGATGGAGAGCAGGTGGACTGACGATGAATGACGCACGGGGACTCCCTGGTAAGCCAGCTCAGTGTAGCGGACTTTGCGGCGTCGTCGTTCACTCGCGGCGCACCAACCGCAGCCAGCCGAAGCGCGCGGGCACGTGGAAGTTCGGGCGCTCGGTGTAGGTCGGGAAGCGGGCGAGGTGCGTGCGATCGCCGCGGGGGCCGGCGATGCGGTAAAGGGCGAGCTTGAGTTGGGAGGGATTGAGGGTTTCCCGGCCGACGGCCGCGGCGGGGATGCGTACCTCGATGGTGAAGCGTCGTGCTTCTTCGTCGACCCGGGTGCCGAGGGTCATTCCGCTCGACCATTCCACGTCGCCGCGGGGGCGACGGCTGCGGTCGATGTCGATGTCCATAAAGTGCCCCCGGGGGCCGAACTCGTATTCCCGGTAGGTGCCGCGGGAGCGCGGGGAGTGGTCGAGGAAGACCTCGACGGCGTCGAAGCGATAGAGGTTCGGGTGTTCCGTTTCTATCGGGGCCTCGGCGTCGACGTTCAAGGACTCGTAGGCGCAGTCGAAGGCGAAGTAGAGCGCCTCGGGGGTCCATAGGGCCCGTCCGAGGGTCTCGGGTCCCGCGTCGCGGCCGCGCCAGTCGGTGTCGATGGGCATGACCTCGGCGTGGGACCACGCTTCCTCGTCGAGGACCCCGTCGATGGTCGGCGCCTCGGTGGCTCGGCGCGCGGTCATGGCGTTTTCGATCCACGGGAGCGCGCCCATGGGGGAGGGGCTCCTGCCGATTTCGAAGCCCGGCATGCCACGGTAGTGGGCCACCCGGCGGCCACCCGCGCGACTCCGGAACGAAGCATCGCCGACGATCGTGATGCCCCGGAGGACGTCGGTCGTCTGCCAGAATCGCCGCGCTGCTTCTTCCACCAAGGGCGGCGAGGCGTGGCCGATCTCCCGGGCGAGGTCCGCATTGTCGAGGTAGCCCATGTATTCGATGGCGACGGCTTCGGCGAAGACCGGGTTGGTGCTGCCGATGGCGACGCCGTCGTCGAGGGGCTCGATGAGCGCGAAGCCGTCGCCGGCGACCGGGGGCACGCCGTCGATGAGGGTGGCATCCGGGAGGGCGATTTCGAGCACGTCGACGATGCGCTCGGCGAAGGCCTCGAGGGCCGCGGTGTAGGCGGCGCGGTTGTCGTCGTGCTGGTTGCGAAAGCGATGCAGCCACGTGCCGAGCTCTCGGTGCATGCGCCCCGCTCCGCTCCGCGGGGCCTCGGCGCCTTCCATCACCACCAGGCCCATGTTGTTCTTGATCGCCAGGGTCATCACCGCGAAGCGGTGCATCTTCAAGCGCGGGACCGAGATGAAGAGCCCGTCTCGCAGGTGGCGGGCGACGATGCGGGGCAGCCGGAGGCCGGATTGCAGGCGCACGGCGTCGGCGTTCGGTGCGGCGAGGGTGGGCGCCAGGTCTCCGTCGGGGCCCCGGTCGTCGTAGAGGCCGTAGTACTTCACCTCTTCTTCTTCGAGCAGTCGGTCGAGGCCCGTCGCTCGCTGCCAGTCATCGAGCTGCTCGGGCCGGGACCACACCTCGACGATGCTGATCTCCCGGTGGCCCCGGGCCTTCAGGCAACGCACGACGCCGCGCAGGAAGTCGATGCCCGTCGTGCGCAGCTGGATGCCGTCATCGATGCGATGGGGGCGCAGCAGATTGATGCCGGCGAGGTTCGGCTTGATGAGCACCGGCGTATCGGCGGGCCGCCGCGGCACGACCTCTTCGCAGAGGCGCCGGCCCGCGGCTTCACCGTCCCGGGTGCGGATGACGTGCACCTCGGCCTGTCGCTCCCGGCGCATCCGGGCCCGGTGGGCGGCGACCAGGGCGGCGACCCCGACTTCGTCCGACGCGTCTTCTTCGGCGCCGGGTTCGGTCTCGGTGGCTGCCGGATCGTCCGGCTCGCCGTGGTGCATCTCGGAGGCGGCGGTCACTTCGTCCGGGGCCGAAGGTTCAGATGCCTCCTGTTCTTCGTCCTCCCCGGCGGCACCGGCGGTCGGAGTGCCTGGGGTGCTCGGAGCACTGGTCGATGCCCGCGTGGGATCCGCCCGGTGCGGCTCGCTGGGAGCGTCGTCACCGCACCCGAAGGTGAGGGCGCCGCAGATCAGGGCAAGGACGTAGGGCCGCACGTGCCGAGGGTACCAGGCGCCGCGATGACCCGAGGTGAGATCGGAATCCCCCGGTCAGCCGAGGAGGCCGCCGAGGGACGCGGCGATCAGGGGCGCGGCGGTGAGCCAGGCGGCCGACAGGGCGACGTTGAGCCACGCGTTCATCTTCGATTCGTGGTGTTCGATGACAGCGACTCGATCGCCGGAGACCGTTCTCCAGGAGGCGGGTCCTTCGGCCGTACGGTAGCTCGGGGGCCGATGTCGTCCTTGGGCCATCGCGAGGACCGGGCCCGGGGCGGTTGACGAGGTCGATATTCCTCGCTGCGGGGTCAGCCCGTCATCGAAGGCGATGCCGCCGTGTGCGTCCGTGTGACCGGCCCTCGCGCGCCGGGCGATGTGTGCCCGCCCCCACGCTACGGCGGCCAGGAGCAGAGCCAGGAGAGCCAGGGCAAGCCCCCCGGCTCCGGCGATGACCCAGCCTCTCGGGGGCGCGAGGGAGTCGGCGATACGTCGTGTCTCGACGTCGACGACCTCGCCGGTCGCGCCGTCGAGGGCGATGATGTTGAATGACTCACCCATGAGCCAGAGATCGTGGGCGGCGTCGTGACGCACCGAGACGGGCCACCGGGAGTCCAACTCCACGGGCTCACCAAAACTCCGGGACCCGTCGGCGGGCGTCCCGAAGGAAACCTGGCAACGTGCTTCCGGCGTGCAGCTCCGGTGAAGGGTCTTGCCCGTGATGCGCACCTCGTCGCGGCGCTGACATCGCGAGGCCGCGCATTCATAGCCAGCGGGGCAGAGAGCCTCGGGGTCGGCCTCGGGGTTGCCGCCACACCACGTCATCCCGTCTGCGGTCGTGACCGCGGGCAGCGTGCCGACCACCGTCAAGGTCTCCGCCCAAGCGCGGGGCTCCGGATTGCCCGCTCGGGCGAGGCCTCCCGGTACCAAGACGACCAGCGTTGTCAGCCCGGCGACGGCGCCGGCGGCCGCGATGAGACGCAACCGGCGCCCGGCCCCGAGCGCCACGACCGCGCCGCCGACGACGGCTGCTGCGCCAAAAAGCACCAGACCAATCAGATAGATTCCCACATCGCCCGTCCCGCAGCGCCAATGGCTCGTGACCACCGGCTCTGCGATCCAGGCCATGCAACCGAGCCATACCACCGGGGCCGTGGCCCCCACGCCGCCGGCGATCCCTGCCCCGAGGCGCCCCGGCGCCAACCAGGCCGCGATCACGGCGACCCCGAGGAGCCCCGCCGCGAGGAGCGGGGCCATTGGGAGAATCTCGCCTCCCATCGCGATGGTGAGGGCCAGGAAGAGAGAAACGCCGGCGGCGAGCCCTGAGACACCGCCCGCCACAATCGCGTCTTTTGCCCGTTTCACGGCTCTAGAACGCCCGAGGACTCGGGCGCTTACACCCCGCACCGCGATTCTTCTCTGGAAGCTCAGTAGCCGACCGACATGCCGATGGCGCGCAGCACGCTCTCCCCGGGTCCCCTTCACAATTTCGCCTCATTTGCTCCTCGGAATCTCCTCGGCTCCTCCGCGGGGAGGCCTTGTCGGTCTTCTAAACCAGAGGAGTGGCGCGGCCTCCTCGGGTTCTCCGAGGTGACGCCGGGTCCAGGGAGAGTGAGGAGAGACCATGGAGATCACTGAAGCCATGCCGGGGCCGGCGCCCCAGTTCCCAACCCACGTCGTACCGACGGTTGAGGCCGCGGGGGCGGTCGCCGAGAAGGCGGCACCCCCGCAGTCGACACCTGCCGACTGCGCTGCCGCCGCTGAACACGCGCCCGCCGCCGCCCGCTCCGCCGAGGTTGAGCGCGGCTGGTCCGCGGACCTGGTCGGGCCCCTGGGACCCACCGAGCATTTCGACGCGCGGACCGTCACTGTGCGTGCTCTGACCGGCGTCGGCCTCTCGGCGCTCTACGGACTGGCCCTCGGGTCCCGCGACGGAGGCTGGGCGCTGCTCACGGACGCCCTCGCCGTGCCGATGGCCCTCATCGCCGTTTGCATCGTCGGCATGCCCGCCCTCTTCATCGCCTTTGCGTTCCTCGACGCACCGATCGAGCCCAAGGGCATGGCGATGGTCTCCGCTCGCTCCCTCGCGACGGCGGGGCTGGTCCTCGCGGGCCTCGCCCCGGCTGCGGCTCTCTTCATCGTGACGACCGAGGGCCGGATGGCGGCCGTATTGATCGGCAGCTTCGGTTTGCTGCTCGGGGCGGCCTTCGGCTTGCGCGCGCTGCTCTTCGACGTGGTCCGGACCCTATCCGGGGCGCGGATCACCACGCAGCTCGCCGCCGTCGTCGCATGCCTCGTATTTTGCGCGTTCGCCGTGCTGCTCTCGGCTCGGGTAATCGAGTCGTTCGGCTCGCTCATGTCCATCCTCGCGCTCATCGAAGGTGCATCATGATGACCCTAGTGGGTCGCCTCCTCCGGGCGCCGGGGGCCGTCGCGCGCCAGTGTCTCGAGGGGGAGGGGCAGCGCGAGCTGGTCACGACGTCCCTGGTCGCCATCGCTTTCGGGGCCGGAATCTTCGGGGCCGTGGTCGGCTCCTTCCGCGGAGACCTCCAAGTCCTCTACGCGAGCCTCAAGTTGCCCCTGGCGCTCCTCGCGACCCTCGTCGTGTGCGTGCCGGGGTTCCACGTCCTGGCTCTGGCCCTCGACCAGCCGCGCACGCTCCGGGCGACCATCTCCCTGGCTCTCGCGGCGGCTGGGCGCGGGGCGCTGGTATTGCTGGCCCTCTCGCCGCTCCTGTGGCTCGCGATCGACGCCGGCGCGAGTTATCACGGGAGCGTTCTTCTGGCCTCGGCCTGCTACGGCGTCGCGGGCCTCGCCGCCCTCAGCGTCCTGCTGCGCGGCCTCGGCACCGGCGGCCGGCGGCTCATGTCGGCGGCGGCATCGATCGTGCTCTTCCTCGCCGTGTCCGGGCAGACGGGGTGGATTCTGCGCCCGTACCTCGGGCGCCCGGCCCAGCAGGAGATCCCGTTTCTCCGGGCTCGTGAAGGAGGATTTGCGGACGCCGTATGGACGAGCGGCCGGTCCGCCCGCGGAGACTATGACGAGCCGCCGGCGCCCATCGAAAGCACGCCGCCACTATCGGGGGCCGTGGACGACCTGAACTGGGCGGACCGCATCGAACGCGACGACCATCTGAAGCGCATGAGCCAAAGGAGGGCCCAATGAGCCTCGTCGACTTGCTCGTGCTCTATGGAGCAATGGGGCTGGCTTGCGCCGTAGCGATCTACCGACGCCGCGGCACGGGTGGCCGCGGTGCGTTCGTCGCAGCGCTGATCGCCATCCCCCTGTGGCCGGTCTGGGGCCCGGTGGTCTTGACCTCACCGCGGGAGGACCTCCGTCGTCGCCTTCGAGGCGGTACCCGGGCGGCTCGCCGCATCGAACTCGCCCTCCATGAGGCCCTCGAGGCCGCCCGGGGCAGTCAGCTCTCGGCGCTCCTGCCCGCCGAGGCCGTGTCGCGCATCGTCTCCGCGGTGGAGACGAGCGACGCCCGGCGCACCGAGCTCGACGTGCTCCTCGCCCGCCCGGGCTTCGACCTCGCTTCGGCACGCGAACGCCTCGAAGAACTCGGTCGGGGCGGGGCGACGCCCCGGGCGATGGCGACGGCTCGCCTGCACCTGACCAACGTCACCCAGCTGCACGCGATGCGGGATCGCGACGAGCGCACCCTCGTCGACCTCGCCGAGCTCGTAGAGGCCTTGCGCACCCAGCTTGTCCTGGCGCGCTTCGCGGGCTCGTCGGTCGAAGGCGTCGGCGACATCGTCACGGACATGTGGGCTCGGGTGGAGGGCCTCGGTGAGGCCATGGATGAACCCTTCGGCACCCCGATGGATGAGCTCACGGACGAGCCGGCGCTATCGGAGCGGCCCTCGGCCGCGTAGGGTGGGCCCGATGGCCACCGGGCACATATTGGTCGTGGACGACGAGGCCCACATCCGCGACGTCCTCGACTACGCCCTGACCCAAGAGGGCTACCGGGTGACGGCGGTCGGTGATGGCCGGAGCGCCCTCGAAGCGCACCTCGAAGGCGCGCCGGACCTGGTCGTCCTCGACGTCATGTTGCCGGAGCTCGATGGGCTCAGCGTCTGCCGGGAGATTCGGAGCCGGTCCGAGACCCCGATCCTCTTCTTGTCGGCCCGCGGCGAAGAGATCGACCGGGTCCTGGGCCTCGAGCTCGGCGGAGACGACTACCTCACCAAGCCCTTCTCGCCCCGCGAGCTCATTGCCCGGGTGCGCGCGATCCTGCGCCGCGCGGACAAGGCGCCGTCGGCGGGGGCGCCCACATCCGACCCCGGCGGAGTCGTCTACGAGCACGGCGAGGTGCGCATCGACGTCGAACGCCACGAGGTAATCGCCGGGGGGAAGACGGTGTCGCTCACCCCTACCGAGCTCGGGGTGCTGGCGGCGCTCTTGAAGAGGCCCGGAGTGGTGCTCAGCCGCGTTCAACTCATGGAGCACGCCTGCGGTTTCGGCAACCACGTCACGGAGCGGACCATCGATACCCACGTACGCCGAATCCGAGCGAAGTTTCGGGACCTCGGCCAGGGCGATCCCATCCAGACGGTGCACGGTGTCGGGTATCGGGCCGCCCAGTAACGAGCCGTCGTCGGGCGAAGGGGCCCACCAGGGAGCGCCCAAGCCGCGGCGGTCATTCGTCGCCTGGGCGAGGGCCCAGCTCGGTCGCCTGCGCGTTCGCCTCTTGGTGGTGAACGTCATCGTCGTATTGGTTCCGGTCTTCGGCCTCGAGTTCGCCCGCCTCTACGAAAAGCAGCTGCTCGGGTCCCTCGAACGCGACATGCGCAACCAAGCCGTGCTGGTTCGCGCTCTCCTCGAGTCGGACCTCGAAGAGGGCGTATCGCTCGAGGATCCCCGCCATGCGGGTATCCTCACCGACGCCGCGGTTCGCACTCGGACCCGCGTGCGGGTCCTCGGCGCGGATGGCGGACCGCTCGTCGATTCGCACGAAGACGGCCCCCCCGAGGGCGTCGAACCACCGCCGCCGCGCCTCGGGGGATCCGTCGGGCAGGCCGTGTCGAGCAGCTACGAGTCGGCGCGGTCCGCCGCCGGTCGAGGTCGTGGCGGGCCGAGGTGGTCCGAGGTCGAGGACCGACAGGAGGTGCGCGACGCCCTCGGAGGCCGGGCGTCGGCTTACACCCGCGTCCGGGACCGGGCGCCAGGGGTCTTTCTCTTCGTGACCGAGACCATTCGCCACGGCGGGGAGGTTCGCGGCGTCGTCTACGTCACCCGGTCGACGCGCCCCGTGATGGTGGAGCTCTATCGTATCCGCTCAGGCCTCATCCGGGTCCTCCTGGTCGCCCTCTTCATCAGCCTCCTGAGCACCCTGGTCCTCGCTTGGACCATCTCGCGCCCGCTCTCGCGCTTGTCCCGGGCCGCCCGGCGCATCACCGCTGGCGAGCGCGGTGTGATCGTGCCCGTCGAGGGTACCGGCGAGATCCACGAGCTCGGGCAATCCTTCGCGACCATGACCGACGAACTGCGCGCCCGGGCC
>Ga0164313_10000395_pt1 | contig 34259 bp, 30 predicted proteins | sample GuaBasSedimGuay4_FD_113735 | JGI IMG/M metagenome (GOLD analysis project Ga0164313, IMG submission 113735) | Subseafloor sediment microbial communities from Guaymas Basin, Gulf of California, Mexico - Guay4, Core 4569-4, 0-3 cm | ecosystem: Environmental > Aquatic > Marine > Hydrothermal vents...
ACAGATGAGCCAATCACCCTCCATAAAACCGCCGGACCGAAACTGATTTTTTCATCTAATTTTGGTTTGTCTCAAAGTAGAACAACGCGGACAAAGATTTCGTCAGAGTAACTACAGCTCACCAGCGTGCCCCAGCACAAACGCCTCGATCTGTTCCAGTGCCTCGCGCTTCCTTGCCTCATTCACTGATCCAATATAACCCAGGGTCACATCGCTGATTTTGGTGCTGTGATTGAGCAGCGCCTTCAATACCGGCAATGAGATCCCCAACTCATCGGCATACCCCGCAAATGATCGGCGCAGATCGTGGCAGCTGGCCACCACGCCACTCAGCTCCGATACCTGGGCAACAATCCGTTTGGTCTCCGTCACCGCGGCGCGCAAGGTCACAGTGCATGGCGATGCGCCTGGGCGGCCGCAGCGGCTCTGTCAGCGCGTTTGGTGGTGGCACTTTGACCTTGCATAATATCGGCCAGTAGTGTCATGGCGCGGGTGCGTGCTGCAGCGACTGTCATGTCGCCGGCAGTGCACACTTTGCTTCGCATGTTCCGCCCATTTACTTTGCGGCTGACTTCCAGGCTGCGGTGGCCGGATGGTCTGACCCTGCAAGACAGTGGTCTCATCTGGCTATCGCGGCTTGCGGCGACCATAACCCGTGCCGCCAATAAAAAAGCCGCGGGTGTAGATCGGGTCGTCGGGCAGGGCTTCCCGCACGCGGAGCAGGCCACCGTTGCGGGTATGGATAATCTGCATGCCGACGGCGCGGGCGACCGCTTCGTACTCGGGATCGGGCAGGGCCTGGTGGCGACGGGCGAGCGGATGATCGGAGATGACGAACCAACGGCCATCGTAGAGTTGCCGAAGGATATCCAGCTCATCGGTGGTGAATGTGGACATGGGGGAGTTTCCTATTGTTTCCCTGCTAGAGGGCACATCATTTGGACCACCGATTCCCGGAACGGGGCGGTTGGTGAACGGCACATGCCGTTACTCTTGATGCTGTGGCGAATTGTACAGGGAAGTTGGCGGGGCGGTCAATGCGGCCGGTCGCTGGCTCAGAATTCTGGTGGTTCATTTGACCCACCAAAACTTTCCGTCCCCCAGGCAGCACGCGAAAGAGGTACCCTCCCGCCGCCGGACGCTCCCGACATCAGACCGTGTGAAATAGCAATGGCCTGCCACCCCTCTACTTTCTCACCTCGCTTCACCGATGACGGGCTGACATTCATCATCGCGGCTGCCTGGGGGACGTGGTTCAACCTCCGAATCATGAGTAAAGCGCAGCCGGTCGTCCTCCAGGCGGCCGAGGCTCTGGTGAGAAAAGTGGTATAAAAACTACGAGGTGTTTGGCGATATCGTTGTAAATCAGTGAGTTGCGGGGATTAGTGGCGGTGGGCTAAGGATTTGAACCTTAGGAGGGGATAAACCCTCAACGGTTTTCAAGACCGCCGCTTTCGACCACTCAGCCAGCCCACCGGAAACCTGTTATGTTGCTTGCCGCGTTATGCAAGCACCTCGCTGTGCGAGAAAAACGCGATTATACAGTTCTTCAAATTGGACACAAGAGGCCAGGGAGCCTCTTGTGTTCATTGTGCCGTATCTGTCCAGGGCTAACCGGTAGCTTCGGCCATGGCAGCTTCTTGCAGCGGGCCACGCGGGTCATTGCCGGCCCGGGGAGCCGTACGACCGCTTGGTGCTATCGGCGGTGCCACAGTATCACCGAACAGCACTGGATGGGTCGTGGTAATTTCCAGCACACCTACTGGCTGAGCATCAACCCGTGGATCGTTACAGGCCCGCCCGTCAGCGGTAATGCCGTCGGTTAAGCCGGCGTCTGCCACGACTTTTTCCTGGATTGCAGCGGCTGGTGCTGCGAGAGTAGCCTCTACCGGCGCGGGTGCTTTTTCTTCGGCAGCCTCAACCGGCACAGGGGCTTCTTCAGCAGCCGCCACGATTTCCGCAACTTCCGCAACGTCTACGACTTCCGCAACAATGTCAGGGTCAGGCGCTGCTGGTGCTTCTTCGTTTACTGCTACTGCCGGGGGCTCTTCGCTGATAATCTCTGCAGGTACCTGTGCGGCAGGAACAGCCACCGCCGCGGCTTCGGCTGTTTCTACCATTGTCGTCTCTACTGGAACTTCCTGAGCTTCCACAGCATTGTCTGTCGCTGTCGCGTCAGCGGCTACAGTACTTGCGGCATCAGGCTTGCGTCCACGATTGCGGCGGCGGCGCTGTGGTTGTGCGCGCTTCATATCACTGGGACGTTTACGTGGCTTGTCGCCGTTGTCGGTAGTGCCAGCCTGACTATCGGTACTTGTTTCCTCGACAGTTTCTTGCCTGCGGCGCTGCTCGTTACGATCACCACCGCTGCGACGGCGAGGCCGCCCGCGTCCGGAATCTTCAGAGCGCTCGCTTTTCTGCTGCCCTGAGTTGTCCTGTCCGTGAGTGTCTTTGCGGCGCTCATCGGTGTTGCGATCTTCCTGTGAGCGGCCCTGGCCACCGCGACGGCGGTTGCGGTTGCGGTTACTCTGGGGCTTTCTGCCCTGATCCTGGCGCTGCTGTGAGGATTTGGCCGCTTTGGGTGCCGGTTTCTGCTCTTCGGGTTCCTGCTCGGGTTGGGCACCGAGGAGGCTGGACCACAGGCGAGCCAATAAGCCGGCCTCCGGCTTGCTCACTGGCTTATCCGCAGTGTCTTTGCTCGTGGGTTTCTCGGCAGCTGCCGGGGCCGGGGGTGTGATACTCTGCACCGCAGCCTGTTGTTGGGGGATAGCCGCGGAGTGGCTGTCACTGATGTCATTCACATCCGGCGCAGCGATTTCTACCTTGTAGCTGGTCTCGTGATCACCGTCCACCTCGTCATCGCGCAGGCGCTGCACTTCGAAGTGCGGCGTCTCCAGGTTGGGGTTGGGTATTACCAGCATGCGGGCTTTAGTGACTGTTTCGATTTCGCTCAGGGCCGCGCGCTTTTCGTTCAGCAGGTAAGCCGCCACATCAACGGGAACAATCGCCCGCACTTCCACGCTGCGATCCTTGATGGCTTCTTCTTCCATCAGGCGCAGGATGGACAGGGCCAGGGACTTGGTGTCACGAATGGTGCCCTGCCCGGTACAACGCGGGCATACGATGCCGCTGGTCTCACCCAGGGAAGGGCGCAGACGCTGGCGTGACATCTCCAGCAGACCAAAGCGGGAAATCTTGCCCACCTGGACGCGGGCCCGGTCGATGGCCAGGGCATCGCGCATGCGGTTTTCTACAGCGCGTTGGTTGCGACTGGACAACATATCGATGAAATCGATAACCACCAGGCCACCCATGTCACGCAGGCGTAACTGCCTGGCCACTTCATCGGCAGCTTCGAGGTTGGTATTTAGTGCGGTTTCCTCGATATTGCCGCCCCGTGTAGCCCGGGCTGAGTTGATATCGATGGACACCAGTGCCTCGGTGGGATCAATAACAATCGAGCCACCGGAGGGCAGCCGTACTTCCCGTTGAAAAGCCGTTTCAATCTGGCTTTCGATCTGAAAGCGATTGAACATGGGGATGTTGTCTTCGTACAGTTGAATGCGGCTCTTGTACTGGGGCATTACCTGCCCGACAAAATCACAGGCCTGCTTGTAGGCATCGGTTGAATCGATCAATACCTGCTCGACATCATCTCGCAGGTAGTCGCGCACGGCGCGGATAATAACGTTACTTTCCTGGAACAATAACTCTTTGGCTTTGACCTCGTCACTGGCCTTGGAGATGGCTTCCCACAGCTGCAGCAGGTAGTTCAGGTCCCACTGCAATTCTTCGGCGGAACGCCCCACACCGGCGGTGCGAATGATAACGCCCATGCCATTGGGAATCTCCAGAGCGTTAAGTGCCTCTTTCAACTCAGTGCGGTCATCACCCTCGATACGGCGGGAGATACCACCGGCTCTCGGGTTATTGGGCATAAGCACCATGTAGCGGCCTGCCAGGCTGATAAAGGTGGTCAGTGCGGCACCTTTATTGCCACGCTCTTCCTTATCTACCTGGATGACAACCTCGGTGCCTTCCTTGACCACATCCCTGATCTTGAGACGACCGTCCACGTCACCGGGTTTGCGATAGAAGTATTCCCGCGCAATTTCCTTCAGGGGGAGAAAGCCATGCCGCTCCGCGCCAAAATCAACAAATGCAGCTTCCAGGCTGGGTTCAACCCGGGTGATTTTGCCCTTGTAGATATTGGATTTTTTCTGGATGCGGGTACGGTTTTCGATGTCCAGGTCGTACAGGCGCTGCCCGTCGACCAGTGCTACGCGCAACTCCTCAGGTTGAGTTGCATTGATTAACATTTTTTTCATAGTGCCATTAGCCTTGTGACAACAGGCCTGGCGGGGCAAGGAATCAGGTACGATAAGTCGGCCCAGGGCCGATTATGATAGGAGCTAAGCCTCGAAAACCCTGCCAGGACCCATGCTTTCGCTGAGTGCGGTATGGTTGTCGGGTGCGCCGCTCCTGACGCTCAGGTGTTTTGTCAACGCTAACCGCCGAATTTCCGGTGGTTGTTACAACGTCAGGCGGGAAAGTTTAGTGGTACTGTCCGCGCCTTTTTGCTAGTGTCGCAGCACCTTGGACCTGCGACGACGTTGTTATATCTCGATAACTGATTCTGTGTCCCGGCAGTACATGCTGCTCGGTTCATTTAACAGCCGACGTGACCACTACAACCGGGAGGCGTATTTCGCTCTCGTTGTAGCCAGGGTGTCGACTTCCTTTAAGTCTGTGTGTAGTCGAACTGGCGGAACCTTGCGTCTCACAGGCAGGCCCAAACAATCGCCAGGGGGATTACGTGTCACCGGCGCCGGTCTCTATTCACGGCGGGCGCAACCACACAGCGCGGACTATAGCAGCAACTGGTAGAAAATTACATGCTTTGTGTAACTTATGTCCGATAGAGCACATAATCGCCCCACATCCGGCGTGCGTCACCTGACCGTGGATGCCGATTCCAGTGGCCAGCGCCTGGACAACTACCTCACGCGAGAGCTCAAAGGGGTGCCCAGGACCCGCCTGTACCGCGCTATGCGCAAAGGGGAGGTCCGGGTTAACAAGGGGAGGGTGAAGGCCGATTATCGCCTGGTCGCCGGTGACATCGTCCGTATTCCCCCATTGCATCAACCAGCACCGTCAGAGCCACCCACAATACCCCGCTATTGGGCGGAGCAATTGGCGCGGCAGGTGATCTATGAGGACGGGGATCTGTTGGTGATCGACAAACCTTCGGGGCTGGCCGTGCACGGAGGCAGTGGCCTCAGTTTTGGCCTGATTGAATGCCTGCGGCAGATGCGCCCGGATGATCGCTACCTCGAGTTGGTCCATCGTCTGGACCGGGATACGTCCGGTCTCATCCTGATTGCCAGACGGCCGGCTATCCTGCGGGAAATGCACCGTCAGTTACGTGAAAAGCATGTGGACAAGCGCTACCTGGCTTTAGTGGCCGGCAGTTGGCAAAAAAATTGTCGAGTGGTGGATGCGCCTTTGGCAAAAAATGTCCTGCAGTCCGGGGAGCGCATGGTGCGGGTGTCCCGTGAGGGGAAGCGTGCGGTGACGGAATTTTCCATTGTGGAGCGCTTACGGGGTGCGACATTGATAGAAGCCAGGCCGATTACCGGCCGCACTCACCAGATCAGGGTGCATGCACAGCACGCGGGTTTTCCCTTGCTCGGTGACGACAAATACAGTGATGAACGCACGGCGGCGTTTTGTCAGAAAATCGGTTTGAAGCGCCTGTTCCTGCACGCCCGTTCCCTGAGCTTTTCCCTGCCGGATGTAGGGCGCCTGGAGCTGCAGTCAGAGCTGGAGCACAAGCTAGAAAATATCTTAAATAAACTCCGTAACTAACTGTAATATATATAAATATGCTTTTTATATGATGGTAGGTAACGTCCTGCAAGCAGCTACCTGCCGAAGCTATCTAGATGGGTGTTCCATGCGCTTGGCGGTAGCATGTAATAGCTGAGCGGGTGGCGCCTCTCAAGGGCATGAAGTGCTAACCAAGAGAGGCTCCACCCATGCCGCACAGCGGGATACATGGCTCCCAGACAGACAGTACGATTCGACAGCTTTGAATAAGGCGTAGGGTGCGCACCGCGCACCTGGCAGCGCGCTTCAGGGCTCCAGGATATTCACCCCGGCCCGGGCCCAGTGAGCGTGCCTTGGTGCGTGCCAGGCGTACGGCCAGGTCTGCGGGTTGCTCGCCGGACAGGGGCACTTCATCCGCCTGTGGTGCGAGGCAACGAAAGGGGATTTGCAGGCGCTGTAGTAAATCCCGGCGATAGGGTGAAGTGGAGGCGAGAATTATGTCTATGATCTCCATTGTGGTCCCTGTGAATAAGTGAGAGAACTGGTTGTATTTTAAAGATTTTTTTTGACAAAGGGGCAATCCGCACCTATGATGCGCGCCTATGTTGACTGAGCCCCTCCCGAGCACGCTGGATGTGCGTAAAGCAGCGGCGCGCGGTGTGAGTGTCAGTGGGAAATTAAAACCCCTTGATCTACAGCGTTTTCGACCTCTTCTGGCCGCTGATGAAGGGTCGATTGAGGCGCAATTATTGTTTTCCCGTGACGAGGAAAACAGGTATGTGATTCACGTTACGGTTGCGGCTGATGTGTCTGTGACTTGCCAGCGATGCCTGGAACCAATGCCTGCGCACTTGACCAGTGACAACACGCTGGCTGTGGTGTGGACCGATGAGCAAGCCGCGCATCTTCCCCGCCACCTGGACCCACTGATAGTTGCGCAAGATGCATGTAGTTTGTGGGAACTGGTAGAGGACGAACTGATTCTGGCCATGCCACCTTTCAGTTATCACAACACAGAAAACTGTCTACAGAGAATTGCGGACTTTTCCGATCCGGCGCCTGAAGAGGGTACCGTGGAAGATAAGCCCAACCCGTTTAACGTGCTGGCGCAATTAAAGCCCGGCAACAAGCGCTAGGAGTTAGCCATGGCTGTTCAGAAAAGTAAAAAGACGCGTTCGCGTCGCGGTATGCGCCGGTCTCATGATGCCCTGTCGGGTTCTACTCTGTCGGTAGATCAGACTTCAGGCGAGACTCATCGTCGTCACCATATAACGGCAGACGGTTTTTACCGTGGCAAAAAAGTCATCGAAACCGGTCACGACGACTAGGTATCTTATTCTCGGACAGCCACCCGGGGAGCCTCTGAACAAGTTTATGGCAGAAGTACCAGAGGCTTGTTCAGAGCCCTTCTGTGTCAGGCAAACTGGTGGGCGACGACGGGGCTTTTGCCTCCGTCACGTTTTTCGAGCAGCGCTGTGAGCACCGTTATCACCCCGTCCTCAAACCCTCCTGAAACATCCGGCTCGTCAGTGCTGGCTTTGTTGCGCGCGACAGCCCGGCAATCAGGCCCGCTCATTTCATTTTGCGCTACACTTCTTCCATACAGCTCACACCGTGATGGTAGCTGTAATCAGTTCATCGAGTTATAGACAGGAAAAAGATATGTCAGACAACCACATCGCATTTGTCTTTCCCGGTCAGGGATCCCAGAAAGTCGGCATGCTCGCAGCTGTGCATGAACAGTTCCAGGCGGTGCGTCATACTTTCGCCGAGGCCTCCGAAGTCCTTGGCTACGATATGTGGGACCTGGTGCAAAATGGTGAGCAGGATGCGCTGAACCTCACTGAAACCACGCAGCCCGTGCTGCTGACGTCCAGTGTTGCCCTGTGGCGGGCATGGCAAGAGCAGGCCGGCCCCCGCCCGGTCATAATGGCGGGGCACAGTCTCGGCGAATTTTCTGCCCTGGTTTGTGCCGGCGCCCTGGGTTTTGCCGCCACCGTACAGTTGGTTCGCCAGCGAGGTGCTTTCATGCAAACCGCTGTGCCGGTGGGGCAGGGTGCTATGGCCGCCATCATCGGGTTGGATGACGATACGATTAATGCAATTTGTGCTGACGTTGCGCGTAATGATGCCGGGGTCGTGTCTGCGGTGAACTTTAATTCACCGGGCCAGGTGGTCATCGCTGGGCATACCGGCGCAGTTGACGCGGCCATTGTCGCCCTGAAGAGCGCAGGCGCGAAAAGGGCGTTGCCGCTACCCGTGAGCGCGCCTTTCCATACAGAACTTATGAAGCCCGCCGCAGAGCGTCTGGCAGAGGCTATTGCCGATGTGCCCATTGCCACACCGCAGATAGCGGTGGTGCACAATGTACAAGCGGCAACTGAGTCTGATCCGGAGCAGATCCGCAAACTGCTGGTTGAGCAGATTTTCAGTCCGGTGCAATGGAGCCGCTGTGTGCAGGCTATCGTTGCAAGCGGTGCTTCACAGGTGGTTGAATGCGGTCCCGGCAAGGTATTGAGCGGGCTCAATCGCCGCATTGATAAATCATTGCAGAGCTATTCCCTGGAAGATCCCGAGGGCTTGGCAGCAACCGTAGCAGAACTTCAGTAGAGGATGCAGGCATGAACGAACAAGCTAAAGTGGCACTGGTAACCGGCGCGAGCCGGGGCATTGGTAAAGCTATCGCACAGTCTCTTGCAGCTGATGGTTTTACCGTGGTGGGAACGGCTACCACTGACGGTGGAGCAGAGCGTATCACCGTCTACTTGCAAGAGTCCGGAAATCCCGGCTGTGGGATGACCCTGAATGTCGCGGACCAGAACAGTGTGACAACGGTAGTGAAAGCCATTGGTGAACAATTTGGTGCCCCGCTGGTGCTGGTAAACAACGCGGGTATAACCCGGGACAACCTGCTGATGCGGATGAAGCCGGATGAATGGAACGATGTTATCGATACCAATCTGAGTGCCTTGTACCGGGTGAGCAAAGCCTGTTTGCGGGGTATGACCAAGGCGCGCTGGGGCCGCATTATTAACATTACTTCGGTGGTGGGGTCCATGGGCAACATCGGTCAGAGCAACTATGCGGCCACCAAGGCCGGGGCCGAAGGGTTTTCCCGCGCACTGGCCCGGGAGTTGGGCTCGCGTGCGGTAACGGTCAACTGTATCGCCCCTGGCTTTATCGATACTGACATGACCAAAGAATTGTCGGAACAGCAGCGCAACCTCATGCTGGAGCAGATTCCGTTGGGCAGGCTGGGCGCTCCAGAAGAGATCGCCGCGTTGGCGGCCTTTTTGTGCAGTGACGCTGCAGCCTATATTACCGGCGAGACTGTGCATGTAAACGGCGGCATGCACATGTCATAACTCATTGATAATAAAGAAAATAAACTAACTTTTTGCGCGCAACTAAAAAATATTTATTACTCTCTGGCAAAACAGAGTAGACTGCGCATTCAGGCCGTTTAATCGGGTTTGACTTAGTACTAAAAAATCTCAGGAGTAACAAATAAGATGAGCAGCATTGAAGAGCGCGTTAAGAAGATCGTAGCGGAACAGCTTGGCGTCAAAGAAGAAGAAGTGCAGACTGAGGCTTCCTTTGTAGAAGATCTGGGTGCGGATTCCCTGGACACCGTCGAATTGGTTATGGCTCTGGAAGAGGAGTTCGAGACTGAAATTCCCGACGAAGAAGCAGAAAAAATCACTACGGTGAAGCTGGCGATTGATTACATCAGCTCAAATCTCGACTGATTCATCCGCGCGTCACAGAACAAGCCGTTTCTATTTATGATAGGACGGTTTTTTTTTAAGCGTCCCGGAAACATTGATGCAGAGGAGTTAAAACGTTGATTGGCAGACGAGTTGTCGTAACAGGCATGGGCATGGTGAGTCCTGTTGGTCACACTGTGGCCACAAGCTGGGATAGCATTCTGGCGGGAAAAAGCGGCGCAGCCCCTATTGAAAAGTTCGATGTCTCTGCCTATAGCACGCAGTTCAGTGCCAGCGTTAAAGACCTGGATGTAGACGCTTACCTGCCCGCCAAAGATTCACGCAAGATGGATGTGTTCGTGCAGTACGGTATGGTCGCTGGCATTCAGGCAATGTTGGACAGTGGCCTGGAAGTTACCGAGGAAAACGCGCCACGCATTGGTTGTTCTATCGGTTCCGGCATCGGCGGTATCGGCCAGATCGAAAAGAATGCCGAGATCGTGAGAACCTCTGGTCCCCGCAGGATATCCCCGTTCTTTGTGCCGGGCTCCATCATCAATATGATCGCCGGTAACCTCTCGGTTAAATATAATCTGCAGGGACCCAACCTGGCGATGGTGACGGCCTGTACCTCAGGCACGCACAATATTGGCCTGGGCGCCCGGTTGATTGCCCTGGGCGACGCCGATGCGATGTTGGTAGGTGGCGCGGAGATGGCAACCACACCCGTAGGCCTTGGGGGCTTCGCCGCCGCCAGGGCCCTGTCGACGCGCAATGACGACCCCGCGGCCGCTTCGCGCCCCTGGGACAAAGACCGGGACGGTTTTGTGCTGGGGGATGGGGCCGGTGTGCTTATGATCGAGGAGTATGAGATAGCCAGGGCGCGCGGGGCGCATATTTACGCGGAAATTCTCGGTTTTGGTATGAGCGGCGATGCCCATCATATGACCCTGCCTCCGGAAGACGGTCGTGGTGCGGCTGCGGCCATGCGCAATGCGATCAAGGACGCCGGTATGGCCCTGGACAAGATCCACTACATCAATGCTCACGGCACGTCCACCAATGCCGGAGATGTGGCTGAAAGTCGGGCGGTCGAGTCCGTGTTCGGAGCCGCCGCCGGAGAAGTCGCTGTCAGCTCTACCAAATCCATGATCGGTCATTTGCTGGGTGCGGCCGGTGCGGTGGAGGCTATATTTTCCATATTAGCCATTCGTGATCAGGTGGCGCCACCCACGATAAACCTGGACAGTCCGGGGGAGGGTTGCGATCTCAACTATGTACCTAACACGGCCCAGGAACGTGTTATCCACAGTGTACTGACCAACTCTTTTGGCTTTGGTGGCACCAACGGCTCGCTGCTGTTCAGCAAAGCGAGCTGATCGCTCCGGCGGTGCCGATGCAAGCCGCGACCTGGGTCGATGGAGTGCGCACCGAGGCATTACCGCTGCCGGATCGCGCTATGGAGTTCGGCGACGGTCTATTTGAAACCCTACTGCTACACCACGGCTCCCCCCTTTTCACTGATTTGCATCTGCAACGTTTACAGTGCGGGCTACAGGTGTTGGCGTTTCCCGATTGCCTGGCTAAGGCCCGAGAGCAACTGCTGAATGCCAGCGCTGTTGTGTGTAATCTGGGTTGGCGCTGGGCCGCTTTGCGCTTAACGATAAGCCGGGGCTCAGGCCCCCGTGGTTATGCGCCACCCGCAGCGACCAGGCCACGTATTATCATTACTGCCAGCGAATTGTCCTACGATTGTCAGCAGATGGGAGCGGCCGCGGTTCTGTCCCTGGCGAACGTGCGTTGGCCGACGCAGCCCGCTCTTGCCGGGCTCAAGCACCTCAACCGTCTGGAGCAGGTATTGGCTGCCGCTGAACGGTGCGCAGCGGGAACCGATGAGGCCGTCATGCTGGGCCAGTCGGGACAACTGGTGTCGGTTGTGGCCGGCAATTTATTTTTGGTGCGTGGGGGGACACTGCAGACACCCGCGTTGGTTGATTGTGGCATCGCCGGTACCCGGCGCCGACTGGTGATGGAGCGGTGGGCCGGCACTCTGGGTCTCCCCGTGCGGGAGACCACTCTGAGCCTGCAGGATCTGGAGGCAGCAGACGAGGTCTTTTACTGTAACAGTTTGCTGGGTTTGCGCCCTGTATCCCGCTTTGGCCAGCGCCATTGGAGCAGCCATGCAATTTGCGAGGCTTTATTTGAACAGTATCAGGGGGAGTTTCTTTGATACGCAAAATATTGATGGCAACAGTGGTTCTGGTACTGTTGAGCGCACTGACGCTAAAAGAACTGCAGCGACGCTGGCAGCTACCGCTGGACATTCCCGCTCAGGGTTTCCCTTTTACTGTGGTGGCGGGCGATTCCCTGCGCGCTGTGGTGAACACACTACACCAGGAAGGCGTGTTAGCGTACCCCGACCTTGTCGTGCTCTATGGCCGCTGGACCGGGCTGGATCAGCAGATCAAGCGTGGCGAATATTTGTTGCCGCAGTATTCCACGGCTTTGTCCATGCTGCAGCTACTGCAAAGCGGCAAGGTCATCCAGTATCAGGTCACCTTGCCGGAGGGCATTACCCTGGAGCGGGCTCTGGCAATACTGGCTCGACAAAGTGAGTTGGAGCATGTGCTGGAAGGACCCGGCGATGCCAGAATTCTGGAACTGATAAAACCGCATACACTGCCCGAGGGGCTATTTTTTCCAGACAGCTATCACTATGTACGCGGTGCGACCGACTGGCAGATAGCACAGCGGGCCTACCGGGATATGCAGGCGCTGTTACAGCAGGAGTGGCGCGACAGGGCGTCCCAACTGCCCTATGAGACGCCTTACGAAGCGCTGATAATGGCCTCCATAATCGAGCGGGAAACCGGCCTGGCGCAAGAGCGGGAGCAGATCGCCGGGGTCTTTGTGCGGCGCCTGCAGCAGGGCATGCGCTTGCAAACAGATCCCACGGTAATCTACGGCCTGGGCAGCGATTTTGATGGCAATCTGCGCCGCAAGCACCTCGCTGACGACAGTAATCCCTATAACTCCTACCGCCACGGTGGCCTGCCCCCTACACCGATAGCCCTGCCGGGGCGGGCTGCTATACACGCCGCGCTGCACCCGGCTGAGGGCGATGTCCTCTATTTCGTTGCCCGGGGAGATGGCGGACATCAATTTAGTGCCACGCTTGCCGAGCACGAGCAAGCCGTGCGTAAATATCAATTGCAGCGCAGGAATGATTATCGGTCGAACCCGGGGAAACAGTAGAAGCATGAGTTCAAGAGGTTTATTTATTACTGTAGAGGGAGGCGAGGGTGTGGGTAAATCCACCAACATGGTCTTTCTGGATAATTATCTACGGGCTCAGGGCGTGGATCTTGTGGTGACCCGGGAGCCTGGAGGCACCCGCCTGGGGGAGGACATCCGGCAGCTGTTATTGCAGGTTCGTGACGAGCAGGTGAGCGCAATGACCGAATTGCTGCTGATATTCGCGGCCCGGGCGCAGCATATCAAAGAGCGGATCGAGCCTGCGCTGGCCGCAGGTAAATGGGTGCTCTGCGACCGCTTTACTGATGCGACTTATGCCTACCAGAGTGGTGGCAGGGGTGTTGCTGTCGATACTGTGCGACGCTTGGAAGAGCTGGTCCAGGGCAGCTTGCGACCGGACTATACCCTGTTGCTGGACGCCCCTGTCAGTACCGGTATGGCCAGGGCGCGGGGCAGGGGAGAACTGGATCGTTTTGAACAGGAGGCGATTGATTTTTTTGGGCGGGTGCGTGCGACCTACCTGCAACGGGCACAGCACGAATCCGGCCGCTACAGGATTATCGATGCCAGCGTGCCGCTGGCAGAGGTTCAACAACAATTGTTAGCGGTGTGTCAGGAGATACTGCCGGAGGCGCATGTGGGGCACACAACTTGATGGTGGAGCTTAGCGGATTGCCAGAGGTCAGTGCTCCCCTGCCGTGGCAGGCACAGGACTGGTCACAGCTAAACCAACAGCTGGCAAATGGCCTACTGCCGCACGCTTTGTTGTTGGCTGGCAATCAATATACCGGCAAGGCTCGCCTGGCCATGGCCCTGTCACGGCTGCTACTGTGTCATCAGCCCAGCGGCGGACTCAACTGCGGCCACTGTCACGCCTGCCAATTGAGCGCCAGTGGCAACCACGGTGATTTTCGCTGGTTGCAACCGGAAGAAAAAAGCCGTGTAATAAAAATCGATCAGGTGCGAAGTGTGGTCGAATTTACCAACAAGACGGCCGGCCTGGGACAGCGCAAAGTCGTCGTGCTTGCTCCGGCCGATAGCATGAACGTCAACGCGGCCAACGCCCTGCTCAAGTCACTGGAAGAGCCCGCCGCGGATACTTACCTGTTGCTGGTCTGTCATCGCTTACACAGTTTACCCGCCACCGTTCGTTCCCGTTGCCAGATCCTGAAGCTGACAGTGCCGGATGCACAACAGTGCCTGGCGTGGCTGGACCAGGCCACTGGCGAGCGGGAGCAAAGCGAACGTTTACTGGCATTGGCGGATGGCCGCCCCCTGCTGGCAGAACAGCTATTTCAGGATGATACGGCAGATGCCCTGGCCAAACTTCGCCGCGCCTTACAGGGCCTGCTGACAGGACGGGTCAGTGTGCCTGAGGCGGCGGCGCTATTTGCAGCGGCCAGTGTAGAAGAGTTTCTGGCACAACTGGCCGGGGAGCTACAGGTTCTATTGCGCCGTACGCAAGATCAACAACTGACCAGCCGGCAGGGCCGCGCGGCTTTTGTGTTGTGGGATGAAGTATTGCGACTGCAGCGCGCGGTGAGTGCCGGTGCCAATCCCAATAAACAGGTAATCGTAGACGCATTACTGGTTAAATTCGGACGGGAGTTGGGCGATGGCCCGCTTGGTGATAATATTCAAACGCTGAGAGGGGATGTTCACGCATGAGAGATGCAAAACAACACAGTCGCAATGGCATACTGTCACTGACCATAAAGGATAGGGCGGTATTGTATTCCGCCTATATGCCATTTCTGGATAACGGTGGGCTGTTCGTACCTACCAACAAGGCGTACCGCGTTGGCGACGAAGTATTCATGCTCCTGACCCTGATGGATGAGGCTGAGAAAATCCCCATTGCGGGTAAAGTGGTGTGGGTGACGCCACTGGGGGCCCAGGGTAACCGCACTGCCGGTATTGGCGTGCAGTTCAGCGAACAGGATGCCGCGGCCAATGCGAAAATAGAAAACCACCTGGCGGGATCCCTGTCGTCAGACCGACCGACCCACACAATGTAAAATTATTTATTTAAGTGATTTCTAGAAAAGGCTCATAACTTATTGATACTTCTTATTATAAGTCAAAAAAATGGGCCCCAAAAAGGGACCCAATTAAGACCATTAGGAGTGAAACATAAAGGAATTACTTCCTTCAAAAGGCATGGGTATGCCCCTGTGACTCTCTGGTTTAGCTAGGGGATAGAAAGCCACGTTCTAAGTATCGCTCAAAACTGGTATTTTTCCACACCCGGAGGGCATATTTTTTAATATATTTAGCAATAAGAAAATAATTGCTAATTCTAAACCGATATAAAGGCGGAAAATGAGTGCCTCCACCGAGTTTCTAAGCGGCATTATCGAAGGGTTTTACGGGCGGCCCTGGTCGTTTGATACGCGGCGGGCATACGCCGGTTTTCTGGCACAGGCCGGGCTCAATACCTGTATCTACTGCCCCAAAGCAGACCCGTTCCTGCGTAAACGCTGGCAGGATCATTGGCCCCGGCCCCAGTGGCAGCATCTCCTGCAACTATCTTCTGCCTATCGGGAGCGCGGTATTAAATGGGGGGTCGGTCTGTCGCCATTTGAGTTGTACCGACATTACGGGCCGGTTGAGCGACAACAACTCAGGCGCAAGCTGGACATGCTGATGCAACTGGAGGCCCCGCTGCTGGCTATCCTGTTCGATGACATGCCAGGTGACCTGGATGCCCTGGCGGCTCGCCAGGCTGAAATTGTCGCCGACGTATGCCACTGGGCGCCCGGTGTGCGGGTCCTGGTTTGTCCCACCTATTATTCTTTCGACCCCGTGCTGGAAAGGTTTTTCGGTCGCATGCCTGCCGGCTATTGGCCACAGCTGGGCCGCGAGCTACCCGGGGCGGTGGACATCTTTTGGACGGGCAACCAGGTATGTTCAGGCGCCATCGCGATCGGCGACATAGAGGCCATTAACCAGCAATTGGGCCGTCAGGTCATGTTGTGGGATAACTATCCGGTCAATGACGGTGCCACGCGCAGTAATTTCCTGTATTGCTCCAAGCTGTCCCGGCGCGACCCGGCATCGCGACAACTACTTGCTGGCCACCTGTGTAACCCGATGAACCAGGGTATTTTGTCACTGCCGGCCATTGCCGGATTGGCTGAGCTCTATGGTGGCCCGGCGCTGGACGAGGAGTGGTTGCAGCAGGTACTGGGCCCGCTTACCTGGGAACAATTGCAGCGTCACCGGGAAGCGTTTGAGCATAAAGGGCTGTCGGGTATGGGCGATCAACGCTGCCGGGAACTTGCCAGCCGTTACGCTGCGCTGCCGGGGGCTGCGGCAGGGGAAGTGGCGGGCTGGTTGCGCGGTGTATATACTTTCGATCCCGCTTGTTTGACGGATTGACAGGCCTTTGAGACATCATATCCCCCGGTCATCACCGGTGACCTTAAAAAGGGGTGATCCTCTGTCCAGCTATAGCCACTGGAATACTGCACTGGCTGGCTGCGCTGACGGTTTATTGATAGTGGATTTTGAGCTGGAGCAGTATTGGCTGCCCGATGCGCAGCCGCTGTTACTCACTGCGTTGTACTGTATCAGGGGTGGCGCGCTGCAGGTGGCGGTTACCGACCAGGACCTGGTGGCCGGTGCATACTCGCCCGCTCAGCAATTTGATCTCTGGGTACGGCAACACCACCTGGTCAGGGCGGCGCCCGGCCTGCCGCTGGAATTATTGCCCACTGCCATCGCCAAGCCCTGGGGCCGGGAGCTCTGGTATACCGGCGTGGAGCAGCGTGGGGTATGTGATTTTGGCGCGCCAGGCGGGCGCACACCGATACCCTGGTTGCAGGCCGTGTTACCCCAGGAGGCGGCCGGCACCCCGGGGCAAGCGCTGCTTTTACTGAAGATACTGGACCCGGTGCCGCAGCCGGTGACAGGTGACCTCTATTTCGAATTGCATGAAACAAAACGCGAAGTGTATGTAGTATCACAAGTGGACGAATCCGCCTGGCCGGACGGCACAGGCTATATTCGCTACGGCTTCGACCCGGGGCAGGTCGCCGCCAGCGCTGGTGAGCAGGACTTTCGCAGTAAGTACCTGGCGGCAGTGGAGGCCTATGAAAAGGTGCGCCGCGTACTCGATGAGTTGCCCGCGGGTGAACCGGCCAGCCCGGCACAGCGGGCGCTGGAGCAGCAGCTGCGCGAAGCCATGCACAGTTTTACCTGTCTGCGCCCATTGCGGGTGGGTGATGTGCTGGTGGTGCCGCCACTGTTACCCCACGCTCTGCAACACGGGGTGCGTACCATCGAATTCCAAACCCCGGTTTACGAGCGCAAGATACTGTCATTTGCGCAACAAGTGTTGACTCAGGATCACTGGGACACCCGGGAAGCCCTCGATCAGGCACTGCTCTGCCCGCCACATGAGGCGCCGTTTGAGTGCCTGCGGCAAGAAAGTGGGGTACTGGTGGAGCGTATCGCGGACTGCCCCGATTTCGAGGTCAGGCGAGTGCGCCTGGAGCGGGGGGTAAGTATTACCCTGCAGTCCATAGCAGACTATGCCCTGGTGCTGGTAGTAGAAGGCGAACTGGCCCTGGCCGGCAGCACTTATCGCGCGGAACAGGCCCTGTTGGTGCCCCGTGGCTACCAGGATAGGCTGATCGCTGTGAACCCCACGCAGCCACTGGTTTTACTGCTGGCGTTACCGCGTCGTTGAGTGGTTGAACCGGAGCTGGGTTTGTGGCAGAATCTGCGCCCTTGAGGCAACCCCCAATTTTTAATCCTGGTCACCCTTAACTCTCAATAATCAAATGGTTATAAGAGTTTTGTCATGAGTTTTCTAACCGGCTGTGGGGGGGTTATCACTGCGCGGAAGTGGCGAAATTGGTATACGCGCTGGATTTAGGTTCCAGTGCCGCAAGGCGTGAGAGTTCGAGTCTCTCCTTCCGCACCATTTTACGGCAGAATTTAATGCTGGCCCAGGCCAGGTGGATCTGGTCAACAAACGAGTACCCATAGCGCTGGAGCGCTATCAGATTGTGAGGAAATATCATGCAGGTTTCTATTGAAACAACTTCAGGACTGGAACGTCGCCTGACCGTAGGTGTACCCGCCGAGCGCATCGACACCGAAGTGAACAGTCGCCTCCAGAAAGCGGCCCAGAATGTAAAACTTCCCGGTTTTCGCCCCGGTAAGGTGCCGATGAAGGTCATGCGCCAGCGTTTCGGCCCCGGTGTGCGACAGGAGGTGCTGGGTGAGGTCATGAGCCAGTCTTTCCAGGAGGCGGTGATGCAGGAGAAGCTGCGCCCGGCAGGTCAGCCCAGCATTGAGCCGAAAAACATGGACGCGGGCAAAGACCTGGAATATGTCGCTACATTTGAAGTGTTTCCGGATGTGGACGTCGTTGAAATGCAGGGCTTTGCGGTGGAAAAAGCCGTCGCCAAAGTCACTGCCGAAGACGTGGACGACATCATCGATGTTTTTCGTAAACAGCAAGGCAGTTGGGGCACCGTTGAGCGTGCTGCAGCCGAGGGCGACAAGGTCAATGTCGATTACGTGGGCACCAAAGATGGTGAGGCTTTCGAAGGTGGGACCGCGCAGGATAGTGAACTGGAGTTGGGTTCTGGCCGTATGATCCCGGGGTTCGAGGACGGTATTGTCGGGATGGCGGCAGGTGAGGAAAAGGTCTTGGAGTTGGGCTTTCCTGATGACTACCACAGTGAGGAGCTAAAAGGCGCGGCTGTAGAGTTCAAGGTTACCCTGAACAGCGTGTTGGAACTGGTGCCGGCCGAGCTCAACGAGGAGCTGTTCGTCAAATACGGTGTCGAAGATGGCGACGAAGAACAGTTCCGCAAGGAAGTGGCCCAGAATATGTCGCGGGAGCTCAAGACTGCTGTTGAGGGCAAGCTCAAACAGCAGGTGATGGATGCCGTGGTCGATGCTCACGAGGCTGTGGAGGTACCCAGGGCGCTGGTGGAGCAGGAAATTGCCGCATTGCGCAACCAGATGTTGCAACAATTTGGTGGCGCCGTCAGTCAGGACATGGACCTGAATTCCCTGTTACCCGATGACATGTTCTCGGACAACGCCCAGCGCCGTGTCAAACTGGGCCTGGTAATGGCGGAGTTGATTACCAAGCACGAGTTGCAAGCGGATGCTGATAAAGTGCGTGAGGCTATTGAGGAAATGGCCTCCACCTACCAGGATCCGGAAGAGGTTATCAATTATTACTATTCTAACCAGGAGCAGCTAGCTTCGGTTGAATCGAAAGTATTGGAAGACCAGGTGGTTGAAAAACTGTTGGACGATGCCAATATAACAGAGAATGAGTGCAGCTATCAGGATGCTATCAGCCAGAAGCAGGCAGAAGCCTGACGGGTGCCTCCGGGGCGGTGTGTGATACCGTCCGGACTTACAATCAATCAATGGGGACGGTACACCATGCCATTTGAGTTCGACGGGCAGAACAAAAACACAATCAATAACCTGGGGCTGATCCCCATGGTGGTAGAGCAGACCGCTAAAGGTGAGCGCTCTTACGACATCTACTCCCGGTTGTTGAAGGAGCGGGTCATATTTGCCGTTGGCCCGGTGGAAGATTACATGGCCAACCTGATCGTGGCCCAGTTGCTGTTTCTGGAATCGGAAAATCCGGACAAGGATATTCACCTGTATATCAACTCCCCGGGCGGCTCGGTGACCGCGGGCCTCTCGATTTACGACACCATGCAATTCATCAAGCCCGATGTCAGCACCATGTGCATAGGCCAGGCGGCCTCCATGGGTGCATTCCTGCTCTGTGGTGGCGCCAAAGGTAAGCGTTACTGCCTGCCCAATGCACGTACCATGATCCACCAGCCCAGCGGTGGTGCACAAGGGCAGGCCACCGATATCGAGATACAAGCCAAGGAAATACTTATCATTCGCAGGCGACTGAATGAATTGATGGCAGAGCATACGGGCCAGGAACTGAAGGTTATAGAGCGCGATACCGAGCGTGATCGCTTTATGGATGCTGATCAGAGCGTGGCATACGGTCTCGTGGACGAGGTAGTAAGCGGCCGGGGCGCAGTCACGGAATAACCTCGATTATCTGCGTTTAGTCCCTATTGGGACTTGCAAATAACATGAAAAAACATCATCTTAGATGCATCAGGTGATGAAGTAAGCACATATAGGATGTAGGGCGGTTGAATGAGCGACAAAACCACTAGTTCTGGCGATGACGGCGGCAAGCTGTTGTATTGCTCCTTCTGTGGCAAAAGCCAGCACGAAGTACGCAAATTGATCGCCGGGCCATCGGTGTTTATTTGCGACGAGTGTGTGGACCTGTGCAACGATATTATTCGCGAAGAGGTGCAGGAGGGCAGTGCTGATGCTCATCAGGATCACCTGCCCGTACCCCGGGAAATCAACGCTATTCTCGATGAGTACGTGATTGGTCAGGCGCGGGCGAAGAAGGTCTTGTCCGTGGCAGTTTACAACCACTACAAGCGCCTGCGTCATAGCCAGGGTCGCGATGAAGTGGAACTGGGCAAGAGCAATATCCTGCTGGTCGGCCCCACCGGTAGCGGCAAGACGCTGTTGGCCGAAACACTGGCCCGCCTGCTGGATGTGCCTTTCACCATTGCTGACGCTACGACACTCACCGAGGCGGGTTACGTTGGTGAGGATGTGGAAAACATCATCCAGAAGTTATTGCAAAAATGCGACTACGACGTGGAAAAGGCCCAGGAGGGCATCGTCTATATCGATGAAATCGACAAGATCTCGCGCAAGTCGGATAACCCCTCCATCACCCGCGATGTATCCGGGGAAGGTGTGCAGCAGGCACTGCTCAAGTTGATAGAGGGCACTGTCGCCTCGGTTCCCCCCCAGGGTGGGCGCAAGCACCCGCAGCAGGAATTTCTGCAGGTGGATACCTCCAATATCCTGTTTATCTGTGGCGGTGCTTTTGCCGGGTTGGAGAAAGTCATCCGTAACCGCTCCGAGAAAGGCGGCATAGGGTTCGGCGCCGAGATCAAGAGTAAGGACGAAATGAGCAATGTCGGTGAATTGCTGTTTGACCTGGAACCAGAGGACCTGGTCCAGTACGGCTTGATTCCCGAATTCGTCGGGCGCCTGCCGGTAATTGCCACATTGGAAGAGTTGGATGTGGACGCGCTGATCAAAATCCTCACCGAACCCAAGAACGCCCTTACCAAACAGTACAGTAAACTGTTTGAGATGGAGGGTGTCGAGGTGGACTTTCGCGAAGATGGGTTGCGTGCCATTGCCGAAAAAGGCATGGAGCGTAAAACCGGTGCGCGGGGATTGCGCTCCATCCTGGAAGGCGTACTGCTGGATTCCATGTACAACATTCCCTCTCGGGACGATGTCAGTAAAGTCGTTATCGACGAATCTGTTATCCGTGGTGACTCGGAGCCGTTGCTGGTCTACCAGAACAACGAACCCACTGCCCGGGTGGCATCAACCGACGAGAAGTGATTGCGCCCGGCCTGATGGCAGGTCGGGTGACAACAGAACATGGCGGGTTTGCACGCAATACGCCATGGTACGCTTGTATTGTACAAAACAGCCCCTATATACAGGTATTACAACGTTAATTCCTGCAAAACCCGGAGATTGTTATGGGTTCTTCCTCTGTTACCAAACTGCCTCTGCTGCCCCTGCGCGATGTTGTGGTTTACCCCCACATGGTGTTGCCGCTGTTTGTCGGTCGGGAAAAGTCGATCGAAGCTCTGGAAGACGCCATGGCCAACGACAAGCAGGTTCTGCTGGTAGCACAGCGTCATGCCGCAGATGACAATCCTGGTGCCGATGATATCTACCAGGTCGGTACGGTCTCTAATATTCTGCAGTTGCTCAAGCTACCCGATGGCACCATCAAGGTCCTGGTGGAGGGCGGTTTTCGCGCGGTAATAGACAGCGTGGATGATGATGGCAGCTTTGCGGTGGCGGGTGTGCGCGAGGTTGTCAGTGACGATATACCCGATGATGAAGTCGAAGCACTGCTGCGCTCCACCATCACCCAGTTCGAAAAATACGTCAACCTGAGCAAGAAGGTGCCGGCAGAGGTACTGACCTCTCTCAGCGGGATCGATGAGCCCGGCCGCCTGGCCGATACCATCGCGGCCCACATGAGTGTGGATCTGGAAGAAAAGCAGCGCATTCTGGAAATCTCGGGCATCCGCGACCGGCTCGAGCACCTGCTGGGTCTGATGGCGGCGGAGATCGACCTGTTTCAGGTGGAAAAACGCATTCGCGGCCGGGTTAAAAAGCAGATGGAGAAGAGCCAACGAGAGTACTACCTGAACGAGCAGATGAAAGCTATTCAGAAAGAACTTGGCGATATGGACGAGGCACCCAACGAGCTTGATGAATTACAGGTTCGTATCGACGAGGCGAAAATGCCGGGGGAGGCAAAAGATAAAGCCGAGTCGGAACTGGGTAAATTGAAGATGATGTCACCTATGTCGGCGGAAGCTTCGGTGGTACGCAGTTATATCGACTGGATGGTGAGCGTCCCCTGGAGCAAACGCAGTAAGGTCAAGCACGATCTCAAACGTGCCTCTACTATCCTGGATGAGGACCACTATGGCCTGGAAGAGGTCAAGGACCGCATTCTGGAATATCTGGCGGTACAAAAACGTGTGCGCAAAGTAAAAGGGCAGGTACTCTGCCTGGTGGGGCCGCCCGGAGTGGGTAAGACCTCCCTGGGTGAGTCGATCGCCCGCGCTACCAACCGCAAATTTGTGCGCATGGCCCTGGGAGGCGTGCGCGACGAGGCGGAAATCCGCGGTCACCGACGCACCTATATCGGCTCCATGCCCGGTAAGTTGCTGCAAAAAATGGCCAAGGCCGGGGTGAAGAATCCCCTGTTTCTGCTCGACGAGGTAGACAAGATGGGTATGGATCACCGGGGTGATCCGGCTTCGGCGATGTTGGAAGTGCTGGATCCGGAGCAGAACCACGCGTTCAACGATCACTACCTGGAGGTGGATTACGATTTGTCAGATGTCATGTTCGTCTGCACCTCCAATACCATGAATATTCCCATCCCCTTGTTGGACCGTATGGAAGTGATTCGCATCCCCGGCTATACCGAGGACGAGAAATTCAATATCGCCGAGCGCTACCTGATTCCCAAGCAGATCAAGCTCAACGGCTTGAAGAAAGATGAGTTGACGATTGCCCAGGATTTGGTGATCGACATCATTCGCTACTACACGCGAGAGGCCGGGGTGCGTGCCCTGGAGAGGGAAATCGCCAAAGTGTGCCGCAAGATGGTAAAGGCCTTTACTCTGGGCGAAAGTGAGGGCGGCATTACCGTGACCGCAAAAATGCTGCCCGATTTGGTGGGCGTGCGCAAATACAACTACGGTATTGCCGAGGAAGAGAACAAAATCGGCCAGGTTACCGGTCTTGCCTGGACCTCAGTTGGTGGTGAACTGTTGACCATTGAGGCCGTAGCCGTGGCGGGTAAGGGCCGCCATGTGAAAACGGGTTCCCTGGGCGATGTTATGCAGGAATCTATCCAGGCAGCGACCACCGTGGTGCGCGCCCGCGCTCAAGTGTTGGGTATTCCTGCCACCTACTACGAGAAACACGATGTGCATATACACGTACCCGAGGGTGCCACACCCAAGGATGGCCCGAGTGCGGGTATCGCCATGTGTACCGCCCTGGTTTCGGTGCTGACCAGCATTCCGGTACGTGCCGATGTGGCGATGACCGGCGAAATCACCCTGCGTGGTGAAGTGCTTCCCATCGGCGGGCTCAAGGAAAAATTACTGGCGGCGCGCCGGGGTGGCATCAAAACGGTCATCATACCCAAGGAAAACGAGCGCGACCTGACAGAAGTACCGGACAACATCAAAGAAGACCTTAATATCCGCCCGGTAAAGTGGATAGATGAAGTGCTGGCCATCGCGCTGGAAAACATGCCTGAACCACTCAGCGATGAAGAGTTTCTCGCTGATTCCATGGGAACGGCCTCTGATGGCGATTCAGACGAAAAAAATCGCATAAATACGCACTAACTGACACCTTCTTTATTGACCGGGATTCCCGCTCTGGTATAAAGTCACGCGTATGACTGCATGCGCGTCTCAGTGTTTAAAATTAATAGTGGGCGCCACGCGGATTCAAGAAAAAATTAGGGGCTCTGTCCGAACTGTCGGTGGGGTTCCAGGTTGCCCGGTGGTAACGAAATCAAGTCTGTACCTACAACTTCCAAGGGGATAAGTGTGAATAAAACTGAACTAATAGACGCAATTGCAGCGGCAGCTGACCTGCCAAAAGCTTCTGCTGGTCGTGCATTGGATGCCGTCATAGAGAGCGTTACTGAGGCGCTCGCCAAAGGTGACCAGGTCGCTCTGGTAGGTTTTGGTACCTTCTCTGTGAAGCACCGCAGCGCTCGCAGTGGCCGTAATCCACAAACTGGCGCAACAATTGAGATTGCCGCATCCAACGTGCCCAGTTTCAAAGCTGGTAAGGCACTGAAAGGAGCGGTTAACCCCTGAGACCTGGGGTTAAGCCTAAGCTGTTGTAGCTATCCAGTAGCCAAACCGTCTGGAATGCCAAATCGGTGACACCCTGTTTCAGGTAAAAGGCGCACTTTTTTGGTGCGCTTTTTTTTTAGTTTCAAAGAGTACTTATCATGCTTCAAGACATACGTAAGAGCACCAGGGGCACCGCGGCCAAGATCGTGGTGGGCCTGATAGTTCTCTCTTTTTCAATTTTCGGGATTGAATCCATTCTGGTCGGTAGTGGTGGCAGCAGTATCGCCGAGGTCAACGGCGAAGAAATTACACCGGAGGAGCTACAGCAGTCGGTGAACACCGAGAAAAGGCGCCTGATCTCTGTAATGGGAGACAACCTGGACCCGGCCATGCTCGATGATCAGCGCTTGAGTGCGCAGGCACTGAATGGATTAATCAATCGCAAACTACTGGCGCAATCAGCCAGTGCGATGAAGCTGGCCGTGTCGGAGCGCGAGATAGGTCTTGTTATCGGGGGCATGGATCAGTTCCAGATTGATGGCGCATTTTCCCCTGATATATACAAAAGCGTATTGTCCAGTGCTGGCTATACCCCGGCCTACTTCAAACAAAGTTTACGCGCAGACATGGTACTCAATCAGCTGAGTAGTGGATTGGCTGGCAGTGAGTTCACCACGCCTGCGGAGCTTACCGTGAACGCGAGGGTGATTACGGAGCAACGCGATGTGCGCTACTTCACTATCCCACTGGAAAAATACACAGAGGCCATCGAAATCGATCCAATACAAATCGAGGCCTATTACACGGATAACTCGTCCGATTTTCGCACCCCCGAATCGGTGGACCTGGACTATATCGAGTTGTCTATAGACGCATTCCTGCAACCGGTGGAAGAGAGTGCGCTGTTGGAGGCCTACGAGCTGGCAAAGCAGGATTATCAATTCCAGACTGAAAACCGTGTTTCCCACATATTGTTTGAGGCAACCCAGGAGGGCGACTTGCAGCAGCGGATCGCGGACGCACAGGCACAACTGGCGGCGGGCCATGATTTTGCTGAAGTGGCCGGGGCGCTTTCTGATGATGTCGGTTCCGCCGGTAATGGCGGAGATCTCGGCTATTCCAGTGGTGACGCCTTTCCCGAGGAAATGGAACTGGCGATCGCTCAACTGGAACTCAATGTAGTGTCCGCACCGGTACAAACCGACGCGGGTACTCACCTGATTATCGTCACCGAACGCCGCGAGGGTGAAGTGGCTAGCCTGGAGGAAATGCGCGGTGAGTTGCGCGACAGACTGCAGGCAGAAGAAGCGCAGATCGTATTGTTGCGCACGGTAGAGTCTTTAAGAGATCTGTCTTTTAATGCGGAGAATTTAGAGGGTCCCGCTGCGGAATTAGCCTTGAAGGTCGAACAAAGCAAGGGGATCATCCGTTCCCACGCCGACGGTTTGTTTGCCAATCCATCCCTGTTGGCTGCCGCATTTTCAGCAGAGGTTTTAGAGGCCGGCCACAACAGCGATGTTATCGAACTGGGCGGCAACCAGTTTGTGGTGCTGCGGGTGCGCCAGCACAACAGCCCGGAGCTGCAAGCATTGACATTGGTCCAGGATGAAATCGTCGAGATTATCAAGGAAAATAACGCCCGTGTCGCGGTAGTCACCGCCGCTGAAGACGCGGTGCAACAGCTGCGCTCCGGCGTCACGGTGGAACAGTTTGCCCTGCAACAAGGCTATGAGTGGCAAGTCGAACTGGGAGCCAGTCGCTTCAATACCACAGTGCCGCGCAGTGTGCTGCAACGTGCTTTTGAATTACCTTTACCCACTTCACAGCAGGGGGCTTCAGAATTCATTGTGACAGCCACAGGCGATGCCCAGGTATTTGAGCTGGTGCGCGTCAACGAGGGTCAATATGACCGGTTGACGGAGGAGGAGCAACAGGGATTGCAGCGGCAGGTGGACGCCGAATACAGGAGACTGGTGAATACTGAATTCCAGCGCGGCTTGCGCGATAACGCCGATATAACGGTACTGTAGAACACTTTTCAGAGGTAAGTATGGCCAGACAGGTACTGACACTCAACCAGATATCACTTAAGGGGCTGGAGCGCCTGCCCCGTGATTGTTATGAATTAGCCAGCGAATTTTCTCATCCGGACGCTATCTTGCTGCGTAGCCACAAGTTGCAGGAGGCGGACATAGCGGATTCGGTTCTGGCAATTGCCCGGGCTGGCGCTGGTGTTAACAATATCCCGGTGGCCGCGTGTACGAAGCGGGGAATCCCCGTGTTTAATTCCCCGGGGGCCAATGCCAATGCGGTGAAAGAGCTGGTGGCTACCGGGTTGCTGCTGGGATCCCGCGGTGTTGTAGAGGGTATTAACTACGTGCACACCCTCAGTGGTGTGCGCGACGAAGCAGAGCTGAACAAAACATTGGAAGCGCAGAAGAAGCGGTTCAAGGGCAGTGAGTTGGTGGGCAAGACTCTTGGTGTGGTAGGGCTGGGAGCCATAGGCTCGATGGTTGCGGAAATGGCCCTGACGTTTGGCATGAAAGTGGTCGGCTATGATCCGGCCCTGTCGGTCGAGGCCGCCTGGCGCCTTTCCAGTCAGGTACGCAAAGCGGACACATTGTCGGCCCTGTTTACACGTTGCGATTACATCAGTTTACATCTGCCGGTACTGGACTCCACCCGCGGCCTGATCAATGCTGAACTGCTTGGCGTCGTGCGTCCCGACACCTGCCTGCTGAATTTTGCACGCCAGGAAATTGTTGATGAGACGGCTGTATTGGAGGCTCTCGATGACGGCAATTTGCGCAAGTATGTTGCCGATTTCCCCGCCCCGGCATTGATTGGCAGGGATGATGTGATTCTGATGCCACATATCGGTGCGAGTACCGATGAAGCGGAGGACAACTGTGCCATCATGGTGACGGATCAACTGCGAGACTTTCTGGAGAACGGCAATATACACAATTCAGTGAATTTCCCCGCCCTGCAGCTGGAGCGTGTCAGTGGCTGTCGTTTGTCGGTGACCAACGAAAACATTCCCAGAGTTCTCGGCAGCGTACTGTCAATCCTGGCGGACGAGAATATTAATGTCATTGATATGCTCAACAGGAGCCGTGATGAAGTGGCCTACAACCTGATCGATATCAGTACGCATATCGCCGATGAGGTGCTGCACAAAATGCGCTCGATGGAAGGTGTAATCAATGTCCGCCTGATCGGCGACTGCGCCTGAATAGTCTCTGGAAGCGGTCTTTTCGCCCGTGGGCCTATTGCGTGTCGTCGTAGAGGATCTCGGCGTCCAGGTCGGTGCCTATATACAAGTCCCGTTCTTCTTTACTCAACCTGGCAGCTCCCTGCCAGGGCAGTAGCCTTTGGTCCGCGTAGTGGTGGAAGTCCAGGAACGGGTACTTGATGATGTCGAAGTAGGGAGAGTAATCGAAGTCGCTGGGCGTACACAGTTTCGGGTTGCGCCTAAACAGCTGAACCTTGTCGCCCCTGATACGCTTGATCAGCGGCAAGATGGGAAACTGTATGTGGCCAAAGGCCTCTGCAATCATGGTGGAGCAGACAGTCTGGGTGCTCTTGCCCGGACGCGCACTGAACAGGCTCGAGCGCCAGCGGCGCGGCATGATAAACCAGGGAAACAGGAAGCGGGCCAGGTCGAAGATATGCCTGACATCATAGGTGGTTCCCAGACGGCCGATGGCATAGGCGATAACTTGCTGGCTGTCGCTGAACCCCAGTCCGCGTGGCCGGCAAATACGCAGGTGTTCCCTGTCGTACACAGTGAGGGGCCGCACCACCGTGCCCAGCCCCAATTCACTCTCGATGATCAGCTGTTGATCGACATTTCCCTGATAGTAACGCCCCAGGATTTCCTTCAGTTTTGGGTCCTCGATATCATGCCACCGCCCGATGTAGAGCGCGGCATGTGACCAACTGCTCTGGGTAATCAGTTTAATAACCTCACTGACGCGGGAGCGACCCTCCAGCAATATTACATCACAGGCTTTGACTTCGCGCTGTATCCGTTCGAAGTCACTTAGTGGCGTTTGTGGCAGTGGCCTTTTATGCCTGAGCCAGTTGACAACAGCGGTGCGAATCCAGTTAATCATATAGTCTGTAAGGTCTGTAAGGTCTGTAAGGTCTGTAAGGTCTGTAAGGTCTGTAAGGTCTGTAAAGCCTATAATCGCACTGTTATATCGCAGCTGCACGGCAGACACCAGAGGAATGACGATGGATAAGCAACTTCGAGATCTCGAGCAGCAAGCAGGCAAGCGGCGTAACTTCGATTCACCGCCGCTACATCTGTGGCATCCACCCCTGTCCGGTGATATCCCGATATGCATCACTACCGATGGTAGCTGGTACCACGACGGTGGAAAAATCGAACGAGAGTCCCTGGTAAGCCTGTTCGCCAGCATTTTGCGGCGCGAGGAGGATGGAATGTACTACCTTGTTACGCCCGGTGAAAAATGGCGCATAGAGGTGGAATTACACCCGCTGGTGGTGACGGATATCGAGGTTCTGGAGGAGGCGAATGAACAGCTGCTTCGGGCAACACTGAATACCGGTAGAAAAGTCGATATAGGTGAAGAGTATCCATTGTTCCTGGAGCTCGCTGTGGGAGATATAGCGGCCATACAGCTGTGGCACGGGCTCGCGGCGCTGTTTACCCGCGCGGCCTGGTACAGGCTTGTGGAGATGGCTCAGGAGTATGATGGGGTTGCCTCGGTGAAGTCGGGGGGTTGTACCTTTAAGCTTGTTGCCAATTAGATTCCAGCCCTGGCGCCGCGCCGCTCACCGGCGCTCTCTCCAGGAGCAGGTCACGTGGCGGGCAATGCGCACCAAAAATGCTACATATTGGGATAATTAGGGCCGCCAAACCCTTCCGGCGTCACCCACACAATATTCTGCGAGGGATCCTTGATATCACAGGTTTTGCAGTGCACACAGTTCTGGGCATTGATCTGAAAGCACTTGCCGTCTTCGGTCTCTACAATCTCATACACGCCGGCAGGGCAGTAGCGTTGGGCAGGTTCGTCGTACAAAGGCAGGTTTTTCGCCAGGGGTATGTCGGGGTCGACCAGGGTAAGGTGACAGGGCTGGTCTTCCTCGTGGTTGGTGTTGGACAGGAACACCGATGACGAGCGGTCAAAGCTGATGGTGTTATCCGGCTTCGGGTAGTCAATCTTCTTGCATTGGTCCGCAGGCTTCATGGCCGCGTAGTCGTGTTTGTCGTCATTCAGGGTAAAAGGCAGTTTGCCGCCGAAAATATTCTGGTCCAGCCACACCATGGCGGAGCCCAGCAAAATGCCGAATTTGTGCATAAAACCCGAGAAATTACGGGTGCTATACAGCTCTTCGTGCAGCCAGGATGCTTCAGATTTGTCGGCGAACGATACCAGGTCAGCCGGAGCGGCATCACCCTGCGCCAGTGCCTCCACCACGGCCTCGGCCGCTAGCATGCCGCTTTTCATCGCGGTGTGGTTACCCTTGATCTTGACACTGTTCAGGGTGCCGGCGTCACAGCCAACCAGCAGGCCGCCGGGGAAATACATCCTGGGCAGTGAGTTGTAGCCGCCTTTGGCAATGGCCCTGGCGCCGTAGGTAAGGCGGGTGCCGCCTTCCAGGTATTTTATTGTCTCTGAATGATGCTTCCAGCGCTGGAACTCCTCGTAAGGACTCATATGTGGGTTGCTGTAGTTGAGGTCGGCGATCAGGCCGATATACACCTCGTTGTTCTCGGCGTGGTACATGAAAGCCCCGCCGCCGGTGCCGCTTTCATAGAGAGGCCAGCCCAGGCCGTGAATGACCAGGCCTTCCTCGTGTTTTTCCGGAGATATTTCCCATATTTCCTTGATGCCGATACCGTAGTGCTGGGGGTCTTTACCCGCATCCAGTGAAAATTTATCGATCAGCTGTTTACCCAGGTGGCCGCGGCAACCTTCGGCAAACAGCGTGTATTTCGCGTGCAGTTCCATGCCTGGCATATAGCTGTCTTTGTGTTCGCCGCTGGCGCTGACACCCATATCACCGGTGGCGATGCCCTTGACCCGCCCGTCTTCGTGGTAGAGGACTTCCGCTGCGGCAAAGCCAGGGTAAACGTCCACGCCCATGCCCTCGGCCTGCTCGGCCAGCCAGCGACAAACATTGCCCATGGAGACTATGTAGTTGCCCCCATTATGAGTGGGCTTGGGGATGCAAAAGTTGGGTAGCTTGATGGCGCTCTTGTTGCTCAGATAAAAGAAAAAGCGGTCGCTTTTTACCGCGGTTTTTACCGGGGCGCCCATTTCCCGCCAGTTGGGAAAGAGTTCATCCAGGGCCCGTGGCTCCAGCACTGCACCGGACAGGATGTGGGCCCCTACCTCGGAACCTTTTTCCACGACACAAACGGTGACTTCCTGTTCTTTCTCCTGGGCCAACTGCATGATACGACAGGCGGCGGACAGGCCCGCAGGGCCGGCGCCGACGATCACAACATCAAATTCCATAGATTCACGTTCCACAGGGATATCCTCTTGTAACTGTCAGGGAGTCAAGCATCATCGGCACCTGCCGATAGCAGGCGGCAAGTATATAATTTCTAACGATTAAAGACTATAAACCGAATGAATGGACAAAACCTTGATATAGCTCATTGGGGTAGGTGTTCTGCCGCGAATGGCTATTGACCCGGCGACTGTTTGGCGGCAAGATACCTCGCCGAACTAAAGTGGGTATAGCTGTCAATTGCAGCTAACACCCATGAAACTCATCTGAAATAATCTATGGAGCCCCCATGAAGGTACTTGTTGCCGTTAAGCGCGTCGTTGACTACAACGTCAAGGTTCGCGCCAAAGCCGATGGTAGTGATGTTGATTTGAATAACGTCAAAATGGCCATCAATCCTTTCTGTGAAATCGCTGTTGAAGAAGCTGTACGCCTCAAGGAAGCAGGCGTTGCCACAGAGGTGATTGCTGTCTCCGTTGGCGAAAAATCCTGCCAGGAACAAATTCGCACCGCGATGGCCCTGGGGGCGGATCGTGGCATCCAGGTAGAAACCGACGCTGGCGTTGAGCCCTTGGTCGTCGCCAAGTTGCTAAAAGGCGTTGTCGACAAGGAGCAGCCACAATTGGTTATTCTGGGCAAACAGTCTATCGATGGTGACAACAACCAGACCGGTCAAATGCTGGGCGCACTGGCTAATATGGCTCAGGGCACCTTCGCTTCTGAAGTGGTGGTTGACGGTGACAAGGTGAATGTTACCCGTGAAGTGGACGGCGGACTGCAAACAGTCAGCCTGAACTTGCCGGCTATCGTCACCACGGACCTGCGCCTGAATGAACCTCGCTACGCATCTCTGCCCAATATTATGAAAGCCAAAAAGAAACAGCTGGATGTATACAGCCCTGCCGATTTGGGTGTTGAGGTCACCTCCCACCTGACCCAAGTGAAGGTCGAACCGCCGGCGGAGCGCAAAGCCGGGGTCAAGGTTGCGGATGTGGACGAGTTGATAGACAAACTGAAGAACGAGGCGAAAGTAATCTCATGAGCACTCTGGTAATTGCAGAACACGACAATGGCAGCCTGAAAGGCGCCACTCTTAATACGGTTGCTGCCGCCCAGGCGATGGGTGCAGACATCGACATTCTGGTTGCCGGGGCCAATTGTGGCAGCGTAGCCGAGGCCGCCGCCGCAGTAGCGGGTGTGGGCAAGGTGCTGGTTGCCGACAATGCCGCCTATGAACACCAGTTGGCCGAAAACGTCAGCCTGCTGATCGCTGAGGTGGGTGCCGGCTACGACAATATTGTCGCGCCAGCCACACCCAACTGTAAGAACTTCATGCCGCGCGTTGCCGCGTTGCTGGATGTGGCGCAGATTTCCGAAATTACCTCGGTGGAGTCCGCTGACACATTCCAGCGGCCTATCTATGCGGGTAATGTCATTGCTACGGTGCAGAGCTCAGATGCCAAAAAGGTCATCACTGTGCGCACCACAGCCTATGACGCGGCGCCAGCAGAGGGCGGTTCCGCGACCATTGAAGCGCTGGATGCGGTGCACGATGCCGGTATTTCCTCCTTTGTGGGCGAAGAAGTTGCGGTATCTGATCGCCCCGAACTGACAGCTGCTGCTGTTGTTATCTCTGGTGGTCGCGGTATGCAGAATGGCGAGAATTTCAAGTTGCTAGACGGTATTGCCGATAAGTTGGGTGCTGCCATTGGTGCCTCGCGCGCGGCGGTTGACGCGGGCTTTGTGCCGAATGACATGCAGGTTGGCCAGACCGGCAAGATAGTTGCTCCGGACCTGTATATCGCGGTAGGTATCTCGGGCGCCATTCAGCATTTGGCGGGCATGAAGGACTCCAAGGTCATTGTTGCCATCAACAAGGACGAGGATGCGCCTATCTTCCAGGTGGCGGACTACGGTCTGGTAGCTGACTTGTTCGATGCACTGCCGGAGCTTGAATCCAAGTTGTAGGCCCTGGGCTTCAGGTATTAGGTGTTTGTAAAAAAACCGGCCCTTGTGGCCGGTTTTTTTAATCCCGCCGCAACCGATCCGAAACCGCAATCGGAGTAGGATAGTTAAGTACCACGATATAGGAAGACACCAGCAGTGTGATGATAGTGGTCGCCTGGATCAACAGGGAAGCCCGCTCCGAGATCAGGCTGCTGGCCACCGCCATATAGGCGATCAACAGGGAGAACTCGCTGGCCTGGCCCAGTCGAAAACCCAGATCCCAGCCCAGGGTACGATTTTCGCTGACCCCCTTGAGCAGGAAACGGTAGACCACAGGTTTGAGTCCCAGCACCAAAGCGGCCAAAATCAAGGTAGGAGCCAACACCTGGTTGAGTACACCCAGGTTGAATTGTGCGCCCACCGAGAAGAAGAACAGGATCAGGAAGAAATCCCGCAGGGGTTTCAGGTTGACCGCGATATATTGCGAGATAGGGCTGGTGGCGATGGTGATACCGGCAATGAAGGCACCGATTTCCTCCGATAAGCCCAGGGCATTAGCGGCCTCCGCCAGGCCCAGACACCAACCGATCGCCAGCAGGAAAATATACTCGTGAAAGCGATCAAAGCGCGTAATCAGGGGCAGCAGGATATAACGCACAATGAGCAACGCACCACCCGCCAGCAGGGGCAGGCTAAGCAGCGACAGGGCGAGATCTGTGCCCATCGTGTCGGAACTACCGGATGATGCATTTAACAGAATCATCAACACAATAATCGCCAGCAGGTCCTGTAACAGTAGCAGGCCTATCATCAGCTCGCCGATATGACGATGGTGCAATACTGTCGTAGGCAACAGTTTGATGCCGATGATAGTCGAGGAAAACATCATCGCAGCGCCCACGATCAAGGAGTCCATGGTCGTGTAGCCAAACAGTGACGCCACCGTATAACCTGTTCCCAAAAATATCGCGGAGCTGAATATTGCCACTACTGTGGACTTGCGCAAGGTTGTCCAAAGGGCCTGGGGTTGCATATCCAGACCCAGCAGGAATAACAGAAAAATGATGCCAATGTGACCAATGTCCGACAACAGGTTGAGATCTGTCACCAGGGATAGTCCGTAGGGGCCGATGCAGGCGCCCAGGGCAATATAGGCGATGATTAGCGGCTGGCGGGTATACAGGGCCACGGAGGCGAAAACCGCCGCGCCGGTGAAGATAAGAAAGAATGAAAAGGTAACACTACTGGGTTCCATTGACTGCGATTTCCCGTTCCGCTTATATGGAGTGTAAACAAGCTGGTGTGTCTCGTCACGGTTATTGGTGAGTTCATGGTAGGGTGCGCACCGCGCACCGCGCACCAGAGCCCGGCTTATACCCGTCGGCGAAACAGCGGCAGTGGCTGGTCGGTGGATCCCTGGTAATGCTCGCTGAAGTCCGCGAGGCCGGCCAGTCACTCTTCCAGCAATGATTCATCGTCCATTTGGAAAGCATCGAAACCGCCGCGCTGCAGATAAGTCAGCTGGTCCCGGATAAAGTGGCCTGTG
>Ga0164313_10000396_pt1 | contig 34229 bp, 27 predicted proteins | sample GuaBasSedimGuay4_FD_113735 | JGI IMG/M metagenome (GOLD analysis project Ga0164313, IMG submission 113735) | Subseafloor sediment microbial communities from Guaymas Basin, Gulf of California, Mexico - Guay4, Core 4569-4, 0-3 cm | ecosystem: Environmental > Aquatic > Marine > Hydrothermal vents...
ACGCCGGCCTTGAACGGCACGTCCGCCAGCGAGAAGCCCACCACGATCCAGGCCGCGCCCAGGGGTACGGCGCCGGAGACATCCAGCTGCCCCGGCTCATCGCCCACCTGGGTGCCGCTGTTGGAGATGCTCGGCAGGCCGTTGCTGCCCGCCACGCCGCCGCCCAGGCCGCTGGAGCTGCCGCTCAGGGCCAGGGCGGCGTCGCCATCCGCCAGGCCGTAGCCGCTCACGAACAGCGGGTCGGGCGCGCCGCCTGCGAGGGGCTGGGCCGTCTTGATCAGGCGCTCACGCATGCTGGCCACGCTCCATTCGGGGTGCGCGCCCGCCAGGCACGACACCAGCCCCGCCAGCACCGGCGTGCTCAGCGAGGTGCCGTTCACCAGGGTGTACTGCGTGTCGTCGTAGGGCCAGACCGTGCCGGTGCTGACGCCCATGGCCAGCAGCTCCGGCTTGACGCGACCGTCGGCCGCGGGCCCGTCCGAGCTGAACGACGCGATCACGCCCGCGGCGTCCGCGGCCCCGCAGGTGATGACCTCGAAGGCGTCGCTGGGCGCGATCAGCGCCGAGCTGCCCGGGTCGCTGTCGTGACCGGCGTTGCCCGCCGCCGTGCAGACGTGCACGCCGTTGGCCGTGGCCGCGTTGACCGCCAAGGTCACCGGCGCCGTGAGGCCGTCCAGCTCGCTCTGGTCGTACCAGTCGACGTAGCCCAGCGAGGAGGTCACCACGTCGGCGCCGTTGAGCTCGGCGAACTCCAGCCCGGCCACGTAGAAGTCCTCCTCGCCCTCGTATTCCGCGGGGAGGTCCTCGGTCTTGCACAGGATGAAGCGGGCGTCGTGGGCCGCTCCCACCAGGCTGCCGGGCAGGTAGGCCGCCAGGGTGCCGAGGATGTAGGTGCCGTGGGCGTGCTGGTCAGGGTCGTCGCCGGGCTCGATGCCCACCACGGCGTCGTCGTTCACAAAGTCATAGGACGCGATCACATCCAGCTCGTGCCCCGGTTGATGGAACGCGTCGTGGCTGGTGACGAAGCCCGTGTCGAGGATGCCGATGATCACGCCGTCGCCCGTGAAGCCCATGCCGTGCAGCAGGTCGAGGTCGAGCTGGGTGGTCTGGGAGCTGGCGTGGCCGTATTCGAGCGCGCCCGTGTACGCACCTGCGGCCGCCGCCGCCGGGGTCGGGCTGGGGATCGGGGCGGGCAGGCGGGGCACGCCCAGCGAGCGCGCCACCGGCCGCAGCCCGCGCACGCAGGGCAGCGCCATCAGGGCCCGCGCCTGCTCGGCGTCCGCGCGGACCGAGAGGGCGTTGAGCCAGCGGCTCTCGACCTGCACGCGCGCGCCGGTGCGCTCCACGGCCTCGCGGTAGCCCGGAGCCACGGGCAGATCGGCTGCGTCCACTTGGCCGACGGCGCTGCGGCGAGCTGCGCGGCGGGCCAGCGTGCGCGCCGGCAGCGTCTGCAGCAGCTCCTGCAGCGCGGCGTCGAGGTCCTGCACGTCCTTGTCCACAAACTGCACCCAGAGCTTGGCGCTGGTGTGTTCGCTCAGCAGGCGTTCGACATCGGCGGGCAGCACAGCGTCGGATGCCAGGGCGCTCGTCGCGCTGAACACGACAGCAAGGAGTACGGCAAGTCCAGGGCGGGAGCTCATCGGGAGGACTCCGTGGGGAGGATCTGGGCCTGGCCGTGGGGAGCGGTCCCGGCCTGGGGAGGGGCACTCATCCTAGGCCAAGATCGAAGAACGGACGCGCTTTCGCGGCGTTCTCAGACAGTCGCAAGCGATCTCCGACGGGGGCCAGAGTCCGAGCTATCATCGAGTGGTCGGGCGTCCCGCTGAGGGTGACGCGCATGGCTACTCTGCCTCGCCGATTCTCGGGGGTGCCCACCACGATCCGTCCGGCCGCTGGTCGGGCGGGGTGAACGTCGTCGCTCATCGGGGCCCACGTGCCGCATCCATCGACCCTCTCCTCTGATGTCTGCGTCGATCTGGCGGACCGCGCCTGGGAGCGCACGCTGATCGAGCCCACGCGGTCGCTGAGCATGGCCCGCCGGGCCCTGGCGCTGGCCAGCACCCGCGGCGACCCGGCCCTGGTGGCGCGCGCCGAGGCGAGCGTGGCCTATGCCCTGCGCTGGCTGAGCCGCATGGACGAATCGGAGCAGATGGCCCGGCAGGCGCTGCAACGCCAGCCCCCGCTGCTCGAGCGGCTGCGCGCCGTGGTCGCCCTGGCCGAGCTGCACCTGGCTCGTGGCGACGGGGCCAAGTGCCTGCCCCTGCTGGAGCAGGCCCTCGAGCAGGTGGGAGCCCGGGCTGACCTGCTCCTGGAGCGGGGCCGGCTCGCCAGCCTGCTGGGCCGCACGCACTTCGAGCGCTTTGAGCACGCCCTGGCGGAGCAGGCCTTCCGACGCTCCAGCGCGCTGCACGGCCGACTCGACGACCGCCTGGGCATGGCCATGAGCCTGATGAACATCGGCAGCGTGCGCAGTCGCCTGGGCGATTTTGCCGGCGCGCTCGAGTCGTACCAGCAGAGCCTCTCGGCCTTGGAGGGCCAGGCCGACGCGGGCCGGCGCCCCATGGTGCAGTACAACCTCGCCCTGGTGCTCGAGATGATGGGCGACCTCCAGGCCACGCGCGAGCTGTGCGAGGACGCCCTGGCAGCCGACCTGAGCGCGAACATCTTCAGCGTCGACATCCTGCTGCTTACGCTGCTGGGCAGGGTGCACGGCTTGCTGGGGGAGCCGCGCAGGGCGCGGGCGGCCCTGGACCGCGCACTGCACCTCGCGCGTGAGCGTGACGAGCCCCAGCGTCGGGAGACCGCGCTGGCGGAGCTGGGCGACCTGGAGCTGCTGCTCGGCAATCCGGATGCGGCGCGCACGGCCTTCCGCGAGGGCCTCGCGGATTACGATGACGCGGCCACGACCTCCGCAAACATGCACTGCCGCCATGGCCTGGCGCGCGTCCAGCTCGAGCTCGGTCAGCCCGCGGCGGCCCTCGGAATCGTAGACGCCCTCTTGGCCGGACCCGACGACCGCCCGGATCGCGTCACGCGCTTGCAGATCATGCAGACCCGCGCCCGCGCCTTGCAGGCCACCGGAGATCCAGACGCCGCCGCGGAGGGGCAGCGGGCGGTGGAGCGCCTGCGCCGTCTGACCCACGACGAGCACGCCGCTGCCTGCGCCGAGCACATGACCCTGCTGCAACGGCTGGAGCGGGCCCGCACGCGCGAGGAGCGCCTGAGCGTGCGCGTCGACGAGCAGGACGCCCGACTGGCGGAGGCCGCTGACGAGCGCACCGAGCTCCAGGATCAGCTGCGCGTGTCGCAGCGCATGGAGGCCATGGGACGCCTGGCCGCCGGCGTGGCGCACGACTTCAACAACCTGCTCACGGTCGTCTTCGGCAACACCGAGGAGCTGTTGGGCGAACCTCTCAGCGCTTGCCAGCGCGAGGCCGCTCAGGGGGTTCTGCAAGCGGCCGAGCGCGCCAACGATCTGACGCGGCGACTGCTGGCCTTCAGCCGGCGCCAGGCCCTGAAACCCCAGGCCGTCTCGCTGGACGATGTGCTGCGCGAGCTCGCGCCGGTGCTGGAGCGCCTGGCCGGATCGGATGTGACGCTGGAGCCCGTGCTGGACGGCGACGCCGGGCTGGTGCACGTCGATCAGATCCAGCTGGAGCAGATCCTGCTCAACCTGGTGAGCAACGCCGCGGACGCCATGCCGGACGGCGGCCGGCTCCAGCTCACGACCTCGCGCGTACGCGTGGACGGCCCGCTGCCGGGGGCGTTGTATGAGCTGGAGCCCGGCGACTACGCGCGGCTGGCGGTGACCGACTCCGGAGTGGGCATCTCGCGAGAGCTGCACGCGCGCATCTTCGAGCCCTTCTTCTCCACCAAGGACGCTGCGCGCGGCACGGGCCTGGGCCTGTCCACGGTGTATGGCGTGGCGCGTCAGTCCGGTGGCGGTCTGGCCGTGCACAGCGAGCCCGGGCGCGGCTGCACCATCGAGGTCTTTCTGCCGCTGGCGCAGGCCTGCCAGCTCGAGCCCCCGGCGCCGGTCCTGCCGGCTCCGGACATCGTTCCCGAAGGGCGCGCGATCAATGTGCTGCTGGTGGAAGACGACAGCGCGCTGAGAGCCATGGTGGCTCGTGGGCTGCGGCGTGAGGGGCTGTGCGTCACCGAGGCCGGCGATGGCGAGCAGGCCCTGGCGTTGGTGCGCGGCGGCGAGCTGCAGCTCGAGGTCCTGGTGACCGACCTCGACATGCCGCGCATGGGCGGCCGGCGGCTGTTGGCACACCTGCGCGAACGTCAGCCCGAGCTGTGCTGCGTGTTCACGTCCGGCCATCGTCAGCGCGACGACGCGGTGCAGGTCCCTGGCGTGTCCTGGCTGCCCAAGCCCTTCTCCATCGCCGAGTTGGGGCGGCTGGTGCGCCGGGAGCCCACGCAGCCGGACTGAGCCCGAGCGCGCGGGCCCTGCGGCGGCCATGCGTCTGCAAGCCAGGGTGCGTATGCTCTCGGACTCCCCGACGAGTCTGCCCGTGACCCTGCACACCGCCGCCGTTCGCCTGGCCGCCTGGGGCGCCACGGCGCTGTGCGTCCTCTCGCTGGCCTGCGTGGGAGTGTCGCCGTCGCCACCCGCCGATCCGGAGCTCGCCGTGCCCAACGCCGTGGAGCCCGCCGCGCAGGCGGGCGTGCAGGCGCTGCTCGAACAGCAGCGACAGGCCTGGAACGCCGGCGACCTGCAGGCCTTTGTGGCCGGCTACTGGCGCAGCGATCAGGTCGTGTTTGCCTCGCGCGACAGCGTGCGGCTGGGCGCCACCGATCTGTTGGCGCGCTACCGCGAGCGCTACCCGGACCGCGCGGCCATGGGCACGCTGGCGTTCGACGCGCCGCGCCTGTCGAGCCTGGGCGATGGCCACGTGCTGGCCGAGGGCGACTGGCAGCTCACCCGCGCCGGAGCCCCACGCGCGGGTCGCTACTTGCTGGTGCTGCGGCGCATCGAGGGCGCCTGGCGCATCGTGCTCGATTACACCACGCTGACCGAGGGAGATTGACGTGTCCGACTCACAGACGAACTCCGCCGACGAGTCCCTGATGGCGCTGGCGGCCGAGGCGCGTCAGCGCGCCTACGCTCCCTATAGCCGCTACCAGGTGGGCGCCGCCGTGCGTACCCCTGACGGCAGCGTCTACGTGGGCTGCAACGTCGAGAACGCCAGCTACGGCCTGACGGTCTGCGCCGAGCGCGTCGCGGTCTTCTCAGCCGTGGCCGCGGGGCACACGCGCGTGACGCAGGTGGCCATCATGACGCCCAGCCGCGGCGCGCCCTGTGGTGCCTGCCGTCAGGTGCTGCTCGAGTTCGGCGGGGCCGACCTGCTCATCCTGCTGGCCGACCCCGAGGGCGGCCTCCGCGAGCGGCGCCTGGCCGACCTGTTGCCCGAGGCCTTCGGGCCCGACGACCTGCGCGCCGCGAACAGCTGAGCCGTGGTCCGGTTGGCCCTGATCGCGCTGCTGCTGGGGCTCGGCGTGCTCGTGTTCGTCTGGCCCCGCGACGAGCGCTCGCCGCCGCGCGAGCTCGCCATGTCGGAGCTGTTCACGCTGGAGCATCCGGGCGAGCGCGGCTTCAAGGGCGCGCTGGTCGTGATTCAGCAGCGACTGCAGGCGCGCGAGCGGCTTGACGTGGTGCTGTCCCTGCCGGCCGTCGCCGCGCTGCAGCTCGACCAACCCGAGGGCGAGTTCGAGCTGCAGCTCGGGGACCGTGCCCAGCGCTGGTGCTCGCTGGTCCTGGTGGAGCAGAAGCTGCGCATGTCCGTGGGCCAAGGGCAGCGGACCACCGAGCGCGCGCTGCTGGAGCGCCCCCGGGGCTCGCGCCTGGGCCTGACCTGGGCCGACGGCCGCGCCTGGGCCCTGGTGGCTGGCGAGCGCCAGGGGTCGGGCCTGCCCTGCGCCGAGCCCAGCGGCCCCAGCCGGGTGGGATTCTGGCGGCGGGCGTCGGTGCGTGCCGTGCGGATCACCACGACCGATGGCCAGCTGCACACGCTCTCGGCCGACGAGATCGGCCCCTGATCTCGGCGAGCGGAGCGGCTCAGGGCTCAGCTCACGGCTCGGCACAGCGGCTCGGCACAGCGGTCGGCACAGCGGTCGGCACAGCGGTCGGCACAGCGGCCCGGCACAGCGGTCGGCCCCCGGGTTGCGTCCCGTAGGCTCCCTGCGTTGGTCCGGTCGCGCTGGGCTCAGTCCGGCGCCGGCAGCGTGAAGAAGGGCGCCTCGCCGCGCGCAGCGTCCATGGCGGCCAGCTGATCCAGGGCCCCCAGCCCGACGTCGATGGCCCGGCCCTCCGCGGCGTGCTTCTCGTCCGGCTCGATGAAACGGTTCTCGGGGCGGTTGGCAAACACGGTGCACACCGCGCCCGCGCGCACGCCGGCCGCCGACGCGAGGGTGAACAGGGTGGAGGTCTCCATCTCCATGTTCACCACGCCCTGGCGCGCCAGGCGCTCGGGCAGGTCGGGAAAGCGCGGCTCCACCGCCAGGCCCTTGCGCGCCTGCCAGCCGTAGAAGCCGCTGGCCGCCGCGGTGATGCCCGCGTGATGCGTCGCGCCCTGCTGGCGGGCCGCGGAGAGCAGCGCCAGCACGACCTCGTGGTGGGCCACGGCCGGGTAGCCCTCCTCGACAAAGGCCAGCGAGGTGGACTCCAGCCGCAGGGCGCCGGTGGACACCACCAGCTCGCCGATGCCCACGCCGGCGCGCAAGGCGCCGCAGCTGCCCACGCGCACAAAGGTGATGTCGCGCCGGCACTCCAGCAGTTCGAGCACGGCGATCTCGGTGTTGTCGCAGCCGATGCCCGTGCCCATGACGGTGAGCTCACGGCCCGCGCGGGTGCCCGTGAAGGTGACGTACTCGCGGCAGGCGCGCTGCACACGGACCTCGTCCATGTGCTCGGACACGCGCCGCGCGCGGTCCGGGTCGCCCACCAGCATGACCTGCGAGGCCACCTCTCCCGGCGCCACGCCGATGTGGTACTGGCGGCCGTCCTCGTCGCGCACGTGCTCGGCGGATTCGAAGCTCATGCCATGACCACCGCGGCGATGGAGGCGTTGAGCAGGCTGGCCAGGAAGCCGCCGAACAGGGCGCGGAAGGCCAGCTTGGCCAGGTCGGCGCGGCGCTCGGGCACCAGCGCGCCGATGCCGCCCAGCTGGATGCCGATGGAGCCCAGGTTGGCAAAGCCGCACAGGGCAAACGTGGCCAGCACCTTGGTGCGCTGGGGCAACTCCTCCATGGTGCCGAGGTTGGCGAAGGCCACGAACTCGTTCAGCACCAGCTTGGTGCCCAGCAGCGAACCCACGGCCTCGGTGTGCTCGCCGGGAATGCCGATCAGGTAGGCCACCGGGGCAAACACCTTGGCCAGGATGCTGCTGAGGGTCAGGCCCTCGCTCATGAAGCCGAGCATGCCGTCCACCAGGGCCACCATGGCCAGGAAGGCGATCAGCATGGCGGCCACGTTGATGGCCAGCTTCATGCCCTCGCCGGCGCCGCGCGCCATGGCGTCCACGAAGTTGACCGTGGTCTTCTCGACCTCGATGCGCACCACGCCGCGGGTCAGGGGGTCCTCGGTCTCGGGCTGCAGGATCTTGGCGATGACCATGGCGCCCGGCGCGGCCATGACGCTGGCGGTGATCAGCGCCGTGGCGTCCACGCCCATGCCGATGTACACGGCCAGCACGCCGCCGGCGATGGTGGCCATGCCGGACACCATCAGCGTCATCAGCTCGCTCTTGGTGAGCTTGGCCAAGTACGGCTTGATGATCAGCGGGGCCTCGGTCTGGCCCATGAATACGTTGGCCGCGCTCGACAGGCTCTCGGCGCCGGACACGCGCATGACCTTCATCATGAACACGGCCAGTACGCGCACCACGAACTGCAGCACGCCGAAGTGGTAGAGCATGGTGAACAGCGAGCTGACGAAGATGATCGTCGAGAGCGCCTCGAACGCGAACACGAAGCCGATCTGGCTGTTCGGGCCCACGTTCTGGTAGCCGAACACGAAGCCGGCGCCCTCGAGCGTGTAGTTGAGCAGGGTCGTGACCTTGTCGCCCAGCCACTTGAAGGCGCCTTCGCCGAAGGGCGTGCGCAACACGAACAGGGCCAGCAGCAGCTGCAGCCCGAGGCCGCTCAGCACGGCCCGGCGGTCGATGGACTTGCGGTCCTTGCTCAGCACCACGCAGGCGCCCAGGAAGATCACCACGCCCGCGAGGCCGAACAGGCGCTCGGTCATGACGTCTGATCAGCGGGGCTGCGCTGGCCGCGCGAGGCAGGCGCAGCGGCGCCGGGTGCGTCGTCGCCGGGCGTGGCGCCCCGGGCGCTGGGCGAGGATGACCTGGCGCCGGGCGCGGCGTCGAGCTGGCAGGCGGGGCCCGCGCGTCCCATGCCGTGCAGCGAGAGCACGCGGTCCATCAGGCGCTGACGCTCCTGCATGGCCAGCGACGCCACCGGGATGTAGGGCACGTCGAACCACTCCAGCATGAACTTGACCATGCCGTCGATGCGCACGATCTCGTCCCAGTTGGCGCTCTCGCGCACGCCGTCCTCGGTCATCAGCTCGCGGTGCGGCCGCACGAAGAACACGAGGCCCTGGCGCACCTTGTCCATGTAGTTCGTCAGGCGCGGGTCGCGCGCCAGCTCGGCCAGGATCGTGCTGTGGCTGGCGGCGTAGGCCAAGTTGCAGAACGAGCGGTCGCTGACGTAGCTGCCCGGCTGCTCCATCTCGCTGGCGAGCTGCCGCAGGAAGACCTCGCGCTGGTAGCGGTCCACCACGTCGACGTTGGAGCGGATGGAGTCGAGCGCGGACTCCATCTCGGCCAGCACGCCCCTGGCCACCTCGCTGATCATGGGCAGGCCGTAGGCGTCTCGGACCCAGCGGGCCATGGTGGTCTTGCCCGTGCTGTGGGCGCCCACCATGTAGATGCGGGTGACGCGGTTCATCGCGGCTCTCCTGTGCGAGCTGTGGGGCGCGCGGCGGTGTCGAGCGCGGCCGTCCCGGCGGCCTCGCGTGCAGCGCGGGGTCGAGGCTATCAGCCCGACCGCGCACCCGGATACCACGCAGATCGCTTCGGGCGTGGGTTTCTGGCCGATCTCCACGGCGGCTCCCGGGTTCTCCACGCGTTGCCCACGGGTCCGGGTCGGGCTGGCTCACTCTGGCGCAGCGTGGGACCATGCCGCCCATGAAGATCGTCGTCCTGCTGCTGTGCTTGTCCGCGCCCCTTCTGGCTCAGCCCGCGGCGCGCATCTGCGATGTCCAGGGTCGCGCGCACGCCTCCAGCCTGGCGGGGCAGTCGGTGACCCTGACCGGCATCGTCACCAGCGTGGCCCGGGACAGCGCGACGGGCCATGCGCTGATCACGCTGCAGTCGGCGCCCAGCGACGAGGACAGCAGCCCGCTCACCTCGGAGGCCCTCTTCGTGCGGCTGGATGACGGACCGCGGCCTGCGCCGGGTGATCTGTTGCGCGTGGCCGGGCGGCTCAAGGAGTACAACCCCGGCGGCGTGGACAGCAACCTGCGCTTCACGACGCTCATGGCCAGCTCGCCCGCCGAGCTGTTGGGGCGGCGGGCGCTGCCCCGGCCGGTGCTGCTGGGAGCGCAGGGGCGGGCGGTGCCCGCCGGCAGCATCGACGACGACACACGGGGCTCGATCGGGAGCCGACCCGGCCCCTTCGACCCGGGCTCCGACGCGATCGACTTCTTCGAGTCGCTGGAGGGCATGCGTGTGGCGCTGCCGGACGCCCTGGCTGTGGACGCGACCTCCAAGTACGGCGAGCTGGTCTTGCTGCCCGACGCCGGCGCGGCCAGCGAGTCGTTGGCCGGCGTGGCGCTGGTCATCGCCGAGGGAGACTTCAACCCCGAACGCGTCATGGTCCAAGGCGGTCGCTGGCTGGACGGTGACTTCCCGGTGCCGCAGGTGGACGCAGGCGCGCGCTTCGACGGGCCCTTCGTGGGCGTCATGTCCTACAGCTACGGCAACCCCAAGATCATGCTGACCCAGCCGGCGCCCGCCGTGCTGGCGCCGGACGCTGACGTCGCGGCGGACACCCGCGTCGGGCTGGGTCCGGTGCCGGTCGGTCACGCGCGCATGGTGGGCTACAACGTCGAGAACCTCTCGCCCGCCAGCGATCCGGCGCGCATGGCCCGGCTGGGCCGACACATCGCCCAGGATCTGGGCGGCCCGGACCTGGTGGCGCTGCAGGAGGTGCAGGACGGCAGCGGCCCCGACGACGACGGCAGCACCAGCGCGGCGGCCACGCTGGACGCCTTGATCGCGGCCATCGACGCGGCGGGTGGCCCCGGCTATCGCGCCTTTGAGCTGGCCCCGCGCGACGGCGCCGATGGCGGGCAGCCCGGCGGCAACATCCGTGTGGCCTTCTTGGTGCGGAACGACGGCGCGCTGGCGGCCGTGCAGCGCCCGGGTGGGGGCAGCGACGTGGCGGTCGAGGTGCAGGCCGGCAGCGACGGCGCGCCGCGCCTCTCCCACAGCCCGGGCCGGGTGGCGCCCGACCACGGCGCCTGGCACCGCAGCCGCGTGCCCCTCGCGCTGGAGCTCTCCATGGGCGGAGAGCCCCTGTTCGTGGTCTCGTGCCACCTGCGCAGCAAGGGCGGCGACACGCCGCTGTTCGGCATGACCCAGCCCTTCGAGCGGCCCAGCGAGCGCTTGCGGCTGCTGCAAACCGAGGTGCTGTCGAGCTTCGTGGACGAGCTGCTGGCGCTCGACCCCAACGCGCGCGTGGTGCTGCTGGGCGACTTCAACGACTTCCAGTTCTCAGCGCCCTTGGGTCGCCTGGTGCAGGACGGCGCCCTACGCAACCTGACCGACTCACTGCCCGCAGGTGAGCGCTGGACCTACATCTACCAAGGCAACGCCCAGGCTCTCGACCACATGCTGGTGAGCCCGGGCTTCACCGCGGCGGCGGGTGGGCCCGAGCACCTGGACTACGGCGTGATGCATCTCAACTCGGTCGCTCACGACGGCGCCAGCGACCACGACCCCTGCGTGTTGACGTTTCGTGTCGAGGGCGCCGAGGGTGATCGCTGAGGCGCCGCTAGCCGCCGGGCTGGTCGTCCAACAGCGCAGCCAGCCCGTGCTGTGTGCCGGGGCGGCGCACGAGGTCGGCCACGGTCACGCCGGAGAGCGCGTGGAAGAAGGCCTGCTCGGCCTGGATCAGTCGGCTGCGCAGGCGGCAGCCCGGCTCCAGGCGGCAGACCTCGGGGGTGCCGACGCACTCAAGCATGTTCGTGCGCCCTTCGAGCAGGGCCACGGCCTCGCCCACGTCGATGCTGGACGGGTCGACGTTCAGCACCACGCCGCCGCTGCGTCCGCGGATGGTGCGCACCCAGCCATGACGTGAGAGGTCGGCCGCCACCTTCAGCAGGTGATGACGCGAGATCGCGAAGCTGTTGGCGATCTCCGCCACCGTGGCCTTGCGCCCGGCATGGGCCAGGTACATCAGCACCCGCAGGCCGAAATCGGTGTGCAGCTTGAGGTTCATGCCAATAGTCGTATCACAGATGCGCCTTTTGTCACAGGCAGGAGGGCGCGTGCTCCCGGCGGCGTGGCGCCAGTGAGGGGGCAGAGGGCTCTTGGCGGCGGCTCCCGCGTGGGGCGGCGCCCCCTGGGGAGCGATGGCCGGGCTAGAATCCAGCGGTCGCCGGCGCGCGCTCTCCCGAAGGCTGCTTCGCGCGCGTGTCGACTTGAGATCGGAGGCTCCCCATGCTGTTTCGCACCCTGATCGTCCTGGTCGCGCTCTCGGGCCCCGCCCTGGCACAGCTGCCACAGCCCCAGTTCTTCTCGGTCGCTCACGTCCAGAGCAGCGGCTGGGTGCTGAACACCGGCGCCACCCGCGGCGTCATCGCCAGCATGGTGGTGGAGCACCCCGCCGTGGCCAGCCTGCGGGTGCTGTTCGATGAGGTGCACCTGGCGGGCAATCCCTTCGATGGCAGCGGCAGCGTGCTGCGCCTGACCTCGTTGCGCGACGGGGCCCAGCAGACGCTCAACGCCCAGCAGCTGCTGGAGTGGGAGTACGGCACGGCCTGGTTCAACGGCAGCGGCGTGCAGCTCGACCTGATCGCGTCGCCTGGCACCGGCGGCAACCTGGTGACGGTGGGCGGCCTGGACGTGGGCACGCCCCTGGCCGGGTACGAGAGCCAGTGCGGACCCGTCGACGACCGCGTGCCCAGCGACGACCCGCGCGTGGCGCGCCTGCTGCCCAGCGGCTGCACGGCCTGGATGATCCAGGACTGCGCCAAGTGCTTTCTGAGCGCGGGGCACTGCGGCACGGGCAACACCATGGTGGAGTTCAACGTGCCCTTCAGCACGGGCAGCGGCTCCTGGGTGCACCCGCCGCCCAGCGATCAGTACGCCATCAACAGCGCCAGCAAGCAGGCCAACAACGCCTTCGGCAACGACTGGTTCTACTTCGGCACGGTCGACAACTCGGTCACGGGGCTGTCGGCCTTCGAGGCTCAGGGTGACGCGTTTGCCCTGGTGAATCCGCCGGATGTGGCGGGCAACGACATCCGCATCACGGGCCACGGCACGGACAACACGCCCAACTCGACCTACAACCAGGTGCAGCAGACGCACGTGGGCCCGTTCATCAACAACGGCGGCGTGCTGCAGTACCAGGCCGACACCACCGGCGGCAACAGCGGCTCGCCCATCATCTGGGAGCAGGCCAACGCCGCCATTGGCGTGCACACCAACGCCGGCTGCAGCACGGGCGGCGGCGGCGCCAACCAGGGCACGCCCATCACGGTGGCGGCGCTGCAGGCGGCTCTCGCCAACCCCCTGGGCGTGTGCGCCAGCACCGGCGTGTGCGGCGCCATCGACGACCTGGGCTTGGGGCTGCAGGGTCAGTGGCCCTACGCCGGCACACCTGAGTTCAGCGGGAACTCCACCCTGGAGCCGGGCGCCGGGTACAACTTCACCCTGCTGCTGCCCTTTCAGATCGGGGGGACGATGACCACCGCCTTGCTCATCCTGGGCTTCAGCTCGACCAACGCGCCGTTCCATGGCGGCACGCTCGTGCCTGCTCCCGAGGTCGTCGTGAGCCTTCCGGCCGATACGATCGCGCTGGAGCTGGCGCTGTCGGGCAGCTGGCCTCTGGGCGTCCCGCCCGGTACGGAGATCTACGCGCAGTGGTGGTGCGACGTGGACGGGTTGTTCGCCGACGCGATCATGGCCAGCAACGCGCTCAAGCTCACGACGCCGTAACGCTGCCTGGCGAGGGCCGGACGCGCTTGAGCTCACGACCCTGAGAGGGTGCGTGGGCAGCCCGTTCGTTCGGGATGGCGGCTGATTTCCGCCGGGTGGCCGCGCCTGGGCTCTGTGCTGGGCCCCGCCCTCGCTCCCGCTGTGACGGGAGGGAGCTAGACTGACGCAGCGCTCGCCCCTCCCCGGCGGGCCGCTGTGCTCCCATGCCCGAGGTCCTGTCATGTGGTCTGCCCTGCTGTTGTCAGCCTGTGCCCTGTTTCCGTTGCTGGCGCTGACGCCCGTGCCGACGCGCGCGCCGACGCCCGCGGCCGCACCGACGCGGACCCGGATGCCTGCGTTGCGGCTGGTCGACCTCACCGCCGATGGTCTGCCCGACAAGCTGCTCATGAGCGCTGAGGGTTCGCTGAGCGTGTCCGTCAACCTGGGCGCGGGGCGCTTTGCGGCGCTGGGCCAGGCGCTCCCGCGGGTCGACGCGCTCGAGCTGTTGCTGAGCGACCTGAACGGCGACGGGCACGTTGACCTGTACCTGGTCTCGCGCGAGGCCAACCTGGCCTTGCTAGGCGATGGCAGCGGACACCTGTTTGAGGCCACGGATGTGTTGGGTCTGTCCGACCAGGGCGTCGGAGTCTGGGCCGAGCGCGTCGACATGGACGGCGCGCAGCCGGACGAGTTGGTGCTGCACAACGCGACGGGCGACGTGTTGTTCTGGTCGCGGCGCGGCGTGTTTGTACGCGACGGCGACAGCACGCCGACGGCGTCCGAGCCGCTCAGCATGGCCGACACGCAGGCGCAGCCCGCTCCGCGCCGCGCCGCCGGGCTGGGCCCCGTCGGCCAGGCCTCCGTCGGCGCCGCGGCGCTCGACCAGCTCCTGCCGCACCTCTCGGTGGTCTGGCTCGACGACGGCGCGGGGGGCAAGCGCAAGACCGTGCGTCTCAGCGGTGTCAACCTGCAGATCGTCAGCGGCCAGGGCAGCACCAACGGCAACCGCGGCGATCCGTTCGCGGTGCAGCCCGTGCTCACGCGCACCAACGGCCTGGGCAACCTCATCATCGGTTACGACGAGCCGCGCTTGGCCGGCCCCTGGCTGCGCACCGGTTCTCACAACCTGGTGCTCGGCAAGGAGCACAGCTACCCCAGCTTCGGCGGCCTGGTGGCGGGCGACGCCAACCGCGTGCTGGCGCCCTACTCCAGCGCAGCCGGCGGCTACGACCAGACCTGCAGCGGCCTGCGCTCGGCGGTGCTGGGCGGCCAGGAGTGCGTGGCCTCGGGCGAGGGCAGCGCCGTGCTGGGCGGCGGCTACAACTGCGCCGCGGGCATGCTGGCCACGGCCTCGGGTGGCGCCTACAACACCGTGCCGGGGGAGTACGCCCACGTCTGCGGCGGCGAGAGCAACGTGGCCGAGGGCATCACCTCCGTGGTGCTGGGTGGCAATCAGGTCACGGCCGCGGGGACCACCGCGGTGGGCCTCGGGGGCGTGCAGGGCCACGCCAGCGGCTTCGGGTCCGTGGTCGTCGGTGGCGACTCCAACCGCGCGCAGGGCGAGCTGGCCGTGGTGGTGGGGGGGCTCGCGAATCGCGCGGGCCCCGAGGGCTCCGGGTCCGGCGACTACGCCGTCGTGTTGGGCGGCTCGCAGAATCTGGCCAGCGGCTTGATGGCCACCGTGTCCGGCGGCGGCGGCGGCGACGAGGGCGAGGGCAACCTGGCCTCGGGCGACTTCAGCTCGGTCAGCGGTGGGCGCTCCAACGTGGCCGCGGGCGCCCACGCCACGGTCGGCGGCGGCAACACGCGCGCCGCCACCGGCGAGGACGACTGGGCGGCAGGCGGGCTGTCCCAGGACGGCTAGCCTGACCGTGGCATCTCCCGGCTGCGCGCGCAGTGGCGTGAGCGCCCGCCCCGCGCTGCGCCGCAGGCGGCCGTGCCGTGCCGCTGTGCCGCCGGTGCCGCTGGTGCCGCCGTGCCGCCGTGCCGCCGTGCCGCCGTGCCGCCGTGCCGTGACACGGTGGCTCGGGTTATGTTGAGCCGCCCATGACCGGCTCCCGAATCGCCCTCGCCGTGCTCGCCGCCGTGCTCTTCGTGGCGTCGTCGTGCAGGCCCGAGCCCTCGCCGCCGGCGTGGTCCTCAGGCCAGCTCCTGCTCGACGTGCTGGGCGACGCGCGCATCTTCGATGAACAGGGCGGGCGCCTGGCGGCCTTGCCGCTGGACGTCACGGGAGGGCCGGGCGAACTGGCCGTCATGGTGCAGCCCAAGCAGTGGCATCGCGTGGGCGTGTTCCGCGAGCGCGAGTTCCCCGGCGTGGACATCCCCGACGGCGCGCTGATCTGGGAGGCCGCGCCCGTCGCGCGGCTCTGGCTGGGGGGGCAACGGCCCAGCCTGCGCTACGCGGGCGAGGAGCTGAAGCCGCTGCGCGTGACCGGCTTCTCGAACGTCTGGCGCGACGCGGCCAGCGGACTGACGTTCTGGTGGCAACGCAACGAGGGGCTGCTGACGGCCATCGGCGTCAGGCCGGCCGCTGCCACGCTGCTGTCGTCCCACGCTGCGGAGCCGCCGCCACCTGCGCGCGACGCCGTGGCCTTGGGCACCACGCAGCTCACGCTGAACAGCGAGACCCGGCGCGCGCTGCTGCTGCCGGTGCCGACGCGGCTGCGTTGGCCGTCACGGGAGCTGCGCGCTCAGACCCTGGAGCTGACGCTGGGCGTGCAGCCGCGGCTGTTGGGTCAGGACCCGGACGGTCGCGCGCTGCACGTCGTCTCCGGCGAGGCGCCCGTGGCGCTGACGGTCACGGCCATCACTGCCGACGGCGCGCGCCATGAGCTGTCCTCGCACGTCGTCAGGCAGCGCGGACGCTTCGTGGGCGTGCGCGTCGATCTGCGCTCCGTGTCCGGGCAGCGCGTCGCGCTCGAGCTGTCCGCCGAGCCCGTGGCCACCCTCGCGCCGGGCGTCACGCCGGTGTTGGCCCTGGCCGATGGGCTGTTCTCCGGCGCTCCCCTGGGCAGCGCGAGTGGACGCGGCGGCCGGCCGCACGTGGTGTTGATCCAGCTCGACACGCTGCGCGCCGATCGCCTGGGCTGCTATGGCTACGAGCGCGACACCTCGCCCGGCCTGGACGCATGGGCCGCCGCGTCCGCCGAGCTGTTCGAGGACGCCGTCTCCGACAGCAACTGGACCCTGCCCTCGACGGCCACGCTGCTCACGGGGCTGTCGACGCGACAGCACGGTTTGCTGGCCTTTCCCGCGGCGCTCGACGGCGCCACGACCACGCTGGCCGAGCGCTTGCGCGCCGAGGGCTACGACACCTTTGCCCAGACCGAGGGTGGCTTCGTGTCGCCGGCCTTCGGCATGGACCGGGGCTTCGAGGTCTTTGAGGTACAGCCGGCCCAGGCCTCCGACTGGAGCGCGTCGCTGTCACGCCTGGCCGAGCGCGGGGACGACCGGCCCGTGTTCCTGTTTCTGCACACCTACCGCGCCCACGCGCCCTGGGCGCCGGACACGCGCTTTGCCGACCTGGACGCGCCCTACGACGGCCCCCTGGCCGGGCTGCACCTGGACGACGGCGTGCTCGGGCGCCTGAGCAACGGCCTGATTCCGAGCGGCGAGGCCGAGGTGCGCGAGGTCAACCGCCGCTACGACGCGGCGGTGCGGCGCCTGGACGACGTGGTCAGCGCGTTCCTGGCCGAGCTGGGCGCGCTGGTTCCGCCCGAAGATCGCCTGGTCATCATCACCTCCGACCACGGCGAGCACCTGTTTGAGCACGGCCACATCAGCCACGGCAAGACGCTCTTTGACGCGGTACTCAAGGTGCCCCTGCTGGTGAGCTGGCCCGGCGCCCAGAGGCGCGGGCGCAACGCGGCGCCGGCCGCTGGAGTGGACGTGGTGCCCACGGTGCTCGACGTGCTGGGCCTGCCCGCGCCCGAGCCGCTCGCCGGTCGCAGCCTCGTCTCGCTGAGCGCAGGCGACGGCGACGTGCTGCGCGTGAGCCAGCACGCCAGCTCCGCCCACGCGGTGCTGCGCGACGGCTACAAGTTGGTGGTCGGGCGCACCCGCGGGGAGCAGCAACCACCCAGCGCCGGCGGCCTGTTCCAGCGCTCCAGCGACCCCGGCGAGACCGCGGACGTGCTGTCCGAGCAGCCGGCGCGGGCGGCCGAGCTGGCGCGCGCGCTCGACCGCTGGCTCCAGGATCACCCGCCGCTGCGCAGGCACGACAGCACGGCGGAGCTGGACCCCGAGCTGCTCAACACGTTGCTGCAGTTGGGCTACTTGGGGGACGGCTAGAGATGTCCTCGCGCTGGCCTTTGCTCGCCGCTCCGTTGACGCTGTTGTGCCTGCTGTCGTGTGGTGATGAGGCGTCGCGTCACGACCCCGCGTCGCGGCCGAGCGTTGGGCCGGGCCGGCGCCGAGTGTTGCCGCTGGCGACCGCCACGGCGAAGACGCGCCTCGCGCCGCTGTTGGCGCAGCCGCTCGATGTTGCCCTCAAGCAGCATGGGTCTTGGGAGCACGCCTTGGCGACCTTGCCCAACGCCAGCTACCGCGTGACGCTGCACTTTGCCGGAGAGGCGCCCCGGTTGCTGGCCGGGCCCGATCAGCGCAGCGGCCTGCGTCGTCTCACCCCCGTGTCGCAGCGCGCGGGCTTCGTCGAAGCGACCATCCAGCCGGAGCACGACGCCGCCTGGCTCGTCGTGCGCGCGCGTGACGGCGACGTGCTGCTGGAGCGCATCGAGGTACGCCCCTGGGCCACCGCCAAGAACGCCTTGGCCCAGGCGGAGGCGGGCCAGCTGGCGCCGATCGAGCTCGACCGCGAGGTCCGTCCGGGCTGGGTGCTGGCGCCCGGCGGTGAGCAGCGCCTGCCCGTGGTGCTGCCCGCCGACGCCACGCGCCTGACTCTGGCCGTGGGCCCCCAGCCCGACGGCGAGCGCGAGCCCGCCGAGCTGGTGCTGACCTGGACCGAAGGCGCGGGCGCGGGCTCTGGCCGCCGCGAGCCCCAGGAGCTGCTGCGCGTGGCGGTGCAGGGCTCCCGCCGCCGCTGGCGCGAGCAGCGCCTGCCGCTCTCCGGCCTGGCGGGCCGCACCGGCACCCTGACCCTCAGCAACGCGGGGCCCGGCGCGCTGGTGGTCGACATCCCCGAGCTGCACTGCGAGTCCGGGGCCACGCGCCCCAACCTCGTGATCGTCTCGCTCGACACCACACGCCCGGACCGCCTGGGCGCCTACGGCTACGAGCGCGACACCACGCCGCGTCTGCGCCAGCTGGCCGCCGCCGGCGTGCTGTGCGAGGACGTGCTCTCAGTCTCGGCCTACACCCTGCCCTCACACGCCACGTTGTTCAGCGGCATGCACCCGCTGGGTCACGGCGTGGTGCACCCGGGGCACGCGCTCGACACATCCAAGGTGCCGCTGCTGGCCGACCTGCTGCGCGCGCGCGGGTACGCCACGCGCGCCTTCACGGGCGGTGGCTACCTGAGCCCCGACTATGGCTTCCACCACGGCTTCGGGTCCTACGGCCTGCACGATCCGGCGCGGCCGGTGACCCAGGCCGAGCGCGAGTGGATGATGGAGGACAGCGCCCGCGGCGGCGCGCACGCGGAGCGCGTCGTCGCCCTGGGCTGGCCGGCGATGCTGAAGTGGATCGGCGCTCGGCGCGAGGTGCCGTTCTTCCTGTTTGTGCAGACCTACGCCATCCACGACTATCGCGCGGGGAGCGAGCGCTCGCGCTACGGCGCGCCCCCGGAGGGCCAGGGCGCGGTGCCCCTGCGCACGCTGGAGCGCCAGCGGGACGAGCCCTACGACGCGCTCGAGCAGCGCGAGCTCGGCGACATCTACGACGGCGCCATCCGACGCATGGACGGTTTGCTGGGCAGGCTCATCGATCGGCTGGAGTCGGCCGACGTGGCGCAGCGCACCATCATCGTGGTGCTCTCGGATCACGGCGAGACCCTGGGCGAACACAACCTCGGCGCGGTGTCGGGAGTGGGGCACGGCTTCGGGCTGTGGGACGAGCAGGTGCGCGTGCCCTTGATCGTGGTGGCGCCGGGGCTCGCGCCGGGTCGCGTCAGCCGGCGCGTCTCGCTGCTGGACGTGGCGCCCACGCTGCTGGAGCTGCTGGACGTGCCGGCGCCGGACGCCATGCAGGGCCGCTCGCTGCTGGCGCTGCTGCGCGGAGACCCGGACGCGCCGCCACCGTCGCCGGTGCTGCTCGATCTGGACACGCCCGTGGCGCGCGCGCGGGCGCTCTATCACCAGGACGCCAAGCTGATCCTGGGCGACCCCGAGGCCTGGGTCACGCACCCCGTGATCCAGCCCGCGTGGTTGTTCGACCGCCGCAAGGATCCGACGGAGCAGCACGACCTCGCCGCCAGCCGCCCGCGCGACGTCGAGCGTCTGACCGAGCAGCTGCAGGCGCTGGTGCAGTTCTACCGCGTCACCGGCGGCGGGCCGGCCCAGGCCGAGCTGTCGCCCGAGACCCTGCAGGCGCTGGCCGAGCTGGGCTACCTGGAGCGCTGAGGCTGGCTGCCGGCGAGGCGGCCGCTACAGCCGCCACTCTGCGCGCAGGCCCACCACCAGCGCGTCATCCAGGCCGGCGCCGCCGGGGTGCACGATGTACTGCACGTCGGGCTTGAGCACCAGGCGAGGGCTGGCCTGCCAGCGCCAGAAGGCCTCGATGGCGGTCTCGTGGTCCTCGCTCAGGGCGGCGCCGGGCTCGTCGCTCAGCTCCACGCGGGTCACGGCCAGGCCCAGCATGTGGTCGGGCACGAACTCGCTCCAGGTCACGCCGCCGCCCAGGTGGGTCTCGAACACGGTCAGGTCTGCGTCGGCCTGCCCGAGCTGCATGAAGCTGGCCACGGACTGCCGGCCTCCGCTGTCGTTGGGCGCCGACCACAGCTCCTGCTCCAGCATGAGATAGGTGCCGGTGGTGTGGCGCTCGCGGCCGCCGTCGAAGCGCGTGAAGCTGCCGCCGTGTCGCCAGGCGCCCAGGGACGCGCGGCCGCTGAACTCGTCACCCCAGGTCAGCTCGACCTCGCCCACGGCGAAGCGCTCCACGGGCGAACTCCACACGCTGGACACGCCGTGGCTGCGGTGTCCTTGCCGGCCGCGGTCGATCCGTCGAACAGGCCCGCCTTGAGCTGCAGCCCCTGGACGGCGCGCCACGCCGCCAGGGCCGCGTAGGCCGGGTCGGGATAGCTGGGCAGCGCGAACACGGTGGGGCTGAAGCCGAAGGAGCTGTTGAGGAACTCGCCGCCGTGCTGCGTGGTGGCGAACTCGCTGTTGGCGTCGAGCTTGCCGAGCTTCAGGCGCAGGGCGTCATCGGCCAGGCGTTGCTCGAACCACAGCTCGGCCAGGATCGACCGTCGCGGCCCCTCGATGTTGGAGGCCACCTGCAGATCGCCGCTGCGCGCCGAGAGCGGTCCGCCGCCCGTGGCGTACCAGCTCACGTAGGCTGTGGCCCCCGGCATGTCGGCGGCGCGGTCGAGGTCGGCCCGGATCGAGAGGTCCAGCTTGCGCCCTCGGCTCCAGCCCGTGCTGGCGCCGCCCGACACGTTGCCCAGCAGATCCTGCGACCAGAGCGCCTCGAAGGTCAGGCCGTTCCAGCTCAAGCCCTCGCCGGGCGTGAGCACCAGCGGCTTGCGCTCGTCGAGCGGGTCCGCGGGCTGGCTCATCAGCGTGGCCAGGCAGAGTGCCAGGGCGGGCCAGATGGCGAAGCTCCTGTGGGCGGCGCGAAGCAGGGCGGCGCGATGGCGTGCACTGCGCGCCGGGTTGGGGCGGGCGAGGAACCGCACGACGCGGTGCGTCAGGGTGCGAGGCGGGACGGGCGAGCGAGGCTGCGGGTCAGGCGGCGCGTCGGCCGCCGGGGGTCTTCTTGAGAATCGATCGCATGTCTTATCTTGCCCGGGCGGCGGGCGCAAGCCAGATGTGCCCGCCTGTGCTTGAGCGGGGCCCCGCGCGCCCGCACCATGGCGCCATGACCACCTCGCACGTCTGTCCCCGTCTGGCGCTGCTGGCGCTGGCCCTCTGCTACTTGCCCGCCTGCGTCACGGTGGAGTCCGAGCCGCCGCCACGCTACGTCGTCACGCGCACGGCCGATCAGGTCACCTGGATCTCGTCGCTGTCGCAGCGCCTGCGCATCGAGGCCGTGAAGATCGGCCCGCTCCACTTCACGTCCAATACGGGGCGGCTGGCGCGGCTCTCCACGGTCGAGCGCGTGAACCAGGCGGCGGAGGGCTTCAGCCTGGCCATGCGCAGCGGGCTCGAGCCGCGCTACCAGGTGGTGAGCGAGGCCGACGAGGGCGTGCTGGTGATGGAGATGACCGTCACCGACCTGGTCACCGAGCCGCGCCTGGTGGGGCTGATCGATGTGCTCGGGGGCGAGCCCTCGGGCCAGCTCCCGGCGCTGGGCATCGAGGCGCACTTCCTTGACGGCGACACGGGCGAGCTGATCGCCACGCTGATCACCCTGCGCGAGTCGCCCCAGCTCACCTACGCCCTGGGTCCCGACGGCGGCGTCGAGGCGTCGAAGGCCGCGTTCCTGCCGCTCGCGCTGCGCCTGCGGGGCGCCTTGGATCGTTCCTGGGACTGGGCCAGCTCCGCGCCCGCCTCGCGCTGAGCGTACAAGCGCCCGTGTAGCTCAACCCGCCGTCATCAGCGGCAACACCAACCGGAAGCTCGCGCCCTGGCCGCCGGTGTCGTCCAGGTCCAGGTCGCCGCCCAGGCGACGGGCCAGCCCGCGGCACAGGGCCAGGCCGAGTCCCACGCCGGGCACGGCGTCCGGTCCGCGGCGCTCGAAGGGGCGGAAGACGGCGCGCCGAGCGTTGGCGGGAATGCCGGGGCCGTGGTCGCGGACGGTCAGGTGCAGGTTGGCGCCCGAGACCTGCGCGCGCAGGTGCACGCGGCGGTCGCTGGCGTCGGCGGCGTACTTGGCGGCGTTGTCCACCAGGTTGAAGAGCACCTGACCCACCAGGGTGGGGTCGCACGAGACGGCGGTCTCGGTCGCGTCGTTCGTCTCGATGCAGAGCTGCATGCCCGCGGCCAGCGCGCGTCGTTCGAGGTCGGGGCGCAGACTCTCCAACAGCTCGCCCACGCTCTGCTGCGTGGCGCGCGGCGCGGTGCGGCCCTCCTCCAGGCGCGCGTACTCCAGCACGTTTTCGACCAGTCGTGAGAGGCGTTCGGACTCGTCGCGCAGGGTGTGCAGGTACTCGCTGCGGGCGGTCTCGTCGCTGACCATGCCCTCGGCCAGCATCTCGCTGTACATGCGGAAGGTGGTCAGCGGCGTGCGCAGCTCGTGAGTGACGGCGGTGGCGAAGCGGCTGCGGCGCTCGCCCAGCTCGAGCGTGGCGCGCACGCTGTGACCCGCGGCGCCGGCGGCCAGCAGCGCGGCCATCCAGCCCAGGGCCAGGGTCCAGCGCGCGGGCGTCATGCCGGACGGCCCGCTGCTCGGCGGCTCGGGCGTGACCAGCAGCGCGGGCACGGTGGCCAGCTCCAGGCCGCCAATGTCGGCATCCCCGCGCGCGCGCAGCGAGGCCAGCGGCAGCAGGTCGGTGATCTCGGCCAGCAGCGCGTCGCGCAGCACGGGCCAGTCGACGGTGAGGCCCTGCACCAGCGTGCGACCGGCCACCTGCACGCGCCGCGCGAACAGCAGCTCGCGCCCGTCGTCGAACCAGATCGGCACCAGCGGGCCCACCACGACGCGACCGCGCGCCGCGTCGAGCGCGCTCTTGGTGGCCGCGCTGAGGTCGGCCAGGGCGCTCGGCTGCAGCGTGTTGGAGATGGCCTGCTGGGCGGTCTTGGCGCGCTTGCCCAGCTCCTGCCGGTTCTTGAAGGTCTGCTGCTTGCGTCCCGAACTGCTGCGCGTCGCGTCGTCGGCGGGCGGAGCGTTGCTGGGCGGGGGCGGCGGCGGCGCCTCCTGCTCGGCCACCGGCTGGGCCAGCCGTCCCTCTGAGCGCGCGCTGGCGGCGAGCAGCTCGTCGTATCCGACCCGCGTGGCCAGCTGCTCCAGGCGCGAGCTGTTGGTCTGCGCCATGTCGGGGCCGATGCAGGTCTGCAGCGCCAGCTCCAGCTGGTTGCCCTCCGGGCCCTGGGGCGAGCCGAACACGCCGTCGGGTCCCACCTGGAAGTGCAGCGGGAAGACCTCGGAGCCAAACGTCAGCAGCGGCGACGCGGTCAGCACCTCGCCCTTGTCGAGCGGCTGCAGCATGCGCGTGTAGGCGCGCTCCTGCGGGTAGTAGGACGAGTACTCGAAGTAGGGGCGGGCGGCCTCACGCGCCAGGCGCGGCGCGAGCCAGGAGTCCATGCGCCACAGGGCCAGGCGCAGGCGCTCCTGCTGCGCGGCGTGGTCGCGGGCCGCGAACTCGGCGCGCTCCAGCTCGAGCACCAGCAGGCTGACCCACACCAGCACGGCCAGCAGCGCCGCGGCGCCCGCGCCGAACATCCACCACCAGCGGCGCATGCTCCTCACGGAAGGGGCTCCACTTCGGCCAGGCGGTAGCCCTTGCCGCGCACGGTCAGGAGCACTTCGGGCTCGCCGCCGTCGTCGCCCAGCTTGCCGCGCAGCCGGGCCACGTGCATGTCGACCGTGCGCGTGTGCAGGCCCTTGGGGTCGAGGCCCCAGACCTGGCGCAGCAGCTCGGCGCGCTCGACGGGGCGCAGGCCGGCGGCGGCCAGGTAGCCCAGCAGCTCGGTCTCGCGCTCGGAGAGGGAGGCCTCGCGTCCGTCGGGCAGCAGCACGCGACGCGCCACCAGGTCGACGCGGCGGCTCATGACCTCGAAGCGCGGCATGTGTTGTGGGCGCTCGGGCGCGCGGCGCAGCACGGCGGCCACCCGCGCCAGCAGCTCCTTGGCGCTGAAGGGCTTGACCACGTAGTCATCGGCGCCAGCGCTGAGCCCGGCCACGCGATCCTCCTCCGCGCCGCGGGCCGTGACCATGATGATGGGCAGCTGCGGGCTGCGCTCACGCAGGCGCGCCAGCACCGTGAAGCCGTCGGCCCCCGGCAGCATGACGTCCAGAAGCACCAGGTCCGGCGCGCGCGCGCCGGCGCGCTGCAGGGCGTCGAGACCGTCGGCCGTGCCCTCGGCCTCGTAGCCCGCGAAGGTCAGGGCGTCGATCAGCCCGCGCTGGATGGCGGGGTCGTCCTCCACCACGAGCACGTGGCCGCCGGCGACGGTGTCGTTGGTGGTGCTCATGGCGCGGGTCCGTGCTGCGGGGGTGGGAGCGTGGCGGCGGCGACACGGGAGCTGCCGCGTCGCCGCCGATGATACGCCGGGCGCGCCGACGTCCGAGCCCCGGGATGGGAGGCTCAGCAGCCGTCCGGCTCGCGCTCGCTGGGCGACTCACACTGTGGGGCCGGCTCGCTCTCGCAGGCGGGCGCCGGCGGCTGCGGGAAGCTGAAGCCCTTGGCCGTGAGCTGCGCCCGCACGGCGTCGCGCAGGACGCGGTCAAAGGCGTCGTCGTCTTCGAGCGAGCGCTCGGCGCGCACCTGGGCCTGGAAGGCCTGGCGCTGCACGTGCACCTGGGCGATCTGCGCCTGCACCCGCGCGCGGTCGGCCCGCTTGCCGGCCACGAACGCCTCGCGCTCCACCAGCGACAGGCCGGCCAACTCCTCGGGCAGGTCCTCTGGCGCCACGGTCTCCAGGTCGATATCGCCGGAATCGCAGGCGTCCACCAGGTCCCAGGCGCACTTGTAGAGCTTGCCGCCCTTGGTCGCCACGCGATCCGCCAGGCTGGCGCGGTTGACCGAGCGGGAGTTGCTGTCCTGGGCGACCTGGTTGCTCAGCCCAGCGGCTCCCGCGGACCCGAAGGCGATGTAGGTGCGGTTGAGCTGATCGTTGAGCAGGGTCAGCTTGCCGTCGTAGGGCGTGTCGATGGCCAGGGTGCCGTGGTCCTGATCGATCACGGCGTAGTAGCCGCTGCCCAGCAGCGCCACGTCCTCCCAGGTGGAGGCCACGCCGCGCTCGCCGTTGTCGCAGTAGATGGCGTTGAGGTGGAAGCCGCGCTCGCGGGCCATGCGCGCCACCTCGTGGTAGCGCCGCACGGGGTCCTGGTCGGCGGTCTCATTGCCGGCCACCACCACGATGTGCGCGGCGTCGGACGCCCCGCTCCAGCGCAGCTGCTCCACGGCCGTGGACACCACGCGCCCCACGTACTCCGTGCCTCCGTTGGTGCTGAGCGCAAAGAGGTGCTGGCTGATCAGGTCCAGGTCGGTGGTGAGCGGCACATCCAGCGAGACCCAACCCTGGGCCTCGTCGTGCCCGTCGTTGCCATAGGTCAGCAGCGCCACGCGCAGGGTGGGTGAGGGCTCGGCCTGGCTCAGCTCATTCACGATGGCCCAGAGCTTCTCCTTGGCCGAGTCGATCAGGCCCTTCATCGAACCGCTCGTGTCGAGGCACAGGGCCAGGTCGACCGAGTGCGCGTCGGGGCCCGGATCGTACTGCGGCTGGTGGTCGTGGGAGCCGTCGTGGTGGTCGCCGCCGAGGGGCGTCGGGGTGGGCCGCGATGGGGCGCGAGGCCCCGCGGTCAGCGCCAGCTTCACGCGCTGCAGCATGGACTGAGCCGTGCCGGTCTGGGGCGCGAGGGTCTGGGGCGCCATGGTCTGCGCCACGCGCACCCGGGGAGCCGCGGTCGGTTGCGCGGCGGTCTGTTGCGCGGCGGCCAGCGGGGCGAGCAGTGCGGCGCTCAGTGCCGCGGCAGACAGCAGGATCGAGGGCTTCATGCTTGGACTCCCTTGGTGCGGGCGGCGCCGGATGCGGCGGGCCTCGTCACCTATCAAGACGCATGCGGGGCCTGTTGTGTCGTAACGGCTGTGTCACAGGGGGGTCGCGCCGGGCGCTTGGCGACGTGCCTTGAGCCCAGCCCTTGTCTCGCGTGCGATACTGGCCTCGCGGGTATCGGCCCGAACGCGTTCTGCCCAACGTGAGGCAGCAGGCCGAGTGAGGGTCAGGTGGTCGGGATCGTGAGGGTCAGATGGTCAGGTGCGCAACAGATGCAGACCGCGCCGACATTCTCGGTGTCTGCGAGAGCGCATTCGGCCACGAAGAGGGCCCAGAGATCGTCGAGCTGGTCACGGCACTGCTCGCTGATGAGACGGCCATGCCACGGCTTTCGCTGGTCGCAGAGGCTGACCGGCGAATCGTCGGTCACGTGCTCTTCTCCGCCGTGCAGATTCCGTCCAGTCCTCGGTGTGTTCCCGCACAGATCCTGGCGCCGCTGGCGGTCTCCCATGACCAGCAGGGCGAGGGCGTTGGCGGGTCATTGATCAACGCGGGCTTGAAGCAACTTGCGTCGTCAGGAGTCGCGTTGGTCTTCGTGCTCGGTCATCCCGATTACTATCCGAAGTTCGGGTTCAGACCGGCGGGCGTGCTCGGTCTCGAAGCGCCGTACCCCATACCGACGGAGCACGCGGACGCTTGGATGGTGCAAGAGCTGGAGGCGGGAGTCATCGGAAGCGTGCAGGGGCGAGTCCAGTGCGCACTGTCGCTCGATCAAGCTCGGCTCTGGCAGGCATGATGCGGGCTCTCGCGACGATGTAGGCGAGCGGGCTGCTGCGCGGCCACCGCTGTCTCCCGTGGGCATGACAGGCGGATCTGGCCCGCGCTTGTCCTGACACCCGCGTTGCGGACACTGACCCCATGTCCACCCCCGCGACCCGCTGGCCGTTCGTTCTGATCGCTGCGCTCACCTGCGCCTGTGGTGAGGCGGGCGACGAGCGCGGAGCTGCCGACGGACTCCCGGGCGAGCCCGCAGCCCCCGCGGTCCAGGCCGCACTCCTGGCCCCGCCGCCATCCATCGGACTGCCGCTGCTGCCGCAGTCGCCCGGGCCCGGATCGCCGCCCACGGCCCTGCTCGCCGCGGACGTGCGCGTTCCGGAGACCCACGCCCCGCTCGCCTACGTCGACCCCAACACCTGCGGCGAGTGCCACGAGGAGCAGGCCTTCTTGCACGCGCGCAGTCACCACGGGCAGGCCATGGCCGTGGCCAGCGATGAGTCCGTGCTGGGCGACTTCGACGACGCGCTGTTCGAGCACGGCGGTACCACCTCGCGCTTCTCCCGTCGCGGCGGCGCGTTCTTCGTGCAGACCGACGAGGTGGTCGGCGAGCCGGTCGAGCTGCAGCTGCGCTACACGTTCGGTGTGCATCCCTTGCAGCAGTACCTGGTGGACGCGCCCGGCGGGCGGCTGCAGCCGCTGCAGGTGGCCTGGGACGTGGAGCAGCGGCGCTGGTTCCATCTGCAGGGTGACCAGGCCCCGCCGCCGGGCGACGCCTACCACTGGGCCGGCCGCGGGCAGAACGCCAACGCCATGTGCATCGAGTGCCACACCACGGCCTACGACAAGGGCTACGACCCGGCCAGCGATGCCTACTCCACCACCTGGCTGGAGCTGGGCGTGGGCTGCCAGGCCTGCCACGGCCCGGGCTCGGGGCACTTGGCCTGGGTGGCCGCCGGGGCGATATACGACGAGGCGCTGGTCGGCGCTGACGCCCCCGTGGCCGGCTTCGTCCAGGAGCCCAACGGCCCCGACCAGGTGGCGCTGTGCGCGCGCTGCCACAGCCGGCGACGCCAGGTGAGCGAGGACCCGCGCGGGCAGGCCGCGTACCTCGACGCCTACGCGCCCAGCCTGCTGCGTGAGGGTCTCTACTACCCGGACGGACAGATCCTGGACGAGGTCTTTGTGTATGGCTCGTTCGCGCAGAGCCGCATGCACGGCAAGGGTGTGCGCTGCGGAGACTGCCACGACCCGCACGGCCTGTCGCTGCGGGCGAGCGGCAACGCGCTGTGTATCCAGTGCCACAACGACGTGCGCGCCGACCCGCGCTTTCCGAGCCTCACGCCGGGGGACTACGACACGCCCGAGCACCACCACCATGAGCAGGGCGGCGAGGGCAGCGCCTGCGTCGACTGCCACATGCCCGCGCGCACCTACATGCTGGTGGACCCGCGCCGTGACCACGGCTTCCGCGTGCCGCGTCCCGACTTGTCGCTGGCGCTGGGCGTGCCTGACCCGTGCCTCGCCTGCCACGACGCTGAGCGCTCCAACTGGTCTCTGGCGCAGGTGGCCGACTGGGCTCAGTCGAGCGCGCAGAGGTCGCAGATCGGGCAGCCGCACTTCGCGTCGTTGCTGGCGGCCGCGCGGCAGGGCGACGCCGACCCGGAGCTGGCCGACGCCCTGGCTGCCCTGGCGCGCGACCCCGAGCACTCCGCCATCGTGCGCGCCAGCGCCGTGGGGCACCTGGTGGATCGCGGCGCCGTAGACCCTGCATTGATGGCCGAGCTGGCCGCCGATGCGGAGCCGCTGGTGCGCGCGGCCGCCGGCGCCACCCTCGACGTGTTGCCGGCGGAGCAGGCCACGGTCATCGCCGGCGGGCTGCTGCGAGACCCGCTGCGCTCTGTGCGCGCGTCCGCTGCCCGCAGCGTCGGGGCCCTGCCGCGCGAGCTGTTCGAGCGCGCGGACGTCGAGCCCCTGAGCGCGGCCGTGGCCGAGTTCCTGGCGACCGAGCGCGCCCTCTCCGACCTGCCCGACGGCGCCTTCCGCCTGGGCCTGTTCGCCGCCCGCGCGGGGCACGAGGACGAGGCCGAGATGGCCTACCGCCGCGCGCTCAGCTACGACCCGCCTTTTCTGCCGGCGCGCTTCAACCTGGTGCACCTGATGGACGGACAGGGTCGCCCCGCCAAGGCTGCCGCGCTGCTGCGTGAGGGCATCGCACACACGCCCAACGAAGGCGAGCTGCACTACTCACTGGGGCTGCTGCTGGCGCAGGAGGGTCAGGTGCAGACCGCCCTGCCGTCGCTGCGCCGGGCCTCGGAGCTGCTGCCCCACAACCCGCGCCCCGCGCTCAACCTGGGCCTGGCGCTGCTGCAGCTCGAGCGCCCAGTCGAGGCGCAGCTGGCCCTGCGCGAGGCCGTGGCGCGCGACCCCGACGAGCCCGACGCCTGGGGCACGCTGCTCGACCTGGCCCTGGCCGAGCGCGACATGGCCGCGGCGCTGGCCCACGCGCGGCAGCTGCGGCGGCTGCTGCCCGGCCCGGCGCCGGAGCTCGACGACTTGATCGCCGAGCTGGAATCCACGCTGGAGTCCTCGCCGGGGGGCTGAGTCCGCCGGCCCGCCGGCCCATCTCGTCAGCGCGTCGCACCCGAGCCGTGGCCCGACGCCGCTCCGTGCCGGAGCTGTTGCTCCCGCGCCCTACTCCCCGCGCACGAAGCGCAGCACGTAGTTCTCGCTCAGGCCCTCGATCTCCAGCTCGGCGTCCAGGCGGAAGCCGGCCGCGGTGACCTCGGCGATTACGGTCTGCTTGCCGCAGCGCACGTGCTCCAGCAGCCACGGCTTGGTGACGCCGGGGATGCGCTCGAAGTCGACGATCAGCATGCGTCCGCCCGGCCGCAGGGCCTCGCGGATGGAGCGCAGCGTGTCGAAGGGGTGCTCGAAGTGGTGGTAGGTGTCGCACACAAAGACCGCGTCCACGCTGCCGGGCTCCAGCCCCGTGGAGCGGTCGTCGCACAGCACGGGCGTCACACGCTCCAGCCCCTCCTCGGCGATGCGCGCCTGCATGTGCTCCATGAAGCCCTCGGAGATATCGACGGCGTAGACCTGGCCGCGCGCGCCCACGGCCTGGTTGAAGGGCTCCAGGAACAGGCCCGTGCCCGCGCCGATGTCGGCCAGCTGCTCGCCGGGGTGCAGGGCCAGGGCGGCCACCAGCTCGTCGCGCTCCACGGCGACCTCGCGCGACTCGCCCTCAAAACGGTCGATGAAGGCCTGCACATCCAGGTCGGCCGAGCGAAAGCTGTCGTTGAGGCTCGGATCGGCGCCGGCCTCCCGCAGCGCCCGCTGCTGCTCGGCGGAGGCCAGGCCCACGCGATCGTGGTCGCCGCCCACCTCGCCGGGGGAGCCGCAGGCGCCCAGGGTCGCCAGGGCGCTGAGGGTCAGTAGCGTGAGGGCGCGGGCGGTCAGGCGTGTCAGGGCGTTCATGGGCAGGCTCGCAGGGTCTCGGGGGGCGACCCATGGTGCCACGCGGCCCCGGGCGCTCGCACCCTGCGGCAGCCCGCGCGCGCCGAGCGGCCCCGCCGGGCTAGAATCCCGCCTCGTCCTGCCCCGCGCTGCGCTTCGTCGGCGCCCGCACCGCCCGCAACCGGCTCGCCCATGTCCGCTCCGCCTTCTCGCTCGGTGTGCCTGGTCTCCCTGGGCTGCTCCAAGAACCTGGTGGACAGTGAGGTCATGGCCGGGCACCTGGGGCGCTCGGGCATTCAACTGGTGACCGAGCCCGAGGACGCCGACGTGGTGGTGGTCAACACCTGCGGCTTCATCCACGAGGCGCGCCAGGAGAGCGTGGACACCATCCTCCAATACGTCGAGCTCAAGCGGCGCGGCGAGCTGGCGGGCGTGGTGGTCACCGGCTGCTTGGTCCAGCTGCACCAGGCCGAGCTGGCCGAGGAGATCCCCGAGGTCGACGCCTTCCTGGGGCTGTCCGACTACTCCGGCGTGCCCTCCATCGTGGACGCGGTGCTGGGCCACGGTCCCGGCGCGATCTGCCCCGCGGGTGAGGGCAGCGGGGGCCCGGCGCTGGCCGTGGGGCCCGGCGCGGCGGCCGGCCTCTCCGGTGGCGGCGACAAGGGCGGCGACGCCGACCTGGGCCGAGCCCTGCTCACACCGCCGCACACGGCCTACCTGCGGCTGGGCGAGGGCTGCGACCACATCTGCGCCTTCTGCGCCATCCCGCACATCCGCGGCAAGCTGCGCAGCAAGCCGCTGGAGGTGCTGGTGGAGGAGGCCTCCGCCATGGCCCAACTCGGCACGGTCGAGCTCACGCTGGTGGCCGAGGACAGCACCGACTACGGCAAGGACCTCAAGCTGGGCTACGGCCTGGCCGAGCTGCTGCGCGCGCTGGGCGAGGTGGAGGGCATCCGCTGGGTGCGCGTCATGTACGCCCACCCGGCCACCATCGATCAGGGCCTCATGACCGCCCTGGCCGAGGTGCCCAATGTGGTGCCCTACCTCGACATGCCCGTGCAGCACGGCGACGCCGCGGTGCTCAAGGCCATGCGCCGCGGCACCAGCCCCGAGCGCATCCGCGAGGTGGTGGCCATGGCGCGCGCGGCCGTGCCCCAGATCACCCTGCGCACCACCATCCTGACGGGCTTCCCGGGCGAGACCGAGGCGGGCTTCGAGCAGCTACAGACGCTGCTGGCCGAGCTGGCCTTCGACCGCGTGGGCTGCTTCACGTTCAGCTCGGAGCAGGGCACCGAGGCCGCCGGGCTGCCCGGGGCCGTGCCCGCAGACGTGGCCCGGGCCCGGCAGGCGGCGGTCATGAAGGCCCAGCGCGCCAGGCTGGAGGCCGCCAACAAGGCCCGCGTAGGCCAGATCGAGCTGTTGTTGCTGGACGCGGTGATCCCGCACCCCGAGGGCCGCGGCCTGCTGGCCATCGGCCGCAGCGAGCGCGACGCCCCCGAGGTGGACGGCCAGGTGCTGGTGACCCTGCCGGCCGAGGGACTGCCCGGCTGGCAGCCCGGCGCCTTCGTGCGGGCCAAGACCACTGGAATCCAGGGCTACGATCTGGTGGCCTTGCCGGCGCCATGAATCTGCCCAACAAGATCACCGTGAGCCGTTTCGGCCTGGCGCTGCTGCTGTTTGCCTACCTGGTCTATACCGACACCTGCTCGGGCGAGGACCCCTGGGCGCCGGCGCTCACCGGCCTCAGCTTCATGCTGGCGGTGGCCACCGACGCCCTCGACGGCCACCTGGCGCGCAAGTGGAACATGCAGACTGACTTCGGCCGCATCGCCGACCCGGTGGTCGACAAGATCATCGTGAGCGGGCTGCTGATCTTCCTGGTCTCGGCGCCCTGGTCGCGGGTCTACATCCCGGTCTGGATGGCGGTGCTGATCATCAGCCGTGAGTTCCTGGTCTCGGGGTTGCGCGGTTTCATCGAGGCCCGCGGCGTGGCCTTTCCTGCCCGCTGGGACGGCAAGCTCAAGATGATGTTGCAGTGCGCGGCCATTCCCACCGTGTTCCTGGTGCGCACGCTCGATCTCTCCGTGGGCCCCGCCAACCCCGACGCCATGCGCTGGGTGGAGGGCATCGCCCACGCCCTGGTCTGGGGCATGTTCCTGATGACGGTCAGCTCCGGCGCGCGTTACGTCATGGCCGCCGCGCAGGTGTTGCGGCAGGCCGAGAAGCCCACATGACGGCTCCGGCCGGCGCCTCGAGCCTGCGCCGGCTGGCCGGGTCGGTGCTGGGCGCCGGCATGCTGCCGTGGATCCCCGGCACCTGGGGCAGCCTGGTGACGGTGCTGGGCTTCCTGGCGCTCACGGGCACGGCCGGCCTCGACGGGGCCCTGGGTGAGGGGCTGCTCGGGCCGCTGCTGTCGGGCGGCGCTGAGGCCGGGGCCGGCGCTCTGCCCGCCGGAGAGGCGACCGGCGTCGGCGGTTCGGCCGGTGCAGACGAGGCCGCTGGCGCCTCGGGCCTGATCTCGCCTGCCTTGTTGCTGTGGCTGGCGCTCATCGCGCTGGTGACGCTGGTGGGCATCGCCATCGGCAATCGCGCGCACCAGGACTGGGGCCGCGGCGACCCCGGGCCCTTCGTGCTGGACGAGGTGGCGGGGCAGCTCATCGCGCTGCTGCCGCTGCTGCCGGGGCCGGTGGATCCGCTCGGCGCGCTGGTGGCCTTCGGCGCCTTCCGCGCCTTCGACATCTTGAAGCCTCCACCCATCCGACAGTTGGAGCGTCTGCCGCGCGGCGTCGGTATCATGGCCGATGATCTGGCCGCGGGGCTGCTGGCAATGATCCCCGTTGCGCTCCTCATCTGACCACGGGCCGAGCGCCCCCGAGGCAATCATGGACAGCGTCCCCCACGCTGAATCGCGGCGCATGCACGGCGTGCCGCTCGCGCTCAAGCTCGCCTTCGTCATCGCCACGGTGGTGGCGCTCTTCATGGCCGGATTCGGCGTGTTCCTCTCGAGCAACCTCGAGGACACCATGCGCGTGCAGGTCATGGCCGACGCGGTGGAGGCCGCCCGCGCCGCGTCGCAGGCCGACTTCTTCGCCTGGATGCCCACCTACGGCACCGTCGATCAGGGCCTGACCCATGAGGGGCTGCAGGCCAAGGTCGATGGGATGACCCCGTTCCAATACAAGACCTGGAGCGAGGACGAGCAGCGCAAGGCCGACGTGGTCTGGAACCGCGAGCGCTTCCAGCGCTTTGTCGGCGGCGCCAGCGACGTGCTCGCGGCCGAGCTGTTCGAGCTGTCCGAGGGGCTGCGCGGCGCGCTGGTCAACAGCAGCTACTCGGGCGAGATGGCCTTCACGCCGGTGCTGGGCACGGCGGCTCAGAGCATCGGCGACGGCCAAGCCGTCATGGGGTTGTTCAAGGCCGGCGGCATCACGCGCCTGGCCATCCGCGGCAGCCACCCCGTGCTCGACCGGGAGGGCGAGGCCCGCGGCGAGATCGCGCTCTACATCGACGCCGCGGCCGTGGGCGACGCCACCGCCGACTTCAAGCTGCGCGTGGGCTACGCGGCCATGATCTTCGTGCTGCTGGGGGGCATCATCTCGTTTGCCCTGGGGCGTCACGTCACCAGGCCGCTCAAGCGCCTGCAGGACGACATCCGCATCGTGGCCTCGGGCGACCTCATGCACCACACGCGCACCCACTCCATGGACGAGATCGGGGACCTGGCGCGGACCTTCGACCTGATGACCAAGAGCCTGGCGACATCGCGCGCCTCCGAGCGCGAGTCCTCCGCCAGCCGGCGGCAGGTGGAGGTGGGCGCCGAGGTGGCCTCGAGCCTGTTCTTGCAGACCCTGCCCACATCGACGGCTGCGACCTGGCGGCGTTGCACGCGGGACGCGAGCAGCTCACCGGCGTGCAGTACGACATCATGCCCATGCCCGGCGGGCGCTTCGGGCTGCTGCTGGCCCAGGCCTCGGGCACGGGCGTGCCGGCGGCGCTGATCATGGCCATGGCGCGCTCCTACCTGCGCTCGGTGGCGCGGCACGAGCGCGACCCGGGCGCGGTGCTGCGCGACGTC
>Ga0164313_10000397_pt1 | contig 34190 bp, 30 predicted proteins | sample GuaBasSedimGuay4_FD_113735 | JGI IMG/M metagenome (GOLD analysis project Ga0164313, IMG submission 113735) | Subseafloor sediment microbial communities from Guaymas Basin, Gulf of California, Mexico - Guay4, Core 4569-4, 0-3 cm | ecosystem: Environmental > Aquatic > Marine > Hydrothermal vents...
ACGATGGCGCCGCCGTGAATCATAATCACGCCGTCCGAAATCAGGTCGACCTCGTGGAGGATATGGCTGGAGACGATCACGTGGCGGCCCTCGTGCGCCAGGTTGGTAAAGAGGTCGATCATCTCGGCCCTTCCCATCGGATCGAGGCCGTTGAGCGGTTCGTCGAGCACCAGGACCTGTGGGTCGTGGCAGTTAGCGTGGGCAAGCTTGATCCGTTGCCGCATGCCTTTGGAGTAGCCGGCTATCCGCCGGTTGGCGGCGTCGGTGAGGCCTACCCGCTCGAGAGAAGCCCACGCCCGTTCCTCGGCCTCGGTCTTCGAGTACCCGTGCAACGACAGTGTGTAAAGGAGAAAGCTGATGCCGGTGGCGCCGTTGGGAAAGCTGTCGTACTGGGTGCAGTAGCCGACCACCCGGAAGAGCTCTTCGGGTTGGTTCGGTGCGATCCCGAGCACCGAGATCTCGCCCCGGCTCGGTCTCAGAAGCCCCGTCATGAGGTGCATCAGGGTGCTCTTGCCGGATCCGTTGGGGCCCACGAGACCGGTCAGACCCGGCGCCACCTCGAGGCTGACCTTGTTGACGCCGAGGACCTCGCCGTAAAACTTCGAGACGTCTGAGAAGACGATGCGATCCGCGCTCATCGCACGACCTCGTGGGGGCGGAGCTTGCGGTTGATGAGCCAGACGCTGAGCACGGTGGTGACCATGAGGGTCAACCAGTTGAAGATCACGGGGAGGCCGCTCGGCGTCGGCGCGCCGAACATCGCGAGGACAACGCTGGCGCTCGCCCTCCCGAGGTTGAGGATATCCCCCATGGAAGTGCCGGTGACGCCGTTGATCGCCTGGCCGAATGCGGCGAGGATGAAGAAGATCCCGAAGAGTACGCCCCGGGCCGCCGGTTTGAACCTCACCCAGGCCGAGATCGCCAAGGAGAGCATCGAAATCACGACGATCCACGTGAGATGGCCCACCAGGTAGGCGAGACCGATCCGGTAGTTCTGAAGCCACCAGCCGCCGCCCTCGAAGTAGGCCTGGAGGCCGAATATCAGGAGACCCATGATCCAGGTCATTGGGGAAAGCAAGATCGCGAGCACCGCCATCTTGCCGAGCACGTACTCGCGGCGGTCGATGGGGCGGGCGAGGTACAGAGGTAGGGCGTTGTTGGCGAGATCGGCGGAAATCAGACTCGGCGACACGATGACCGCCACCAGGAAGGCGGGCAGCGCCTGCCAGGAGAAGAGGATCATGAAGAACCTTTTCGTCAGGATTTCCATGATATCTGCGGGCATGCCGAGCTGTTGCAGGAGCGCGGCGTTGTGGCTGAGGTAGATGAAGAGCAACCCAATAACGGATGGCAGAAAGCAGATGGCGTAAAACGCAGTGAACAACCGCGAGGCGAAGGCGTCGGCGACGGCGTACTTCGTGACGACTAGAAAACGCCCCTTGAGCGGCGTCAGCACACCTGAATATCGGCGCCAGGTGCGCTCATACACCGCCATTGTCGTCCTCCATGGCGCGCAGGAAGATGTCCTGCAGTGAGTCTCGTTTGAGGTCGATGTGGCGGATGCCGACGTCGAGCCGATCGGCCAGGGTGTAAAGATCGCGAATGTTTCGCCCCTCCGGCAGCACCAGCTTCATTCGCCCGCTCTCGTGCACGGCGAGCTCACAACCGAGCTTGGTGAGCTCCGCAGAAAAGGCCTCGTTCGGCGCCTGGAGCTCGAGCTCGACAAAGGAGCGATTGGCCCGTCTCTCGGCCTCGAGATCGCAGATGGCGGCGATGCGGCCGTTCTTGAGGATGATGACCTCGTCACACAGTTCTTCCACGTCACGGAGGAGGTGTGACGAGAGCAGGATGTTGGCCTCGCCGCGGTCGCGGATGTCCGCCACCAGTTCGAGCATGCGTTTGCGGGCCGGCGGATCGAGGCCGTTGGTCGGTTCGTCAAGCATCAGGAGCCGCGGACCGTGCACGAGAGCCTGCGCCAGCTTGACCATCTGCTTCATGCCGGTGGAGAAGGTCCCGAGCTTGCGGTAGCGGGCTTCGCCGAGACCGACGTAAAAGAGGGTCTCGTGGGCGCGTTCGAGGGCGGGTTCGGACGGCAGCCCGCTGAGCTCGGCCATCAGGCGCACGAAGTGGACGGCGGTCATGCCGGCCACGAAGGCGTCGTTCTCGGGCATGTAGCCGATATGGGCGCGGAGTTCCTTGCCCTGGCGCGCGAGAGAGAAACCCAGCACCTCTGCGCTCCCGGAGGCCGGCGGAAAGAAGCCGAGGAGGGTCCGCAGGAGGGTCGTCTTGCCGGCGCCGTTGGGACCGAGGAGACCGATCGCGCGTCCCGGGAGGGAGGCGCACAGATCCACCAGGATCGGACGCCCGCCAAGCTCGACGGTGAGCCCGTCGAGCTCGATCGCGGGCGCGGAAGAGGCCTCTGTCTGAATCATCCCAGAGATGATACAGCCTCTGCCTCGCCAGATGCTTCAATCTTCTCGATTGCCCGCTTCTCGGCGTGAAGGGCGCTGCTGAGGCCAAGGGTCGACGCGAGTCCGACCAGGCTGCCACCGGTGGCGGACGCGGTCACCCGGTCGACCTCGCCGAAGACGCAGACCAGACCCTTACCGAGACCATCACCGACGGCGTCGCCAAGCTCGAGCTCGTCGAGCAGCTCGTCCGGCACCGCGCCGACCAATGAGTCGAGATCGCGGTAGACCAGGGCCGAGCAGTCGGTGTAGCCGTTGGCCGGCAGAAGAGCCTGGAAAGCGGCCGAGTTGGGAAGCGTGACGCCCGAGGAGCGGTAATCGATGGCGTTCTCGATGAGGGCGCGGCTCGGCGCCATCACCAGGTACCCGTCCACGGCCGCGAAGACCACCGCGCCATCGAGTCCATCGCGGGACAGTGTGTAGAACGTGCGGCCGCCGGCCGATTCCGCATCGAGACGTACCGTGGCCTGGTTTTCAGCCTGCAGCCGGACGTTGGCGAGGACCAGACCCCGCTCGAGCGTATGCACGAAGGTCTCGGGGTCGTAGATCTCGATGATCAGCTTCCACGAGGGCACCGGGAGGAGGGGACCGTCGAGGGCGAAGGTGGCCTCGCCGCCAAAGGACCCGAACAGATCCTCCCGAAGATCGATGCCCAGCCAGCCCTCGAGGTTCCTCAGTTCGTTGAAGGCGTTCGGATCCTGGGCAGAGACCAGGTCCAGCAGGTCGTCGAACATCTCGGCAGCGTCCTTGGTCACCGCGGAGGCGGCGACATAGGCGTCCGGTGACACGAAATCGAGGCTACCCATGGGCGCCGGTTCGGCGAGCCACGCCATGACGCCGCGCCGCGGTCCGGAGAACTGCAGCTCTGCGTTGGTGGCGTACCACTCGCCGTCGCGGTGTCTCTCCACCACCAGGGTTGTTGTGTCGAGGAGGCCGAGGCTGTCCATGGCCTCGGCGGCGTCGGGCGGCATCTCCGCCGTCGCCTCGGCGAGGGCCGCGGCGAGGTCGACGCCTATCAGCCATAAAACGCCGTTGGCATACGCATCGGAAAGACGGTCGTGGAGGGTGGTCGCGATAAAGGCGCGGGCGTCGGGGTCGTCCACTCGCAGCGCGAGGTTCCGCAGCGCGCCGATGTCTCCGGCCGCCGCGAAGAGGTTGCCCTCCACCCACAGCAGTACGTCGGCCTCTGCCGGCGCCGCCGTCCGCGGATCGTCGACCAGAGCCGCCACTGTGTGGCCGCCTGCCTCGGTGTTGGCCTCGGCAATTACCGTTGTCAGGAGCTCGCGGAAGGTTTCGGGGTCGTCGAGCTCGGCCATGAAGAGAGGCGTGCCACCGCCGTCGATCATCGATGCCGGCACCGTGACCACGGCCTCCGCGCCGATCGCTGCGCCGAGAGGCTGGAGGCGATCGAGGAGCTCCTCGATCTCGACGTCGATGCCGTTCGCCACGACCTGCTCGCGCCACCACTCGCTCAGCGCCTCGCTCTGTCCCAGACGCTCGTAAAACACGGTGCGGGCGGCGCCGAGATCGTCGGTGAGATTCGGCATCGCGGCGTAGACCATTGCGTCGCCAGGCGCCAAATCGAGGAGGGCGGTCGAGGTGCGGAGGGGCTGGCGGTCGACGGCCTCCGCCACCACTCGCCGCAGCTGGGTGAGCTCGCGCAGGAGGGCCCGGTGTTTGGCCGCGTCCCGGCTCCAGGCGATCTCGTCCTCGATCGGAACTTGGCGAAGGCGGTCGCTTGTGCTGAGCTGGTCGCCGGGGTAAAGGAGGAGATTTGAGGCGCCTTCGCGAACCTCCACCTCGCCCTCGATCACGGAGACCCGGGAGCCCTTGAGCCCACGATCAACCGCAAAGATGGTCCCCTTGACCGTAACCCTACAGTCTTCGGTGTCAACAAAAAGGCGCCCGCCGTGCTGGTCGGCGGCGTGGACGATGATGTTCCCCCGTGCGAGGTCGATGGTCGTGCCGCGACGCGAGGCGCGGAGCTCGATCTGGGTGCGTTCGTTCATTTCGACGACCGATCCGTCGGCGAGTTCGATCATGGCGCCGGAATCCTTGGCCGTACGCACCACCTCGTGCGATCCGATCACCTGGCCGGGACCGAGCTCGGCGCTCGAATCTCCCTTGACCAGTTGCATCGAACCGTCCACGACCTGGACCGAAGCCCGCAGCTCGTGATTGGCGGAGAGATCGCCGACAAGACGGACGGTGGCGACACCGCCGAGAAGGACCACGACCGCGGCCGCGATCCGAAGGAAGGTGCTCTGGAAAAGGGACGGGCTCTGTGGCCCGCGCCGTTGCGTCGAGGGCGCCTCGGTGCTCCGTTCGGCCATCAGAACGCGGCGACAGGGCACACATTCCCGGGTGTGGTCAGCGACCAGGAGGGCGCGAGCTTCCGGCAGAGCGCCGGCCACATACGCCGGAATCTCGGCCTGAAAGTCGGCGCAACCGGTCATCGGTCGGTGCGTTTCGAGCTCGGCGGAGAGCCCGTTCCACACGCGATCGGTGGCCTGCCGTTCACTGATCTCGTCAAGCCGTTGGTTGCGAATTTCGGCCGCGATAAGGTCGATCAAGCCGTCCGGGTCTTTCGTGCGATCGGTCATTGGAGTCCTCCCAGGTGTGGGCTCATCTCTTCCTTGAGACGAGCGCGGGCGCGGTGAAGCGTCACCGCGACGGTGTTGGTCGAGGTGCCGAGCAGCTCGGCGATCTGGGTATTGTCGAGGTCCTCGAAGTAGCGCAGGGCGAAGATCTCGGCGCCGCGCCGGCTGATCCTGGTCAGCGCGCTGCGCAGGTGATCGTGGAGTTCGTGCCCGAGGTGACGGCGATCGGGCTGCGGCGCGGGATCGCGACTGGCGCCGTCTCCGGCAACCTCGAGCGGCACCCCATCCTTAACCCGTCGCGACTGGACGATGTCGAGAGCGGCGTTGGTTGCAGCGCGACGCAGGTAGGCCCTCGATCCGGTCGAGAAATCAGGTTGCTCGGTGCGGCGGGCGAGGCGGGTGAAGATGGTTTGTAAGACGTCCTCGGCGTCCTCGGCGCTTCCGGTAACACGGTACGCGGCCTGCAGGACCACCTTTGAATTCTCGCGGTAGATATTTTCGAGCCAGCCCATGGTCTCGTGTTCTTCAGAATTGGCGAGAGCTGCTTCCACTCGTCCCTCCTTCTCTCTGTCATCAACCATCAGACGATCCTCCGCGGCTAAGATTAACGCCACCACAGGCCCAGATCCAAGATGCAAGATTCAAGATGGGGAGCGGACCTGTATCCTGCATCTTGTATCTTGCATCTTGGAGCCATCTGGCTGCGGCTTGGCGGTTGTTCGAGCGTCGTGCGATAGTGCCTCGAGAGGAGGCTCATGCCGGACCACATCATCGAACTCGAAGCGGATCATCCCGGATTCAACGATCCGGACTACAGGAGGCGGCGCGACGAAATTGCGCGGCTGGCACCGGCGCTCGATTCAGGGCAGCCTCCGCGGTTGGTCGAATACACTGAAAGTGAGCGGGTTTGCTGGGCCACCGTCTTCGACAAGCTCACGGCGCTGTATCCCACCCACGCCTGTCGCGAATTTTTGGACGTGTGCGGTGACATCGGGTACTCCGCGAACGAGGTTCCCCAGCTTGCCGATGTCAGCTCATTTCTGACCGATCGCACCGGATTCAGCCTCCAGGCGGTGGCGGGTCTGGTCTCCGCGCGCGAGTTTCTGGGTGCGTTGTCGCGGCGGGTCTTCTGTGCGACCCAGTACATCCGACACCAGTCGCAGCCGCTCTACACCCCCGAACCCGATGTCGTTCACGAGCTGATGGGCCACGCACCGATGCTCGGGATACCGGAGTTTGCGGATTTGTCGCAAAAAATCGGGGAGGGCTCGCTGTCGGCCGACGACCACCAGATCGAGCAATTGGCGACTCTGTACTGGTTCACCATCGAGTACGGGTTGTTGTTCGAGGGCGGCGAGCTCCGCGCCTACGGCGCCGGGCTGCTGTCGAGCTTTGGCGAGCTCGAGCACGCCCTTTCGGGAGAGGTGGAAATCAGGCCCTTCGATCCCTTCCAGGCCAAGGACACGAGCTATCCGATCACCACCTACCAGCCGCTGCTGTGGAGCGTTGGCTCGATCCGCGAGGCGTTCGACAAGATGGAGGAGTTCGTGCGCACGCTAGGTGTTAGGTGAGCCTCGTGCAAAATCCTGCGTTCGATGCTGCTTGATCTTTCCGATTCGCCAAAGATCCGAGAAGGACCCTGAAGGTGGGCTGAAGCCCACGAGCCCGCGGGAATTGAGGGTCAGAAGTAGGGTGGGCCTTGGCCCACCTTCAGTTTCGCTGCTGGTGAGAACGATGCGACCGCAGTGCGAGAGGCTAAGGTATTAGCAATTAGGTATGAGCTCATCGCAAGGACACCACGTGCTGAACGACGCGATGTTTCATACATCAAAAAACCCACCTATCTTGGAGGTTTCGAGGAAAACCTCGCCGTCCTTGACGACGACGGGCAATGTCCGCAGATGCGAGCCCTGGCATGGTCCGCTGACGCAGAGGCCGTCGTGTGGGCGGTATCTTGCTCCGTGGGAGTTGCACACCAGGTAGCGCCGGGTGGGGTCCCATAGATCGCACGGTTCACGGTCATCGAGGCGCATCGGCAGGTGGCGGCACTCGTTCTTGTAGGCTTGCACCTCGCCGCCGTCCAGCTTGACGAGAATCCCTTCCTCCTCGAACGGACCATCCTTGTAGATGAAGCGAATTCCGTCGGCTGGGATGTCGGCAAGCGATGCGATGCGTTCCATGGGTGGGCATCATAAACTAATAGACAGAGGAGGGCATGAACGGGTGGATATGGCGGTTGTCATCCCGACGCTCGATGAAGAGCGTACGATCGGCGCCTGCCTCGAGGAGGTGGGGAAGCCCGACGACGTCGAGGTCGTAGTCTCTGACGGCGGCAGCGGCGATCGAACGCGAGAGCTGGCTGCCGCGGCAGGCGCACGGGTTGTGGAGGGTGCGCGCGGTCGCGGGCCGCAACTCAACCTCGGCGCGCGTTCGGCGGCGGCGGGGCGGCTGCTCTTTCTGCACGCCGATTGTCGCCTACCGCACGGCTGGCTGCCATCCGTGAACAGGGCGCTCGACGACGACGCCACGGCGTTGGCATGTTTCAGGTTGCACACCGAGCCGTCGGGCGGCCGTCTGCGATCGTCGCTCTATCGCCGATGGCTGCGGGTCTTCGATCTCCGGTCATTCGGTCTTGGGCTGCCATATGGAGACCAGGGGTTTGCGCTGCGCCGGGAGGTTTTCGAACGGGCGGGCGGGTTTCCGGAGATTCCGCTGATGGAGGATGTCGCGCTCGCGCGGAGCTGCCGCCGCCTCGGCCGGATCCGCCGATTGCCGCTGGAGATGCGGACGACTGCCCGCCGAGCCGAAGGCCATCCGCTGCGCACCGGATTGGCCCTTGCAGTTTTCCCAACCCTGTTCCGCCTGGGTGTCTCTCCCCACACCCTGGTCCGTTGGTACGGGGAGGTTAGATGACCTTCGCTCGGGCAATCCGGGGAACCGAGGCCATGTGCGGGCGGGACGCCCGCACCACAAATTCCGCCTGGAGAATCGGTGGTCTTTGTGGTGCACGCGTCCCGCGTGCAGGGGGTAGGGAATGACAATTCCCGGTGGGCGGGCATGCGTGGTGGTCTTCGGGCGGGAACCGGCGGCGGGCCGGGTCAAGACCAGATTGGCGGCCGGGATCGGCGGGTTGGCGGCGGCGCGGGTCTACGCGGTCACCCTGGACCACACGCTGGCGGTCACCCTCGGCAGCGGCGCCCGGGTGGTGCTATCCCTCGCCGGGCCGCCTTCGGGCGCCTGGGCGCGGGAGATTGATACTCCGATCGAGCTGCAGACGAGCGGCGATCTCGGCGACCGCATGGCCGATGCCTTCCGGCGACGCTTTGCCGAGGGTGAGACCCGCGTGATGATTGTGGGCTCCGACTGCCCGTGGATGACCGCGGAACATCTGCGATCGTCAGCGAGCGCACTCGACGAGAATGATGTGGTGCTGGGGCCGGCGGTTGATGGTGGTTACTGGCTGGTCGGTCAGCGTCCGCCGGGCGTTGACTTCTTTACCGGCATTCCATGGTCGAGCCACAACACGCTCGCTCAAACCCGGCGACGGCTTGCCGAGATCAAGGCGTCGTGGATCGAGACTGAAAGGCTCCGGGACATCGACACCAGGCAGGAGCTTCTCGTCGCACTGGAGGATCCGAGCTTGCCGGAGGAGCTCCGCCACCGTCTGCGCGACGCCGCCGGAACGCGTTAAACGTTGAACGTCACAACGTTAGAACGTTTTTCCGCGTTGTCCTCAAGGGCGTGTGTGTGGAACGTTCAAACGTTCAACGTTTAACGTTCTAACGCTGCCTTCCCGGATGAGGGATCAGGGTGTCGCCGCGCGCAAGGTCATAACCAAACCCTCGAGGTCGTCCGGAACCGGCGCCTCGAACAATACCTCCTCGCCGGTGACCGGATGCGTGAACTCCAGACGCCGGGCGTGCAGGGCCTGTCGCGGAAAGCTCCGGCAGGCGGTCTGGGTTCGCGGGTCGGCCAGGTTGCGCCACTGGCGTCCGGCGTAGAGCGGGTCACCCACTATGGCGTGCCCGATGTGGGCCATGTGGACCCGAATCTGGTGAGTGCGGCCGGTGACCGGATGGCAACTGATCAGCGACACGCCGCCGAGCTCCTCATCCACGTGATAGAGGGTCCGTGCCGGGCGGCCCTCTGTAACCACAGCCATCCGTTGGCGTTCACGGGGATGGCGGTCGATCGGCGCATCCACGACCCCATCCGGTTTTCCGGGTTCGCCAAAGCAGACGGCGAGATAGGTCTTGTGGACCTTTCGGTTGCGGAAGGCGATGGAGAGACCGAGGTGGGCTCGGTCGGTCTTTGCGACCACCAGCAAACCGGTGGTGTCCTTGTCGAGCCGGTGGACGATCCCGGGACGTTCGACGCCACCAATACCGGAAAGGTCGCGGCAGTGGTGGAGGAGGGCGTTGACGAGGGTCCCCGAGGGATTGCCGGCCGCGGGATGGATCACGAGACCGGCCGGTTTGTTCACCAGCAGGAGATCGTCGTCCTCGAACACGATGTCGAGCGGAATATCCTCCGCCTCGGCGTCGAGAGTTTCAAGCGGAGGTTCGTCTACCACGATCCGATCGCCGTGGTGGACGGTGGCGGATGGTTTGGCCGGTTCCTGGTTGAGCCGGACGTGACCGGCATCGATCAATCGCCGGACCCGGGATCGCGTCCATTCCGGATTGAGTTCGGCGAGACAGCGATCGAGGCGGGCGCCTTCCAACTCCGGTGGAACCTGGAGATTGTGATGGGTCGTCACGTGCTTGGGTGCCGGCTGACCCACACCTGGAGACCGATGCCGGTCAGGATCAAACCGAGAGAGATCAGCTGACTGGTCGAAAGAGCGCCGTTGAAAACAAAGCCGCGCACCGCGTCGCCGCGAGTCATTTCGAGGAGCATCCGCCCGATGCCGTAGAGCACCAGATATGTGGCGAAGACCCTTCCCGGCGCCGGATGTCGCTTGTACAGTGCGGCCAGCAACAAATAGAGCCCGAAGTTGAAGACCGAGGCGTATATCGGGAATGGATGGAGCGGAACGTGGAGGGGCGTCCCCAGGTTCTCAGCCGCGATGGGGTTGGTGTAGGTGATGGCCCACGGCAGGTCGCAACGCCCGCCCCAGCAGCAACCGGCCATCAAACACCCCATGCGGCCGATGGCGTGCCCGAGTGCGATAGAAGGGGCCATGACGTCGAATGACGGGAGAGGCGGAAGCTTGTAGCGCCGGAGAAGAATGATCGCTGCGATCACGGCGGCGATGAACCCCCCGAGGAAGACGCCTCCGGCCCGTACAACGCCGAAGAGCGAAGCCGGATCGTTGAGATATCGAGGCAGCTCGACCACGATCAGCAACAGCTTGGCGCCGAGGAGGGCCCAGATCACCATCCAGAGCGCGAAATCGACGAGGTGCGCGCCATCCATTCCGGCCCGGTCGGCGCGCAGCCGCAAGGTCCAAAGGGCAACGACCACTGCGGTGGCGAGGAGCAGCCCATAGGACGGGAGCTGAAAGAATCCGAAGTCAATCAGAATCGGATGCATCTGCTGTCTCCCGCCGGCCGCTCCGAAGCTCGCTGATGATGAGCAGCACCGCGCCAACCGAAATCGATGCGTCGGCAACGTTGAAATCGGGCCACGAAAAACTGCGGCCGCCGACCCGAGCCCACAGGTGGACAAAATCGACCACCCAACCGTAGAGCACGCGGTCGATGAGATTGCCGACCGCACCACCGAGAATGAGGCCGAACGCAAACCCCGCGAGGCGGCTGTTTTGGGCGTGCCGCACCAGCATCGCGGCGATGATCACCACCGAGGTAAAGATCACGAGGTGCAGGATCACCCTGGTGAAGGCGCCGCCTTCCGAGAACAGGCTGAAGGCGATGCCGCGGTTGTGGATGTGGGTGAGAGCGAAGCCCGGCATGACCTCGACCCAGGCGCCCGGGTCGAGCCGGGCCAGGACCATCCCCTTGGTCACGCGGTCGGCCACTACCACCAGGAGGGCAGTGATCCACGGCAGGGCGGTCCGCATCAGGCTTTATCCCTTCGTAGTTCGGCCCGCCCTTCGCCGACGAGGCGCGTCACGACCCCGTGGCAGCGGGAGCAGAGATCGGGCAGCTCCGAATCGTCGACGAGCTCGTCGTAGCGCCGCCAACAGCGGCTGCAGGTCGGTGCGTCGTACGGCTCGACCGCGAGCAGGAGATCTGGATAGTCCGCCGCCAGGGTGCCATCGGCAACTGTTCCGTCACCGGCTGCGGAGACGATGAGGAGCTGCGCGAGCTCGATGCCGGTCGCCTCGAGATCCTCCTTCAACAGCTCGGTAGTGCCACCGACGATCACGCGGGCCTCCTCGGACTTGCCGATGGCGCCCTCCTGACGCAGGTTCTCCAGCGAAGCCAGGACAATGTCGCGAAGCGCGAGCAGGCGCCGGATCCGGGAGTCCTCTTCCGCCGCCTCATCGGTCCCGTTGGCGGCGTCCGGGAACGCGGCCAGGTGGACGGAGTCCTCGCGGTCACCGGGCAGGTGCTGCCATACCTCCTCGGCTGTGAACGAGAGGATCGGTGCAAGCAGGGTGGCGAGGATCTCGGCGATGTGAAAGATCACGGTCTGGGTGGCTCGCCGCGCGGGATCTTCGGGGAGATCGCAGTACAGACGGTCCTTGTTGACGTCGAGGTAGAGGCTCGAAAGATCGACGGTACAGAAGTTGACGATCCGGTGCGAAAGGGAGGCCAGTTCATAGCTCAGATAGGCTTTCTTGGTCTCCTCCAGAAGGCGCTCGGCGGATCGCAGCATGAAGGCGTCGAGGCCGTGAAGATCCTCAGAGGGGACCGCGTCGCGCGTTGGATCGAAACCCTCCAGGTTCCCGAGGAGGAAGCGCAGCGTGTTACGGACCTTGCGGTAGGCCTCGGCGTTGCGGGCCATGATCTCGTCCGAGATCCGGATGTCCTCACGGAAGTCGACCATGGCCGTCCACAGGCGGAGAATATCCGCCCCGTATTGCTTCAGTATCTCATCGGGTGTGACGACATTACCCAGCGACTTGGACATCTTGTGCCCTTGGGCGTCGACCACAAAACCGTGCGTCACGACCTCGTGATATGGCGCCGACCCCTTGAGCGCGACCGATGTCACAAGCGATGATTGGAACCACCCGCGGTACTGATCCTGGCCTTCGAGGTAGAGATCGGGCGGCCAATTGAGCCCATACCGGTCGCTGTCGCACACCGCGAGGTGGCTGACACCCGAATCGAACCACACATCCAGGATGTCCGTCTCCTTGACGAAGGTCGTGGCGCCGCAGTCGGCGCACGAATATCCCGGCGGCAGCAGCTCATGGGCATCGCGAATGTACCAGGCATCGGAACCCTCCTCGAGGAAGATCCGGCGGATGTGATCGAATACCGTTTCGTCGATGGTCGGTGTCTCGCACGATGCACAGGTCAGGACGGTGATCGGTACGCCCCACAACCGCTGTCTCGAGATGCACCAGTCGGGGCGGTTTTCCACCATACCGTCGATGCGCGCCTCGCCCCAGCGCGGCACCCAGCCGACGGTGTGGATGGCGTCCTCGGACCTCTGGCGAAGGTCATGCCGGTCCATGCGGATGAACCACTGATTGGTGGCGCGGAAGATGACCGGGTTTTTAGACCGCCAGCAGTGGGGATAGGAGTGCACGACCTCGCTGTAGGCAACCAGGACCTCGAGCTCTCGCAGCCGTTCGACGATCGGCGCGTTCGCCTCGTGCACGTGCAGCCCGGCCCACTCTGCGACGTCGTCGGTGAAACGACCGTCGTCATCCACCGGCGCGTAGGGTTCGAGACCATACTTGGCGCCAATGACGAAGTCCTCTGCGCCGTGACCGGGCGCGGTGTGGACCAAACCGGTGCCCTGCTCGAGGGTGACGTAGGGTGCGAGGATGAAGAGCCCTTCGCGGCCGGTGAGCGGGTGGACGTAGTGGCTACCCTCGAGGACCCCACCTTTGAAGATCCTCAGGGTCTCCGGGTCGACCCAACCGGCGGCTGCGGCAGTTATGTCGAGAAGCTCGGCGGCGAGGATCCACAGCTTCCCGTTCGCCCGAACTAGAGCGTATTCGAAGTTCGGATGGAGCGCTGTGGCAAGGTTCGCAGGCAACGTCCACGGGGTCGTCGTCCAGATCAGAGCGGCCGCGTCCTCACCCGGGGCGATCTCGAGGCGTTGGCGGGCGTCGTCGGCGAGCGCAAAGGCGACGGTGATCGAGGGGCTCGAGTGGTCGTGGTACTCGACCTCGGCCTCGGCCAGCGCGGTGCGGCACTCCGAACACCAGTGGACCGGCTTCAGCCCCCGCTCCACGTAACCTGCGAGCATGAACCCGTGCAGGGCGCCGGCGATCTCAGCCTCGTAGGCGTGGTCCATGGTGAGATAGGGGTCCTCCCATCGGCCAAGCACCCCGAGACGCATGAACTCGTCGCGCTGAATCTTGAAAAACCGGTCGGCATACTTCCGGCACGCGCGGCGGATCTGCGGAATGCTCATCTCGAGCTTCTTCGGGCCGAGCTCCTTGTCGACGTGATGCTCGATCGGAAGACCGTGGCAGTCCCATCCCGGGACATATGGGCTGTCAAAACCCAGCATCGTGCGCGATTTGACAACGATGTCCTTGAGAATTTTGTTGAGAGCCGTGCCGACGTGAATCGAACCGTTGGCGTAGGGCGGACCGTCGTGAAGGAGAAAACGCGGTGCTCCCCTTCGGGCCTCACGAATCCGGCCATACAGGTCCATTTCCTGCCAACGGACGAGGAGTTCCGGTTCTCTCTGCGGGAGCCTCGCGCGCATGGGGAAGCTCGTCCGTGGAAGATTCAGTGTTTTTCGATACATCTCAGACCGCCTCCGGCATGTGAGCCTACGCGGCGAGGTGACGGCCGTCAAGCTGGCTAATCGAGAACGGCTTGCACCTTGCGGATCACTTCTTCAGGCGTGAATGGCTTGGTGATATAACCGGCGGCGCCCACCTCCCGTCCACGGAGGACATCGGCGGCGAAACCGCGGGCTGTGACCATGATGATCGGCAAATGCTGTGTCCTGGCGTTACGGCGCAACCCGGCCGCCAAATCGAAGCCGTTGGTCGGGGTGGCGAGCGCAACGTCGAGGAGCACGAGATCCACATCCCGCTCGCTCAAAAGTTGCTCGGCGGCCTCGGCGGACTCGGCCTCAAAAGTGACGAAACCCTCCCGGCGTAACTTGAAGGACAGGATACGCAGGATATACGGCTCATCGTCGACGATCAGAATTCGGCGCCCCACATATGAAGTGTACGGTCAAGATGATTGGAGATCAAGAATGGCTGCTGTCTTGAGATGCCGAATCGGCTTCGTCCCCAGGTGCGAGCAGGGTCGGGTTGAGAAGCTCCCACACAACCATCAGCAAGTGGAGGAGACCGAAGGCCGACAGGAGTCCGCGAAACAACGGCGAGTCCAGCACCGTGGACGCTGTGGGTGGAAAATTGGTCAGCAACATACCCCATGCCCGTGACCAGGGGATAAGCATCAGGAAGAGACCCACGTTGACCAGGTATCCGATGTAGATAACGATCGCGAAAAAGCGTCCCAACTTCACAAGATCATCTTATCCGTTTTCTTGATCCTGCCCTTTTTCTTTTTTTCGGTCCGCAATAACGGCGGTGATCACCGCCGTTATTGCGGACCGAAAAAAAGAACTGGGAGAAACCACAAAGTCCCTGATAATGTCTCACCGTGAAGATCCTATGGGGTTCTCCGTTGCCGCCGATGCGGTCCGGGGTCAGCGACTATGCGGTCGAGCTTCTCGGCGAGCTGGGTTCCAGAGTGCGGGTGCGGGTGCTGGAACCGCCCGGATGGCACCGACCCGACGACTGGCCGCTGAACAATACGGTCGAACTCGTGCCATCCGACACCGCGCCTTTGAAGGAAGAATTCTCGCTCATACACCTCGGAAACAACCCCTACCACCGGTGGCTTCTCGATCGTCTGGGAGGGCCGCGCACAGTCGTGGTGATGCACGATCTCGTCCTTCACCATCTTTTGGTCGAGGCGACCGTGGTGGAGGGCGATTACGAGAGCTTTGAAAAGGAGCTCGTCATCGCTCACGGCGAGCCTGGGCTGGCGTTGGCTCGCGCCCGGCGGTTGGGTGTGTCGGGCGCCAGGGACCCGTTCCTCTTCCCCGCTCGGGGCGGGTTCCTCGAGAGTGCAATGGGGGTGATCGTCCACTCGCGGTGGGCGAAACGGGTCGTCACGGCCGAACGACCAGAGATACCGGTCGCCGCGGTCGGTCTGCCCGCGGCTGACCCGGGAATCTTCGACCGCGACGAGCAGCGACGGCGACTCGGCCTTGCGGATGACGACGTGGTCCTCATGCACGTCGGTTTTCTGTCGCCGGAGAAAGGCCTTGCCGATGTGCTCGCCGGGGTTGCGGCGGCGGTGCAGGCCGGCGTTCCCGCCCGGCTTCTCCTGGTGGGGGAGGGTGGGGGGCTTGACGCCCTGCTGGCAGCGGCCGCTCGAGTCGGGGTCGGTGATCGTGTCGGCGCCACCGGCTGGCTGCCGCCCGACGAATTTCTTCGGATCCCGGCCGCCGCCGACCTCGGCATCGTGCTGCGGACCCCGTCCGCCGGGGAGACCTCGGCTGCGGCCGTGCGCTTTCTTGCCTGCGGGACGCCGGTGGCGGTTGGCGGCACCAACCAGTTCCTCGAGTGGCCGGAATCAGCAGCGCCGCGGATCACTCCCGGCCCGCCGGCGCCGGCCGACATCGCGCGCGTGCTTGCCGAGGCAGCGTCAGGGGGAGCCGTTTGGGAGGAGCGCCGAAAAACGGCACGCGCCGTGTACGAGGCGGGCCACCGTCCGGAGGACACGGCGAGGGAGATGGTTGGGTTCCTGGAGACGTTGTAGCACCCACCCTGCCTCCCGCCCACCACGCCCATGGGGCGAATTCTCAGTTCTCAGAGCCTCTTGCAAAATTCAGAGGCAAAGGAGGCGGGGATAAACCCCGCCCCTACGAAAACACGCGTAGGGGAGGGGTTTATCCCCTCCCTGCCGAATGGTCGCTTCATCGACGAAACGCCTCCACAGGGGTTTTTGCAAGAGGCTCTAAGAATTGAGAATTCCGACCCTGCGCCCTGAACCCTGCGCCCTACTTCGGCTGTGCCCTGACTGCCTCGGCTCTTGCCCCCAGTACCTCGGCTGCCAAGGCGGCGTTGGCCTTTGCCAGATTCGACTCGATCGTTCCGTCATTCGGATCGAGCTCGTATGCATGGCGCAGAAGGGAGACTGATTCACCGAATCGGTCCTGCGGATAGACTGTGGCGGCGAGCAGATTGACGGCCGCCGGATCTCCAGCCCGCGCATTCGCCACGGGCTTCAGCGTGGCTTCGGCCTCTCCATATTTTTCGCGCCGAAGTTCGAGGTATCCGGTCACGATTGCGCTGTCGCCACCGGCGTCGACTTCGACGGCATCGAGAACCCGTTGACTTTCGGAGTACATCTCATTGACGGCGAGTGCCAGGGCGAGCCATCGCTGAATGCTCGGAGCATCGAACCCGCCCGCCACTGCCGCTCGGAGATGGCTCAGCGCCTCTGCGTTCCTGCCCTTGCTGAGCAAGGCCTGGCCGAGACGCGCCTCGAGCTGGGGATCATTAGGCATGAGTTTCTCGGCCGCCTCGAAAGACTCGAGAGCGCCGTCGACATCTCCCGCCAAGAGCAGCAGCTCGCCGTGTGCAAGCTGCACTTCGGGGAGCATCGGGTTCTCCGCGAGCGCACGGCCGAGCGCCACAAGGGCCCTGTCGTTGTTCTGGAGGCGTGCCTCCAGCAGACCGAGTGACGCCCACGCACGATCGGATGTCGGGTACGCCTCGGTCAGCGACTTGAAGATATCTCGTGCCGCCGAGGCTTCGAAGGTCGCCATGTAGACCTCGCCCAGCCGAAGATTGAGACCAATATTATCCGGTTGCAGCCCGAGGGCCGACCTGAGAGCGAACTCCGCCGACTGCCAATCAGCGGTCTGCATGGCAGCCTCCGCCATCAACTCGAGCGCGTACGAGTTGTTCGGCGCCAGGGTGACCGCCCGACGAACGAGCTCGAGCGCGGTGGTAGCATCCCCCTCCTCGAGCAGACGGTTGGCGCGGAGGATCAGATCCGGCACCGAGTAACCATCGTCCAATCCCTGGGCGCCGAGATCGGCACCGTGTGACAGGCCGACGCTTTTCGCCTGCTCATCCCGGCCGAGAAGGCCGAGAATTCTGATCTTCAGCGGGATCAGGCGTCCATCCCTGGGATATGCCGCAAGCAGCCTGTCGACATCGGCGAGGGCGCCCTCGAGGTCGGCCCCCGAGTCCGCGCGATCGGTGATGCTGGCAATGGTGGCCTCGAGATCGGGGGGCGGTGCGCCGCCTCCGGAGGAAGCCTCAAATGTGCTGCGCCGCGCGCGATTGATGAGGTCGAGGAAATCCTGGCTGTAGTACGAATCATCGAGGGCGAGGCTCGGATCCTCGACGAGGGCGGCGCGGAGGTGGGTCTCGACCTCAGCCTCGTTGCCGAGGGCGAAGAGAGTCCATGCGATCTGGACCTGGAGTCGAGCCCGGTGGTTGGCATCCTCGGTTTCGGAAAGAGCTCTCGTGAAGAGCTCGATTGCGTTGGCGAACGAGCCCTGGCGATAGGCCTCATTTCCGGATTCCTCGCTCGGTGTCACCTGCTGGGCGAACAGACCGAGAGGTGCGAGAAGAAGGAGCGTGAGGGCAACGGCGGCGAGCCGAAGGGAGTTTCTCGTCATATCCACACTGTACCCGTGTCGGTCCCTATCGGCAAGATAAGGAGATTTTTGAGCGCCGAAGGCGCGATAGATATATAGCCTGGGGCGTCAGCCCGCGCTCGGCTGGCCAGCGAGTCGAGCCGGAATCGCGACAGCGAGCCCGGCATCGACCACAGCCAGGCGAGTGTGCGTCACGACGGCCGCAGGCCGTCAGAAACCCCATAAATGAGACAGGGCGCCATCCGTCAAGCCGCGAAGCGGCGACAGATCAGGGAGAAGCTGACCGGGGATAATGCGCGGGCTACTCGGGGGGGGCGACTGATGGCACGATCAGGGCTGGGGCCGGGAGCCTCGGGATGAGAATCGTCTTCTTGAACGGCATGCCACTGTTCCAGCGAACGACCAGTTCATGCTCCCCGGCCGGCACCTTGTAGCGGATGAGAGGTACCGGACCGAGCGCGTTACCGTCGAGAAAGGCCACCCCGCCGGGTGGGGCGCGTTCCGGATCAACGGTGACCGTGAGAAGACCGACCTCGAGGGCAAGCGAGATCGACTTCGTGTCGGCCCCGATCTGGCGGGTCATTGTCTTGGTTGGGAAATCCGGAAGTGAGAGCGTGAAGGTATGGGTGCCGGGTATCAAACTGACCTTGCCGCCCGGCGTTCTTCCGTTGCCGAAAGGGCGGCCGTCGATCGTCACTATGGCCGGCGGGTCGACGATCAGGCGAACCCGCACCGGCGCCGGGGTCGGGGTGGGTTCGGGCTCCGGCGTTTCGGTGGGTATGGCGGTCTCGGTCGGGGTGGCGGTCGCGGTTGGGGTTGGAGTCGGCGTAGGGGTCGGGGTGGGTATCCACGGCGCGCCCATCTCGCCAAACACCAGGTCCTGAACGTCTTTCGAAAAATAGACGGTCGCGGCAGCCGCACCGAGCACGAGGAGGAGAATCATGAAGATAATGAGCACGGGGCTGCGCCGGTGCGACTCTTCTTCGACGGGATCCGGCGTGCGGTGGAGCTTGGTGCTCTGCGGCGTCGACCTCGGGGTTCGCGTCGTCGATTGGGAGCTCGGCGTCGCGACCTGCTGGGTCGGTGACTCGGTGGTGTCGGGAGTTCGTGCGTCTAGATCCTGCACGGCGCGGCGGATGACCCCGGTTGTGAGCTCCTTGGTCCTCCCACCACCGGGCGCAGCACCGACGGCAATGCTGCGGAGGTCGGCAAGCAGCTCGTCGACGCCTTGATACCGTTGCTCGGGCGCCTTGGCCATGCAGCGCCGAATGGTGTTGCCAAGGACCTCCGAGCAGCGGGGGTTTTCTTCGGATGGGTACTCCGGCTCCTCGTTGAGGATCTTGTACAGGATATTGCTCAAGGTGGAGCCATCGAACGGCCGCGCGCCTGTCACCAGCTCGAAGGCAACCACCCCGAGGGCAAAGATGTCGGTCCGCCCATCCACCTGCTGACCCTGGATCTGCTCGGGTGCGAGGTAACCCGCGGTTCCAAGCGCGATGCCGGTCTGGGTGAGATTGCTTACCGCCAGCACCGACTTCGCAATGCCGAAATCCATGATCTTGACGGTGCCGTCCTCGAGCACCCTGATGTTGGAGGGTTTGATGTCGCGATGAACGATGCCCTTTTCATGCGCGAAGAGGAGCCCCTCGCAGACCTGGAGGAGGATGGACACGAGGGTGTCCTCGTCGGTGATGACGCCTTCTTTGAGAAGCTCGTCGAGATCGTAGCCGGACAGAAACTCCTGAACGATGTACGGGGTATCTTCTACGGATCCGTAGTCGAAAACGAGGGTGATGTTTCGGTGGACCAGATTACCGACAAATTGGGCTTCCTGCCGAAATCGCTGGCGGACCTCGTCATCCGGAGTGGCACACAACTTGATCGCTACCTTGCGTTTGATGAATGGGTCCCACGCCTTGTAGATGATGCCAAAACCGCCGACGGCAATCTGCTCGATTACCTCGTACTTGCCGATAGTTTCGGGGATCGCCATGGACGTTACTTTAGCCCAACCACCCTCGGAAAGCCACGTCGGGCCGGGCCCGCCGCGACTTTCCGAGAGGTAGGAGTGAAAAATGGCATTCGAGGCTGATTGTGGTGTGTCGACGGTGCTGGAAGCGGACCGCGTGGCGAGCACAACCAGTTTCCTCGTACCGGAAGAATGTCTCGCGGCCCTCGCGACGAGGCCCTCCGCGACAGCGCCACGCCGACTGGGGGCTCCGGGAGAAGGATGCGGATTGGGGACGGCAAATCCGAAATCCGAAATTCGAAATTCGAAATTCCTGAGTCGGGGAAGCTCATGCGATGAGCTAATACCTAATTGCTAATACCTAACAGCTATCCGCCCGCATGAGCCAGAAAGAAGCTCAGCTCCTCGAGGTAGACCTTGAGATCCACGGATTTCAGGAGTACCGATTCCGGTGCCTGCAACCGGATGGGAGCGAAGTTGAGAATCGCTCGTATGCCGGCGTCCACCATCCGGTCGCAGACTCCTTGCGCGGCCTCCGCTGGGGTGGTTATGATCCCAATCTCCACCTGACGCTGAGCAACGATTTCAGGCAACCGCTCGACATCCTCAACCAGCAGCCCGGCGGGAGTAGCGGCACCGGTGCGAGATGGATCCGAATCGAGCACCGCCACAACTCGAAAATTCCCACCCGAAAACCCCGAGTAGTGGCACAGGGCGCTTCCCAGGTTTCCGGCGCCTACGATGACCAACCGGCGCTCTTCGTCGAGCCCGAGGATCTCGACCACGTATTGGCGGAGTTCGCGTACGTTGTACCCCACGCCGCGCACGCCGAACTCCCCAAAATATGCGAGGTCCTTGCGGATCTGAGCCGAGTTGAGGTTGAAGCGTTTCGCCAATTGCTGGCTCGACACCGTTTCGACGCCGGCATCCACGAGTTGGTCGACGCAACGAAGGTAAATCGAGAGCCTGGAGATCGTGAGCTCGGAGATGTTATCGGTGTCGACATGCCGCTTGTACGCAACCATGGCCTACCTCACAAGGCTGAGAATAGCAATCCGGGCCGCATCCAGAATTGGGGTTGGGTAGATACCAAGGAGTAGAACTCCGAGTGCTGCGACCGCCGCAGCCGCTCCGATCGGAAGGGAGGGTATGAACCTCGGTTCGCGGCGCGGCAAGGGCTGCATGTACATCGAATACACCACCCGTAGGTAGTAAAAAGCCGAAATCAGCGAGTTGACGACGCCGATCACCGCGAGCCATACGAAGCCCTCGTTGACGGCGGCACGGAAGACCACAAATTTGGCCGTGAACCCCAAGAAAGGCGGGACGCCGGCAAGGGAAAAGAGGCAGACGGTGAAGGCGAGCGCGACGATCGGTCGCTTGTATCCCTGCCCACGGAGATCTGCGATCAGATGCGGCCGGTCCTCGCGCTCCGACAGCATCGCGATCGCGGCGAAGGCGCCCATGTTCATCAGGGTGTAGGCCACGAGGTATACCAGGACGGCCGCGCCGCCGTCGACGCCGGCGACGATCACCGCCACCAGGGCGTAACCCATGTGGGCAATCCCGGAGTAGGCGAGCATGCGTTTGACGTCGTTCTGGACGATCGCGATGATGTTGCCGAGAGTCTGCGAGGCAACGGCGATCACGGCGGCGGCCGTCACCCATTTCGGAGAGATATGGAGGAGGTCCATGCCGTCCACCATCCGCAAGAGGACGATGAGGGCTGCGCCCTTGGGCACGACCGCCAGAAATGCAGTAACGGGAGTCGGTCCACCCTGGTAGACATCGGGCGCCCACGCATGGCACGGCACGAGCGCGAGCTTGAAGGCCAGGCCACCCACGATCATGGCGAAGCCGACTGCGACGAGAGGGCTGAGTTGACCGGACGCGACGACCTGAGATCCAATCACGGCGAGGTCGAAGCTGGCCGTGGCGCCGTAGAGCAGGGCGATTCCGTAGAGGACGAACGAGGACGCAAAGGCGCCGACGATGAAGTACTTCAAACCCGCCTCGACGCTGATCTGGTTGCGGCGCAGGAAGGCGTTGAGGACATACAGAGGGATCGACAGGAGCTCGAGGCCGAGGAAGAGCGGCAGCAGATTGACCGAGCTCGCCATCACCATCGCGCCGACTGCCGCGAGCAGGGTCAAGGCATAGAACTCGCCGTTCTCGGTTCCGGTTCGGCGGAGAAATGGACCTGCCATCAAGAACGTGAGAAAGATCGCGACAAGGATGTAGATGTCGACGAAGGCGGCCAGCCGATCGATCTGCAACGTGCCGGCCCACACCGCACCGGGGAGCTCAAAGTGCAGACGTGCCCAGACGGCGGCGAGGATCCCGACCATGGCCAACCCGGAGAAGTACTTTCGCAGACCCGGCAAGAATGCCTCGACGATCAGCAGCAGTCCCGCGGTGATGGTGAGGATGATCTCCGGCGCGATCGCGATGAGGTCGGCGTGAGTTGGTGTCAACACTGTTCCACCGCCCCTTTTATCGTGCCAAGAGGAGGCGCACGGCCGCCTCCATGGGATTGAGGAAGGTGGTCGGAAAGACCCCTATCCAGATGATGAAGACGAGCAGCGGCGCCACCACGATCAGCTCGCGCAGGCTGATGTCGGCCAGCCCCTCGTTCTTCGGATTGTCGAGGGGCCCCCAGAACACCCGCTCGACCATCCACAGCATGTAGACCGCACCAAGGATGATTCCGAGCCCTCCAAGCGCCACCGCAATTGGGTAGACCGACCAAGCGCCGGCGAGGATCAGGAACTCGCCGACAAAACCGTTGAGTCCGGGCAGACCGATCGAAGCCAGGGTGACCAGGAGGAAGACCCCGGTGTAGACCGGCATCACGGTCGCGAGGCCTCCAAAATTGGCGATGAGTCGGGTGTGGGTGCGTTCGTAAATCATTCCGACGAGGAGGAAGAGCGCGCCGGTCGCCAAGCCGTGGTTGACCATCTGCAGCACGGCGCCCTCGGTCGATGCCTGGGTACCGGCGGCGAGGCCGAGCATCACGAATCCCATGTGGCTGACCGATGAGTAGGCGACCAGCTTCTTGATGTCGGGCTGGACCATGGCCACGAGCGCTCCATAGATGATGCCGATGACCGCGAGGACCACTATCAACGGGACGAAGACATCCCAGGCATCGGGGAGCAGGGCGCGGTTGAACCGCAAGAAACCGTACGCGCCCATCTTGAGCAGGACGCCGGCAAGGATGACCGAACCGGTGGTCGGAGCTTCAACGTGGGCATCGGGCAGCCAGGTGTGGAACGGAAAGATCGGCACCTTGATGGCAAAGGCGAGCGCGAAGGCGGCAAAGACGAGCAGTCCCGGGGCCAGCCATCCGCCACTGACCGAGAGCAGGGGGGCAGTCTGGAGGAAGTCGAGGTAGTCGTACGACCACACTCCAGTGAGCTTGTGATGGAACCACGCCAAGTACAGAATGGCGACGAGCATGAACACCGAACCGACCATGGTGAAGATAAAGAACTTGACCGCGGCGTAGATGCGGCGCGGACCGCCCCAGACGCCGATGATGAAGTACATCGGGATCAGGGTGATCTCCCAGAAGACGTAGAAAAAAAACAAATCGAGGGACACGAAGGTGCCGATCAAACCCGTCGTGAGCACCAGAAAAGAGATGTGGAGTCCCTTGATGTGCTCAATGTCGAAGGACCACGCGGCGAGCACGACGATGGGCAGCAGGAGGGTTGTCAGGAGCACGAGGAAGAGCGAAATGCCGTCGAGGCCTACGTGAAGGCTGATCCCGAACTGGGGAATCCACGGGAAGATGTCGACGAATTGGAAGCCGGGATTGTCCGGGTTGAAGCCGGTCCACAGCCGGGTGGAGACGGCAAAAATCGCGATCGATCCGATCAGGGTCACCACCCGGTGGACGCGTCTCCAATCTTTTGGAATCGGCAAGAGCAAGATCGCGAAGATCGTCGGTGCGAGGGTGACGAAGAGCAGGAGGTGTTGGTCCAAGCTATACCTCCATCACCACATGAACGCCGCGAGAGCGAAGACCGCCAGGGCCACCGCCAGCGCATAGTTGCGGACATTGCCGGTGGTCGTAAAGCGCATGAGATCGCCCGTGAGCTCGACGGTGAACGCGGCGCCGTTGACAAAGAACGTATCGATGATCAGCTCGTCGACCACCTTCCAACAGAAGATCGCAAATCGATAGATGGGCATGATGATGAGGGCATCGTAGATCTCGTCGACCCAGTACTTGTTGAGCAGCAACTTGTAAAGAAACGGCAAGCGTTCGGCAAGCCGGCGGGGGAGCACGAACGCCTGCGGCCCGAGATAGAAGCGGCGCGCAATGAAGATGCCTAGAACGGCCACCGCCACTGAGACTGCCACCAGCGCCCACTCGGTTCCCAGCCCGACGGCGTGCTCGGCGTGGCCGGAGGCCTCCGCGACCCCGTGGACTGTGGCCGAGATCGGCAGGATCACCGGGTGCATGAAATCTTCAATCAGATTCAGGCCGCTCTTGCCAAAGAGCTGTCCGGGGAAGCCAAGGAATCCGCCGACGATCGAGAGGATACCGAGAATGACCAGGGGGCCGGTCATGCTCGGCGGAGATTCGTGCAGATGACGTTCGGCTTCCTCGGATCCTCTGAACGACCCGTGGAAGGTCATGTACACCACGCGAAACATATAAAAGGCGGTGAGCACCGCTCCTGCGAGACCGAGGAACCACAGGAGCTGATAGGTGGCGCCGAAACCGTTGAGATTGGCGGCTCCCGCTTCGTATGCCTTGGCCAGGATCTCGTCCTTGGAGAAGAAGCCGGCGAAGATCGGAATCCCGGAGATCGCCAAGGTTGCCGCGAGGAAGGTCCAGTACGTGATGGGCATGTGTTTGCGAAGCCCGCCCATGGTCCGCATGTCCTGATCGCCGCCGCAGGCATGGATGACCGATCCGGACCCCAGGAAGAGACAGGCCTTGAAGAATGCGTGGGTCACGACGTGGAAAATGGCGGCCACGAACGCGCCGACCCCGGCGCCGAGGAACATGTAGCCGAGCTGGGACACCGTCGAGTAGGCGAGGACCTTCTTGATGTCGTTCTGCACCAGACCGATGGTGGCGGCAAAGATCGCGGTAATACCGCCGATGATCGCGACCACCAGCATCGCAGTCGGACTGATCCTATACAAGACGTTGGCCCGGACCACCATGTAGACACCGGCGGTGACCATCGTCGCGGCGTGGATCAGGGCCGACACCGGAGTCGGACCGGCCATGGCGTCCGGCAACCAGACGTAGAGCGGAATCTGCGCGGACTTGCCGATCGCACCGATGAAGAGGAGCAGCCCTATCACGGTGGCAGCAGTGGCAAAACGATCCGGGTGGAGAGCCGCCGCCGGGAAGATCTCGGTGAACTCGGTGCTCCCAAACCAGGCGATGGTTGCAAAGATGGCGAGGAGGAACCCGAGATCGCCGATGCGGTTGACGATGAAGGCCTTCTTGCCCGCGGCCGCGCACCACTTCTTGTCATAGTAGTAGCCGATCAGGAGGTAGGAGCACAGCCCAACGCCCTCCCAGCCGACAAACATCACCGGCAGATTCGAACCGAGAACAAGCACCAGCATGGAGAACATGAACAGGTTGAGATAGGCGAAGTAGCGGGCGTACCCGGCGTCGGTCTCCGAGTGCATGTAGCCGATCGAGTAGACGTGGATGAGAAAGCCCACGAAGGTGACAAAGGCCACCATCACCGCCGACAGCGGGTCGAGCTGAAACGAGGCGTTGACATTGACGGCGCCGGCCGAGATCCATGTGAAGTAGGGCTCGACGATGACCTCGGCGGGCTGACGCAGGAATTCCAACAGCGCGGTGAAGGCCGCGATCGTTGCGGCGCCGACCGACCCGACACCGACCACGGTCACCACGCTCTTGGGCGCTTTAAGAACGCCGAGAGCGAGGTTCAGAACTGCGCCCGCCAGGCAGATGATCGGAATCAACCACAGTGATCCGAGCATTACCCAGCCCGCCTTCTCACCGGGTGTCTACCAGCGGAGGATGTTCGCACGATCCACATCGATCGATCCTTTTCGGCGTTGGAGGAGGATAAACAGCGCGAGACCCACCGCCGCCTCTGCTGCCGCCACCGCGATCACAAAGAAGATAAAGAGCTGGCCGTCGAGCGCTGCAGCCGCCGTGGCGTGGTCGGATGCAAAGCGGAATGCGAAGGCCGCAAAGGCCAGGTTGGCCGAATTGAGCATGATCTCCAACGACAGGAAAATGGCGATGCCGTTGCGTCGCAGGAGGACCCCCATGGTGCCGATGGCGAAGAGCACCGCCGACAGGGCAAGCACCCAGGTGTAGGGGATGGCAACCGCATCCACGGGAGTCATTCCTCCTCTCTCTTTCCGAGATAGAAGGCGCCCACGATCGCCGCCACCAGCAGCAGGGTGATGAACTCGAAGGCGAAAAGGTGGGTGCTCATGAGGGCGCGTCCAATCGGGATGGCGGTCCCGAGGTCGACGGCGCCCGGCAGGACCCCGCCCGCGACTGGTAGGAGGAGCCCGGCGATGACGAGCACGATGCCGCCGATTCCGGCGGCCACGAGGGTGCCGAGGAGGGCCTGAATCGGACGACCGCTGCCGAACGCCTCGACCCTGCGAATGTTCAACAGCATGATCACGAACAGGAACAGGACCAGAATCGCACCTGAGTAGACGATGATCTGAATGGCGGCCAGAAAGTCCATGCCGAGGATGGCGAAGATCGCGGCCATCGCGAAGAACATGACCACCAGCGAAAGCAGGTTTGTAGTGGGATTCCTCGGCACAACAACAAACAGCGCGGAAATCACCGCGATGGCCGCTGCCACGAGAAAGACGATGCTGACCACTACACTCCTCCTACATATATCCCAGGGACATGGCGACCCCGACCCACAGGAAGTTGAGAACCGCCAACGGGATCATCACCTTCCACCCCAAAGCCATGAGCTGGTCGTAGCGGAAGCGGGGAAGAGTCCACCTCACCCAGACAAAGAACCACAGCAGCATCGCCACCTTGATCGAGAAGACGGCCATTGCGAGCAGCGCCCCCGGCCATCCAGAGAAGGGAATGTCGATCCAGGGAAGGTTCCAGCCGCCGAGGAAGAGAACGGTGATGAGCGCCGACGCGACGGTCATGTGAAGGTACTCGCTCATATAGAACGCCGCGAATCGGATCGACGAGTACTCGGTATGGTACCCGGCGACGAGCTCGGAATCCGCCTCGGGAAGATCGAATGGGAGGCGGTTGGTCTCGGCAAAGACCGCGACGACGAAGGTGATGGCGCCGATGAACTGCGGAAAAATGTTCCAATGGGGGAGGAACCCCATCCAGACGCCGCCCTGGGCATCGACGATCTGTTGCAAATGCAGCGACCCGGCGGTCATCAGAACGCCGACAATCGAGATCGTCATCGCGAGCTCGTAGGAGATTGCCTGCGCAGAGGCTCTGATCCCCCCCAGTAGCGCGTATTTGTTGTCGGATGACCACCCCGCGAGCAGCACGGAGTACACGGCAAGGGAGGAAATCGCAAAGATGTAGAGAAGGCCGATGTTGAGGTCGGGTGCGACAATCAAGCCGTCGACCGGGTGTCCGAAGACCTCGAGCCCTGTGTCTTTCCCTATTGGTATGGCAATGAATGTGCTGAGCGCAATAACCACTGCGATGACTGGCGCCAGGATATAGAGAAGCGGCTTCACCCCGGCCGGGGTGATAACTTCCTTGGTCAGGAGCTTGACGACATCGATCACCGGTTGGAACAGACCGAATGGACCGACGCGATTGGGGCCGAGGCGGTCCTGGATGAGGGCCGAACCCCGGCGCTCCACCCACACCATGATCGGGACGGTGGTCAGGAGAACCACCAGCCCGAAGACGAGCTTGACGCCGATGACGGCGAGGTCAGCCCACACCGCGAGCCTCCTCGTGGACCGGCATCCCCGGTTCGGTCTTGAGCCTGCCAAAGGTCATCCCGGCGAACGCCCCGATTTCAGCGGCCATTTCGGCGAAGAGAAGCCGGGGCGACATGATCCGCTCCTGCTCGTGACCGAGGTGGCGGGCCAGGCTGTGGAGCACCTCCCAGGGCGGGCGAGCCTGTCCGGCCGGCGGCAACGCCTGCCGCGCCAGCTGCACGATCCCTGTCGATGAGGTGTAGGTGCCCTCGGTTTCCGCCCACGACGCCAGAGGAAGGACCAGAGATGCGGTATCGACGATGGGCGTGCGACCGCGGGCCAGGACGGCGGTCGGGCGGCCGGCGACCGCCGCAGCCGCGGCTTCGGTCTCGAGCCACGGGTGGGCGTGTGCATCGAGGATGAGGAGCGGACCGTCCCCGTCGCGGATGTACGACTCCAGAGCGACGCCATCCACCAAGGTCAGATCGAGATGGCGCGCGCCGGTGCTGTTCGAGTGGGCGTCGACACTGTCGATCCACTCGCCTCGCGCATTCCTGATACGCCGTTGATCTCCACTCTGAATCGGCACGACGACCATTATCTCGGCGCTTTCCTGCAGATTCCGTTTGACCGAATACAGCGCCTCGTTACTGAAGTTGGCGGAGGCCACCACGAGCGGTTTCGGCGCGGCCCGCAGGAGCGTGGCGAGGGTGGCCATGGCGCTCTCCCACGACACGGCGCACTCGCCATCCTCGGTTCGTCGCAGCGGTGCGTCGATCTCGCGGCTGTTGAGGCCATCGGCGAGGAACCGCCCGTAATCACACATCCACCACCCGTTGATCTCGGCATTGGCGCGCGGAACAAAGCGATGGATCACGCCGTCGAGGTGTCCGAGATCCACGTTGCAACCTATGCTGCAGCCCGGACATACGGTTTCGGTCTCCTCGAGGTGCCACACGCGGGCGCGGAATCGGAACTCCTTCACCGTCAGCGCGCCGACGGGACAGACGTCAGCCACGCAGGCGGACCACGGGTTGTCGAGCGGTGTGCCGTCAAAGGTATCGATGTAGGAGTGGTTGCCACGCGATTTCATCGCCAGATCGGCGGTCTCTGATATCTCGGTCGTAAACCGGACACAGCGGGTGCAATGGATACATCGATTCTGATTTTGGATGACGTGGGGTCCAATCGCCCTCCGCTCGAGGCCCGGAAAGGTCCGCCGCACGTCGATCATGTGGGTGCTGTCGAGGCCGTGCTCCACCGAGTAATCCTGGAGGCCGCACTCGCCGGCCTGGTCGCAGACAGGACAGTCCAGAGGGTGGTTTTCGAGCAGGAACTCCATCACCGCCGCCCGCGCTTCACGCACCCTTTCCGAGGCGGTGAACACCACCATCTCATCCTGCACCGGCGTGGAGCATGCGGTGACGAGGCGCGGCATGCCCTCGATCTCGACAAAGCAGATTCGACACCGGCCGACCACGCTGAGTCCGGGGTGATAGCAATAGGTGGGGATTTCGACGCCGACCTTGAGCGCGGCCTCGATGAGGTTGGTTCCCTCGGCCACGGTCACAGATTGGCCGTCGATCGTGAAGGTCACCATCAGCTCGCCTCCTCAGATTCGAAGAGGGCGTGGTCGGATCGGACCGGCAGGATCGGGAGGAAGGTTGCCGCACGCTTCTCCGCGGCGGCGATCGCCGCCTCGAACTCGCCGCCGAAGTGCTCGAGGAAGCTCGAGATGGGGAGGCAAAAGGCATCCCCGAGGGGGCAGATCGTCATGCCCTGGCTGGCAAAACGGGCGATCCGGTGGAGGGTTTCGAGGTCTCCGGCGTGTCCGTACCCACGGCGGATCCGACGCACCACATCGAGCGCCCAGTCCGAGCCTTCACGGCACGGGGTGCACTGACCGCAGGACTCGTGAGCGTAGAATGTCAACAGATTTTCAAGCGCCCACACCATGTCGACGGTATCGTCCATGACGATGACTCCGCCCGACCCCAACATCGAACCGGCCTCGGCCACCGACTCGAAGTCGGCGGGGGTGTCGATACGGTCGGCGGGGAGAATGGGCGCCGATGAGCCGCCGGGGATGAATGCCTTGAGCTTGCCGCCGTTTCGAATGCCGCCGCAGAAGCCCTCGATGATTTCGCGGAAGGTTGTGCCCATCGGGGCTTCGTACACGCCGGGACGTTCGACATGGCCGGAGACGCAGAACAGCTTGGTGCCGGTGCTGCGTTCGGTGCCGATGGTGGCGAACCAGGCGCCTCCGCGCTCGATGATGTGGGGAATGCAGGCCAGCGTTTCGACATTGTTGACGACCGTTGGGCACCCGAATACACCGACCACCGCCGGGAACGGCGGTTTGAGCCGTGGCAGCCCTCGCTTGCCCTCGATGGACTCGATGAGAGCTGTCTCTTCCCCGCAAATATACGCCCCCGCGCCGCGGTGGACATGGACCTCGAGATCGTATCCGCTGCCGACGATGTCCTTACCGAGGTAATTCTTATCCCGAGCCTCCGCGATCGCACGCTCGAGGATCTCGGCTTCGCGCACGAACTCACCGCGAATGTAGATATACGCCGTGTGGGCATCGATGGCATAGGAGGCGATCGCAATGCCTTCGAGAACCTCGTGGGGATCGACCAAGATCAGCTCGCGATCCTTGAAGGTCCCCGGTTCCGACTCGTCGGCGTTGCAGATCATGTACTTGGGTTTCGGCAGGTCCCTGGGAACGAAGCTCCACTTGACGCCGGCCGGGAAACCTGCGCCCCCTCGCCCACGCACCCCGGACGTCTTGACCTCGTCGATGACCTTCGCCGGGTCCATCGCCACCGCCTTGGTGAGAGCCTTGTAGCCCCCGCGATCGAGATAGGAAGCGAGAGTTCTGGAGTTCTTGACCCCCCGCGCCGCGAGAAGAATCGGTTCTATCGTCATCCGTCGAGCCCGTCGAGGATTTCGTCCAGACTGTCCGCAGTCAAGTCGGTGTAGTAGTCGTTATTGATCTGAACCACCGGCGCCTCACCGCACGCGCCCAGACACTGGACATCGACGAGGGTGAAGCGGCCGTCGGCAGTCGTTTCCCCGAAGTCGATGCCGAGCTTCTCCTTGAGATGCTCGACCAGCCCCGAGGTGCCACAGAGTTGACACGAAAGGGTGGTGCACACCTGGAGGAGATACTTCCCCGGGGGGCGGAGCATGTACATCGTGTAAAAGCTGGTGACGCTTTCCACGAATGCCGGAGAAAGATCGAGCCGTTGACCGACGGCTCGCATGACGCCGGGCGAAATCCAACCCCATCGTTCCTGGCAGAGCCATAGAACCGGAAGCAGCGCGGCGCCGCTGTCCCCCTCCGGGTAACGCTCCAATATCCGCTTGATTTCGGATTCCATGCCCTCGTCGAACGACGGGTTCTCGACCGCCTCGATGCTGGCCACCACGAGCGGCGGGGTGGCGACCTCAGTCATTCGCTCGGCTCGTGCCGGCGGAAGGGAGCCGGCGTTGACCCCAGTCGAAGACGCCCTTACGCCACAGGTAGACGTAGGTGACGGCGAGGAGTGCGAGAAAGGCCAACATTTCCCACAGCGGGTACATCGAGCCACCGCTGCCGAGCGCGCGGAAGTTGATGGCCCACGGGTAGAGGAAAGCGACCTCGACGTCGAGAACGACGAAAACCAACGCCACGAGGTAGAACTTGACCGAAATACGCTTGTTGGCGCGGTCGAGGAGCGGCACGCCGGACTCGTAGCTTTCAGTCTTGTTTGTGGAGGGTTGGCGGGTGCGCTGACCGAATAGCACCGCGGAGCCGAGCAGTGCGGCTGCAAAGACGACCGCGACACCGATCGCGATGACTACCGGTAGGAACTGATCAGCCATGGGAAATTTTGTGCCCCTTCAACCCTTCCGACGGAATCCTAACCGGGCTGCCGGGAAAGTCAAACCGGTATGACCGAGATGAGCGGTTCTCGTCGACGATCTGCACCAAGCTCATCCGCCAGAACCTTAATTCTCAGGTGTTATTCATTCTGCGGAAATCTATCCCTCATGGCAACCACCACGGTCGCCAGCGAGACGGCGATCAACATGTAGATGGCGGCGGCCAGGCCGCCCGGCAGCGGTGTGTCAACGAAGAAGGCGGCGCCCATCAGGAGCGTGGGGGCAATGGCGCCGATTGCGGTCAGCCAGGCCCACCGTCGTCGGCGGCTGGCCAAACCCACCGCGGCGCCGCCGAGTCCTGCGAGGGCGGGAAGATACAGCAGGGTCGATCGGCGAATGGATTCATCGAGGATATCGATCCGCTCGTCGATGGTGAGGCCGTCGCCGGCGAGAGCCTGCGCGGCGTCGTTGATCCTCTGCTTTTCGATGGTATCGAGCGTGTGCAACGCCACCGTGATCACGAGGGCGACGACGGCGGCGAGGAGGAGATCGGGAATCACCCGGCGGAGCCATTCATTCATCGTCTCGTCAACCTTTCCAACTCTCCGCCCACATCTATTGTCCCATGGGCACGGCAGTTTCAGCAGTGATTGGTGTTACGGCGGTTCGCGGGTTACCGTTGAGGTCAGTTTTGAGTTTTGAGTTTTGAGTTCAGGCATCGTCCCGCAAAACACATGGGTGGGTCGTAACGTCAAACGTTAAACGTTAAACGTTTCAATGTTCCGGGTCCCTATCCCCTCTTGCCCCCGCACTCTGCTATCCTCCGCGCCATCAAGCTGGCCAACATCACCGGCCCGGGAGCGTTCATGGAACACGAGCTGATCCTCATCCTCGATTTTGGTTCACAGTACACACAGCTCATCGCGCGCCGGTTTCGCGAGCTCGGCGTGAAGACGGTGATCGAACGCGGCGACCTTGGAGCACGTGAGATGCGGGAGACGGCGCCGATCGCCGTGGTTCTGTCGGGCGGCCCGGCGAGCGTCTTCGAAGACGGCGCATTACAGGCGGATCCGGCGGTCTTCGATCTCGGTGTGCCGGTGCTCGGTATCTGCTATGGGCACCACCTCATGGCCCGTGATCTGGGCGGCGAGGTCCGGTCCTCGAATCGACGAGAGTACGGGTTGGCCGAGCTCGAGGTAGTTGGGGAAGGACCGGTGTTTGAGGGCACTGAACGGCGACAACCGGTGTGGATGAGCCACGGGGATCTGGTGGCCGAGCTGCCTCGGGGTTTCGAAGTTCTTGCAAAGACGCCGACCACAGCGGTGGCGGCCATGTTCGACGCCGACCGCCGCTTTATCGGCCTCCAGTTTCACCCCGAGGTTCGGCATACCCGCCACGGAACCGAGATTCTCGAGCATTTCATCGAGCTGGCCGGGGCGCGCCGCGATTGGAACCCAGCCGCCATTCGCCACGAACTCGTCGCCGACCTCGAGCGATCCGTTCCCGAAGGCAGGGTGATCTGCGGCGTATCGGGAGGTGTCGACTCGTCGGTGACCGCCATCCTGTTGCGCGAGGCCGTGGGTGAACGGCTGGTGCCGATCTTCGTCGATACCGGTCTGCTACGCAAAAACGAGGGCGATACTGTCGCACGGCGATTTAACGAGTTCGGGCTCGATCTCGACCGCATCGATGCGTCGGACCGCTTCTTTGCGGCGCTTTCAGGCGTCGAAGACCCCGAGGAGAAGCGCCGGATCATCGGTCGTGAGTTCGTCGCAGTCTTTGAGGAGGAGGCGGCGCGTTTCCCGGACGCCCGCTACCTGGCGCAGGGAACGTTGTACCCCGACGTCATCGAGTCGTCGGGGGTTCGGGGGACCGCGGCGGTCATCAAGACCCATCACAACGTCGGCGGGCTCCCCGAACGATTGGGTTTGGAGCTCGTCGAGCCGTTGCGCGACCTCTTCAAGGACGAAGCCCGAATGGTGGGGGAGGAGGTGGGCCTGCCGCATGACTTCGTGTGGCGGCACCCGTTCCCCGGACCCGGGCTTGCGGTGCGGATTCTGGGTGCGGTTGACCCGGTCCGCGTCCGGACTCTGCAGGAGGCTGACGCTATCCTCATCGAGGAGATCCGGGCGGACGGCCTCTATGACGAGATCTCGCAGGCACTGTGCGTTCTTCTGCCGGTGAAGAGCGTCGGCGTGATGGGGGACTCCCGGACCTACGAGAACGTGCTCGCGGTGCGGGCGGTAACCACCACCGATTTCATGACCGCCGACTGGTACCGCTTCCCGCCCGAGACCCTCGATCGGATCGCCCGCCGCGTCGTCAATGAGGTCGCGGGGATCAACCGCGTCGTCTACGACGTGACCTCGAAGCCGCCGGGCACGATCGAGTGGGAGTAGGTTCTGATTTTTGGCTCGCGCCTGCGGGCGCGCGCCAAAATTCAGAAATGATGGGTCGGTCATCACTGTGCGTCACAGATCGCAAAGCGGTGCCCGGCACAGTTGCGTATGTTTGCGTTTGCACGAGCATCTGAGTGATCCGCGCCATCTTCTGGTTCATCTCTTCGTCACGCCCGACGTGACCGAATCGAGAGGGCGGCGGAGGGCCCGGGCTGACGGGGGGGCGGCCACACCAACC
>Ga0164313_10000398_pt1 | contig 34187 bp, 28 predicted proteins | sample GuaBasSedimGuay4_FD_113735 | JGI IMG/M metagenome (GOLD analysis project Ga0164313, IMG submission 113735) | Subseafloor sediment microbial communities from Guaymas Basin, Gulf of California, Mexico - Guay4, Core 4569-4, 0-3 cm | ecosystem: Environmental > Aquatic > Marine > Hydrothermal vents...
ATATGGTGCAACTGTCTTTTCAGTAATTCCAAATGGGGAAGCCATAATGGTTACTTTACCTTTATCAGCTCTAATTTGAATAGCTAATGCCTGATTTCTACAACTTGCCAGAATCTCTGCATCTTTCGGATAGATTAACTTATTAACAGTAAAATCCGTTTCTTCTCTTAACTGAACATCATTGAAATGAATAATCTCTCCGGCTTTGCAAACCATCTCATCATCAGATGTATTTGCTCCAAATAATCCATCAGGCAACTGCTTGAGATTCTCCGCCGTAAGCAGTAAGTGTCCTCCGGACTTAACATAAGACTTAAGCTTGTCATTTAATTCCAGATCACAAGTAATCTTACCCGCCAAAACTACTACAGGATAGCGTTGTAACAACCAGGCAGGGCTATCACTTAAAATACAATCAACCACATCTCCGTATGGAGTAGGTACATTAAAACCATTTTCATTATGGAAATATGAAGAATTCTGATAACCCGGATAGAACATATCCAATACACTATTGGTAAGATAATCGCCCGGCTCATAAGGTAAGTTGCCCCAAACCTTATAAATCTCACTTGAATAAAGATGCCTGGGGAAAGACCATCCGGCATAAAAATCAAGCATTAAAGCTACTTGAATTATCATATTCCCTGTTTGGCCGAATTGCTGAACCCATTGATTTGCATGGTGCTGAATTTCACCGATTGACCCCAACTTGCCATCGTTTAAAAATCCTGATTCAAATCCGACCATCATACTATTATAAAAAATTTGGGAATAGAGCAAGCGTTTCAATAAGCTCAGACTGGTTCCCATAGTTGGTCCCCCACGCAATTCTTTATTTACAGTATAAGTTTTATATCCCCATCGATTCCATACTGATGTATTACCAAACCAAGGCACACCATATTGCTTAGAAGCTCCACGAATAAAGGAATAATAAACTTGTGCATTTGGAAGACCCTGAGCTGTTTCGGCTCCGATAAAAGTATAAACACCTTCCTTCAAAAAATAATGTCCAAAATTAAGGGAAACCAATGTGGCCATTTTGTTCCCCAGTTCATTGCACAAGGCCTGAAAATGATTTTGAAAATTATAATATTGCTGTAAACGACTGCCTGCCAAGGGAACCATATGGTTCGCATAACCGCCGACATACCTGCCATCTTGTTCCCCATTATCCATTCCGAGCCAATGATCGCCCAGCTTTGTTTCGAACATTTTCAGTGTTTCTGATGGTGGGTGGAATTGTTGCCAATAACCACCTGGACCAGAACCTGGCACATACCCCCATATATCAAAAAGGAAGAGATCACGTTTTTTAATTTCATCTATAATATCGTTAATATTATTTAAGTAAAGTAGTGAATATGATGGCCATACAACTTTCCCGAGATCATATCTTATTGTGTAATCATCTAATTTCTTTTTAAAATCACCTTCCAGATCACGTAATGTAATAAACTGAGTTTGGTAATTGAAAGTTTTCCAATTAGGAGGTTTTACAAATTTACGTATATAATCAGGGTGTTCATGAGGATTAAAAAGATGATCATAAATTCGGATTTTATTCATTGTGCTTTGAGAAAAAGCACAAAATGAAGTACACAAAACAAAACACAAAACAAAAGAAGTAATAGTTTTTTTCATCATTTTTATTTGTGGTTTAAAGGTCCTAACAGCCTTTTCCTCATTTCCGGATCTCTAGTAAAACATGCCATCAGAAAGTTGAAACTCTCTGGCAGATATCCTTCATATCCACAAGTAAGTCCGTTTGAATAAAAATGCTCTGCACCGCCATATCCAACATTGACAATGCCATTCTGAAATAAACCTTCCTGTGCTGAACCTATCATTAAGTTTAGTATTCGGTCTGCTTCCTTATCCAATCCAGCTACTTGTAACCCAAGTAAATATGGCCAAACTAAAGTAGGGTGGATGGTGCCGTTAGTATAACGATTTCCAAATGCCGCTTCTTCAGTCAAATCATCCGGCCAGTAAAAATCATTCCTTATAGGTTTCCCATCGATACCAATCCGAGGGCCAATCATATCCTCTTTCTTGCTGGGAATTAAATTAGCAGGAATTCCAAGATGCCAGCTATCAAAGTCAATTGCTTTTGATTTTGCCACCACCTTTTCTAATATTTTTTTACCTTGGTGAGGTGGTACAATGCCATATGCAACGGCCATACCGTTTATAAAGGTATGACAGTAATCATGTACCTGACCATCAAGACTTATCCAACTTACAAACCATCCGTTTTCCTGACTTAAGAATTGGTTAACAAAAGCTTGTCGCAACTGCTCCCCTTTTTTCCTGTAATAGACTGCTCCTTCATGTTGATCGACCTCATCAAGTAGCTCAGCCAAACACAATAAAGCACGATAGGACAAAAGGTTAGTCCATGCATTTTTATGACCAAAATTCATCATTTCAAACCAAATGTCTGCACGGTCAGGATCTCTTAGTGTACCAGCATTTCCGCTGCCTATACTTTCAATCAGACCATCCTTATCAACATCTCGGCGAAGCAAATAGTCCGCTAATAAATGTAACTTCTGGATTCTTTTTTCAAGCCATATTTTATCCTTTGACACTGACCAGTAATCCCATGCAGAGATGATGAGACTTGCACCTGTAGAAACATACATGTCGTACATCTTGCCAAATGCATTTACATGCCCCATGGCACTCACTTCATTTTCAAGATAATAATCAAGTGAGTGTTTCAGCAAATTAAGCATCTCAATACCTTCTACTGGGGTGTGCCAATAAATCATTGGATCGGAATAAAACCATAATGAAATTGAAGCAGGATTTGAAAGAACGTTATTTGATAATACCATTTCCTTTTTATGCTCAAGCCCTGTTCCACAGGGTTGCCAGTTGTTCAGATAAGGTCTTCGGATTTTTTGCCAAACTTGTTTTTGAATTCCTTCTGGCATTAAAAGTTCAGGTTGTTTAATTCGTAAAGTGATTTTTTTTTCGGCAGGCAAAGGTGCCTCACTATAAAATTGTAAACTGAGCTTCCCAGCTCTAAAATCTGTTATTTTGGAAGCTTCAAGCCAAGCTGTACCGCGAAGACGTGGGTCAACACCAGTACTAACAGCATTGCTCCCCCAACCGCGCACACCATTGTTAATTCCTATCATTGGTATATCAGATTCTGAACGAATCAATAACTGCCCAAAGTCGGGGGCAACTAACAACCATGGACCAAGTCCTTGATTATGCTTGTTTAATGCTGAAGGAATTAAAACCCCTGCAGCCATTAGAGCATTCACTGGTATTTCTATCTTCAGATTTCGGATAGGTTCTTTTCCTACATTCTCTATTTGCCAAAGCATTTCATCCCTATTTTCGACTATTGTCCATTTTACCGAACTTTGACCCTCTGATCCATTAACAATAGCTGTATAGTTTCCGTTGGTTTCTTTTTCCCAATCTACTTTCTTTTTGTCGTATCCTTTCCATGTAATATTTATTGGCTCTATAAGCAAATTTGTTTCCAACTTACCACTCCCTTCACTATCTATTCCAAAGAATGTCAAACCGATTTTTGGGTCAATTCCCAGTAGCCAATTTATATTGTCATTGCCTATCCAAAACAAGTCTTCATCATTAAGTTTTTGCTGTGCAATAAGTGAAGTTGTTTGAATGAAAAAAAACAGACATATAAAATATATTAATTTAGTTTTCATCTGTGACAGATTTATAGATTTGTAAATAATATAATGGGTAGCTATAAAATCAATTCAAAGATACCCGTTCTGCACGCAGCATTGAATGTAAAAAAGCCCAAGAATAAACTAAGTGGCCTTCGTAACCGGCAGGTTCTCCTTTCCAGTCAAATACCTCAGCACCATAGCCCATATTATCAACAAAACCATTCTGAAATCCACCCCCATTTGGGAAAACACCCTCCTTTTGCCGTTTAAGCATGGCATCAAGAATCATATCGGCTTCTTCTGTCATTCCTGTAGTATATAAAGCATCAAGGGTAAAGGATGCATTGTTCACACAGCATCCCCCGTTTAGGAATTGTTGAAATTCAGTATAATGTTCCATTTCTTGACGTGGAACCGGGCGTAAGGTAATAGGAACACCCAAATCGAAGCGGTTAAAACCTGTAGCCTCTAGTGCCTTCCAATATCGCAGTAGCATTTCTTTACCCTGCTCCTTACTTATAAGTCCGTGTATAATTGCTATGCTTGTAGGTACATCTGAGTAGATATCATGAAGTGCTCCATCTCTACTTCTCCACCAGCCAAGCCAACCTGTTTCAGGATTATAAAAAGTTTTAAGGAATGCTAATTTTAATTTTTCTGCAAGTTGCCTATACTTTTGTTCTTGCTCGTATTCACCCAATTGATTCTCAAGATTTGCCATATAATTAAATGCCCGAAAAGCCAATACATTTATATAAGCATTTTTATGTCCACTTGAATAGCAATCCCAAGCCGAATCCGGATTTCGAGGGGGTCTTGTTCCGTTGTTCCCACTCTGTCTTGATTCAATCAATCCATCAGCATCAACATCACGGTTCTCCATATATTGTGCAATAAATTCCAAATCCTTTATACGCTTTTTTAGCCAATTTGTATCACCGGTCGCCTTTATATAAGACCATGCCCCAATAATGACAGAAGGATTACCATCCATTACAGTTTGGTGTTTTCCGGCATTGTAGTTTTTATCATTAGGATCAGGATCTCCTTTATCTTCTTCTGCTGCCGGGGTGCCCCCAGCAGTATAACCGACCATGCCATAATCTGTGGTTTTATAATCAATAAAATACTCAACCGAACGACGCAAAATATGAGGCATAGAAACTCCTGGAGCCAATTGTGGCACAAAAAGCGTAGCATCGGCCAACATAAATAGTAGGCTGCTTACAGGATCACTAAGAACATTATTTGCCCACACACCGGCAACTTCCTTACCACCACCTGAAGCTCCACAACTCTGTTGAATTAGATTGAACCATCCTCTACGAGCAGCACCCCAGCGATTTTCATTTGTATAACCATTGGGTATAGGTAATACAACCGGTGTAAATTTTAAATGACTTGTCGATTTTTTAGAGGGTACGGGTAATTCAATTTTTACATGAACCCACCCCTCTCGTCTGTTACCCTCAGTATAACCTGTTATCTCTTGATTTTCGATACTTGAAAGTAACATTTGTCCTATGTCTGGAGCGCTCACAATAACTGGGAATTGAAACTTGCCGTCTTTTGTCCAATTACTACTGATAATTGAGGTAAGTGTTTTTTTGGGATTAAAAGGAAATAGCAATTCCATTTTATCAACTTCGGCAGTTATATCATCATCACTCAATATTTGCATACCTAGCTCTCCTTCTCTTGCGTTAATTTCCCATGTCAATTGCTTATTATTAGGTAATGAGAATCGATATTGAATTGTTTGCCTATCAGGCATTGTTGATGTCACTTTTGGTGTTAAAACTTGATTCCCTTTACTTAACACCAACTCAATAGGCGATTTTAACAGGTTAATTGTATCGCGTCCGGTTCCTTCAGTATCCCACCCAAGTTTTGTGAGTTGTGCTAAATCCTTTTTAGCTTCAATATTCAATTGTAACGAAGGAGAAGAACTTGACAAGGCAACTGTTGTTGAAGAATCACAGCCCGAGAGGGTTATTACAATGCACCAAATTGTAGTATAAAAAACAAGTGTATTTAAAATGTTGGTACATTTCATCGTTTTTATCCTTTTGCCAACTCTTTTGAGAATTTGTTGTGTCATTTTATTTATTATTAGATATTTTTTACATTAGTTATTTTCGAATTTTCAGGGAGTTGGTTGCTAATATAATTATCCACCGCAAATATAATAAGTGAAATAATCATTTACAAAGACCGCATAGAAGCAAAGAACCGCAATAAACCACGTTTTACTGGTCCATTGGATTTAGAAACATTTAATGCAGAACCAAAGAATCTCAATATAAGAAAGTTTTCAGCGAACTGAACTAGGCAGATGAAATAGGCTCGGGCATAAAAAATATTTTGATACCTTTCAACCCAAATCAAAAAACCAATAAGCCCGCTGGTTGTTTCAATAATAATCCTGGAAGAATATAAAAGCCAAATCTTAAGTACAGACTTAAACTCGGTTTTAAATTTTCCTGAAATAGTGGTATAGTTTATGAAAAGATGTATATTAATTTGATTTTTTACAAAAAGTCAATTTTTACAGCATGAATGATATTAGAAATATTTCTCCACAAGTCATTATCAGTTTTTTTTAGAAAGACAAAATGCAGAGGGCGTGAAAGCTAAGAATTATACAATAAAAGATATAGCCCGGGAAGCTGGGGTTTCGATTGGCACCGTCGACCGTGTGCTGCACAAGCGAGGAAAAGTATCGGCGCAGGCCCTGAAGAAAGTGCAGGAGGTTATGGATCGAATTGATTATAAACCCAATTTAATTGCCCGCACTCTGAAATCAGGTACTTCAGTACACTTTCACGTGCTCATCCCCAATCCCGAAAAAGATGATTATTGGAAAAGATGCGCACTTGGACTTCAAAAAGCATCAAATGAGCTAAATGCATATGGAGCTCAAATCACTATACAACCCTACGATACAAGCACAAACAATGCCTTTCTCAACAGCGCCAATAAGGTGCTTGAACAAAAAACTGACGGCATACTGGTAGCACCGTTGTATTCTGCCGAATCGATGGAATTTTTTAATACCTGCAAGGATAGGAACATCCCCTATGTGACCATCAATACATTTATAGAAGAATCGAATCCTGTCAGCTTTATTGGTCAGGATTTACGTCAAAGCGGAAAACTTGCCGGACGACTCATGCATTTATCCAGGCATCACGCCAAAAATGTGGCAGTAGTACACCTCCATGAAGATTACCAAAACTCCCGCCACCTGACGGAAAAAGAAAAGGGATTCAGAGATTATTTTAAAAATGCCGGGATTCGTGTTCTGACAATAAAAGTAGACCAGGATGCTTCAACTGACAAAATCATGCACCTGTTTAACGGCCTGGTGCCCGATGGTCTGTTTATTACTACCTCAAAAACTTATCTACTCGAACCACTTTTAAGAAAACTTCCAAAACAAACCTGCGTAATAGGATATGACCTGATCGACCAAAACACACAACTCATAAGAAACGGGTTAATTGATTTCTTAATCCATCAAAATCCAAAACAACAAGGATACATAGGATTAAATTATCTTTTCGACTATTTAATTCTCAAAAAAGCTCTACCAAAGAAAAAATTGTTACCGCTTGAAGTAATAATACGTGAAAACATGGAGTCATTCCTTACATAAAATTGTGAATTTTCAACCCCGATTTTAAAAAAAGAATTTGACAACACCCTATCTAAAAAGTACTGATAAAAATCTATTCGTTTTTTAAGTGCGATTTCAACACCCCTTTTTTAATTGTAAAAAGGCTGAAATCTGATGGACTTTTCTTCCATTCGTCAATTATCCAATACAGATGTTCCTTAATAGATTTAACAACATCATCAGGGTTCTTATGAGAAACTATTACCGGTATAAAATACTCATTTGCTCTTTTTACATGATCTCCAAAATGCAATGAAACCAAAATATTAACTCCTTTTTTTATTAAGAAATCAATTATATGTGCTCCATGTTCTTCAAGATTAAAATCATCACCCAAATCCCATTTAATATCATTCCTTTCCTCTCCTACTAATTCAAGGTCTTCACCATTGAGATCATAAATGATAAACTTGTCAGCCTCACCAAATGGTTTCTCCTCAAGTAACCCATTTCTATTTATCGCTATTGAAAATCTTAATGCAATCTTATCATTTTTCATAATATGTACTTCTCACTTCAAATAAATTTCCACTTTTATCCTTAAGAAAAACCAAATCGTATTCAGGCCTTTTTATACGTGTATATGAATAACCCATTCGCTGTGCTTTTTGTATCAATAGTTCCCTGTCGGTAACAGAAATACAAATGTGGTCTATAGGGTTTTTATTCGTTTGTTCTGAAACAAACAACTCAATCGTCATACCATCTTTTTCTAAAAATGATACTTGAATATCTTCCTCTATTCCAAAAATAACTTCCGAAACATCCTTGTAAAGAATAAAATCCCTGATTCTGCACATACCGAGCAATTCACAATAAAAATTTTCAATTTCTGTGGGCTCTTTGATTGCCAATCCTATATGTTCAATATTCATTTCCAATTTATTTCTCTGTTTTCTTAGCTGGTAGCATAAACAAAAACACAGGAGATAGAAAGGCAAAAACTGCAGACACCTTAAATGTTATCTCTAATCCAAAGCTATCCCCTAATATTCCCACAAACAGTACCATTAAGGAACTGACGCCAAAACTAATAAACATATATATACTGTTTACAAACGCAGGCCTCCTGGTATTAGTTTCCTGCACCAAAGCCAACATAACGGGCCCTGAAGCAAATAATAACAATCCCAGAATAAAAAGCAATGGAAATACTAACATATTATCTGCATATATGAATGCCAACATAGCCACCGGAGTCAGGAAACCAGATAATATCAACACCTTTTTGTGACTAATTTTATCCGCTATGTGCCCGGATCCAAAAGTCCCTAATGCTCCGGAAAATTGCATTACGGAAAGCGAAGCATTTGCTATCCATAAGGAATTTCCCTGTCCCGTCAGATAGGTTGGTAAATAAAATGTTAATGCCGATTTCATGGCTGCCCGGAATAATAGAAACCCACCTACAGCAATAAAAAAAGGCAACAGATTTCGCAAAGTTTCACCAATACTCTTATCTCCCGGCCTGGATTCTTCTCTGTGTATGGGTTTAATGTTCCTCAATTTAAAGTAAAGTACAACAGATGCCGCAATACCAAAAGGCATAACTCTATACGATCCTTCAAGCCCCCACAAAGATATTGCTGCAGTAATTAAAAGCGGGCCAACCGATCGCGCAAGCTCACCGCCAAACATATAATAACTCATTCCTGTACCCGTCCTGTTACCAGCAAGATTTCTAATCATAACCGGAGAAGGAATATGAAAAAGAGTAGAGCTAATACCAGTCACAAATAGTAAAACAAGTAAAATAAAATAAGTTGGAGCCATACCCAAAAGGCTCATGGCAACAGATGAAACAGCAGGAGTTAGAATCACAAAGTATTTTACATCCGTTCGGTCGGCCAACAAACCAAGCAATGGATTAAAAAGAGCAGGAACCTTACGTACAACATCCAAAAATCCTGCCATCGCAAGAGAAACACCCAATTTATCAATCAGCAAAGGCAATACAGGGGCCAGAAAAGACGTATATACATCGTGCGAAAAATGCCCAATGGATACTGTTACTACTTTTCCTCTTTGAAATTTTCCCTTCATAGCTCTGCTTTCTGGGCTACAGGACAACATTCAATTGTCACATATCCAACTATTATTCCTGTTCTATTTATATAAATATGGCTAAAAAAGTTTTAAGATTCCGTTATTATATGCTTCATATGCTTCCTTAACGGTCATTTCGCCAGCACCAATATAGAGCTTTATTTCAGCTTTTTCCAATACGCGTGCTGCATTGCCTCCAGGGCCATTGCCAGTAATAAGTACATCAGGGTTTAGATCAAATAACTTCTGAGCTGTCTGAGGACCGGCACCGTGTGCTTCATCCTTGCTGGCCCTGTTATCAAAATGTTCAAAAGTATTTTTCTCCTGATCATAAACAAGTAAATATTCAGTTCGTCCAAACCTTGGATCAATCAAAGAATCCCAATCAGTTCCTTTTGTTGTAAATGCAATTTTCATTTCAATTAATTTTAATTTAATATTTGTTTTATCGTATCCCAACTTTTTGTCAGAATAGCATTTAATTCTCCATCATCATATTCAACTATTGTTTCACCCTGACTCATAGCTTCCACAAATGATTCATCATAAGGAAGGTTGGCCAGATGGACAATTTTTTCTTCTTTCAAGAAATCCAGTATTTCCTTCGTTTTTTCTATGTTCAGGTCATATTTATTAATAATACAGCCCGCCCGAATGTTAAATTTTTTTACAAGTTTATATACCCGTATTAAATCATGTATCCCTGATACGGTCGGCTCAGTTACTAATATCACAAAACTTGCCCCTGCCAGTGATGAAACCACCGGGCATCCCACACCAGGTGAGCCATCTACCAGAATCCAATCCAATTTATCCTGCTCTGCAATTCGTTTAGCTTCATTCTTAACCTTTGCTACCAGCTTTCCGGAATTTTCCGCACCGATATTCAATCGTGCATGCACCAATGTATTTCCGGCTTTTGTTTTAGACACATTCCATTTACCGACGTTTTGATCTTCCATTGTAATTGCCTCTGTAGGGCAAATAAGACTGCAATAGCCACACCCCTCACAATCCAGGGGTGATACAATATATTTTTCATCTTCAAATGGAATGGCATCAAAACGGCATACTTCTGCACACTTGCCACATTGATTACAGAGATTCTGATCTATCTTCGCAGTTTGTCCACTAAAAAAATCTTCCGATTTATGTATCTCAGGCTTCAGCAACAAATGCATGTCAGCAGCATCCACATCACAATCAGCAACAACCACATCTTCTCCTCCTAACATAGCAAAAGATGCCGTCAATGATGTTTTTCCTGTTCCTCCTTTTCCAGATATCACAACTATCTCCCTCATATCAATACACCTTCCTTTATATTGAAAATATACTCCTTTACTTTCATCAACTGCTCTTTAAATTCCGGTATTTCAGGATAAATCAATGAACCGCGACTATACAAAACAGCAATTTCCCTGCTGTTTGGAATTTTTGCAATTACCGGAATGCTCTCCCGTTCGCAATAAGACAATACATCATCATTACCAATGCCATACCTATTGACAACTACACCAAACTCCTTTTTCAATTCCCGCATTGTCTCAACGGCCAATTGAAGATCGTGCAAACCAAATGGTGTCGGCTCCGTGACCAGAATAACAAAATCAACCTTCTTAGTTGCTTCAATAACCGGACAAGATGTGCCAGGAGGAGCGTCGTAAATCTTTATAACATCTTCTGAAAAATGCTCATCAATAAACTTATTTGTCTGTGCAATCAATGGCACTGCCTGTTCCTCTCCAATATCCAGTCGGCTTTCGACAAAGGACAGATTCCCTTTCTTAAAGTGTTTCAGCTCGCCTATTTTGTACGGCACCATTGGCAGTGCATCTTCCGGACACAACTCTGAACACGCATAACAACTGTGACATAATTCTGGAAAAACCATTATCATGGGCCCTAGTTGTAATACGGCATGATAATTACAGTTATTCTGACATTCTCCACATAAAGTACACTTATCTTCCACCCACTCAGGAATCATTTTGAACTTATCCTCGCGATGTAAGAGGAGGCCTTTTATAAATAATCCAGAATTGGGCTCTTCTACGTCCAGATCACTCAACACTACCTCATGTGTCTCGGCAATTAATGTCGACAAATTCGTGGATAGTGTCGTCTTACCTGTCCCCCCTTTACCACTTGCAATTGCAATCTTCATATCCGATTAATGAGATATTAGTGATCACAGCTATTATCACCGGATTGTAATTGCCCTTTATAATATTGATTTACTATCTCAGCCGGCTCACCTTCATAAACCCCCATATAAACCTCAATATTATTCGTCGTGAACAAATCCTGTGCTTTTGGCCCCATTCCCCCGGCAAAGATTACATCCACATTTTTATCAGCCAAAAAACGTGGATATGTGCCTGGCTGATGCTCTGGAGGATCTAAAGAATACTCATTCACAATTTTATTATTTTCAGTCTCCACAATAGCAAACTGTTCACAGCGTCCAAAGTGAGGGGTCAACCTCCCACCGGCTGTTGGAATAGCAAATATTTTTTTCATTTTTTTATCTTTATGTTATCAATTCATTTTGTAGGTAGAGGCAATGCAGCATTGCCTCTACCTAAATCCTGTCTATAATAATAGGGTCTGATTCATAGAGTTCGCTATCAAGGCTTGCACAGCCCGAAAAATGTGATTTTACTATTTTATAAATGACCATTTTGAGGGCAAGCGTAACAGCTTGCCCCGATTTCTCGGGGCAGATAGCGGGCTTTATGAGACCCTACCTGGCCAATAATTCTTCCCGTACCATAACATGCCCACATTCAGGACATTTCACATCTGTACATTTAACACCTCGCTCATGAGGCACTTTCTCACCACATTTTGCGCAAACACAATAACCTCCAAGGCCAAAACTTCCACCTTTATTGCGCCCGCGACCACCACCAACTCCCATGCCCCTCCCGGAGCCCGGATTATCTTGATTTCTAAAATTTCTCATTTTTATATTCTTAATATTTTAACAATAATTTTTTTTGGTTTTTCAGGCAGGCATCTGTCATCTTTGAAAACAAACGCCCGCCCTTAAAACACCAATTAACTAAACACCAAATTAGCGTGACTCACTATCATCACGCATTTTTTCCAGGCTTGACAAACGATCCTTAAGCACATCAATCTCCCTCTCAACATTTGTCATCCCGTACTGTTCAGGAGCATTTTGGGCCGCATTAAAGCCGACCGATCTCCTAAAACCAAATCCTCCACCTCTGCCAAAACCAGAGCTATTTCTCCAGCCTCCACCCCGGCCGAAGCCATAGCTTTGTCCGGTACCTGTGATAGAATCATTGTCTCTGCAATAACCCATTCTTCTTCCTGTCATAGGACCATTCCCATTAGGTCCTGTTCTGTCGCCTCCTGGCATGATTACCTCCTTTTTTAAAGTTTCTATTAACACAACATTTACCATGGCCGAATCCGCCGGCCAGATTTATCAAATTTGTAGATTGACATACAGGGCATTCATCAAACGGCGCATTAATGTCCATATTGAACATATGCCCACAATCATTACATTTAATAATATTATTTCGAAAATGTATATTGCCACCATCAATGGTTAATATCTTACCATGGATGATGAGATCAGCAATTTTACGACGTGCTTTTTCAACAAGTCTCGTAAATGTCGACCTGGATATTTCCATCTCATCTGCCGCTTCAGCATGGGATAGGCTCATATAATCCGCTAAACGAAAAGCTTCAAACTCATCGAGTAACATTATGGATTCCTGTAGGAATTTCCTTGCTGTTCCCATAGGCTTGAACTCCGTGAATACCGGTGGTTCGTGAACAATCCTATGCTTTTGGGGTCTTGGCATTTGCTTATATACATTAATTTCAACACAAATATAATGCACCATAGTGCATAATGCAAATGATTTTAATTATTTTTTTGTTTTTTTATTGTGTTGTATTGTATTGTGTTGTATTGTATTGTATTGTATTGTATTGTAGAGACGTAAGATCTTACGTCTCTACAATACAATACTACCACAAAAAAATAATTCACGAAATCAACAGGTAATTTTTACCCTCAATAAACCCCCTACTGTGTAAAAATGATTGTATTTCATCCCGTGCGTTCATTTGCTTGATATAGGTGAGAATAAAGATTTTTTCAGGGTCGGGAATTTCCGAGTAATATAACACGGGTTTGTCAAGGTCTCTTGACCTTTTAATATCTATATAGCAGCATATATCTATACCATAGGTTAACAGCATCCGGGCCCGCCTGCGTGAAATTCTGCTAGCACCCCAGATAGCAACTTCCGGATGATGCTGATTGTGTTTTGCCAGCCACTCTGCTAAGAATTTAGATTTTATTTCATAAAAAGCCTTATCCCTGTAAGATGAGTGATTGCGTGTCAGTCGATGATCTGAATCATACCACTTAAGTACAACTTCTGATAATTTATGAACTTTTACTCCTGCCCCAAGCCACCTGAGCCACATCTCGTAATCCTCCGGAAAATCTCCGGAACGATAAAGGCCATACTCCTCAACAACCTCCCTTCGCCACATAGCAGAAGGGTTTACAACAGGTAACTCAATAAATCTGCGGTTAGATATATCATGATAATCCCGAATGGAATTGCTCCAGGAAACATATCTTTCAAAACCTTTTGTTAGCTCCGAATGTCCCACATGCTCAACCAGACCCCCAACTGCTCCAAAGTCAGGGTGTTCATCCAAAAATTTTACTTGTTTTTCCAGCCGGTCCGGATACGACCAGTCATCAGCATCCATACGGGCAATATACCGTCCGATTGAAGCTTCATATCCCGTATTTGATGCCCAGGCAGGCCCCTGTTTCTTTTCGCTGATCAAAATAAACCGCTTGTCCTTCTTAAGCCATCCTGCAGCAATATCAGTGCCCAGGTCCGTAGAATTGTTATCTATTAAAATGCACTCAAAATCATTGAAGGTTTGGTGTGCAATGCTCGTTATTGCACGCTCTAATGTGGCCTCAGCATTAAAAAAAGGAAGTAAAACCGTTACCTTAGGATTTGTATTCACATCTACATCCAGGTTTTTCATTTTAGTAGAAATGCAAACTATACGTCTCTGAGAGGTCAGATTTCTCACCTTTGAGACGTAAATTTTTACGTCTCTAGCGACTGCTGTTCCGTTTTACAATATCACTACCGAGAACATCCCTTACCGGATCATCTTCAGGTCCGCAAAAGCCCATATGCGAATGCCGGATCCAACCCTCTGCATATTCAAAATGACCTGACAATTCGCCCATCTGCCCAGTGATTTCCTGCATAGTATGAATATAGGAATCATGTCCCTGACTGACATCAAGCCACTCCTTCTGACTTTTATGCTTCGCCAGCATCTCTGATTTCCGGTCCAATACACTGCCTACATCGACAAACATTTCCGGTATAAAAGGTTTGCGCATTCCATCAGTCAGGCCATAGGGCATTGCATGATATAGACAAAGATCATTATCTACCACCTGTGTGGGTGGATCAACAGGATAATTCATCATTCCACGGCTAAAGGCAGCAGTCACTACCAGCCGGCATGTGTTGGAATGATCTTCCATATATTCATTCGGGCCATGGGTCAGAATAATGTCAGGAGCTATTTCACGTATCACGGCACTCAACCGTCGCAATGTTTTAGATTCATAATAAACTTCGAGATCATCAACTAAACTTCCGTGAAAAATGGCTCCGGCATATTGAGCCGCATTGATTCCCTCCTCCCTCCTGATACGAATAATATCTTCACTCGAATACTCACTGGTGCCACATGACCCGTTGGCTACATTCATGTAGTGTAAGTCACACCCCATCGACCCCAGTAACATAAAAGTTCCGGACATCATAAATTCGATATCGTCAGGATGTGTCCCTACTGCAAGCACAGTTTTTCTATTGTCTTCCATTTAGTATAAAAATGTTAATAAACCTCTAATGCATTTCTACCTCGCAAGTACCAATACCCGGTCTGAAAAAATTGAACTGTACATTTGGATGATCTGCCATTAGCGACATTGGCACTCTGCTATCGGCAATGCCTTTAGAGATCATCAGAGCGGTTAGTCTCATACCAAACGGATTATCATGATGGCCTGGATGCCATATTGAAACCTTTTCAGCCTTCCATGTTTCAGTTGGGCCTACTGTAACTGCCTGACTAGGCACATTTTGTACCACGCCGCCCCCTGAAGTCCTGGCATTTTGTATCAGGGTCATAGGATGAAGATCTACCTTTCTGGTCGTGAGCTGTCGAAATTCTTCAGGTGTAGGGGGCTTTTCACTATATTTTCCTTCCCGTTTTAAGGGATCATTAAATGCCCAGTGTTTTACTTCTCCCTGTCCGCCCTGTATAACTTTACAGGTTGCCTGGTCCCAGGATGCAATATAATCAGTAGCATCTACTGCGGGAAAATGCAGATTGGCTTCCGGCATTCTTAACTCTGGTCTAATCCGGTTGAAACACAAATCCATATCGGCTTTAGCAAAGCCCATTGAAAAATTAATATCTGCCTCTTTGCCATCTACGACCCACTCATCCATACCCCAGAAATGGCAATTCTTCAGCGAGATGTTCAATTCATTCACCAACCTGGCGACCAAGGGTAGCTGTTCCGTCGGGCCAATGGGACCGCAAATTCCGGTAGGTTCACTTTCAGTAGCCTGTTGCCATGCCGTGATGTACTCTAGTGCCTCGGCCAAATAGAAGTCTTCTATAGTGTCATAAAATTTTACGGCAAACCCATCCCGGGAAAGTCCTGCAATATCTTTTTCTGTCAACCTTGCAGCTTCATCAAGAAGTTCCCTATCGAGTGTGGTATAGTCCCACCAGCCTGGAGCAATTTTACTAATTGGATACATAATTATTATATTAAATAAAAAATACTTGAATTTCGATCACAATATAATAAAATCAAACTTATAAAATGCTGAATCAGTTTAGCATGACTCTATTTTTTTCATTTATCACTTTCCTATTCCACACATCAACTTATAAGCTACTATAAGTTTTCCGTTTGAAAAGTTTGTCCATCCTCCAACCTCCCACTTTCAAATCCTTTCTTAAACCAATGCATTCTTTGTGCTGATGTACCGTGCGTAAATGAATCGGGAACAACATATCCCTGTGATTGTTTCTGCAACCTGTCATCGCCGATGGCATTGGCTGCATTTAATGCTTCTTCTATATCTCCTTCCTCCAATATTTGTTTCATCTCCTGAGCATGATGCGCCCACACACCGGCAAGAAAATCAGCCTGTAATTCGAGGCGAACAGATAGCTGATTGTATTCTTCCTTACTCACCTGTTGTCTTTGGGCATCTACCTGGCGAGTAATACCCAGTAAATACTGTACATGATGTCCCACTTCATGGGCGATCACATAAGCCATTGCAAAATCTCCAGGCGCACCAAACCTGTCTTTAAGCTCTTTGAAAAAACTCAAATCAATATAAACTTTTTGGTCAGCCGGACAGTAAAAGGGGCCCGTGGCCGCACTGGCAAACCCACATCCTGACTTGGCAGAGCCTGTAAACAATACTAAAGTAGGATCAATATATGTTTTATTCAATTGCTCCCTGAATACCTTGGACCATACATCTTCAGTATCCTTTAATACAACACCCACAAAATCCCCCAGATCGTTGCCCGCCTCATGTTGCGGGGTAGTCTGAGGTGCGGTTTGCTGGGTCATTTGCCCGGGGTCAACCTGTTGAAGCAACTGAACAGGGTCTTCCCCCAATATCAATGATAATACAATGACAATAATAACTCCAACAATGCCTAGACCACCGCCTACCCGTTTGCCCATACTACTTCCACCACGGCGGTCATCTACATTCGAACTGGTTTGTCTGCCTTTCCAACGCATAATTTTCTTTTAAAATTTCTTACCTATTTTCTGAACAACAAATATATACCAACTACAAGACTAACTGCCCCACCGATATATTTATACATAATCTCATCGGGTTCAGCACCGGAAAAAGTTTTTACAACCTTTGCATCAAAAGCACCGGAAGCCTGATATCCCCAATAGATCAAAGCTGCTCCGGCTACAACCAGAATTAATGCAATTACTTTTACAATTGTTTTAGAACTACTCATGATTAATTAAAATTAAGTGTGTAAATCAGTAAAAAGAATTCGAATTTAGTTACTCCAAGTATATATATCAATAAACAGGTTATTTCTTCACAACCATAAATTAAATAAAACTTTGCCTATTTTGTCAATAATTTCTCTTTCATTTCTGTAACCAGAAAAAAATATAAGTTTTTTAAAACTTTTTACTTAGCACAGACATCATACAACCAGAAGCTCAAAAAAATATATGCAGGATACGCTGGAAAACATCGCGATAAATCACAGCCATAGCCTGATCCTAAAAGCCCAGAAGGGGGATCAAAAAGCGTTCGGCAAACTGGTTGGCCTATGGTATAAACGGATATATAATTTCTGTTTGAAATACTTTGGCGATCATGACCTGGCCATGGAAGCCACACAAAAGACCTTCATTGCTGTGTATAAAAATATAAAACGGTTGAAGGATAGCCAACGCTTCAGATATTGGATTTATAAAATTGCGCTCAACCAATGTCGTGCTGAAGACAGAAATAGAAAACAGAAATCCTGGTATTCAATCTTCCATAACAAGGAAGCCTCTGAAGTTGTGGATGAATTTCACAATCCGGAACAAGAGTACCAGAAAATGGAAAAAGAAGAGATCATTTGTGACATGTTGATGTCGCTACCAGAAGATCAAAGGGTACTCGTTATAATGAAGGAATATGAGGGCATGAAATTCCGTGAAATAGCAGATGCCCTGGTTATTTCTGAAAGTACGGCGAAATCCCGGTTGTATTACGGCCTGGCAAGGTTAAGGAGAATGATTGAAAAAAGTGAGTTGAACTTAAATGTGACCTTATAAAATGGAAAATAAAGATTGGATCAAGGAATTAATGACTTATCTCTATGAAGAGATGACTATAGAGGAAAAACAGAATTTCGAAAAAATCCTGGAATCAGATCCCAAGCTGAAGCAGGAACTTGAATCACTAAAGCGTGTTAGAAAAGACCTGGCAAGCGTCAAGGATAAAGAAATTGTGGAGCCGATGACAATAACAGACGATCCGCGAGCCATAAGCTGGAGAACTCATTTTGGCACCAGAAATATTATTTCCTTACGTTCTGTTTTCGCTATTGCAGCTTCAATAATACTCATACTGACAATAGGATATCTCACACAGTTTCATATCCAATATCAGAATGGCAATCTACTTGTCGGGTTCAAACAACTAGCAGTGTCAACTGAAAATTCAGGCCTGACCAAAGATCAAATCGCAAAACTGGTTAAACATGAAATTGAGAAGAATTACAGCCAAATCGAAAATCGCCTGGCTTATTCCGACAGTTCTGCCAATGCAAGGCTAGCATCAATAGAATCAGGGATCAGCAATCAAGGTTCATCAGCAATTACCAGGGCTGATCTTGAAAACTATATCAGGCTTACACAAAGCAATCAGACACAACTGCTCAAAGATTATCTGCAAAACACGGGCGTCCAACAACAAAAATATTTTGAAACAGTTCTTGCACAGTTTTCAGACGTCATGCAGGAACAAAGAAAAACTGATCTATATATGATTCAACGCAATCTTGTAACTATGAAAGAAAACCAGGATCAGCAAACTCAGGAAACCAACCAGGTTTTGGCAAGGCTTCTAACAACAAATTATACACAAAATGAATAACATATTGAGCCATCATGACAAAACTATTGCATTGAAAACAAAATAATAGACAGATGAAACTCAGATCGCAAGGCAATTTTTCACGCAAGCGGATGATTAAAGCCCCAACGGGGCGATATAATATAGCCCAGGGCGTGAGCCCTGGGTATTGAGATAAAGTTAATGAGTTTTGGTGGGATTTTTTTTTGAAAATCATGACAAAACCATTGCTTTGAAAATAAAACAGATACAAAACTATAAACTGATGAAAAAGATAATAACAGGATTGTTAATATTTATCGCATTCCCATTGTTGGCGGGACCAAAAATAGATGAGAAACGGATGCAACGGGATTTGGAAATAGCCAAAAGCGTCTTGATTACATTAATAAAATCGGAATCTGCCGGCTTTTATGGTGAAAAAATAATAGAGGCCAAGTATGTCGATGGCTATGGCGTGATATTCAACATCCCAAATTCAATACAGTTTTTCTTCGATAGAACTCCCTTTGAATTTGATCCGGCAATCATAGAAATACCAGCCATTCCAGCTATGCCGTCTTCTTCAATGATGGATAAAGGCTGGACTGATAAATTAAGCGAGGAGGAATTAGAAGAAATCGAAGAATACAGGCAGGAAGCTGAAATTTACAGACAGGAAGCTGAAGAGTACAAGCAGGAAGCTGAAAAGTACAGGCAAGAAGCGGAAAAGGCAAAACTATTGGCCTACAAGGACCAAATGAAGGCTGAGCAAGTCAAAGAGCCGGACTGGAAGAATATTATGATCACATTCTTAGCAGATTATGCGGATGTAATAGGCCAACTGAAGCCAGGTGATAAAATCATGATCAACAGGGAGTCACCAAACAATGAGATGTATTATGTATGGCAACAAAATAATAAAGAGAAGGACCCTCAAAATAATCAAGTATCTGGTTTGTCTGCCGAGGTAACCAAAAAGAATATTTCTGCCTACAAATCAGGCAAATTAACACTTGAAGAATTTGAAAAGCGCATAACAATCAAGGAAAAAAAGCCTCAGAAAAAAATACCTGACCTTGAAATGTTTAGCAGCATATTCAAGCGATATTTTAGCCCAGATCTGTCAGAAACATTTTTCACACAAGGCTCACCCAAATACGAATTGCTTGAAGGCTTTGGCGCAGTATTCAACATCAAAACATATTCATCTTATGTGGAAGAAGGCGTATATTTCATACCTGCTACCGGCCAGAAAAATGTAAATTCATCTGACAGGGACGTAATCATAGATCAGCTATATCCAAAATTTGTTGAAAACTTAAAACAATTTATAATCGATTATGGACGTACTATCAGATCGCTGGAAGACACGGATCATCTGATGCTCAAAATCAAAACCACCCGCTGCTGGGATTGTAAAATTCCAAAATATATTGAGCTAACAATAAAGATAAAGGACCTGAAAGCCTATGACCGTCAAAAGCTTTCACCTGAAAAAGCCCTGGCAGCTATAGAAATAAAGGAAATTTTTTAGTTTATAAATTCAAAAAAATGCTATGCCTACCGGCAGGCAGGAATACCGCTATTTCCCTCCCTGGAGGGGTGTAAGGGTGGAGCCATATAAAAAACCATTCATTTTTTTGAATTTTACCGACTTTAAAAACAGACTCTAATTAAGAAAACACACTACCTGGTCATTTTAAGGGTGGCACGCTTAAATTGATATCGCTGGGGAAAGGAAAATGAGGATCAAGACCAACACGTTCATTATTGTCTAAACCATCAATCCGGCTGACTTCGTCAGGTGATAGTTCAAAATCAAAAATGTCGGCATTCGAAATAATACGATCCTTCCGAACAGATTTTGGAATTGTTACTACGCCTTTTTGCAGATCCCATCTGAGAGCTACCTGTACTGCTGATTTGCCATATTTATTGCCAATCTCTTTAAGTAAATCAATATTTACAGCTTTTCCTTTAATTATTGGTGACCATGCCTCGTATTGAATTTTATGTTCTTTACAGTAATCAATTAAATCCTGCTGCACAAGTAGAGGATGAAACTCCACCTGGTTAATCATCGGAACAATTTCAGCATTCTGTAATAAGTCTTCAATATGATTCTCTAAAAAATTACTCACACCAATTGCCCTGACCTTTCCTTCTTTATAGAGTTGCTCAAGAGCACGCCAAGTCCCTTTGGTTTTATCCATTAATGGCCAATGAATCAGGTACAAATCCAAATAGTCAAGGTTTAACCTTGTTAAACTATCATTAAATGCCGCTATTGTATTTTCAAAACCCTGATCATTATTCCAAACCTTTGAAGTAATAAAAAATTCACTTCTATCGATGTCACTTTCCTGTATGGCCTTTCCCATCCCTTCCTCATTCAAATACATGGCTGCAGTGTCAAAATGCCTGTAACCAGCCGCAATAGCCACGTTTACAGCATTTATAACTTCCTCACCATCTTCAGAAAGAAAAACACCTAGACCAAAATATGGTATTTTTACTCCATTATGTAACTCGAAAGTGCCTTTTATATCTGTTATCATGTTATTTAAGTTTATTTCTAATTCTATTCAATCAATTTAAAAACCGTATAATCATTCATATATCACACGATATTTCCCGTGTCTAATTATTGCATTATCGCATTATCGCATTATTGCCTTATCGCATTAATTAATACTTCCTGGTCATGTCAAAATGTTCCAGGTATTCAGCTACTCTTTTCACAAAAAGTCCTCCCAGGGCCCCGTCGATAACACGGTGGTCATAAGAATGTGATAAGAATAATTTATGCCGGATTGCAAGTATATCACCATATTCTTCGGTTTCAATCACGGAAGGTTTTTTTTCTATTGCACCAATGGCCAAAATAGCCACATTTGGCTGCTGAATGATAGGTGTTCCCATGGTGCTGCCAAAAGAGCCTACATTGGTCATAGTATAGGTGGAACCCGCAACTTCATCAGGACTCAGTTTCCGTTCACGAGCCCTTTTGGCCAAATCAGACATCTGCCTGACCAGCCCTGTCAAATTTAAATGATCAGCATCTTTAATAACCGGCACGATCAGATTGCCATTAGGCAGTGCCACAGCAATACCAATATTAATTCGCTTTTTCATGATGATATTATCTCCTTCAACAGAGGAATTCAACAAGGGAAACTCCTTCAATGCCTTTACAATAGCTTCTACAAAAATGGGTGAATAGGTAAGCTTCACACCTTTTTCATTTAAAAAATAATCCTGCACTTTTTTCTTCCAGCTCACAATACCTGTCACATCAGCTTCAACAAATGAATGGACATGAGCTGAAATACGTTGGGAAGCCACCATATTGTCCGCAATGATCTTTCTTACCCTGTCCATTTTTATGACCTCATCCCCATTCTCATTAGTTTGACCGACAATAGGCTTATGGATTTCAGGCTCAGAATGATCAGAAAATTCATTACCTGGAGGAGGAGGAGAGGGTGCAGATTTTTGTACTTTTACAAAATTCAAAATATCACCCTTAGTTACTCTGCCATCCATTCCGGAACCCTCAATCTCTTCAAGCTCTTTCAATGTGATATTTTCCTCAGCTGCAATATTTCTGACAAGAGGGGAATAAAACCTTCCCGATGGTCTGGCATTTGCCTCAACCGGTTCCGGTTTCATCTCCGGTTTAATGTTTTCAGATAATGCGGTACTTGCAGCGGCAGGCTCTTGTGGGATATCAGGGGAAGTTTCAGTTTTATCCAATTCTGGTTTACCATTCTGTTTTTCAGATATCATTACATTATTACTGACTTTTTTATGCGTAATTGTTTCATCAACTGCAACACCTTCCATGTCAAAAACGGCAATTGGCGCCCCAATCTGTACTACCTCGCCATCTTTAACAAGTATTTCTTTTAAAACTCCGCCATAAATCGCCGGTACTTCCGTATCTACTTTATCTGTGGCGACCTCAAGCAGTGGTTCCTCGGCTACCACTTCATCTCCAACCTTTTTTAACCATGAAATAACAGTTGCCTCCATCACACTCTCCCCCATTTCCGGCATTTTAATCTCAATTAAGGCCATGTCCTGCAATTTTTGTGATGCATAAATTAATTGTCAATGCCAATTTAATATTTTCAATCTTAATCCCAATCCTTTTCACATAATCTTTGATGAAGCATATGCAGGGCAGCCACAGTTGAAAAGCGAATATTCACCATACGATCATTTGTCAATTGCATTTTCCGGACATTTGTTCCATCCGGACCTGTACATGCCAGCCAGATCAGACCAACCGGTTTTTCCTCCGTTCCACCACCTGGTCCTGCAATCCCACTTGAAGCCAATCCATAATCTGAGCCAAATTTTATACGCACACCTTCCGCCATCTCCCTAACTGTCTCTTCGCTGACAGCCCCATACTGTATGATGGTTTCACGCTGCACACCCAAATGTTCAATTTTCATGTCGTTTTTATAAGGCACCACACTGCCCTCGAAATAATCAGAACTTCCAGGTACTTTCGTGATCACATGTGAGATATATCCACCGGTACAGCTCTCGGCCAAAGCCAGGGTTTGTCCATGCTTTTTTAACATCCGGCCTATTACAGATTCAAGTGTGTCATCATCGTAACCATAAATATATTTTTCGATAATGGGAATCACAGCTTCAACCAATAGATCCGTCTCATTTATAAGCAAATCCAAATCTTTGCCAACTGCTGTCAAACGCATTTTAATATCACCAAAAGTAGGCAAATAGGCAAGTTGAATATTTGAAGGAAGCGCATTTTCCCAATCTTCAATTTTCTCAGCAAGCCACGACTCCCCAATACCTGCTGTCCGGATGATCTTATGGTATATAATGGGGAGATCAAAAAGTTTTTTTAATTCAGGCAACACCGAATGAGTCATCATGCCCCTCATTTCGTGAGGCACACCAGGCATAGAGATAAATACTTTGCCATTCCTTTTAAAAAGCATCCCGGGAGCCGTTCCTCTCAAATTGCTGATCATTTCACACCTTAGAGGTAATTCGGCTTGCTTTCGTGTAAGTGTATTAAGAGTCTTGCCTCGTGAAGCCATAAAGGCCTCCAGTTCCGCAAATGCCTGGGCATTCATTTCTATCGCACTATCAAAAAATCGGGCCAGACATTCTTTGGTGCGATCATCACTTGTCGGTCCCAGCCCTCCGGTAATCAAAATGATATCGACATCCTTCTCTGCCCGCCTAAATGCCTGTATCATGGCGGCCTCCTGATCGCCTATTGTGGTCTTTCTGAAAACTTTTATTCCGATTCCGGTCAACTCTTCACTCATCCAATGGGCATTGGTATCCAGCGTCTGCCCATAAAGTATCTCATCACCAATGGTAATAATTTCAGCAAGTACCTCTTTCATCGATTTTTTTAATTTTTTAAAAATTTGCCAAAATATACGAGGTCTTCGGCAGATATTTTAATGAAATAGAGACCTTTTCTCAGATTAGAGACATCGAGATTATAAACCGGCCCATCGATGGACAATAATTCCAAACCGTAAATCACTTTCGCATCCACACCAATGATTTGCATTTCGTAGTCATCCGGGAGTTGTCCGGGGATTCTCAAATTAACAAAAGACTTTACCGGATTTGGATAGAGAACCAGCTTTTCCATTTCATCATCAGACACACCGGTAATATTAATCACTAACAGCTCTTTTTGAACTGTATCCACACAATTATAACTATCTCCTGCAATCAATTCATAACTGTATATACCTGTTTGGTCAAACTGCTCATACCTTACGCTGCTGGTATCTATTGCTCCTGACTTAAGGTTCCAATATGACCATGATGCACTTATGCTTTCATCCTTTAAAGTCACAGTATTGCCATCATTTAGATTGAGTGTGTCAGAACTAAATGAAAAATCAGCCATCAGGTCAGAAACCACCAGCTCTACATTGGCATAAGGGCTTTCAGACAAACCATCCATACATGTTACATATATCGATTGGCTTTCGAAAACCGGCCCGGTATTATAGCTATATCCCTTATGCAGCAGCTGAGTCAATTCTTCATCAGTATAAAAATGAAACACATGGCCATTAGTAGGTATAATCTCTGCTGACTCTCCCCTGCAAAGATTCAATGTTTCCTCATCAGGCGCAGGACTTACCTCGGGTGTCAGGGTAACTCTGGCCGTATCTGTACATCCGGAAACATCTTCCAGCACCTGCATAATATTAAAAGCATGCATCCCATCATATAGTACATCTTCCGGATCTGAATTGCCTGCATATTGGTTATTTATAAACCAGCTAATATGCTCATATACGGTGTTGTTACTACTTACTTGTAACAGGTATTTTTCATCCAGGTTTAATGTGTCCAGCCAATAGTCAAACCCCACTTCCGGTGCCTGAACTTTAACCTGCACTTCTACAGGCAAACTTTCAAAAGTACCAGCTATATTGACCACATAAAAAATGCTGTCATGCAACATTGGTCCGGTTATAAATGTTTCACCCTCAAAAAGAAGGTTCGACAAATCCCTATTTGCATATACACTTATCAAATTTGTGTTGGAAGCATATAAATGAACAGTATCACCATTACATACCAAACGGTTCTCCATATCAGGCATTGGCCCATATTCAGCCACTAACACCTGCTTAGTAGTAGTATCCGAGCAATGGTACAGATTGGAGGCAATAAGCTTTACTTCATATTGGCCTGTTTGATTATAGAATGTAGAAGGATTTTCCACCGTACTACCATAACCGTTACCAAAATCCCATAGCCAATCGCTGGTATTTTCGCTGGTATTGGTAAATGAAATTTCATTATCTGTTCCTTCGCCAATCAATAACGTATCCCCTGAAACAGTAAAATCTACCAGTGGGGTTTCTAATAGCACCCTTATTGTACGAATGTCAGATCTAAATCCATTGTCTGTGTTTACTATATAATAAAACTGATCATCATATACTGGAGGTGTCATAAATACCATGCCACTATCAAGCCGTACATTCATTAACGGATCAGCATAATATTCAAATACCTCTCCCGCATCAGGATTAACCACAGCCGAATCGCCATAGCAAGCATGAAAATGTTCTTCTAATGGCGGATGATCAATATAATCATCATAATGATTTTTGGCATCCTGTAAAGCGTTCTTCAACCCAATTAGGTCATTTCCAAAAAGCATTACAAATGCTATTTTTTTACCCTCTCCCGGTTGCAGTGTTAAGTTTTTTAATCCAAGAATCTGGGCGACATCATTGCCTGCTCCCTGTGCGCCGGCTTCCCGTTTTTGAATATCATCAGATAAAAAGCGGTACTTTTCAGCATCGGTAAAAACAGAATCTATCTCTGCGGCATTTCCATTTTTCTCACCTAAATCCAGAGCATAATATGATGTGTCTCCGGGTGTAATAGCAGCGAGTCCTGTGTAAAGATTTTGATAATCCTTATCATATACATATCCGATTCCACTATTGGCATCCCATCCCGCAGCATCATTTCCGGAGTTGCTAAGGTTCCAGTCTGCAAATAATCCGGCGTTTAGGTTATCTATTACAGCATCCGTAGTATTGATAATCCGGTACTCAACTACAAAGTACCCAAATTCATTATCATCATCCCATCCCAATATTTTTTGCTCTACCTGTATACCCATTTTATTAGACAGTTCATCCGATTCAGTAAATATGGAACGGGCATCAAGCTCTGCCCTTGAATTGTTATACAAACGGGCATATTCAACATGTTCGAAATCCTTATTTTTGGTGTATATAGGATAGTTGTTTACTATATTATCAGAAACATGTAACGAATCTGTGGCAAGAATAAGGCCAAGCCAATCAGCTAAATATTTTCCTTTATAAGAAACCCCATTACCTTCATAGAGGCTATCAGTATTGTATCCAAGGTCTCCATCGCTGGCAATAGTAAGCTCTGCATCTCCCGATGAAACAGGAAAATACTCCGGTGTCGTGCCAATAGTAAAGTATTGATAATCACTGTACTGATCACCATTAATATCCAAACGAAACACCAGAGGTTCGCCGGGCCCAATATTCTCCCCTAACCGTAAGACAAACGGATCATCGTAATTGCCCGCTGTATCAAGAATTGGAAGATTACCTACATTAAAAGTCCCCTGATCTATATACACATTTTCATTAAGGCACGATAAAGTCACTTCAACATTTTTAGCAGGGTATAAAAAATTCTGCACCCGGCTATGAATTGTAAGTGTATCATTATAAAACACATACTTTCCATAACTACCATGATGGCTCATGTAAATTTGCCTTACAGATGGGCTAAGGGTATCAATCAGTGCCTGATATACATTCAATCTTCCATTCCCAAGCATGCCATAGTAATCCATATTTGATCCAACATCATAAATATCATCTGCAGAAATCCGTATTTGTTCCATTACCTGACGGGCAGAAAGATTCGGATACCTGGCCCGGATCAATGCGGCCGCTCCGGCAACCTGTGGTGCAGCAAAAGAAGTTCCGTATCCGCGTGTGTACCCACCGGCATTGTTAGTAGTATAGGTGCCATTGCCCATAGCCATCACATCAATATTATAACTGTATGTGGAAGAACCCGCTTTATTATCATTTACATCGGTAGAACCAACAGATAGCACATTATCGAAGGAAGCAGGATAAAAATCCAGTTCTCTAGGTGTATTGCCGGCAGCAGCCACTACAACGGCATCATGTACCTGTACAGCATAGTTGATTACATCCTGACCATATTGAAACCATGGATAAACCCCTCCCCATGACAAATTGATCACTTTACAGCCATGTTCTGCAGCATAAATGATGCCTTCATAGCTATTCACCAATCTATTGGTGGATGATCTCAATATCTTAACGGGTAAATACTTGCTTTTAAAACCTACTCCTGCTATTCCTATATTATTGTTGGCCCGGGCTGATGCAGTCCCGGCCACCAGGGACCCGTGCCCATTGGCATCGGCGTTGGGGTCGTTGTCGTTATCACCCAAATCCCACCCATAGTAATTATCTACATAACCGTCCTGATCATCGTCTATGCCGTTTACCGGATCATTTGTATTATAGGCAATATTCCCCAGGTCGGGATGATCCATATCTACACCGGTATCCACAATGCCAATAACTACCGTGGAATCCCCACGCTCCAAATCCCAGGCTTCATAAGCATGAATTACAGGCAAGTGATTCTGTGACCCAATATTTGGATCATTCGGAGTATAGAGTAGCTCATTTACAAAATATGGTTCAGCATAAATGATGCCATCCAGCTCTAATATTTTATTGACAGCACGGATCACATCTGACCCCACTGGTAATTTAATTTTATAAATATTAGAAAAATCACCTGCTGCAGTTACCCGTGCATTTGAATTTGATCTTTCCGGAAAAGCCCGCCACACTTTAGATGCCTGTACTTTTTCTGATACCGCTCTTAGCACTTCTTCCTTATTAAAACCAATTCGGCCCGCAGAAGACTTCTGCTCAACTGATCCGATTTTAACAATGATAAGGTCCGGTACAATTTTGTCATTCGACATACCGGCCGGCAATGTGTATCTTTTCAAATGTTGCCCCTCACCAACTATAGGAGCCAATAGACCGGCAACAATTGTGAAAAAATAAAAAGTATATATTCTGAAATTAATTTTCATACCCAATTATGCACAATATATGTCTATTCGGATAATTGCCCTAATTGTTTTGGTGCAACAGAGACAGATTTACATCTCATGTATGATTTAGAGAGGATTTTATTAATCAAAATGATTTAATAATTGGCAGAAATTAGCTGACAGACTCTGTGAAGAGCACAAGCAGATATACAAGTGGACTACACTACTCTTTTGTACTCTACGAAAGAATAATCATATCGGTTTTTTTCATCTGCTGGAAAATCTTCGCGAAGGACTTCTCTCCATATTGCTTGGTCTATCTCAGGGAATAAGGTATCCCCTTCAAACGATTCATGCACCTCCGTAATGTACATATAATCTGAAATGGATATAGCCTTCCGGTAAATCTGTCCTCCACCCAGAATAAACACTTTGTCCTGCTTATCATTTTCCGCCTTCGCAAGTGCTGCCTCCAGACTATGTACCACGAAGGCCCCTTCTTGTTTATAATCCTGATTTCTCGTGATAATAATGCTCGTTCTGTTAGGTAATGGCTTACCGATAGATTCAAAAGATTTACGACCCATTATTATATAATGTCCGGTAGTAGTATTCTTAAAGTGCCGCAGATCGGCGGGCAGGCGCCACACAAGATCATTGTCTTTACCTATTATCCGGTTGGCAGCGACAGCTGCTATTATTGCCTTGATCATATTGTTCTCATTCCATTATTCCACTATTCCATTATTCTATCATTCCATCATTATCGCATTATCTTAAAGCCTCTTAATAATTCTTCAATACTCATCCTTTTCTTACCCTCCATACGAAGATCGAGGATATTGACCGCCCCATCATTCGTTCCAAAGGCTAAATAGCTTTTACCATCAGTATTCATATCGCCCGGTTTTAGTTCCGATAAGTCGGAACGTGGCTCTACCTTATAAATCTTAACAACCTTTTCCTGAAATTCAATCCAGGCAGCGGGAAAGGGTGACAGTCCACGCACAAAATTCCGTATTTGCTCAGATGACTGATCCCATTCGATCCTGCAATCTTCCTTAAATATTTTCGGAGCGGCTTTCAGTTCTTCCGAGATTATTTGTGACTTCAGAACATAATCGTTCTTTTCAATTGCCCTGACCGTTTTTAGCACCAGGCCCCCTCCTTTTGACATCAGGCGATCGTGTAGAGAGCCGGCATCATCATCAGACAGGATGGGTTCTTTTTCACTAAACAATATATTCCCGGTATCTATTTCATGTTTGATATAGAATGTTGTAACACCCGTTTCCTCTTCTCCGTTGATGATTGCCCAATTGATAGGAGCAGCACCGCGGTATTGGGGCAAAAGTGAGGCGTGCAAATTGAAAGTACCATATTCGGGCATTGACCAAACCACTTCCGGTAGCATCCTGAATGCCACAACCACTTGCAGGTTTGCATTAAAAGAGCGTAGAGTTTCCACAAATTCAGGCGCCTTCAGATTGGTTGGTTGCAATACTGGAATATCACGCTTGAGAGCACTTTCCTTCACTTGTGAAAAGGCCAACTTCCGACCCCTTCCCCTGGGTTTGTCGGATGCGGTAATCACGGCTACTACATTATATCCGGCATCCACCAATCCTTCCAATGCAGGCACAGCAAATTCCGGCGTCCCCATGTATATGATCCTAAGGTCTCTCATCATATTATCCTGAATAATTCATAATAATAAATAAAATAAATGTAAGATATTGAAAATTAGTCATGTATGACACTTTACTCAAAAGATCATTTTATTTATTTTTACCAAAGGTGCATCAATTTCGGCACATCTGCGGCGTTGCGAAAGCTTTGCGGTAGGAAAGCTACAGCTACAGCTTTCGACGCCTTGCATCTGCACCAAACTTGACGCATGAATTAATCAGGCTAAAAAGGAGGAAAAGAAATGAAAAAAAAGATTCTGATTATTGAAGATGAAGAGGACCTGGTTAAAGGTATAAAAATAAACCTGGTTGATGAAGGCTATGAGGTGGGTTATGCCCTTAACGGAAAAGAAGGACTGGAAAAAGCCCTAAAGGAAAAACCAGACCTGATCCTGCTCGATATTATGTTACCCGGGATGAATGGATTAGAGATCTGTAAGGAGCTCCGCCAAAATAAGATGGATATCCCAATTCTGATGCTTACTGCTAAAGGAGAAGAAATAGATAAAGTTATTGGACTTGAAATTGGCGCTGATGATTACATCTCGAAACCATTTAGCATCCGGGAACTTCTGGCCAGAGTTAAGGCCCACCTCCGGAGGGAAAATCGTGGTGATGAGACAGCGCCGGAAGTGGTTCAGTTGGAATCCATAAAAATTGACTTCGGGCATTACAAAGTCATCCGGAAGGATGATGAAATTGACCTTACCTCTTTGGAGGTAGATGTTTTGCGCTATTTGATCGGCCAGGATGGCAAAGTAGTATCCCGGGATAATTTATTGGATAAAATCTGGGGTTATGAAAAATATCCAACCACCAGGACAATCGACAATCATATTCTAAAACTCAGAAAGAAAATCGAAATCGACCCGAACCATCCGCGACATATTCTTACTGTATATGCCGGAGGGTATCGTTTTGTGTATTAGTGACATTCTTTTACTTTTCGTTGACAATGGCGACATATAGTTCTGGTAGGTTTGTACAATACAAGTTGTTAAACAAAATCAGAATCGATCATGAAAACTAAACTGTATTTACTGCTGATTCTTTTCCTGGCACCAATTAATACTTCCATAGCCTTCCAGGAAAAACAAGATCATAAAGTACTCTTTGAGCAAGCAAAGTACACCATGGAAACCAAGGCTGATTTGAAAGAAGCCATCAATCTCTTTGAATCGCTTATTACAACCTATCCAAACGAAAAAGAATATGTAGCCAAAGCATTATTGTACCAGGGAATGTGTTATGAGAAGCTGGGAAATCAGGAGGCTGTAAAAAAATATCAACACCTGGTCGATAATTACCCTGGGCAAAAGAGTGAGGTTGCAATTGCCAGGGAGAGGCTTTCGAGTTTAAGACGCATTGCCAGAAAAGAATTAAAAACTCCCCTTGTGCGTAAATTTACAAAGATTAAAATCCCCACAAAACTGGGACATGGAGTTTTATCACCTGATGGGAAAAAGCTTGCTTATGTTTTTGAAAAATCTCTCTGGATTGTAACTGTTCATGGAAAAACAAATCCGGACATTGCCGGCGAACCGATCAGGCTCACGAAATCCCTGGGAGCATGGGATCTTGCAAATATGGGAATAGTGTGGTCAGCAAATGGTAAATGGCTCGCTTTTAATGCTTCTGAAGCCGAGGAAGATGATGAAATATTTATTATGCCTGCAAATGGGGGTAAACCGCTAATTGTAACACTTAATCAACAACGCCATGATATTAGAGGTTATGATTACAGGATGAGTTTATCACCCGATGGGAAGATACTTGCCTTTGTAAACTGCAATGATAACAAGGAGACAGTTATTTATACAATTTCTGCCGAAGGAGGTACTCCAACAAATTTAACTGGCCCTGGAACCAGGGAGCCGGCATTTTCCCCTGATGGAAAATTAATGGTATACGTGAAAGTTAATCCAAAAAATAGGCTGATGAATGAAGTTTGGGTCATTTCTTCTACCGGCGGAAATCCAATTCTGGTAAGTGATAACGCAGACATTAAAAAAAGCCCGACCTGGTCACCTGATGGATCAATGATTGCCTACCTGGCAAGGGAATATAAAAAAGGATGGGCCAACAATAGTAATGAACTTTGGATTACCCCTGTCAACAAAATGGGTGAACCAATGGGAGTATCTTCTAAAATTAGTTTAGATAATTCAACGGTTTCTATGTTGTCTGGCTGGAGCCACGATAATAAAATAGGCATCTGGTTATCGACTCCAGAAAAAAATTTACTATACACCGTTCCGTCTTCGGGGGGACAAGCAATGCAGATTTCTCCTAAAAACAGTTGGATGCCTGACTGGTCACCTGATGGACAATATCTATATTTTGATGGGATAAATACCAATGATTTTGCCGGATTAGAATATATACCTGTTAATGGTGGTAATGTGGACAGAATCCCTGTATCCTCTGAATATTTACAACAACCGGCTATGCCTACCGGGGGCATTTCAGTTTCACCTGATGGTAAAAAAATTGTATACTCAAGTTTTTGCCAAAATGTAAAAGATGCCGCGCTTCTGAAAAAGCTGAAAGGAAGTCATATTATGACAATTCCTGTCAAGGGAGGTGAACCTGCTATGTTAACTACCAATCCTGAGAGTGACCGATATCCAGTTTGGTCTCCCGATGGAGAATCTATTGCATTTATACGTATCGAAACAAAATCCGCAAACATTTATACGATACCTGCAAATGGGGGAGCACCAAAGAAAATTACCGCTGATAGTGACAAAGTAACAAATGGCAGAATAGACTGGTCTCCTGACGGAAAATGGATTAGCTACTTTTCTGAGAATAAAACTATTAAAGTCATTTCCTCAGAAGGAGGAGATTCTAAAATTTTAGTAAATGACCTGAATACTTCTTCTCATTCCGGTCTTTCATTTTCTCCGAGAGGGGATAAAATTGTTTATTCCAATAAAAATAAATTAATTACTGTTGACATAAATGGAAAAAATGAGGTAGAGATCAAAACCGGATTAGATGGAGTTATCTCTATGCCTTCATGGTCACACGATGGTGAAAAAATAGCTTTTTGCGCATTCGATGAAGGAGAAACAGACTTATGGCTTCTGGAAAACTTCCTACCCCTTGAAAAACTTCGGCAAAAAGAAGAGAAAGAGGATATTGTGATTCGCAAAGTTATGGAAGGCACGGGGTCAGTATTTTATGGGGCCCCATCCCCTGACGGGAAGTATTTTTCTTTTATAGACTATGTAACGTATCCTAATGATATTGTCATTAAAGAAATTGAGACCGGGGAAGAAATTCGCCTCAGGAACCAAACCGATTTAAATTATGAAGGAGATGAGGGGACTCCTTATAATCCCATATGGTCACCTGACTCAAAGCAGATCGCTTATGTCTGGGAAAATGATAAGGATAATTTTTATGAACTTCGTATTATTGAGGTTGACAATCCGGAACCAGACGTTCTTGTCAGGGTAAATTATTTAAAAGGATGGATAAAAACGGAAGATTGGTCGCCTGATGGGAAATATATTCTGGTTCAACTCACCCAAAATAATGAGGATAAATTAGGATTAGTTTCCATTGTAGATGGCTCTTTTCAACAGCTTAAAAAAATAGGTAAAACTGCGCCATATTCAGCCAAATTTTCTCCCGATGGAAAGCACGTCGCCTATGATAGTCCACCTAACGAAGAGAATACTGAACATGACATTTTTGTTATTCAAATCGATGGAAAGCGAG
>Ga0164313_10000399_pt1 | contig 34169 bp, 27 predicted proteins | sample GuaBasSedimGuay4_FD_113735 | JGI IMG/M metagenome (GOLD analysis project Ga0164313, IMG submission 113735) | Subseafloor sediment microbial communities from Guaymas Basin, Gulf of California, Mexico - Guay4, Core 4569-4, 0-3 cm | ecosystem: Environmental > Aquatic > Marine > Hydrothermal vents...
CGGAGTGCCGCAGATTACGGCTATCGCCAACGTCACCGAGGCCCTCAAGAGCACGGATATTCCTCTGATAGCCGATGGCGGTATTCGCTTTTCCGGTGATGTCGCCAAGGCTCTGGTGGCCGGTGCGCACTCGGTAATGATGGGCAGTATGCTCGCCGGCACCGAAGAGGCCCCGGGTGAGGTCGAGCTGTTCCAAGGTCGGACCTACAAGGCCTATCGGGGCATGGGCTCCATCGGCGCCATGTCCCAGACGCAGGGCTCATCAGACCGTTATTTTCAGGATGCCAGCAGGGGCTCCGAGAAACTGGTGCCAGAGGGTATCGAGGGGCGCGTACCCTACAAGGGACCGGTGGCCGCCATCGTGCAGCAATTGATGGGCGGCGTACGCTCGGCTATGGGTTACACCGGCAGTGCCGATATGGAAGCCATGCGCACCCGGCCGGAGTTTGTGCGCGTCACCGCGGCGGGTATGTCGGAAAGTCATGTGCACGATGTCACGATCACCAAGGAAGCACCCAATTACCCGGTGAGATAGGGCAGCACGCTGAACAAGCCTCAACCGGTACGATACGGCGTTAAAGATGGGCTCAAAATTAGCATGTAAACTCCGCTTTTTCGCCCATCTTTGCCTTGTCTCGTACTCGCCTGAGACTTGTTCAACAGGCTGCCGCTAGCGGAAGATCTTAATAAATTTTTTTACACAGGAAAAATCATGAGCGCAGACATTCATGCCCAGAAAATCCTTATCCTGGATTTTGGCTCGCAATACACCCAGTTGATTGCCCGCCGGGTGCGGGAGGTGGGTGTTTACAGTGAAATTCGCGCCTTTGATATGACTGAACAGGAAATTCGCGAGTACCAGCCCCGCGGTGTCATCCTGTCCGGAGGGCCGGAATCGGTGTCCACCGATGCCTCGCCGCGGGCGCCGGCCTGCGTATTCGAACTGGGCGTGCCGGTACTGGGTATTTGCTACGGTATGCAGACCATGGCCGAGCAGTTCGGTGGTGTGGTGGCGGGATCGCATGTCAGTGAGTTCGGCTATGCCCAAATCAAGCAGGTAGGCAACGGTGGACTGCTGCACGATATCCGCGATCATATCGACGAGCACGGTGACGGCCTGCTGGATGTGTGGATGAGCCACGGTGACAAAGTGGTGGAGTTGCCACCGGATTTCGAACTGATCGCTGAAACCGAGAGCTGCCCGATAGCTGGTATGGCGCATCGGGAGAAACCCTTTTACGGTATCCAGTTCCACCCGGAAGTGACCCACACAGTGCAGGGCAAACGGCTTTTCGAGCATTTCGTATTGGAGAAGTGTGGCTGTGAGGTGCTGTGGACTCCGGCTAACATCGTCGAGGATGCGATTCATCGAGTGCAGGCCACGGTAGGCACCGACAAGGTATTATTGGGTCTGTCCGGTGGTGTGGACTCTTCGGTGGTGGCGGCCCTGCTGCACCGGGCCATCGGCAACCAGCTGACCTGCGTGTTCGTGGATAACGGTCTGTTGCGCCTGCATGAAGGCGACCATGTGATGGATATGTTCGCGCGCAATATGGGGGTGAAAGTCATCCGCAGTGATCGCGAGGATCTGTTCCTGGGTAAGCTCAAAGACGTGTCTGATCCGGAGGAAAAACGCAAGATTATCGGCAATACCTTTATCGATGTGTTCGACGAGGAGGCCACAAAATTGACCGGGGTGAAATGGCTGGCCCAGGGCACTATCTATCCGGACGTTATCGAGTCCGCCGGTGGCAAGACTGGCAAGGCCCACGTGATCAAATCGCACCACAACGTCGGCGGCCTGCCGGACGATATGAGCTTCGAACTGGTGGAACCCCTGCGCGAACTGTTCAAGGACGAGGTTCGCCAGATTGGCCTTGAACTGGGCCTGCCTTACGACATGGTCTACCGCCATCCCTTCCCGGGTCCGGGTCTGGGTGTGCGCATCCTCGGTGAAGTGACAAAAGAGTATGCCGACCTGCTGCGCCTGGCCGACGCCATCTTTATGGAGGAACTGCATCGGGATGACTTCTACCAGAAGACCAGTCAGGCCTTCGCCGTGTTCCTGCCCGTCAAATCAGTGGGGGTGGTGGGTGACGCCCGCCGCTACGAATATGTCATCGCCCTGCGTGCGGTGGAGACGGTGGACTTTATGACCGCCCGCTGGGCTCATCTGCCCTACGAGTTACTGGAGCGCACCTCCAATCGCATCATCAATGAAATCTCCGGCGTGTCCCGGGTGACTTACGATATAAGCAGCAAACCGCCAGCCACTATTGAGTGGGAGTGACCGGAAAAGTAAAGTAACAACTTCACTTTAGCAAAAATATGGCGGACTTATTGTTGGAAGATTGTCAGCAAGCTCTGGCTCACCTGGACAAACACCCTGTTTCCAATTTCATTACCGAAGAAGAGGCTGGGGGCTTCAAGCATGGCTGAGCATCAACCACCCTTGGTATTACGGGTTTGGGTATTGGAACCCGGGCAGTTAAACCGGTGGATAGCCACTTTATTTATGATTGGCGCCGCACTTTTTGCACTGGGATGCGTGCTGTTTTTTTATAGGTGCTTTTTTAATGTGGCTAGAAATGTCTTTGCGTAATACCAATGAAGGGCATGACGTATCATGAATATGTACCCATACATTAAATTATGTCAGTTGGGAAATGAGAGGCCTGACGCCTTTGCCGCCTCTTTACATTCTTATAGCGCTGTCCAATAATCTGGGTCCATTTCTGTTTATTGCGGAGCGGCAATAATAGTGGCGCTAATGTTTCGGGGTTACACTGTTGGGTGCTTGCTGCTTTCCACGTAACCGCGCCTTGAGGCTTCTATCCCGTATCGGCAAAAGGTGCCCAGTGCGTTCTTGTTCCGATAGCCCCGGTTGTACCTGCAGCGCGCAGCCACCAGTACCCGCATCCCGCTGGACATGCCCGCAACCAATAATGTCTGCAGCCTATAGTAATAAACTTAACCTTCAGGCTTATACCAGATCGGTGAAGTGTAGGCGCGCTCCTGATGAATTAACTTTGCATCCTTCGGAAGTTCGGCGCCGAGACGTACCTTGTCGTAGACAACCCAGCGCGGTGTTGGTATTTCGATAACACGAGCATAGTAGAAGGCATTTTCTTTGGCGTCGAAATCCGGGTCGGTCCAGACGGTAGCGAGCTCAGAAGCACCGATGGTGTTGGTCCAGTTTGCTGCTTCCAGATCGACCGTATTACCCACAGCTGGTAATTTGCCTTTGGCGTCGGGCTTGCGATCGCCCGACCAACTTACGTCATAAACCTTTTCGTGAGTCTCGTCTGTTTTATCTATCCATCCTTTGATGATCTGTATACGATCGAGATTGGCGCCGACGGGATCACGCAACGCATAGACCATAAACGTCGGTGCTTTTTTGTCTTTGGGCGCCTTCTTTAAATCACCGCCCATGGGCACACCTTTGTCATACCCACGAAAAGCGGGTGTACGGCTGCGTAGATCATTGTCGTTATAATCCCAGCCACCGAAGAATCGAACCATCATACGTGGCCCGGTGGTTCCGTAGGTTTCCTTGCGCGCCATGGCATCCCAGAGTGCCTCGCGCGTATTTTCGGTTGCCCACACGCCCTGGTAACCGGAAGCGACTAACATATCACCCGTAATTTCACCCAGCTTCGATTTTATAAAAGGATGTGATACGCGTGTTTTCGAAGGTTCCACACTAGTGGATTTTCCAAAAAAGTTTTCTTCTTCTGCGGTTGATAGAGAGGTATGACTATCGGTTGCGCCCACCATGCCGAACTTATAAGGATTGGTGCCCAGTTTCTTTTTCAGCTTGAATCCGTTTTTTAAAGCTTCACGCGCGTATTCACGTTGCAGCATGTCATCTGTCTTGAGTTCAGTCATATCAAGATTTCCGACGGCCCATGTCTCGTAATCAGCGAACTCGTCATTGGGCGACAGCACAGGGTGTGTTTCCCCGTCACCTTTTATTTGCGTGACCTCGTAGAGTGGTTCCCACCTGGCGCGTAATTCGACATAGTTTTTATCAACCTTGCCGCCAGCATAGGTGTCTTCGGTGGGGAACATCCAGCCGTTGGAGAGGTTGCCGTTATGGGAGATCGCAAATGCCTGGCCACCTGTTTTTTTCTCGTAATCCGCTAACCATTTATAAAGATCGAGCGGATTCGTAGTGCCAATGGGTGGCTGTGTGGTTAGTGGAATCACCTGCCGTGCACGATCACCGTTGTCGCGCAAAATCACGTTGCGGTGCAGATTGAAACCTTTAGGGACCGATGTCCACTCAAACCCAATGAGTGCGGTAAATTTGCCCGGATCATTAAAACGATCCGCAGTATCGATTATCTCGTACCACAGCTTGTCGTATACCTCTGAGCCGGGCGAATAATCACTGACAAGTGATTCAGGAACTTTCATTTGCGCAAAATGGGTAATTAAGTCGAAAGCCGCTTCTCCAGCAGCCTTGCCGCCTTTCTTAAAACCTTCATGCCACTCCTTACCCTTCGGTACCGCCAGAACATTGGGGTCGCCATTCTGGACACCCGCTGCCAGCCCCATCATGTCTGAATGATCCGTAATTACCAGCCAGTCCAGTGGTCGGCCTAACTTGGCTTGCACGCCTCCCGACGCTGTTATTTCTTCGCCACGCGCAAAGCGGTAAGCATCTTCATGGCCAAGAATATTGCCGAACAGACCGGCATCAAGTGACAACCCTGTATGCAAGTGTGTATCACCCCAGTACACATTGCTCGGGAAGGAGTGCTGTGCGTAGGGTGAATAGCCTTTGCCCGGGTATAATCCCTTGACGAGTGAATCAGGTGTAGGGCTTCCAAAATCCATAGCCTGAGCCGGAACCAGGCTGGTGATCATCGTGAAAGTGGTAAAGAACAACATAACTCTCTGGACGTGGTTCATTTTCCCTGTCTCCTTCGTAATTCTTTATGTTGGCGTAGAACAACATAGCCATTGTGCCATCGAACGGCCTGATCCTGGAATTATTTTTTCACGGAACTCTTCAATTCACTTTTCTGCATAGCTAAATGGCTGTCCGCCAATAGCTGCTTCGTACATCAACCCCCCTTTAGCAACGGTAAACACTACTATATACCGTGATATTTGCCCGCGGTGGTTCCGTCCATAAAATTTTGGGAGATCAGCCATAATACCGGTTACGCGCAACACCAGGCTGTTGCCCCGTTTTTTTTGATTTACCTGATAGAGTAATGAATCGACCAGCTGACTCCGTTGCCAGCTCACTGGTGGTGTAATTCAATGGCGATAGTGCTCAACAGGGATCTTGCACTTGATGCGCTCGCGGGGATAGTGCAAGCTAGCCTCATGAATGAAACGATCGTGTTATGGGTTTTGAACATAATGGTCGTGGGGATGGTCGTGGTGCGTATCCTGTTAAGACCGCATCGCCAGCCGGCTTCTCGCATCGCGTGGATAGCTGTAGTCGGCGCCTTGCCGGGTATTGGTGTCATTGCCTATCTGTTTCTTGGGGAGACGAATATAGGCCGCCGTAACTTCAAAGTCATGCGTGAGGTGCGCGCGCAGTTGCCGGCGACGCCGGGGGCGGTCATCGATACGGCAGCGCACCTGGAGGCGCAGCTGCCCTCACGCTACGCACCACTGTTCAGTGTTGGGCGTTCCATTAGCGGCTTTGAGCCGGTGGCAGAAAATAGCGCCGCGCTGATGACTGATTCCAATACCAGCATAGATCACATGGTAACGGACATCGATGCCGCCACCGACCAGGTCAACGTATTGTTCTATATCTGGCTGACCGATAACAATGGCAGCAAGATGGCCGGGGCGCTCAAACGTGCTGCTGCTCGCGGTGTCACTTGCCGTGCCATGGTGGATGACCTGGGTTCAAGGACGCTGCTCAAATCAAGGTTGTGGCGGGAAATGGGGGCGGCCGGTGTGCAAACCGCAGTAGCCCTGCGCATTCGCAACCCATTGCTGCGGCCTCTTCAAGGGCGTATAGACTTGCGTAACCACCGCAAAATTCTCGTTATCGACGGCCGCGTCACCTATTGCGGTAGCCAGAATTGCGCCGACCCTGAGTTTCTGGTCAAGGCAAAATTTGCGCCCTGGGTTGATTCGGTTATCCGCCTGGAGGGGCCCATTGCGCGGCAGAATCAACGGCTGTTCGCCACTGACTGGATGACTTATGTGGGTGAGGATCTGAGTAAAGACTTGAGCTTAGGCGCCGCCGGCCCTACCCCCACAACCGCGGGAACGGTGATCGCGCAGGTCATCGCCAGCGGCCCGACCCTGCGCCATTCGGCTATGCCCGAACTGTTCGGGTCATTGATGTACAGTGCCCGCGTGGAACTGATTATATCCACACCCTATTACGTGCCCAACGAGTCGATGCAGGCTGCTCTTTGTGCGGCGGCCTACCGCGGGGTGCGCACCACCCTCATCCTGCCCGCAAAAAATGACTCCAGGGCCGTCGCCGCTACCGCACGCAGTTACTATGCCGAACTGCTCAAGGCCGGGGTGGACATACAGGAGTTCGTGGGCGGGCTGTTGCACAGCAAGACGCTCACCGTGGACGGCGAGCTCACCCTGATCGGCTCCGCCAATATGGACCGCCGCAGTTTCGACCTGAATTATGAGAACAATATCCTGTTCTATGATCCGCAATTGACGCAAACGGTACGCGAGCGGCAGCAGAGCTATATCGACAGTGCCAACGAGATATCAAAGGAAATGGTGGCAAAGTGGTCGTCCACGAGGCGGCTGTGGAATAACACCATGGCCATGTTGGGGCCGGTATTGTGAGTGACGAGGTACACTAGCTCGCCGGAACCGCAAAGATAGTGATAAAGCCAAGTACGGTCGCGAGCGCTATCATGCCTGCTTGCTGAATGGTCGATTTGCTCACGCGGATGGCCACCAGGCATTGCAACAGGTAGTAAAACTCGAACGCGCGGGAAGCCAGCGCGAGTATTTCGAGCGTGTTCGCCGACCACGACAATGCGATCGCGCCGCCACCCACCAGTACAGTACCGAACTTCGCCTTCAGGCTGCCGTGGGTCATTTCCTCCATATTTCCGGTGGCGGCGAGCGTATCCGCTACCGCCGCGGAAAACTGGCTCATGGCCGCGGCGATGACCAGAGGTGTGACTAACAGAACTGAAGCGACCCCCGCCAGTTTGATCAGGCTGTTGTCGTCGTACTGGCCATTAAGGGTGTGCACCAGCGGCATCGCGACGGCAATAAATACCAGATAAACAGTCGTCGAAATAATCTGCGACCAGCGGGATGCTTTTACCCGTGTCGCGCTGTCGAAATCATCCCCCAGGTAACGGGGTGTCTCGAACCCCTGGACCACAATCAAGGTACCCGCGACGATGGTTAATATTTCCCACGGGCTATGCGCAGTCGCCTTGAACGGCGTGATGCCGACTGTTGATTGCCAGGCATTGAAGCCATACCAGGTGAAACCGCCAACCAGTAATACAATGATCAACAGCGTGATGTAAAGGCCCCATTTCTCTAATACAGCGAGATCATCAAGACCTTTGGTCAGGCCGATCAACATGATCACAGAGATGACGACCGTGGTTAAAATGTTCTCGTACAACTCTGTGTCGAGGTGGAAGCTGCCGAGCACGAAAGAGGACAAAATGTGCAGGTACAGGCAAACCGAGATAACGTATGCCAGTATCAGCGCGAAATCAGAGGCTCTCTCGAAACCAATAAGAGCCTCCCCCGGCTTGCTTGCCAGTGCGGGTTCGGCATTTGTGATGTTGTAGCGGATAACGCTGCCGACCGCGTAGGCGATGGCGCAAACGACCGCCATGGCGGCCACCGAAAATTCACCCACGGCGCCCGCGAGAATTGGCACGATGACGAGGAATCCGCTGCCGAAAATCGAGGAAAGCGGGGTGATTGTCGCTTGCACCAGGGAAGTGGATTTTTGCGTATTCATATCGTCTCCAGCAATTTTATTGAAATAATAAAGAGTGATAGACGTGGATTTATTGACCGACAATTCATTCAATCGCGGAAAAAGCCGCCCACACCTGTTGGATGTCACCGTTGGGAAGGCTGTCAACGAACGCCTCAAGGTGATCATAAGCCGTTGGTGACACATTGGTTTCACCGCCGACCCGGCGGATCAGACGGGATACCTCGGCCCGTTCATAGCTGAAGTCGGCAAAGGTCATGACCTGTTCGCGCAGCAGCGATCTGCCATCCTCACAGTCGATTTCGATCGTGCAGCAAAGCGTCGCCACGTTGTCATCGCTGATCAGGTCGATATTGGGGATCATGGCGTTGACGGCGGGATCGGCGTAGGTTGTCATCGCCTGCATGGACGGCGACCCATGTAACAGCGTGTTGGCAATGCAGAAGGGAATGCTCATCAACGTGCCCGAGATCGAGTGGAACGGGCCTTTTGAATCCATCCCCGCATAGCCGGTCTCGTAGGGGTTCATGCGGACCCGGACCGCCCTGATCGGCGCGCCGGCCAGCTCTTCGCGCAAGGCGAGGGCTGCAATCACCGGTGTCTGGTTGAAGGCACAGACCGGGTAGGGTTTGAAGGTGACACGCAATGTTGCCCAGTCGTGGCCCAGTTGCGCCGCCAGTTCATCGGCGTTGCCGTCTTCGCGGGCGAAGGATTTGATCAGCCCGGACGGCCCCTCAAGCGCACCGGGGGCCGAGACAGACCCCGCCCGTGCCAGTTCCGCCGCCACCAGTCCGGTCCGCCCGACCATACCAACCTGATAACGCCATTCATCGGTGCCATCGGCAAACGACTGCAAAATCCCGCCTGAAAAGGAGGCCGCATTGGCAATTGCCGCTGCCGTCTGGTCGGCATCAAACTCCAATAGTTTTGACACCGCAGCGGCGGCGGCCACCACCCCATACAAGGTTGAGGCACGAAACCCGCCGGGCGTGGTTTTACTGGAATAGTTCTTTTCCAACAGCCCCCCGGTCTCGTATCCCGCGATAAGCGCCGGCAAAAAACGTTCTGTCGATAGGCTGCGGGCCTCGATCAGCGCGGTCAAAAGCGGAATCATCACCGCCCCCAGATGTGCCGCACCACAGGTATCTTCCTGCGCGCGCCCGTGAAACAGAGCGGAATTCGCCAGCGCCGCACCGGTAACCGAGGTCTTGCGACCATCCCCCAAGAGGGTAGCGCCGTCCGTCCGTTCACCATCCATGGCCAGCGCTGCCTGCCGGGCGACAGGGGCATAGGGCGTATTGTGACAGCCAATGGCGATGCCATAGCCGTTCAGAATGCAGACCCTGGCCTTTTCAACGACTTCGGGTGGCAGGGTGTCGATATTCAGTGCAACGATGAAATCAGCAATCTTGGCGGTCAAACCCATATCTTTTTCCTCCGAAAGGGGTGGTATTGTTCAGGAATAGTCGTCCCGCAGGATCCGTTTGAGAATTTTTCCGGACGGGTTGCGGGGCAGCGCGTCGCATAGAATCAGGCGTTTGGGCGCCTTGAAGGCGGCCAGATGTGCGCGACAATGCTGTGTCAACTCCTCGAATTCCAGAGTGTCGCCATCATTGACCACGACAATCGCCACGGGGGTTTCGCCCCACCGTTCATCCGGCAGACCGATGATGGCGGCCTCCTTGATCTGGGGCAGCATATAAAGAATGCGCTCTACCTCGGATGACGATATATTCTCGCCCCCGGAAATGATCATGTCCTTCTTGCGATCAGTCAGAAACAGAAAGCCGTCCTGGTCCAGATAACCGATATCGCCGGTGCGAAACCAATCGCCGTGAAACGAGGCGGCGGTCTTTTCGGGATTGTTCCAATAGCTTTTCGTCACCTTGGGGCCGTGCAGACAGATTTCCCCCTCGGTTCCGGGGGCCAGTATGGCACCGTCGTCATCCATGATCTGGATTCGCACATGGGCCAGTGCCCGACCGGTTGATCCGATCTTGGTAATCTCCATACCCGGTTCCATCAGTGTGTCACCACTGACAGATTCGGTCAGGCCATAGCCATCGATATAGCGACCATTGCGGAAATATTCCGAGAACCCGCGAATACGCGATTCCGGTGTCTTTTCGCCCCCGCCGATACACCATTCCAGACTGCTCACGTCGAAATCATTGCGATCCGGGTGCGCCAGAATTTGCCCCAGCATCACCGGTGCCAGCCATGTGCAATTTAGCTTTTCCTCCTGGATCGAGGCAAGCGTGTCAGGTACCTCAAAATCACGGTGGATGGCCATCATACCGCCGAGCCACAGCACCGCGACCCCCGGCAGATCGAACGCGCCCACATGATAAAGCGGACCGGTGACCAGCAGTCGCGACCGACGGCTTAACCCCAGGGAAATAACATGATCCATGTTTTTCCAATAGAAATTCTGATAGCTGTGCATCACCCCCTTTGGCCGGTCGGTGGTGCCGGATGTATACATCAGCCGGAACAGATCTTCGGGCGCGCGCGGAACCTCTTCCGGGATGGGCCGTCCAGTTCCGATCAGGGTTCGCATATCGCCTTGCCCGGCTTCGTCAACCAGGTGGACAGTGTCCAGACTATCGACGATTTCGCCAAATTCGTCATCGGCAAAGATGATCCGTGCGTTGGCGTCCCGGACGATATACTCCACCTCTTCTGCGGCCAGGCGATAGTTGATGGGCAGGATCACGGCCCCCAGATAGCTGGAGGCAAAGGCGATCTCCATGAAGGCCGCGCTGTTTTTCATGAAAACGGCAACCACGTCGCCGGCGCCAACCCCCTGTTCAGACAGGAACGTCGCAACATCCTGAACCCGTTGCCACAGTTGGGCATAGGTGATCCGGTCGGATTGATAAACGATCGCCACGCTATCGGGTGAGCGAATGGCGTGAAACCGGATAAAGTGGCTCAAGTTGACCATTTTCGTACCTCGTTAGCGACGAATTAAAGCGTGTCGTCTTTTCCTGGTTTCATTTTGTCGGCGAGGCGTTCTAGTAAGACCGTGGCATTCCCAGATCATGCACGGCAATAAAATTGAGGATCATTTCCTCGGACACCGGCGCAAAACGGAACAGGCGCGCATCACGCCAAAGCCGCTCAACATGGGATTCCGTCGCATAGCCCATGCCACCCATGGTCTGCATGGACCTTTCGGTTGCCATCGAGGCGGCCTGCGCGGCGATCAGCTTGGCGGCGTTTGCCTCGCTGCTATAGGGCTGTCCGGCATCGAACTGGGCGGCGGCCTTGTAGTTCATCAGGCGCGCGCATTCAATTTCGGCGTGCGTCTGTGCCAGCGGGAACTGCAGGCCCTGATAGGCCCCGATGGGCGTTTTCCCAAAAACCTCGCGTTCATTGGCGTATGCAACGGCCAGACGAATAGCGAGTTGCCCCGCCCCGACCAGACCGGCGGTTGTTACAATGCGTTCGGTGTTCAACGTGTCCAGCAGTTCTTTCCAGCCGCCATGCAGGGTGCCGACCAGTTCATCTGGTTCGATGCGCACGTCCTCAAAGAACACGGTTTCGGACGACAGTGTCCTTGTGCCCAACTTGTCGATCGAATGATGGGTCAGCCCCTTGCGATCGACATCAATCATGAACATTGACAAACCATCGGTGCGCCGCGTCACCTCGTCTATCTTTTTAGTGCGGGCGATGACCAGCATCTTTTGCGCGTCGCTCACGGCGGTGATCCAGATTTTTTCGCCATTTAACAGCCATCCATCGCCATCCTGCGCGGCAAAACTCCTTATTTCCAGGGTGTTGCTGCCGGCATTGGATTCGGTCAGCGCCATACAGGTATTCATTTCGCCGGAAATCAGCTTGGGCAGCATATCGCGTTTCATGGCATCGGTGCCGAATTTGGAAATAGTCACGCCGCCAAATATCGGGTTGATCATGAACAGCTGGCCCAGCGTCGAGCCACCACCGCTGGCCGACAGGTTTTCAACGATCAGTGCCATTTCGAACATGCCAAGGTCAGACCCGCCGTATTCTTCCGGCAGGGCGGCACCGGACAATCCGGCATCACAGATCGCTTGCCAGATTTCTTTCGGGAATGACTTTTTGGCGTCCATTTCCCGCCAGTATTCCAGGCCAAAGCTTTCACCGAGTTTATAGGCCGTTTCGGCAATCATCTTGTGTTCGTCAGAGAGTTGGAAATCCATCGGTTTTCCCTTTCGTTATTAAGCTAAAAGTTTGCATGGTGTTTCGAGGTAGTCCTTGATGCCATTAAGAAATGCCAGGCCACCGACCCCATCAAAGATGCGGTGGTCACAAGACAGCACCAGACCCATTTCCTGACACAGCACAGGCCGGCCTTCGTCATCAGGTCGGAAAATCTTGCGAATACTGCCAACTCCCAGGATCGAGGACTGTCCGGGGTTGATGATCGACCCCATATAGGTCACGTCGAACATGCCCGCATTCGACACCGTTATGGCACCGCCCGTCATATCCTGTTGGCTGAGCGCCCTGTCACGCGCCCGCGTTACGATATCGCGTGCCGACGACGCGACAGAGCCAAGCCCCCTGGGCGCAATATCGCGCAGGATCGGCACGAAAAGGCCGTCATTCGTCGTCACGGCAACGCCGACATCGGTGGTATCAAACTGTAGAATTTCACCATCGGCCCAAACCCGGTTGGCTTGCGGAATATCGCCGAGCGCCTTGCCAACTGCGGCAATGATCAGGTGGTTGATGCTGATACGCAGATCCGCATTTTCCGCGTTCAGGCGCTGACGTCTGTCCAGCAGCGCGCCGACATTTGCCTCTGTCGACAGATAGAAATGCGGCGTGTCGCGTTTGGCTTCGGTCAGACGTTTGGCAACTGCCGACTGATAGGCTGTGGGTGTGAGGCGTGTTCCCGCCATCGGTGGCCCCGCGGGCTCGGGTTGTTCAGAAATGGCGGGAGCGACCAGTGTTGCCTTTCGCACATCCTCGGCCTTGATCCGCCCTTTCGGCCCCGTTCCGGATACCGTATGCAGATCGACCCGTTCCTGATCAGCAATCCGGCGTGCCAGAGGTGTAGCGACCACCCGCGCACCACCACCAGCACCGCCAACAACAGCAGTAGCCGCAGGTTCGGCCGCCGTCACCTCTGATGGCTCACCGTTGTTTGCGGCGTCAGGAGGATGTGTCGCTGCCGGAGCCGTCGCTCCCACGTCCCAACGCGCCAGGACCGTGCCCACCGGTACGGTTTCACCGACGGGAACAATGATCTCATGCAGAGTGCCGTCTGCCGGTGCTTCGATCTCGTTGGCGATTTTGTCAGTCTCGACGACAAGGACGAGGTCACCGCTGGAAAAGCTGTCACCCGGTGCAAGCGCCCATTCATCAATGGTCCCTTCTGTCATGGTAAGCCCCAGCTTGGGCATGATGAGATCGGAAATTGCCGGCATGAACCTACTTCCCTTCAAAGCGCGCAGAGCGCTTTTCCAGGAACGCGGAGCAGCCTTCGTGTGCGTCATCGGTATCCAGAACCAGACCGATCATGCCCTGTTCATAAGGCAGCGCCGCCGACAACGGCATGTCCGCACCATGCAGCAGCCCCCGCTTGAGGAACTTGATCACCAACGGCGATTTAGCGGCGATTTTCTCGGCAAGTTCCTGCACACTGGCCATTAGTTCACCCGCCGGAACGACCTTGTTGGCCAGCCCCAGGTCAACCGCCTCTTGCGGGCCGATCATGTCGCCGGTGAACATCAGTTCTTTGGCGCGGCACAAAGGTATCTGACGGATGATGCGCTGGGTGCCGCCCGCGCCGGGGAACAGCCCCAGTGTGATTTCCGGCAGGCCAAGTTTGGAACTGTCGGCCAGCACCCGGATATCCAGCGCCAGGATCAGTTCGGTTCCCCCGCCCAGCGCCCATCCGTTGACGGCGGCAATCGTCGGTTTGTCACAGGTTTCAAAGCGCCGGAACACGCGGTGGATGACTTCGGCGAATTCCTCGTAATGGGCCAGTCCGCGCCGTGAATTCAGGTCCGCGATGTCGCCGCCGGCGATAAAGGCCCGCTCGCCCGCGCCGGTGACAACGATCACCCGCACGCTGTCGTCGCGCTCCAGCTGGTCCAGCGCCTTTTCCATCTCCAGCAGGGTGGGAATATCCAGCGCATTCAGCGTTTCGGGCCGGTTGATGGTGATGGTGGCGACGGCACCATCTTGGCTGGTCAGAATGGGGTCAGTAGTCATGGTGTTTCTCCAGTTCGGGTCAGGCAAGAACCTTGTGGACGGCGGCGATCAGGTCATCCGCATCCGGCAGGTATTGGGATTCAAGGGACGCGGCAAAAGGCACCGGCATGAATGGCGCGCCAACACGGACAATCGGCGCGTCCAGCTCGTCAAAGCCGACATCCGCCATCCGCGCCGCGATCTCCGCGCCGGTGCCAAATGCGGTCACCGCCTCGTGCAGGATAATCAACCGATGGGTCCGCGACAGCGAGGCAAGAACCGTGGCTTCGTCCCACGGCTGGATAGAGCGCAGGTCGATGACCTCTAGCTCAATGCCACTTTCACTCAGCGACCCGGCAGAGCGCAGTGCCGTCTTGACGGTCGCGCCATAGGTGACAACCGTCACGTCGGTACCGGGCCGCGCGATATGCGCCTGGCCGATCTCAAGCGGGCCGGGGGCGTCTTCCATCGGGCCTTTGGCGGCATAAAGCGCCTTGTTTTCAACAAAAATAACCGGGTCCGGATCGGCAATCGCCGCCTTTAACAATCCATAAGCGTCCGCCGGATTACTGGGAACGACAACTTTCAGACCGGGAATATGGGCGCACCATGCTTCAAGGCATTGCGAGTGTTGCGGCCCGGCGTTCAATCCACCACCGTGCGGTGTTCTTAGCACCATCGGAACCGAACATTGCCCGCCGAACATGAAGCGCGCCTTGGCGGCCTGATTGACCAGACCATCCATTGCAAGCGTGATGAAATCCATGAACATGATTTCAACAACTGGTTTTAGCCCACTCATGGCGGCACCCACTGCCGCGCTGACAAGGGTCGCCTCGGAAATCGGCGTGTCTCGGACCCGCAATTCCCCGTATTTGGCCTGCAGGCCGCGCGTGACGCCAAATGGCCCACCCGGCCGCGCGATATCTTCCCCGAACACAACAACGGACGGGTCATTTTCCAGGCTTTCATCAAGCGCCAGATTGATCGCCTGGCCAAATCGAACTTCACCCATTGTTCAAGCTCCCCGCGCCGGTGTGTAAACATCCGCCAGCAAGTGCCCGAAAGATGGTAACGTTCCGGCCCGTCCGGCATCGGTAGCGGCGGACACCCTGTCTGCAACCCGCGTACGGATCGCCGCGATGTCCCGTCCGGCAGTTTTCATTTTTTGCAGTACCTCCTCGCAAAGGACAATCGGGTCATAATCACTGACCGAGGCCAGTTCGTCCGCATCACGATATTGCTGCGGATCGCCCTCATAGTGTCCATGCACTCGCCTGGTCGTACATTCCAGAACCTGTGGCCCGCCATTAGAACGTATGGTCGAGACGATTTCCGCGGTCACATCCGCCACAGCCGATACATCGTTGCCATCCACCTGCCGGGACGGCATCTTGAACGCTGTCGCCAGGTCCCGGACCTCGGCGACGAATTGCATGGATGTTGGGGAGAACTCGGACCAGCCGTTATTCTCGCAAACAAACAGTATCGGCAATTTCCACAGCGAGGCAAGGTTGAAGGATTCATGCAAGACGCCTTCGGCCAGAGCCCCATCACCGAAAAAGGCGACTGCGATGTTTTGCGTATTGTGCACCTGATGCGCCAGGGCGCTGCCGACCGCCAACGGAATACCGGCCCCGACGATACCGTTGGCCCCAAGCATGCCCACCGACATATCGGCGACATGCATAGACCCGCCACGACCGCCACAGATGCCTTCTTGCTTGCCCATGATCTCCAGGAAAAAGCTGTCCAGATCCACGCCCTTGGCAATGGCGTGCCCATGTCCACGGTGATTAGAGGCAATGGTGTCGCTATCATTCAGGGCATCCATCACGCCAATAGCAACGGCCTCCTGTCCGACACTGAGGTGGATGAAACCGGGCACCTCGCCGTCGGCGAACAACGCGCTGAGCTTTAGTTCGCATTCGCGCACAAGAAGCATCCGCTCGTAAAAGCCAAGAAGTCTTTTCTGGGAATTTGATGTCATTGTTTTCGTGGTCCTATACTGCCAGATAGCGTTTTTTGATGTCTTCGTTGTCGCGCAGGGCGGCCATCGTGTCGCAATAGACGATGTGCCCGTTGTCGATAACCGTGGCATGGGTGGCAACGGACAGGCAGAAATAGAGGTTCTGCTCGGCCAGGAAAATGGTCGATCCCATCGACTGAAGCTGGCGGATCAGATCGCCGATCCGGGCGACGATGATCGGGGCCAGCCCCTCGCTGGGTTCATCGAGCAACAGAACCTCGGGATTGCCCATCAGGGTCCGGGCGATAGACAACAACTGCTGTTCGCCCCCCGAAAGTTTGCCGGCCGCGCGATTACGGAGTTTTTCCAGCAGGGGAAAAATTTCAAAAATACGATCAAGAGTCCAATAGGATGCTCCGGCTTCTCCGCTCTTGGCCCCGACAATCAGGTTGTCCAGCACTGAGTGTTCGGGAAAGACCTGACGATCTTCGGGAACGTACCCAACCCCCATACGCGATATTTTATACGGCTTCATGCCCTGTACCGGTTGTCCGTTCAGGATAATTTCTCCGCTGTGGGGCGGAGCCAGACCGGCCAGCGCCTTGAACGTGGTGCTTTTGCCGGCGCCATTACGCCCCAAAAGCGCCATGCACTGTCCCTTCTCGATAGAAAAGGATGCACTGAAAATAATCTGGCTGGAGCCATAGAATACATCAATGTCCCGCGCTTCGAGAATGGTCTCGCCGCTCATTGCGCTATTTTCTCAAAATTCTCGCCCAGATAGGCCTTGATGACATCGGGGTTGGACCTGATTTCCTCGGGGGCACCTTCGGCCAGCACCTGACCGTAGCACAGCACCCGGACGGTCTGGGCAATCCTGAACACGATATCCATGTCGTGTTCAATAAAGATCAGTGTCATCCGCTCGTCCTCCCACAGCTTATAGATCATGTCGATCATCTTCCAGCGCTCTTCCGGACCCATCCCCGCCGTGGGTTCGTCAAGCAGCAGAACCCGTGGATCCAGCGCCAGCGCCAGCGCGATATCAAGCAGCTTCTGGTCCCCGTGCGACAGGTTCCTGGAAACCACCCCGGCCCGCTCCTGCAGGTCGAACATCTCCATGATCTGGTCGGCTCTTGTACGGGCCTCAACGGCTGAAAACTGGACCAACAGGTGGGCCGATTGCTGGCGATGGGACAGAACAGCCGCCGTCAGGGATTCCCGGACGGTGAATTCGGGAAACAGATTGGCCACCTGAAACGCCCGGCCGATGCCGCGCCGCACGGTGGTCAGGGCATCAAAGCCGGTGATGTCCTCACCATCAAAGATGATGCGCCCGGAATCGGGGCGCAACCCCCCGGTGATCAGGTTGAAGAACGTGGTTTTCCCGGCACCGTTGGGGCCGATGATCGCGCTCAGCGATGCGGGCTGGAAATGCAGCGACACATCGTTGGTCGCCACAACACCACCGAAGGATTTGGTTAGATGCTCTATTTTGAGCATCGGCTTAACTCGTCATTCCCTAACACCGCCATAGGTTTCCCAGGAACTGGCGGTCAGCCAGCCGACGTCAACCGGCAGATTGATGCCGGTAATCCCCGACGCAAGTCCACTGGCCAGAAACGCCACCGCTGCGGCGATTTCCCGAGTTTCGACCAACCGTCCGGCGACCGAGTTGTTTTCAAGCAACGATACATCGCGTTCGCCCTTGTCGATGGCATCCTGCAAGGCCGGGGTTCTGGTGTATCCGGGCGAAACCGTGTTCACCCGGACACCGGAGCGACCCCATTCAGACGCCAGGCATTCGCTCATGCTGATAACGGCGGCCTTTGCCGGCGCATAGGCATGCAGTGGCATGGACCGCATGCCCGCCACCGAGGCGATATTGATGATGCTGCCAGCCCCGCGCCGCGCCATCCGCACCCCAACGGCCCGGCACGTGACATAGGTGCCGCGCTGATCAATACGGACGACGCGATCCCAGACCTCAAGCGGTAGTTCGCTGACTGGGAGAGGGGGCTGAATGACCCCGGCGCTGGTCACCAGAATGTCGATCGGGCCGACATTCTCCTCCACCCAGGCTATGGCTGTTGCAACGCTGTCCGCGCTGGCCACATCTATTTCAACCGCGCTACCGGCGATGTCATCGGCAACACTGCGCGCCTGGGCGATGTTGATATCCGCCAGCGCGACCCGGCAGCCGTATTCGGCCAACAATCGCGCGCAGGCTTCGCCTATTCCGCTGGCTGCTCCGGTTACCAATGCGGTTCGATTTTGCAGGGAGGCTTTCATCGGGGGATCTCCTCTTTGGGGACTGTGGGTTGTATTGTCTGGTCCATTTTCGATGCCCGGCGATCCCGGATACCCTCGACGATGAAGTCGAGAAGACCGCGCCGCAGGCCAAGCACGAACACCAGGATGACGCATCCAAGGACCAGTCCGTAGTGATCAGTATAAATCGTGGTCAGATCATTGAGAACGATCAGTATGATGGCACCGACAAGCGGGCCAAGAAAGGTATTCATGCCGCCCAGCATGATCATGAAGATCCCGTCGCCAGACATGGTCCAGTAGCCGAAACTTGGATAGGCACCGGACACGAAAAGCGCCATGAACATGCCCCCGATACCGGCGAATGCGCCGGCCAGGGTGAACGAGGCCACCTTATAGCGGTTGACGGCAACCCCCAGAAACCGGGCGCGCTCGGTATTGTCACGGATCATTCGCAGTGTGTAGCCAAAGGGCGACTGGGTTATCTGATACAGCAGCACGACACAGACGAGGAATATGCCACAACAGAAAAGATAAAGATGCACCGGATTAACCAGATCAATGCCCAGGAAAACCGGTTTGGGAATGCCTCCGAGCAGGCCCTGGTCCCCGCCGGTCAGGGACGTCCAGCTGAGGATGATGTTGTAAAACAGCATCTGGAACGCCAGCGTGATGAAGGTGAAATATGTCTCGTTCAGGCGCACGCATACCAGGGCGACCAGGGCGGACAAGGCCGCGACAAATACAATCGTCAGGGCAAAGGCGGCAGGAATGGAGAACATTCCGGTCTGCATCAGCAGGCCAAAGCTATAGGCGCCGGCGGCGTAGAACCCGCCGTGACCAAATGACAGCAGGCCGGTGCGGCCAACCAGCAGGTTAAGTGAAAGGGCGAACAGGCCATTGGCACAAATCATGATTCCCGTATCAAGGATGGAGATATCATCCGTGATCCGGGGGATAGCGGCCAGAACCACAAATACCAAAAGTGCGACCACACTGTATCTGGTGAAAGTGTTTATCTGCATGACTTAGTCCCGGCCTTTACTGAACAGGCCAGTGGGTTTGACGATCAACACAATAACCATGACCAGGAACATCAGCCCATCGGTGAATTCGGGCATCACAATGCCGCCGAATGACCGGGTCAGCCCGATCACGATGGCTGACACGAATGCGCCCACGATGGACCCCATGCCGCCGATCACGGTCACAATGAAGGATTCAATCAGGATCGACATGCCCATCCCCGGAACAAGTGAGCGAACCGGTGCCGCCAACCCGCCAGCCAGCCCCGCCAGGACACCACCCAACCCAAGAGTGAAGGAATAGAGCAGGCTGGTATTTATCCCCAGCGCAGCCGCCATCTCGCCGTTATGCGCCGCCGCGCGGACCACCTTGCCGAAACGGGTCTTCTCGATAAGAAACCAGAGGCCCCCGGCAATGGCGAACGCCGCAACAATCAGGAAAAGGTAGAACACCGGAATATAGGCCCCGGCAAATCGGATAGGCGGGACGCGGAAAAGATCAGGCATACCCATCGACTGAAATTCGCTGCCCCAGACCAGCATGACAATATCATCAAGGATCAGAATAACGGCGTAGCTAAGCAGCAACTGCATCAAAACATTTGAGCCATATATCCGGCGAATAAGAAATCGTTCGAATAGAACCCCGAACAGCCCGACGCCAAGAGCGGCCCCGCAGACAGCGAGGAAATAATTGTTTGTGACTTGATATACAGTAAGTGCGAAATAGGCACCAAGCATATAAAACGAACCGTGGGCAAAATTGGTTATCTTAAGAACACCAAAGATCAACGACAGCCCGGAGGCGACCAGAAACAGCAACATTCCTATCGTCAAGCCACTGAGGGACTGTGTGACCATACACGATGCACTGCTCACACACCCGATGAGGGATGAAAAATCCACGTCTGCACTCTCCAGTGTTACAAGTGTTTACAAATTTGGTTGCTGCGGGGTCGGGGCAGGTCGCCAGACCCCGCAGCAACGCGTCTCTAAACGCCTTTATATATAGCCTTGTTCTTTTTTCCAGGCCGCCTCCAACTCATAAATGAGCTTCCAGTCGGTGGGCGTCACATTCGGCATAAAAGGCTCTGTCGACTGCGTTACACCCCAGCCGGTGCCGTATTCGACGATAGTCTGGTCCTCGGCGCGCATGGTGATCGTACCGTCGACTCCGAACGGAGAATTGACGATCATCCCCGGCAGAACCCCGGCGATCTCGTTGCCATCGGACGATCCGGTTTTTCTTATCCCCTCGATCAGGAACTGCATACCAAGAGCGGCTTCCCAGGACCAGTTCGTGGGTCGGCTGTTGAATTGCCTGACATACTCGGCCTCCCACGCTGCGTTGGTCGCACTGCCCGGGAACGTGCTGACATAGCGGTTCCCCGAGTGGATGCCGCTCGGCAGGTGCTTGACGGCCGCCATGGTTGTGTAATCGGCCAGGGCAATGCAAAAATACTGCGCCTGATCAAACAGTCCGTAAAGGTTGCCCTGTTCGATGAACGACGACAGGTCACCGCCCCACAGACAGGTGAACACCGCGTCCGGTTTTTCTTGCAGGATCTTGTTGATGACATCGGTATAGTCGGGCTGAAATATCTTGGGCCAAAGCTGGCTTCCAAGCTCAATATCCGGGCTGAAGTGGTTGAGATAGTTGAGAAACTGCTCGGTGGTATCATGACCGTAGGCATAGTTCGGGCCGACAGTCATCCACTTTTTCAAACTCTTCTCTTTGGCAATACTTGCCGCATATGAACCGGCTGAGATTGCGTCGTGCGCGCCCTGGCGTCCAGAGCGGAACGCATTCGGAGTGCGCAATTTCGGATCAGCCGTCAGAGATGACGTTTCCGACAGGCAATGCATGCACAGCGTCCCCAATTCACGCACCACCTCTTGCACGGCGAAAGCCCCGGTCGAGGCTTCAAGGCTGAGGATCATATCGCAATCGTCGCGGTTGATAAAGTCCCGGTTGATCCTTGCAGCCTCATCCGGCCTGCCTTTTGAATCGCGGATTATCAGCTCAATCATGCGACCATTCAAACCACCGGAGGTATTGAACGCATCAACCCTCATTATGGCGCCATTGGTCGAAGATGACCCCATTTGAGCAACGCGCCCCGACATTATTGCTGACACCCCGATCCTGATCGGGCCGGTGTTCCGGGCCCTGACAATCGCCGGAAAGCCGGCGACTGCGGCAACCATCGCGACGCCGCCAATCCCTTTTACGAATGCCCTGCGGTGGATACTTCTTTTGCCAGTTTTCCCCACGTTCGTCTCCCTGTGCGACTCCCTTCGGGAGAGTCTGATAGAGTGGGCTCAAGGAGCCGTAACTGTCGCTTTGAGCGGCTCATAAAATAAAACCCCCGGCTTGACCGGGGGCTATTTACCGAGTTTTAATCTCGTTAAAAATGTTTCGGCGTACAAGCCGTAGAGGTCACCTGTAAAAATTATTTACCGGCCAGCGGATCAACGAAATCAGTCTTGAAACCAAGTTTTCTCATGCCGACCAGGCAGCACTCGCAGTCTTCCTCAATAGAGCCACCACTGGCGCCAATAGCACCGATAAGGTCGCCCTCTTCATCATAAATAGGGTAGCCTCCGCCGACCATACAAAAACGGTTGTCCGTATGTTGCAAGCCATAACCAAAGGCGCCGGGCAGCATTATCTCGCGTACCATACTGGTTGGCCGCTGCAGGGCAGCAGCAGTCCACGCTTTCTTTTCGGCGATAGGGGGGTTAGCGATGCGCCCTTTTTCCGGGCGTAAAACACCACGCAAATGCCCGCCAAAATCTACTACAGCAACAGTGCTTGGCCTGCCGACAGACTGCGCGTAAGCAACGCCTTCCTTGAGGAGTGTTTCCACCTCGGATAATGTAAGTTCTCGCATGTTTCGGTTCTCCTGATAAATGAACGGATTTTAAATTTAGAATGACTGCAGCTAACGGAAATAAGTTATGCTGGCTGTCTTCGCAGTGCTGGAATGTACACAAGCCCCAAGGATTGTGCTGTTCCTTCTATTTTGCCCACCGCCAACCAGTGTTTCCTGTTTGGTCGCCATACTTCGCTACCAGACAAACAAAAATAAATCGAACGAACACTCAGCCTTGAAATTCGAGTATACATACTTTTTTTACCAATGTGTCCGGTTAATTGCCCATCAAAAGGTTTCAACCACCGGCTTTAGCCGGTCAGTCTTGGCTGCGATACTGTATCGAAAGATCTGGAGGGTGGTGTGGATCACAGGTGTGGTGGCCACACGGTATACTGGATAGGGCTAAGGCTAGGCTTAGGGAGGGTATCGCGTTGCGTCGGTTAGACGTATTATTGATTGGGTATGTAGCGCATTTTTCTCATCAATAAACCAACAGCTTTAACAAACACTTGATAGCGGAGGGAAGCATGGCATCAGCATCAGTTTCGTCGAATACGCCGCAGGTGATCGTCATTGGTAGTGGCTTTGGTGGTGCAGTTTGCGCTGCACGCCTGGCCGAGGCGGGACACTCTGTTACCCTGCTGGAGCGAGGGCCGTGGTGGGATACTGTGCCAGTGCGATCGATGGGCGTCGATCGCCGCGTAGCTTTGCCACGTGGTCGACAATTGTTCACACGCACTCTGAGGGGAATGGGTGGTAACCGATTTCCAGGCAATCGGATTCGATTGAACAAAAGGGGTTTGTTTGAGCTGTTCTTTGGCAAGGGTAGCGCGATTGCATGTTCGTCCGGCGTGGGTGGCGGTAGTCACATTTATTCGGCTGTCCATGTTCGCCCTTTGGTCGATAAGTATTGGGAGGGACATAACCCTGCGATCTCCGATGAGATCATGGCGCCTCATTATGATGCTGTGCTTGAGCGGATGGGCTCAATTACACCCACAGCGGAGCACGGTATACCGAATACGTCTGCTGAACGCTTTCGGGATTCGGAGTTTTTGGAACCTGCGGCCCCACCACCCGACCCTCGGCTTGGTTATTTGCTGCCCAAAGATCCAGTTAATCCCGTCAAAGTGACAGATGCCTACGGTGTCGAGCGTTACGAAGTGGACTACGAAGGCAATGATAATGGCTTTCTTGGCTCTCCCTCTGGTGGTAAAACAACCCTGGATTTTGCCTATTTGGCACCGGCTATGAGGGCTGGTCTGGTGGTGCGGGATATGTGCGAAGTGACGGCCATTGTTCGCCAGCACTATAGTTCCAGTCGCTATCGGGTGGAATACACCGATCACCATGCCGGTCAAAAGACAATGCTCGAAGCTGATCATGTTATTTTGGCGGCGGGCGCGCTCAATACGCTGCGATTATTGTTTCACAGTCGCGATGTTGTGGGTGGTCTGGTCGGCATGCCGCAGCTCGGTCAGCGCTATGGCACAAATGGCGATTACTTCGGCTTCTGGAATTATAACGAGCCGAGCCTTGATCAAACGCGAGGTTTGCCAACGACCGGGGGGGTGCAGCTGAAAGGGGATGATGGCTCACCGATGATCGGTGGTGGCGGTTTTCCTTCAGTTGATAGCTATCCTTTACCAAAACGACTTAGGAAGTGGATTAAACGCGGTTGTTTTATCGCCGGCCTGGGTGAAGATGCTATGAACGGCACCGCGAGCATGGACAGAGGCAAATTAAAGGTGAGCTTTCCCTATGGAATCAGCCCTATATTTGCCCGTATTCGTACAGTTTTTGACGAGATTGGAAAGCGCACGGGGAAAAAAATCTATATGTTTAAAACACCACTTACTGTGCACCCTACCGGTGGAGCTTGCCTGGGGAGTAGTCCTGAAAATGGTGTTATCGGCGCAAATGGGGAGGTGTTTGATAACGAAGGCCTGTACGTAGCAGATGCGGCGGCTTTGCCGCGATCGCCCGGTGGCCCACCGTCTATGACCATTGCTGCCTGGGCGGAGCATATCGCCAGTCAGTTTGAACGGTAAAAGAGCTAACGCATTGTATTTCTGCATAGTCGTCGGCATTTAACAGTCGCGACCAAAGTATAGTCATTATTAAAGGGGTATTGTGAAAAAATCTACTCGTATCATCCCGCTGTATTATTTGAAGATGGCGCTCCACCAGGTGGTGCCAGGTGTGACAGGAGATCACTATGGATGAATCAGGACTGAACAGTGTGGGGCTTGGCGAAGAAGCCCGGATGCTGCGCGATAGTATCCAGGCCTACATGGCCCGCGAGATCACTGAGGCGCGCATTACCGAATACGAGGCCGCAGGCAGCTTCCCATGGGAGATCATGCGCGAGTTGCGAGAATTCGGCTATATCGGCGGGCTTTTGCCCGAGGCTGCGGGAGGGTTCAGTCTCAGCTATCGAACCTGGGCGATGATGATGGAAGAGGCCGGCTATCGCTGGTTGTCACTACGCGTTCTGCTCAATACCCTCAACATCGTTGGCGCGCTTTTGCACCATCTGGGTGACGAGCGCCAGAAACGCAAATGGCTGGACCCATTGATGCAAGGCGATCTGCCCGTCTGGCTCGGGATTACCGAACCCGATCACGGCTCGGATGTGGCCTCGGTGCAGACACGGGCCGAGGACAAGGGCGATCACTGGCTGGTTAATGGCGCCAAGCTCTGGACGACGAACGGTGTAAACGGGCGCGTCGGTATTCTGATTGCCCGGACCTTTGCCGAGGGCTGTGATGGCGATCTGAGCCTGTTTCTGATCGATCCCGAGGAAACCGAATTCGCGGCGGATCGTGTGGGCACCATGTTCATCAAGGCCACGGCCACCTCGCAACTGGCGTTTCACGATGCGCGGGTACCCAGGGAAAACCTGCTTGGTCCGATGGGACAGGGGCTGAAGGCTATCCTGAGCGGGCTTAATTACGGCCGGCTGAACGTGGCGGCAGGCGCTGTGGGCGCGGCGCAGTCGGCGCTGGATCTCGCCACCGAGTATGTGCAGGTGCGCAAACAATTCGGCAAGGTCATAGGCAGCTACCAACTGGTGCAGAAACTGATCGTGGACATGACGGTGCGGACCGAGGCCGCCCGCGCCCTGACTGAGCGCGCCGCGCTGGCGCTGGATCAGGGTCTGGAGGGGCGGCGCGAATGTTCGATCGCCAAGCTTTACGCCAGCGAAGCCGCGCACGAAGTCGCCTCGATGTCGCTGCAGGTCCATGGTGGGATTGGCTACAGCACCGACTATCCGGTCGAGCGCATCTTCCGCGACACGCGCGGGGGGCTGATCCCCGAGGGTACTTCGGAGATCCAGACGCTTATCATCGGGCGCGAGATCCTCGGCCTCTCGGCCTTCAAGTGATCGGTGATTCGTATTTTATGTGATCCTCCGGCCGGTGAAAAAGTGGTTGATAAAAATTCGAGTAGATGAAATACTATTCACATCAATGAAGAGTTTTTTTCAAGATCAGGTGAACGTACTGTGACCGATTCCTCAATACCGCATCCCAATGGCTTGTCGGGTTCCGATGGTGTCGGTGCGCCATCGACTCAGGTGCTACTTGTCCGCAAGGATGGTCCTATTCTGCGCGTCACGCTCAACCGACCGGAAAGCCGGAATCCACTAAGCGGGGATCTGGTTGCCGGCCTGCACAGGACTTTCACCCACTATGCGGCAGATCCTGACCTCAAGGTCGTTATCGTTACAGGTGCGGGTAACAAGGCATTCGCTGCGGGGGGGGATCTGAAAGAGCTTATGGCTGTCAGGACCAGTGCGCAGGCGGCAGAGATGTCGAACATGACGCGCGCGGCATTTCAGACCATTCGCGATTTTCCGGTCCCGGTTATCGCGGCGATGAATGGCGACGCACTGGGTGGTGGGGCGGAATTTGCCGTTGCCTGTGATATCCGTGTTGCGGCGCATCACTGTCGGATGGGATTCATTCAGGGCCGCCTGAATATCTCGACTGCCTGGGGCGGCGCCCACGATCTTAATCAGCTTGTCGGTCCGGCAACCGCATTGCGCCTGCTGGCCCGTGGCGAGGTGATTGATATGCAGACGGGTCTGCGGCTTGGCCTTATTGATGATGTCGCGCAAGAAGGTGAGTCGCTTGATGACGTCGTTGCGCGCTATTGTGCGCCCATCATCGAAAAGGTACCGCGTGTGGTGCGTACGTTCAAGGCCATAACCCGTGATGCGAAAAACGCAAACCGGGCACAGACTGATCAGCTTGAAACGGAATTGTTCACGGCCAACTGGGTCCACGACGATCACTGGGAAGCTGCTGACAAAGTACTCTCAAAGAAAGGTTGAACCAATGGCGCAGACGACTCCCGCAGGCGATCAGGACAATTCGGCCCCCCCTCCCGTCACACCAAAAATCGGCACTAGGCTGCGCTCGGGTATTGAGATCCCGACAGTCGTAACCGCCGACATGGCCCCGGACCGGTCAGATGATCGGCCGGGTGAATATCCGTTCACACGCGGCGTGTTTGATACCGGCTATACCGGGCGGTTGTGGACCATCCGGCAATATTCCGGTTTTGGAACGGCCGAAGAAACCAACGAACGCTATCACTTTCTTCTGGATGGCGGCCAGACGGGATTGTCTGTCGCGCTCGATCTGCCGACGCAATGTGGCTATGATCCGGTCGATCCCATGGCGCGTTCAGAGGTTGGCAAGGTCGGGGTTTCACTGTTCAGCCTGGCCGAGGCCGAGATTCTGTTCGATGGTATTGATCTGGGCGCGATTTCGACGTCGTTTACCATCAACGGGACGGCCGCAATCATCTACGCCATGTATCTTGCGGCCGCTGACAGGAAGGGCGTGCCGCGCGAAAAGCTGACCGGGACGATCCAGAACGACATTCTCAAGGAATATGTTGCCCGTGGCACATGGATCTTTCCGGTCAAGCCCTCCATGCGCCTGATCGCCGACAGTATTGTCTATTCCGTCGAGCAGACACCGCGTTTCAACCCGATCTCGATTGCCGGCGCGCATGTGCGTGACGCCGGAGCCACCGCCGTTGAGGAGATGGCGTATACGCTGGCCAACGGGCTGGCCTATGTTGAGGAACTGCGCAAGCGTGGCAGCGATGTCGCCCGGTTTGCCGCGCGCCTCAGTTTCTTTTTCTACGTCCACATGGATCTGTTTGAAGAGGCCTGCAAATTCCGTGCTGGCCGGCGTCTGTGGGCGAAACTGCTGCGCGAGCGCTTCGGGGTCGAGGACGAAAAAGCGTTGCGTTTCAGGTTCGGCGTTGTTTGCGGTGGATCCTCGCTGACCGCCGGTCAGCCCTATAACAACATCGTGCGCGTCGGCATTGAAAACCTTGCCGCCGTGCTGGGCGGTGCACAGTCGATCTTCACCTGCGCCTATGACGAAGCCTTTCAGATCCCCACTGAATTCAGCGCCGAGATCGCCCTGCGCACACAGCAGATCGTCGCCTATGAAAGCGGCGTCGCCCGCACGGTCGACCCGCTTGGCGGTAGTCATTTCGTTGAATGGCTCACCGACAAGATGGAGCAGGAAATCCTGACAGTCATGGACGAAATTGACGATTATGGCGGCGTGATCAAGGCCATCGAGGATGGCTTTCTGCAAACCCGGATCGCCCGGCGAGCGCGCGAGCGCAAGCAGGCCACAGATGATCAGGAACGCGTCGTCGTCGGCGAGAACTTCTTTACCCGCGAGGACCAGAAGCCCGACTATGGCGAGGTATTCAAGGTCAACCCGAAGGCCGCCGACGCCATCATGCAGAAATACGAGGACCTGAAACAGCGCCGGGATGATAGCGCGGTCGAGGTCTCGCTGGCGCGGCTGCAACAGGCGGCGGCGGGGGAAAGCGAAAACATCATGCCCTATCTGGTCGAATGCTGCCACGCCTACGCTACCGTGGGGGAAATGGTGGCGACGATGAAAAAAGAATGGGGCGAGTTTCAGGAACCGGTGCGGTTCTAGTAGTGTACCTCGTCACTCTGAATGTTACATTTTGAGTGACGAAGTACGTTAGTGATGCAGGAAGCTAATCATGACACTGAAAAACAAGAGAATACTGATCGCGAAACCCGGCCTTGACGGTCACGATGTCGGGGCCAAGATCATTGCGCTGGCCCTGCGCGATGCCGGGGCGGATGTCATCTATACCGGTTTGCGCAAAAGCCCGGACTATATCGCGCGGGTTGCGGTAGAAGAAGATGTGCATTGCGTCGGATTAAGCGTTCTGTCCGGCAGCCATATCGAGCTTCTTAAACAGACGTTGGCCGAACTCAAAGACGCGGATGCGGCGGATATGCAGGTCTTTATCGGTGGCACTATACCGCCCGATGACCGCGATACCCTGATCCAACTCGGTGCCAGTGCCGTCTTTACCGCCGAGATGAAGATCGACGACGTGGTGCAGGCCATCGTCGACAGTCTGAAAGACCAATCATGACACAGAGGCCTCTGGCCGGGAATAACGTAATTGACCGGCGCGGCCTTGGGCGCATGCTTAGCCGGATCATGAACGCCTCTGTTGACGAGGCGCTGATCGGTCTGGTCGACAGCAGCGACAGAACCGCCCGCCGCGTCGGGTTCACCGGCGCGCCCGGTGCCGGCAAAAGTACGCTGATAAGCCGGTATGCCAAAGGTTGTCTTGAGCAGGGCAACAAGACCGGGATACTCGCCATCGACCCGACCAGTCCGGTCTCTGGAGGTGCCTTGCTGGGTGATCGCATTCGCATGGATGCGGTTGCCGATGATGCCCGCCTGTTCATCCGCTCAGTGCCCAGCCGCAACGCCCATGACGGGCTGTGCGACAACGCCCCCGACCTGTTGCTGGCGATGGAGCAGTTCGGTTTTGACGACATTGTGCTAGAGACGGTGGGTGTCGGTCAGGTGGAATATTCGGTCAAGACGCTGGTTGATACGTTGGTGCTGGTGCTGATGCCGGAAAGCGGCGATGCCATTCAGGCGATGAAAGCCGGCATCCTGGAAAGCGCCGACATCATCGTCATCAACAAGGCCGACCTGCCGGGAGCCGAGCGCAGCCACGCCGAGATTTCGGTTATCCTCGGCCACCGGCCGCGAACCGCCGATACGTGGTCAACGCAATTGATCATGGCGTCAGACATTGATGGCCGTGGAATCGGTCAACTAAGCGATACGATTATTCAGCATCGTGCATGGCTTTCCACACATCGCGATCATGACGACATGCGCCGCAAACGCCGCGCCTATCACCTGCACAGCCTGATTGCGCGGCGCGTCCATGAGGTCATGCACCAGATGGGTGATGACATTATCAATCAGGACCTTGTCGGCGCCTTTCGACAGCTTGCCAGCCTGGTCGCACCTGTTGACCGCGGTTGATCCTGATGCAATGTGCCTGGCTACAAACGACAACAAAATAGGTGCGTTATAGTGAGTCAGCAGTCAAAAGCTACCGGAAGTGAACCGCGCGGCAAGGGAAAATTCGCCGTCAAGAGTGCGGTCCGCACGCTGACGCTTTTTGAGGTCTTTGCCCAACATCGCACGCCGCTTTCTCTTAGTGAGCTGGCACGGGCGCTGGATATCCCACTCAGCAGTTGCCATGGTCTTGTGGGGACGCTGCAAAAAGAGGGGTATCTCTATGCCATTGGTGAACGGCGCCGGTATTACCCGACCAGGCGTCTGTTTGACCTTGCAACCGCCATCACCAGCAACGATCCTACACTGGAGTTGTTGTTGCCCCACCTGGAGGCTTTGCGCGACAGGTGTGATGAAACGGTGATCCTGGGGACCCGTCAGGGCCTTGCCGTATTGTACCTGAATGTCATCGAAGGCAACCAGACCATCCGCTATTCAGCCAATACCGGCGACATGAAACCACTGCATTCAAGCGCCATCGGCAAAGCCTTGCTTGGCGAACTGGAAGAATCAGAACTCTTGCCCATACTCAACAAGATTGAGCGCCCCGCAATCACGCCCAATACACTGACAGAGCCCGATACTCTTGTTGCGGACCTTGAGGCTGGGCATCGACGCGGGTATTTCGTGACCCGGGGAGAAAACGTTGCAGACGTCTGGGCCGTCGCCAGGGTCGCTCATGTGGCGGGCGAAGCCCTCGGGGTCGCCATTGCCGGACCCGCCCGCCGCATGGAAGAGAACCTGGCCGAGTGTGTCAGTCTTCTGACGGATTGCTGCGTGACGATTGAGGCGGGTTTTCAAGGCGAAGTATAAATGCCCCGAGCCCGCCTGTTGTCAGCTCCTTTCGACGCGACCATGACAGGGTATTGGCGGCGACGTACACGGGTCTAGCTGAAGACGGTATTTGCTGGTGCATCAGCCACAGTTTGCCAGGCAGAAAGGCATTCTATGGACGACCTTTTCTTTATTTAATAAGGGCAAAAACATGTATGAAAATAGCGGTTCTGCTATCATGTATGATGGGTAAGTCAACCTAAAACGTACTGAACCCGATCAAATAGTTTGGTCCTGTTTGCTCACGGATTTGAAAACAATGAGCGCAGGGTCAACTCGACCAACAAAGCAGTCTAATTTGAGGAGTCTCTATGTCCAATTACCAAGATATTTTATACGGTGTTAAAGATCATGTGGCCACAATCACCATTAATCGCCCAAACTCTCTGAACGCTTTTACAGGAGATACCATCGACGAAATGATCGATGCCATACAAACAGCAACGGACGATAGAGATGTAGGCATACTGGTTCTGACTGGTACTGGTGAGCGCGCTTTTTGCGTGGGTGGCGATGTTAAATGGGAAGCTGACGGTGGCCTGGAAGGTCTCGATTTTCCGATTAATGGCATGATCATGAAGTGCCCCAAGCCTGTCATCGCCCGGGTGAATGGTTACAGTATTGGTGGTGGTAACCACATTGCTTATTACTGCGATTTAACCATTGCCGCCGACCATGCCATTTTCGGCCAAAATGGTCCGCGAGTAGGCTCTCCGGCCTGTGGTTTTATCGTCGGTTATCTGGCCAATGTTGTCGGGCATAAACGCGCCCGTGAAATGTGGATGGGGCTGCGAAAATATACCGCAGCTGAAATGCTCAACTGGGGTTTGGTTAATGCCGTTGTGCCCTACGCAGAACTCGATGCGGAAGTCAGTCGCTGGGCAAATGACATGCTTGCCCTCAGTCCAACATGCCTGCGCCTCGTCAAGCAAACATTCTATGACAATGTAGACTATATGATGGATCAAACCATGGAAAAAGTGATCACTAAGCACGTCCCGAATTACTTTGAAACCGGAGAACAACAGGAGGGCGCTAACGCTTTTCTGGAGAAGCGAGACCCGGACTTTAGTCCCTGGCGCTAAAGGATTGTTTTGCTTCATGCCGGCCGAAAACACAGGTGCTCAAAAACAGACACAATATAGTTTCCTGTATCACCAGGGCTGTTGAAAACCCTCGGCCGGTGCTTCGAATACCCCGCCACGGGTGAGTAGTTGCAAAGGGAGTGCCACCTCGATTTTCCGCATGGATGAGTGGATGGTTGAATTTGGTTTTATGTATCGGCTGCTTTGGTCACTGTGGATCTTGCACACATCAATATCCACTGTCACGTCCTGTTGCTGGATGGCGCGGCACGTAAAAAGACCAAACAACAGGTCAACATGGAGAGGGTACGATGACTTTATTTGAACCGGAACTGGAAGGTTTTCGCCAGGAAGTACGAAGATTTGCCGAAAGAGCGTTTAAGGAAAAAGCCGCCCATTGGGATGAGGAGGAGGTTTTCCCCGAGGAAAATCGAGCTTTACTGGCAGAGCTTGGCTACCTTGGGCTGGTGATTCCGGAACAATACGGCGGCTCGGGGGCGCCGATTATTCATGCCACTATTTTTCTGGAGGAGGTGGCACGGGTCTGCTTTAACACGTCGCTGATCTGCCAGCTGGCGATTAACGGTCCGTCACGGGCTATCGATGTGCTGGCCACCCCGGAGCAAAAACAGCGCTGGTTGCCCAGGTGTGTCACAGGCGAGCACATGTTCGCCATCGGCATTAGTGAACCCGGCGCCGGCTCCGCCATGACCGACATGGTTACCTCGGCCACGCCCGACGGCGATCATTATGTACTCAAGGGCGAGAAAGCCTTCTGCACTGGTGGCCACCTGGCAACACATATCATGGTGTTCGCCCGCTTTGGCGAAAGTGAAGGTCCCCGAGGCATTGGCGCCCTGGTAATAGAGAAGGGTACTCCAGGTTTTACAGTGGGTCGTCCCGCACGCAAGATGGGTGGACGTGGTATGCCAGAGGCAGAACTGTACTTTGATCATTGCCGCATACCGAAAGAGGACGTGATCATGGTGGGGGACCCTGCCAGCACCAAAAGCTTCAAGGTGCTTATGAGCTCATTTGGACCAGAACGGGTAGGTAACGCCGCCATGTGCCTGGGTATTGCCCAGGGCGCACTCGATACTGCCCAATCCTACTCCGAAGAGCGCCACCAGTTTGGTCGGCCAATCTGTGAGTTTCAGGGGATCCAGTGGAAAATCGCTGATATGGTCACTCAAATTCACGCATCCAGACTTATGATTTACCATGCGGCCATGCACCTTAAAGATGGTTTCCCCGACCCACTGGATGCGGCCATTGCCAAACTCCATGCCAACGAAATGGTACAACGGGTTACCAATGAGGCGCTGCAAATTCACGGACACTACGGCTATACACGAGATTTTCCATTGGAGCGTATGGTGCGCGATGCCAGGGGCTTTGCCCTGGGCGGTGGTACCGCCGAAATTCTGCGCAACACTATCGCCTCGATGACATACAGACGGCCTTTCAACCAGCGCAGAAACTGATCGACCCCGCATAAAGGGAAACGATGATGGATTTTGAATTTACTGAGGAACAGCGGATGCTGCGAGACAGCGTACGCACCATGCTGGACCGTATCGCCACGCCCGAGTATATCCAACGATCTGACGTGGAGAGGCGCTACCCCTATGAGCTTTACGATGCCTTCATCGAGCAGGGGCTGATGCAGATGCCCTTTCCCGAAGAGTATGGCGGGCTCAATGGCAGTGTGCTTGATTTTACTATTATCGCAGAGGAGTTGGGACGAAAGAGCTACGACTTTCTCGGTGCTTACGCCACCTCGGTATTCAACGGCCTGAATATCCTGCATAACGGCACCGCAGCACAAAAGCGCTACTGGCTGCCTAAACTGATCAACGGTGAAATCCGCATGTCTATCTCCATGACTGAGCCCAATGCCGGATCAGACGCGGGTGCGATGCGTACCAGTGCCAGGCGGGAGGGGGATCACTGGATCATTAACGGACAAAAAGTATTTTCAAGCGGTGCTGGAGCCAGAGATAACGTAATCAATCTGTATGCCAAAACTGATTCAACAGTGCCCTATCAGCAAGGGGTCTCATTGTTTTTACTGGATAACACCACGCCCGGAATTGAGTTGCGCAAACTCGATACCCTGGGGCGTCGTGCATTGGGCACTTACGAAGTGTTTCTCGATAACGTAAAAATACCTGCTGACAGACTGTTAGGAGAGGAAAATAAGGGCTGGAAATATATGCTCTCGGGCTTGCAGCTGGAACGCTTGATGACGACCGCCGGCTATAGTGGCGCGGCACAATCTGTAGTGGATCAGGCCCTGGAATATGCTAAAGAGCGCCACCAGTTTGGGCACCCTATCGGCACCTTTCAAGCCATTGCCCATATGCTGGCGGATATGCAGACCGAAGTGGAGGCAAGCCGTCTGCTATTGTGGAGCGCGGCATGGCAGCTTTCGAAAGGCAAAGATGCATTAATGGCTATATCCATGGCCAAACTGTTCGGTTCAGAAACTTATGTGAAGGCGGCCAACCTGGGTATGCAAATTATGGGTGGTTATGGTTATATCATGGAGTTTGATATGCAGCGTCATTTC
>Ga0164313_10000400_pt1 | contig 34122 bp, 24 predicted proteins | sample GuaBasSedimGuay4_FD_113735 | JGI IMG/M metagenome (GOLD analysis project Ga0164313, IMG submission 113735) | Subseafloor sediment microbial communities from Guaymas Basin, Gulf of California, Mexico - Guay4, Core 4569-4, 0-3 cm | ecosystem: Environmental > Aquatic > Marine > Hydrothermal vents...
CACTACAGTTATGCCCAGGGAGAAGAAAACGAGAAGGTGCAGCAGGAAGTGGAATCCGCCGATCATGATCAGACCGACCGAAAAGCCCCAACTCAGGACGACCGCAAAGATCGGATTGCCGCCTTTCGAGATCTTCCCTGCGCGCCTGACGAACAGGCCATCGACCGCCATTGCCTGGAGAATCCGGGGCGTGCTCATGTACATCAGGTTCTGGTGGGCCAGCAACATCACGATTGCTACAATGACTACAACCGTTGATGCGAGTGGAGAGACGGCCATCTCCATGGCGCTGGCCAATGACAATTCCTTGCCGGCCAGGCTGGCCAAAGGCACCTTGAAGGCCAACGCCGCGGCCAGGAATACATAGAGCAGCGTCAGAACGACCACACCCTTGATCAGGGTGCGCGCCACAGCTCCACCGCCGCCTTTGATTTCACCGCCGAAATAGGCGGGGTAATCCCAGCCGTCGTAGGTATAGATAATGGATGCGAAGACAAGGCTCCAGGCGCCGAGTCCTGTGACCGTTGCGGGAACAGAAGTCGCATCACCGACCGCGGACTCGGCGAACACCAGCGCCAGGGTGAAGCCGACGACGATCAGAGCCAGGGCGGCAGCAGCGACCTGCTGGATTTTCGCGCCCAGGGCTATGCCGCGTAATTGCAGCGCGGCGAAGACCGTGGACACCATGATCGCCAGCGGTGTTTGCCAGAGGCGCGTTGCCGGAAATAGCATTGCGGCAAATTCAACGACCACGACCGCCTTCAAGGCAATGTCGCCGACAAAGCTCAACCAGTCGACCCAGCCGATGACGAATCCGGGGAACGGCCCGTAGGCACGCCGTACCAGGGCGTAGGTTCCTCCGGAACGTGGCGTCATTCCGATCAGTTCGGCATAAACAACGGCAACCAAGAGTGTAGTCAGGCCACCCAACACCCAGAGGGAGACAAAGACCCACGGATTGGTCACAACCGTTGCAACTTCCCCCGGCGTGCGGAGAATGCCCAGCCCTATGGTGCCGCCGATGACAACAGCCAGGGTGAAACCGCTGCCGAGAATGCGCTTCGGTTGGGGCTGTACGTCACTGGTGCTCAATCGACAGCCCCTGATGCGTGATAAATCGAGTGCACGTTGTCCACTATAGTCGAACCAGGATCATGGTAGGTTCGAGTGGCCGAGGAAAAGCAAATCGCTATCGGACATCGACGGCCTTTACCCATTCAAACGGTCAGGAAACGGGCAAAAGCCGTATTAATTTTCTGGATTTCGCCACTCCTTACCCGGTAACGTTTATTGACGGATTACGGGACACAACACATGGGCTGACGTACTCTGCGAGGGACGAAAATACTCCCTCAAATCCAAGTACACTGGAAAGATGGGCTGAGCATCTCAATCTCGAGTATTCAGGGTACGAGGAATACTCCCAATATTTCCTCTATAACTTCGCGCCGGTAACGACTTCAGACAAAGTGCTCGTCGGCGTGAGGATCAAAGACTGCGGGCATAGCCTTACCGCGGATCAATTACAATCTGATTTCTTCCGAATATTCTCACAGAATAATGGCAATATATCGGAGTACGACAGCGCAATATCTCGAGACACGGCGATGACGTTTTGCCGATAGCAGCGATTATTATGCATCTCAAAAGCCGAGGACAGGCTGGAGAAATCGCAGGATGACAAAACGAGTAAGAAACCAAGAAAAATGAAGCGTTCGACTCGTTCGGGCACTGCGCACTTCGCCTTTCGGCATCTCTCATGGATATTCTCCTCGGTTCCAGCCGCTTCCTGCGCGCGTCGGGTGCCAAACCAGAATGTACCAGCCGCGGGCAGGTCATGGAAGAGTAAAGCGCATACGTAGGTCTGGGCTATTCGGGTCGCGTCGTTCGCCAACCAGCTTCGAGGATGGCGGCCATTTCGCTCCTGACCTCGGCGTAGCCGGCGTCTTCCGCGACGTTTCGGCTTTCGCCGGGATCCCTCTCGTAGTCATAGAGCTCGGTTGCCTTCAACTCAAAGGTCTCCCAGTCGACCCACTCGGTGTAGCGGAAGCGGTCGATCCGAACCGAGTAGCCCATGTACTCCACGCCGTCGGGAGCGATCCGGATGCCCTCGCGCAGGAACTGGGTGAAGGCTGCCTTCTTCCACGGACGTGACGGATCATCGACCAGCGGCGCGAAGCTCGTGCCCTCCAGGTCATCGGGGACCGGAACGCCGGTCAACTCGCAGAGAGTTGGATAGATGTCGACGAACTCGACGAGGGCTTCGGTCCTCATACCCGCGGTGGGCATGACGGGCGCCCTGAGGATCAACGGCACCCGAGCGTCGATCTCGAGGTTGGTCATCTTGCACCAGCTGTTGTGCTCGCCGAGCTTCCAGCCGTGATCGCCCCAGAGAATGACGATGGTATTTTCAGCCAGTCCGAGATCGTCCAGCGCGTGCAACAGCTTGCCGACCTGGGCGTCCACGTAGCTCACCGAGGCGAAATACCCGTGCCGTAACAAGCGAGTGCGATCCTCGTCGAGGGTGCCGCCGGTCGGATGTTGGATGTCTCCGAAATCCGTGTAGCCTCGGAGCTCCCTGAGATTGTTGATCGCCATTTCAGGCATCTCCGTGGGGAGATTCGGGTTTGACGGCATCGGGATGCGGTCGCGGTCGTAGAGATCCCAGTATTTTTTCGGAGCGTTGAATGGTAGGTGGGGTCGGTAGTAGCCGACAGCAAAAAAGAACGGCGTGTCGAGGGTCTTCAGCTCTGCCAGCTTATCGACTGCGAGGTCGGTTTGAGCGCCGTCAAAGTAGGCCGAATCGGGCACATCGACGTTTTCGGTGGCCTGCGCCTTGAGGTACCAATGACCGAATTGGTCGATGGCCCTGGCTTCATTGCCAGCCTCGATAATCTCTGCCTTCCTCTCCTCCTGACCGCGGATTCCCTCCTGACCACGGTAGACGGCGTCGGGGTCGAAGGGATAGCCCTCGATCTGCATCTTGGGCTCGCTCCAAGTGGCATCGTCGGGTCTGGTGTTGTGGAAGATCTTACCGATGCCGACCGAGTGGTATCCGTTGGCCCTGAGGTGTTGTCCGAGGGTCACCACGTCGGGATTGAGGGTGCGCATGTCCGCCGAGAGATCCCAGACCCGCAGGGTGTCGGGACGTTTGCCGGTCATCAGGCTGGCGCGGGACGGGTTACAGACCGCTGATTGGCAGTAGGCCCATGTGAAGAGCAATCCTTCTGAGGCCAACCGGTCGATACTCGGGCTGACGACGTGATCGGCGCCATAGCAGCCCAGTTCGGGGCGGAGATCATCCACGGCGATGAACAGAATATTGGGCCGAGCGGGTCTCTCGGGAGCTGTGCAGCCGACAGTGGAAATGACGAAGATCGCTGAGAAGGCAATCAGCCGAACAAGGGTCGGTCCGGTTCTTGGGTTCCTCACGAATCCCCCAACGAGTTGCAGTTGCTCTGTGGATCTTAACCCGGATAACGGCTAGTGTTTTCCTTTTCCAGTGCATCAGTGCCACCCATCGCAATCTCCCCTCTCTGCGAGACGCACCCATTCTCGCCGAATCCCGGGTTATCCTCGGTGGGTTGCATCATCGAGGGGGCGGCATGAGATTTTGGGCCACGATCATCGCCATTCTGGCAGTCATGGGTTGCGGGGCGGAACCCACTTTGGAGACGGCTGACACGGGGGCTTGGGAAGCCGCCGCTTGCAACACAGACGCGAGCCTGCGTGGTCTCTCGGTCGTCAACGATCAGGTTGCATGGGCGAGCGGTTCAGGGGGAACATTTGTCAGAACTGCCGACGGCGGCTTGACCTGGAGCGCCGGCACCATTTCCGGCGCAGAGAGCCTCGACCTGCGTGACGTCCATGGGTGGAGCGCCTATCGCGCCACCGTCATCAGCGCCGGTCATCCGGGAAAGGTCTTCCTTACCGAGGACGCCGGCCGACATTGGGCCGAAGTGTATTCGAACGAAACCGAAGGTATCTTCTTCAACTCGATGGCGTTCTGGGACATGCATCACGGCATTGCGGTCGGCGATCCACTGGACGGTCGCTTTCTGTTGATTCGCACCGATGACGGCGGCAGGACGTGGGCGGAGCTACCCTTTGAGAACCGTCCAGAAGCACTGCCGAACGAAGCGAACTTCGCGGCATCAGGGACCTGTCTTGCTGTCGCCGAGGAAAATCTCGTCTGGTTCGGCACGGGAGGCCCGGCAGCGAGGGTATTTCGTTCAGTTGATCGAGGAAACAGCTGGCAGGTGAGCGAGACGCCGTTGCGGTTCGGAGAGGCATCACAGGGCGTGTTCGGCGTGCTTTTCCTCAACCCAAGTCAGGGAATCATCGTTGGTGGCGATTATCTGGATGAGCCGAACGCAACAGCCAACGTGGCGTTCACCCGAGACGGCGGAGAAACCTGGTCGCCGGTCGAGCCCGGACCGGCAGGATTCCGAGAGTGTGTGACCACGATGGGCCTGGACCCAAATCGCCTGATGACGGTCGGACCAAGCGGCTCTGATGTCTCGATCGACGGCGGTCTCAGCTGGCAACCAGTGGAGTCCGAGGGCAGGATGCACGCGGCAGACTTCTCACCCGAAGGGAATCTCGGCGTTGCCGTGGGCGCCGAAGGCCTGGTTGCGGTTTGGCGGCGCTGAGTGGATGGGTTCTCTCCTTCTCTCCCCGGTTCCTCCTATATGAAAACGCAAGGGCCCAGGGAAGTTAAGAACGTTACTCCTGGCACCATTTGGCAGGGCTTCGCCAGGACGGAATGCGATAGCCCCTTGAATTTGTACCAAGCGCTCCATCCACAAAGCAGACTGCTGAACAGATCAAGACATCCATCAGCCAAACCAGCGACACCAAAGTCAGCTTATTGGGCATCTTCGATCTGCTCAATATCAGCTATATCAACTTCACGATTTAGTTTTCTCTTGTAATCAATGAGTGTCTGTTTTTCCATTACCCGCACCGATTTCCCTAATATATCGATCTCTGTGTATTTCTCAAAGTCCAGCTCCTCCTGATGCCACTCATGCTTTATTGCATCAAAAATCTGTATATCCTTGCTACTACCGACCTCGATCTTTTGGCCCTTATATTTAAACTGAACATACTCAACATTCCAGTTGTGATCAGTAAGACGTTCAGGGCCATACGTTATGTACTTATGTCCAAATTCTGCGACTGCTTCATAATTTCGATCCGCCACATAGAGATCAATATCATGTAGTGGTCGTTGTGATCCATACGCCTTTGCGGCGAGCCCACCGCAAATAAGATAGGGAATTTCTCTAGATTCAAGGAAGCCTATTATCCAGTTTAGTGCTTCTTCTGAATTCACACTGCCCTCCAAGATGCGTAACGCTGCCAGCATACGGATAGCGATTCCCTTTTTCCATCCACCGCTACTCTATACGAAGACCGGGGAAGCTGAGCGGACTTGGGGGCCCATATCGATGGGTGCCACGTTCAGAATGCACCATTGTTGCCTCGATGATGATGGGTACTACGTACACATTTAACGGTGCCAATTTAACGGTGCTTTAGGAACTTAGGAAGTTGGTGTAGGCAACGGCCAACCCTCGATGCACTTCCTAGGTTCCTAGAGCCTGGACCTCGTTCAAATCCGTAACTCCCGGAATCTCACCCATATCTCCATCGAGACTACGCGAGCTTGTACTTGCCGGGGCCAATGAACACGAACGCGCTGAAAACGAAGGCGAGTTCCAAGGGCCAGGCGTTTCTCACAAACGACTCGAAATCCGACACGTTTCCAAGGTGGTAGAGGAATGCGGGAATCATCACCACGACGATGAGGACGCACGCGGTTTTGAACCGGATTCCCGTGGCCACTCCGAGTCCACCAAGGATCTCGAATGCAACCGCAGTCAACCCAAGGAACACCTGGAGCGTGTCATTTTCCGGTACTCCGGGAGGCATCCCACCGAGCCGGCGAATGAACTCGATGCCGCCGACGATCTTCATGATCCCGTGAAGGACCATCATCGTTCCCATCGAAATCCGGAAGAAGAGAATGCCTTTGTCTCGATCCATGAGATTCCTCCTGTTTCCATTTCCCACAGAAGTGGTCCCGAGATCATATCGTTGCCATGAAGGGTGCCACGTACCGCGTTGATGCATTGTGGCTACCTCAGCGGCCAAGAATGCGTGCATCCGTGGACCCATATGACTCACCATTGCATCATTGTTGTGACGGGTGCCATATTGGTGGCACCTATCATCGGACACTGAGTTGCCGATCACGCCCCTAACCGGGGATATGGATCTTCAATGGTGTCATGATGACATCGTCGAAGCGAACAATCGCGTCACCGTCACAAATGAGAGTCAATCGAAGGCTTTGAATGTTCTCATAAGCCAGCCCTCCTCCGAGCCAATGGGGTTTCCAAGAAGACAATCCTGGCCAGAAGGAGCTCCTGCTCCAACCCGAGTGTTGTCCGGAGCAATCGGTGCTGGTGAATTTGGTTTTTTCGGCTCGACAAACTGACACGTCCCCACCCACCACTTTGACATCGACAAAGCCGGTTAGAAACGCCTGCCCCGATACGGTCTTCGGGAAACACAGTGTCATAGACCCTCCAGATTGGGGATCGACCACCATCTGCACTGCGCCAGAGGTTTCGTCACCATCGGAGTCATCGATCACAGCGTAGACGTGGGCCGGGGGCGAACCGATCCACCCGCTGAGACCTTGATCAAAGTCGCAGTCCGGCACCTGGCTCATCATCATTTCGCAGTCGACTCCGACGATGCGAGTCCAAGCACGTACACCGCCGCTCTCGAAATCGTCGGAGAAGATTTCGCTCCCCTGAACCGGAAGGGCAGCCAGGGCAATGACAGCGATGACTCGATACAATCCCATCAAATCCCTCAGGCCCATGAAGAACTTCGAGCGCTGACGCTGGTTTTGCAGTTGAAAGTGACCTTCCACGCGGCGAGTGTAACACCACGATGGGTGTCGGGTAGACCCGAGCGGTTGCCCGCCCGGGTCTACCTGACACCTATCTTATTTGATTGGTAGCGGGGGCGTGATTTGCCCTATTCCGACGGTTGCGGCGTAAATGCGTCTTTCATGATGATCCGAGGCGTCTCGATTGGTTCTCGCGGCGGTGCCTTGAACCTCTCCGTCTGTGCGCCAAGGATCGAGATATTTTCTGACGGATTGCCGTCCACCAGAAGAATATCGGCCAACGCGACCTCAAGTCCTTGGCCGGAAGCCTGAGGAAGATCAGAGATTGACTCAGAGCGATCGATACCACGACAATGACTGTGGACTCGCGAAGAACAATTCAAGCGGAGAAAGTGATCATGAAGGAATCTGTGTTGGCGAGAATACGTGCTTTCACCACTCCTAAGAAGTTGTGTTCGTCTATTTTGTTGCTTCTTCTTTTTGCGACTCCCGCAGACGCACAAGATACCCAGCCGAATATTCTGTTCATTGTGGTCGACAACCAACCCGCCTCGATACTGGGAACTTATGGGAACCCGGATGTCAAGACACCCAATATCGATCGGCTCGCTAGTGAGGGAGTACGTTTCACCCGCGCTTTCGCTGTCCACGGCATGTGTTCACCAACTCGCGCCACGTTGTTGACAGGCCTCCTGCCCTCTCAACATGGTGTCCAGGATTGGCTCGATGATGAAGAGATGGAAAGTTGGCCCAGCGATTGGAACGCTATCCGAGAGTATCGAACGCTACCGTACACACTCAAGAATCGAGGCTACCAGACCTCACTCATCGGCAAATGGCACCTGGGTCAGCCACGGCCGCCGGACGAGTGGTTCGATTATTGGGTGACGTTCAATTTAGGCCATACCATCGATTTCTGGAATAACGAAATCAATGACAACTCCAACAAATACAAAGTCGAGGGCCAGCACAGCGTCGATTTTTTCACAGATAAAGCCGTCGATTACCTGCAAACCTACGATCATCTAGAACCCTTCTTTCTAATGGTCACCTACAACGGGCCTTATATGAATCCGCCAACAAATCTTGGCGCCGCCAAGAACCGGCACTATGTTGATTATGAGAACAAAGAGTTTTCCTCTTTTCCCAGAACCAGAATCAACGAGACCATACTTGATGAGATACCGTCTCCCGACCCGGAAGAATGGTATTTGAACCTGGCCCGAATGCTTAACGACCAGAAGACCATGGCGAACGCAGCGTCACAGAACACGATGGTAGACGATGGTGTAGGTCGTTTGCTGGACGCACTGAGAGACAATGGCCTTGCCGAGAATACGCTCGTCATATACACCAGTGACCAGGGCAACTTCTTCGGTCAACATGGTTTGTGGGGACATACCGACTTTTCATTTCCAGCGAGCTTGTACGAGACTGCGATGAACATCCCGTTGATCGCGCACTATCCGGGCGTCATTGAGAAAGACCAGGTAAGTGACCTGTTTATTGGACAATACGACCTCATGCCCACCATCCTGGATATGGCCGGATTGAATGTGGAAATAGCCAACTCCCCAGGTCGGAGTTTCGCTGAACATCTGAAAGGAAACGAACTCGAAGCATGGAGCGATGCTGTGTACCTGGATCAAGAGGCCACGCGTGCAATCCGAACCAACCGATATGCATATTGGAAACGCCTGAAAGGCACGGGCGAGCACGAGCTCTATGACATGCAGACTGACCCCGGGCAGGAAGACAATCTGTACGGAAACCCGGACTATGTTGAAGTCATAGAGCAATTGGATAGGAGATTGACCCAGTTCTTCGCTACCTATTCTGCTGCTCAATACGATCTTTGGCGAGGAGGTACTGTGAAGGGCTCTACAGAATCGACTCAGGTGTATAAGTCCTTGTACGGTGACCAATGGGAGCCGGAGTCGGAGATCAAGCCCACCTTCAGGGAGAACATCCGATGATCGAAAAGGGATCGAAAAGGTGCCACGAAAAGGTGTCAGGTTCATACATTCGCACATTCTCGATCAACCCACCCCCTGAATATACGAATGTGCGAACCTGGCGCCATTCCGTACTTGGCACTGAGATCATTCGAGCTGCGTTCTCCAGGTACACTGAAGAGGAGAAAAGCCGGGGGAGAAAGCGCTGATGGAACTTCGCACGTTGATGTTTTGTTCTGCGATCCTCGTGATCTGCTGCGTCGTCACCGCCCAGCAGACTTTGGGCGACCAAATCACCGTGGACGGGGGCACTGCCTGGTGGACCGATGTGGCCTCCGACAGGAACGGCGATTTCGTGGTTGTCTGGGAGGGCTTGGATGGCGGGTCGACCGGAATCTGGGCACGAAAATACTCTCGCCATGGAAACCCGATCACCGACGCCTTTTTGGTCAACACGATCCTGGGAGACGAGCAGTGCTGCCCGCGCATCGACATGACGCCGACGGGCGTGTTTGTTGTGGTTTGGATGGACCGGGTCGGCAGTCTGGTTCCGAAGTTCCAACTCTTTGACGCTTCGGCATCTCCGGTAGGCAGCAACACCTTGGTGGCGGATCTCCGGGTCGCCCTCGTAGAGCGGCCGGTGGATGTGGCGATGGATCTCCAGGGCCGTTTCATCGTGGTGTGGGATACGACGGAATCGCCCGGCACCGACACGGACTACGCCATCGTCGCGAGACGATTTGATGCTGATGGCGACCCGCTCGCCTCCACTTTCCAGGTCAACGACTTCGAAACCGGAGACCAGCTGCATCCTCGGGTTTCCGCTGACGATGCCGGCAACTTCGTCGTGGCGTGGAAGAGCGTCAGCTCACCCGGCGACGACCAGGCAGCCACGAGCATTCAGGCCCGCCGGTGGCTGACCACTCCCCCCGGTTTCGACGGTGGTCAGTTCCAGGTGAATCAGACCGTCGCCGGGTACCAGATCGATCCTGCGGTAACCATGAATCGGGGCGGCGCGTATGCGGTCGGCTGGGCAAGCGAGGTCACCGGCGGAACCCAGGGGGTCTTTATTCGGGGCTGGAATGCCGACGGCACCCTGGCGGGAAACGAGTTCCGCGTCGATCAATGGCCGTACGGTTTCTTTCTCACTCAGAACACGCCCGCAGTCAGTCTGACCGAGGAAGGGGATCTCTACACGACCTGGTCCAGTTGGGACAGTCTCAACGGAGATGACCCGGATCAGACCGTCGAAGCACGCGAACTCCACAGTGACGCAACGGCCACTGATCAGTTTCAGGTCAATGAAGCGGCAGCCGGCCGACAAGAGTTCTCCGGGGTCGCCCACGACGCAACCGGCGATTATGTGGTTTCGTGGTCGGATTCCTCAGGCGTCTACGCACGCCAGTTTGCCTCTCGATTCCACATTTTCCGGGATGGGTTCGAGTCCGGAGACACGGGGAACTGGTCGTCATCGGCGCGCTGAGAACATCGCACCTGGCATGAGTGCATTCTGTCCCACTACTCCATCAACGAGGTCCAGTTAAGGATGGCGTGGATCCGCCGGTCGTCCTCTTCGACGCGCGTCTTCACCAGGAAGCGCTGGCCGTCCGCGGTGACCACGTAGTGGTCCACGATGGGTGCCAGATGGATGGGTGCCACGTTCAGAATGCACCATTGTTGGATGGGTGCCACCCTTTACATTGTTCTTGCTATGAACAAATGGTCGGTGGCCATCAATGCGGATTCGCTATCCGGACCGGTCAAATAGTGTGCAAATGTTTACGTAGCAACGACCTATGAGTGAATCTCCCGCCCTCCGGCGCGGCTAAAGCACGCCTCGTTTTCGCGCCATGGCCATCATCTGGTTTCGGGTGGTCTCCGGGGGCACGCGCTGCAGCTCCTGCGGTTTGGGGTGCAAGGTGAGGGCCTCGGAGGGGCAGGTCGTCACGCAAAGACCACAACCGATGCACCGCTCCACGGTCAGTTCGCAGACGCCGTTGCCGTTCATGGTCAGGGCATCCATCTGGCAGCGCGCCACGCAGGTTTCGCAGCCGGAGCACTCATTGCTGTCGAGTGCCGCCACGTAGTTGGAGAACACCAGCGTCGCCGGTTTGGGATGCTTGTTCATCGCAGCCAGGGAGCCGCAACAGTCACCACAGCAGTTGCACATGCCGCCCGGGTTCTGTGACGAGGCTGGTTGCGTCACCAATCCGGCCTCGTGGCAGGTCTCGAGGATCGACACCGCTTCCTCCAGAGAGATCTGCCGACCCATGCCACGGTCCACGTAATACTGTCCCATCGAGCCGAACAGAAAACAGACCTCCAGGGGTTTGCCGCAGTCTTCCTCCATCCTGCCCGCGCGGACGCGGCAGACGCAGTCGGTGACGACGATCTTCCCGATGTCCTTCAAGATCTCGACGGCATCGTCGTAGCTGGCGACGCGTAGGTCGGCATCAATGGAACGATTGACAGGGATGGTGCGCAGGAACAGATCCCCATTCTGGCGCATGGCCTGGTGGAAGACCTCATCGAAATAGACCTGGACCTTCTCGGCCAGGTCACGGCTCATGTCCCCCACCTGAAACTCGAAGATGCCGTGGACGAAAGGGATGGCCGCGTACTTCCGCTGTTCACCCTTGATGATTCTGAACAGCAGGCCTCGTTCGGCCATATCGTCCAGCTTCTGGAACACGTCATCCACCGGCTGGTGCACACGCAGGGCAACCGTATCTGGGGTCTCCAGAAACGGCGTCATCTGGGTGAACAGGACGGCGTCTGTTTCGGAGAAGAGGCTGCGCAGGATTTCGATTTCAATACCCGAGGCGGCTTCTGGAAAGCCCATCGAATATTGGTTCAGTTGCTGTTGCAGACCACGATAAAGGCTGTCGGACACGGTGTTTCACCTCCGCGCTGATGGGTACCCATGGGTGCCACGCACCATGGGCGCCACATACCTCATTGTTGCATTGTGATGATATCGGCATGTGAGGTTCTTGTTCGCAAAATCTCGGTGCCAAGGGAGACGTGATCTATGAATGTAACCTTCCTTCGATGAGAAACCGATACACTGGGAATGGAGGGCCTATGGCAAGACCAACGTCCTGGAGCCGATACCTCATCATGTTGTGCCTCATCCTCATCACGGTGATCACCGGACTGGTCAGAGCCGAAGACACACCACCCCAGCCGCCTGAGCTTCCGCAAGCGATCTGGCAGGCTCTTCTCGCTGAAGAATCCATTGTTCTGAGGGCCGACATCGATCAGTTGCTTGGGCTTCCGGAGGTGACGATCTTCCTCGACGATCCCTCTGCCACCGAGGTGGACTCGTTCATATTCAGGAGGTACGTCCCGGTTCTCCAGACACTCTCCCCCATCGCCGACGCGGGGTTGGATGTTTGGAAGATCGATGGCAACAACACCTTCTTCGTCCGCACGACTCTTTCGCGGGAAGCCATCATCAGCGAGTATCGAGGTTGGGGTTGGATTCCGGTCGATGACAACTCCGGCATGGGTTACCTCCGTCAACCCATTGACGACGGCGATGAGGCGGCCATCCGCAAAATCGCCGAGGAACGTCGCCAGATATGGGAACGCGAGGCCCAAAGAACGGCGGATCTTCGAGCCGCTGCCGAATCCGGCGATCCGGAGGCTGTGGGATACCTCGAATTCGTGGCGTCGCCGGAAGAGGACGAACCCTTTGACACCGCGACTGTGGTCCAAGAGATTCGATCGGATTTTGAAAAGGAAAAATGCAAGATGGTCCCCGGAGACTCGGGTTGGCTCGCCCTTTACACCTCCTGGAGCCAGCCCTCCCCCTTTGAGATGACACAACCGACCGACGAAGAACTCGGGGAGTTCAGGGACTTTCCGCTCGCCTCGTTTCTCGAGGAGCACCCCGATGATCTCCTGGTCATCTCGATTGTCTTCCCAGATCGGGACACTGTGCTCGGTTCCGCTCCGAATTCGGAACTCCTCGAGGACACGGACCCCCATCGGGCACGTCTCGAACAGGAACTCCATGAACTAGAGAAAGAAGCCAGAGCCCTCTCGGGAAGAGACCAGGCCGAGATCCTCGATCGCCTCGGCGACATGCTCCTTCGGATCAACGAGATCGATGGCGGATTGGATATCGTTTTGGTGGCGGAGATTCCCGGAAACCCGGATGACAGCTTCACGGCCGATGCGATTCAGATGGCCCTTGGTTTCCTTCGGATGAGCGTCGTTTCCAACTCCCCAGAACTGGCTCGCGAACTCTTAGATACGACGATCTCTGCCTCCAACGGTCAGCTCCAGGCTCGTGTCAACATCTCCCACGCCTCACTCGTGGATACCATCCGACGAGCACTGGTGAAGCAACGTCGTTCTCGGGAGATCTGGAGACGGATGGAAGAGATTAGGACTGAGTTGGCTGACCTGGAGTCCGACAATCCTTGACAATCTATGATGTGTACCACGTGTCAATAGGGTCACAAAGTGGAAGGGTGCAAAGTGGAAGGGTGCCAGTCTCATACATTCGCACATTCTCGATTGACACGCCAGCCAAATGTACGAATGTGCGAACCTGGCACCATTCGTCCCGCTGGTAAATCCGTAGTGATCAGGCGCTATTCGACGGTGAACGTCTGAAGTTCGACCGGAACGACGGCGCCGTCGATCTGCAATGCCAGGTCCCAACCGTCGCACCAGAACCAGGTCACTCCGGGGTTTTCATTGGCGCAAAGCGTGCCTGGTATCGATGCGGTGTTGGCGAGACTCCCGACCTCCCAGGCCCATCTGTCATTGGTGGAGGGGGTGTAGGCGTAGATTTCGACGGAATGGGGGCCATCATCCTGGAGCACGCACGAAGGAATTGCGAACACGATTCGATACTCACGACAATCAAAGAGCACGATGGGTGCGATGGGTGCCACGTACACACTTCCACACTTGTTGAGTTCAGCTTGATCGTGGTACCTATCTGGGGCGCACGTCTATGGCACCCATCGCAAAGGCAGCCATCGAGAAAGGAACCGTGATGTTTGAACGACTCGAGGAGATCAACTCTCGTCCGGAGCCTTTTTCGGTCTACACGTCCGACGCCCTGTGGACCGACGAGCACACGTCCGCGCGGATGCTCTCGTATCACCTCGATCCGGAAGTGGACCTTTCGTCGCGCAATCACGCTTTCATCGATCGGTCGGCGGATTGGATCGCGTCGCGGTTCGGGCTCGGCGAGGGCGTGCACGTGGCCGACTTCGGCTGCGGGCCGGGTCTCTACACGACGCGGCTCGCCAGGACCGGCGCCCAGGTGACGGGTATCGACTTTTCCGAACGCTCGATCGCCCACGCACGCGAAACCGCCCGCGAGGCCCGGCTCTCGATCAACTACCTGGTTGCGGACTATCTGGAGTTCGAAACCGACGCGCGTTTCGACCTCATCCTGATGATCATGTGCGACTTCTGCGCCCTCGACTCGTCCCGGCGAACGACCCTACTCGAGAAATTCCACCGACTGCTCGCGCCCGGGGGAGCCGCACTGCTCGATGCCTACACCCTGAACGCGTTCGCCAAGCGGAAGGAGTCGGCCACGTACGAGAAGAACCAGCTGAGCGGCTTCTGGTCGGCCTCGCCGTACTACGGGTTCGTCAACACCTTCAAGTACGACGCGGAAAAGGTCCTGCTCGACAAGTACACCCTCGTCGAGGAGGCCCGCACCCGCACGGTCTACAACTGGCTCCAGTGCTTCACCCCGGAGTCGCTCGGGTCAGAGATGAGGCAGGCCGGGTTCACAGTCGAGGCAATCCTGGCTGACGTGGCCGGAGACGACTATGACCCCGCCGCCGACGAACTCGCCATCATCGCCCGCAAGCTCCTTTAGGTCCTGATGATGGGTGTCGGGTAGACCCGGGCATTTACCTGCCCAGGTCTACCCGACACGTGGTGGATCCTGATAACCTCAGTTCGCACCGCGACCTGTCTTCAGCAGTAGTCACGTCCCAAACAGACCACGCCGGTCGTCTACGGGTACGGTGCCGGAAATCCCCGAGTCGTCACCACGCCTCGACCGGGAAGGAGCGAAGAATGGTACGTATCGGCCACACCTACACCTTGAGAGTCATCAAGCGGGTCTCGCCGGGCGCCATTCTCGATGCTGGTGAAATTGGTGAGGTGCTACTGCCCAACAAGTACTGCCCGGAGGATCTTGCATTAGACGATCAGCTGCCGGTCTTTCTCTATTTCGATTCTCAAGGACGAGCGATCGCCACGACTCAGAGGCCACGAGCCGAGGTGGGTCAATTCGCCTATCTGGAGGTTGTGGCGAATTCAGAGTTCGGCGCATTTGTCGACTGGGGACTCGACAAGGACCTGCTGGTGCCGTTTGGTGAGCAGCATCGACCGATGCACGTGGGCCGTCGCTACATCCTGCACGTATTCGTGAATAAGGCGGATGGGCGAATAGTGGCGTCATCGAAGATCGAGAAGTTTCTCAAGGAAGGCAGGCCTCATACCTTTCAGGTGGGGCAACTCGTTGATCTCATCATCGCCAACAGCACGGATCTCGGGTTCAAAGCGGTGGTCAACCACAGTCATTGGGGTGTGCTTTACAAGAACGAACTGAAGGAACAGTTGAGCTTTGGCCAGAGCAAACGTGGATTCGTCAAATACATTCGACCGGACGGAAAGATCGATCTGGCGCTCGAGGCCGAACAGGATTCCAGCAACAGGAACACTGAGACGATCTTGAAGTACCTTCAAGAGAACGAGGGGTTCGCGGCGGTCCATGACAAATCAGACGCCGGGTTGATCCTGAGCGTGTTTGGTATGACCAAGAGGACCTTCAAGAAGACGATCGGCGGCCTGTACAAGAGGCGTCTCATCACCATCGAAGTAGACGGCATCCGTCTCGCATAACAGAAACAGCGTGAAAGGGTGGCCAATACCTGAAGCATTGCCATCTGGTAGTTCGAATGGGTGCCAGGGCCGACGTTTTTGATGGGTGCCACGTAGACTTTATGACCTTAAAACGGTGCCCCTGCCTGCCGTGGCCTCCCTACTGCGTGCGATTGAGATCCACGGCCATTGCCCTGGTTTCGAGGATTGAAACATCGGCCGGCTCGGGTTCCATAGCCTCCTCGTGCTCCTTCCACCACTCTCGGGCGTCGGTCTGCCTCCACCGAGGAATGCTGCGGCAGGCTGCCAGCCGTTCACGGATCTCGGCGGCGCTCTGCGGCCTCTCGTCAGGATTCTTGGCCAAGCACTGCATCACCACCGCCTCGAGTTCTGCCGGGAGTTCACGCCCAAGCCGGTCGGACGGCGGCGTCGGGTCGGTGTGCAGGTGGTGGCCGCAAATCTCGACGATGTTGCCGGAAAAGACCTGCTCACCCGTCAACATGAAGTAGCCCACCGCACCCAGGGCGTACAGATCGCTGCGGCCATCCACAGAATCCGGACCGGTCAGAGCCTCGGGCGCCAAGTAAAGCGGCGTGCCGGAAACCACCCCATCGTGGGTCAGATTCGCGTCGCGCGGCCCCTCGACCATCTTGACCAAACCGAAATCCAGTACCTTTGCGATATCGAGCTCGCCACCCTGGCGGCACAGGAAGATATTCGCCGGTTTGATGTCGCGGTGGATGAGACCGAGGTCATGCGCCTCGGCCAGACCACCGGCCACCATCTCCATGACGCGCAGCACCCGTCCTGGTGGCTGAGGACCATCACGGTCGACCACGGCCTGCAACGAGGCGCCGTCGAGTAATTCCATCGCGTAGTAAAACACTCCGTCGGGTGTACGACCGTAGTCGTAGATGGTGATTGTATTGGGGTGGGTCAGTCGAGCCGTTTGCTGCACCTCGCGTTCGAATCGCGCCACGCCGGCTTCACCCTCCTTCTCGAGAGAAAGCAGCTTGACCGCCGTCGGCCGGCGCATCATGGCGTGGCTGGCGCGGTAGACCACGCCCATACCGCCCTCTCCGAGTTTCTCGTCGAGAGTGTACTGACCGAGCCGCATCGCCTGGCGGATTTCGCGATGAAGGTTGTGAATGATGCGCGAAATCGACACGCTCACGATGGTCACCAGGGTCCACCAGATGAGAACGTTGATCACCATCGAGACGGTCTGGTTCGGCCCGATGGCGCCGCGCATCGATCGATCGACGGCCAGCGGTACCCAATCAAACACATAAAGCGCGAACAGCGGAACGATGGCCAGCACCGTTATCCACGCTGTGCGACGCACCGTGCTCGGCACCAATGCCGCCCGCAACAGGTAGCCGAAGGCGAGGCCGAGCATGAGCGCGACGAGGATCTGCTCCAGTTGCAGTCCGGTGATCACGGCGACGGCCTTCGGTTCGAGCGCTGCCAGATCAACGCCTTCAATCTCGGCGTTGAGCTTGAGCGCCCGTGGGACGAGGTACCGTCCCATCAAGGCAACGGCCACCGCCGAGCCCATCATGGACGCGCTCTCCACCGCACTCACAAACCGACGTGGATGCGTCCCACGGCGGCAGACCATCCACATGGCGAAGCAGATCAGTAGTGCAGACCAGGAGAACGCCTGCCCAAGGGTGAGGAGCTCACGCCACAAGCCCATTGCGATGTAGATCAAGGCGGAAGCACAGTTGCCCACCAGCCACACGATCGTCAGCAACTTACCAAGAACACCCACTCGCCGCTGGTAGAACGACCGTCGCGTGGGCGTGTCGATTTCGTTGGTGTTTGAGGGAGTCATGGCAGGACGAAATCCTACCACTAACGCTCAATAATGGTGCCAGGTTCATACATTCGCACATTCTCAATCAGATGGGTGCCACGTATCACTTTATGGCTTTAGGTCGAGGCGGTGACGTACTCCCCGAAAACTGGTCCAGGGATAATGAGAGTCTGAACCCAAAGAGAGCGTCACCGGGTACTCAGCTCAGTCACCCGCGCGTGACGCATCGAGCCCGGCATACGTATCCATCTTCGAGGATCTACGCGTGCATCTACTCACCCACTTTCTCACCGGATGGGCGGTTTCGCTTCCCATGGATCTGGAGACCCGTGATCGAGGCTTGATCGCGTTTGCGTCAATCTCGCCGGACCTGGATGGAATCGTTGTCATCGGTGATCTCGTCCAGGGCCGATCGCTGGACTCGTGCTACTTCTACGCCACCTATCACCACGTTCTCTGCCACAACCTACTCTTCGCAGTAGTTGCCGCGCTGGTGCTTGGGAGTCTCGCGCGTCGAAAACTCCCGGCCGGCTCGGCGTGTCTGCTGGCGATTCATATCCACTACCTGGCCGATCTCGTGGGCTCCGCTGGTCCCGACGGTTCAATCTGGGAGATTCACTATCTCTACCCGTTTACTGATGGCGGGATGCTTTCCGTGACGTGGCAGTGGGCTCTGAACGCGTGGCCAAATATCGCTCTCACGGTCGGTCTGATCACGGTTGCGCTCTACAAGGCATGGAAACACGGAATCTCGCCGATCGGCATCTTTTCGGTTAGCGGGGATCAGGCTTTTGTCGCCGCCCTCAGACAGCGGTTCGGCGATGAGTCTCGAAGTTAGATGGGTAAAGGTTCATAGATTCGGTGATTCTCCGTCGGCGGCTCTGGGCTCCTCTGAGAAAGACCGAATGTGCGAACCTGGCACGGTTTTATGACCCATAGCGGTCACATTGCTCGAAAATGCGTCGGTGCGCGAGATGGGTGCCGCGGATGGGGACGGGTGTCGGGTCAGGCGTCGAGTTCCAGCAATCCCTCGCAAATCAGGCGGCGCGCCAGCACCACCTTTGAGTTGTCCGACAACGCTCCGGCGATCTCCTCGACGCGGAAGGCGTCGCGGTCGGCGACGAAGCGCAGCGACTCCTCGATGTGGAGGGGCGTCCGCAGAGTCTCGCCCATGAACTCGAGACCAGCGTACAAGCCGCTGACCGTGACCCTGACCCCGACGCCGGGCCGCCGACGCACCGCGGTCCGGGGCGTGATGGATCCGGCGGCGGCGACCGAACCAAGGTAGCCGCTGGGCGGCGGATTGCTTCGTCGCTGCGTCGTCGTCAACTGCTGGCGATACGCCTCGAGCACCGGCGACAGATCATCGATCTTCGTCAGGCCTTCGCGCAGCCGGGTTTCCAGTTCCTCAAGGCTCGGCGGCGCCTCGGCGCCCGCGACCTGTGCGAGCGGGACCGGTTCCGACCACCGGCGATCCGTGGCAACGGCCCGATCGATCGTGTCGTCCAGCAGCTGGCGCCACGTGTACGGGTAGAGGCCGACGGCCAGGTGGACGGAAAAGTCCGAGGTGGTCTCGGCCGCGTGGCGCACGCCCACGGGAATGTACAGGGCGTCGCCCTGCTCCAGCTGAAGGTCGTGGGTGGGGTCGGCGCCACCAGCCTCGCCGCCGGGTCGCTCGTGGATCACCCAGCGTTTGGCGCCGTGAGTTTGCAGCGCCAGCACGTCGTGGGTGTCGGAATGAATGGCGAACCCTTGGCTGCGCGTGCCGGTGATGTAGACGTTGGCCTCGACCCCAGCGTGCAGCCGCTCCTCGAACTGCAGTGCCAGCCGGCGGATCGACGGCCAGCGTCGGTGGACCGAGTTGAGGACGATCGTGTAGCCGTTGCCCAGCGCCTTGTACAGCGCTTGCGTCGCGTAGGTCTGCGACGACATCAGCGGCATGACCTCCTGCGTCGGCGCCCACTGACCCTGCTTGACCAGCCGTACTTCGCCTAGAGGCGGCCGCGCGACGAACAGGTACTCCTCGATGTCGTCCAGGCCGAACAGCCCGTCGAGCAGATCGGGAGCCTCGTGCTTCAGTACGGCGACCTTCTTCGACCAATAGTCCTCAAAGAACGGATCGGCTCCCACGGGCTCCAGGATCCGGTCCAGCATCGAACGGCCGGCGACGTTCTCCACGGCATCTCCTCCTATCGATCAACCTGTCATGCTCTCGTGTTTCGCCGAATGTTAACACGGTCAAGCCCGCGATCCGGAGGGTCGCCGGGCGGTGTCCGATGGGTGCCACTGATCACAACCCTACAACCCGGTCCGATTGGGACTCAGTTGTGATGATGTGATCAGTGGCACCGTTCTTCTGACACTCTTAAACGGTCAGTCTCTAAGCTCAGGATTCCAATTCAGGTAGAAGTCATCCGGTTGCGAGTCGCTCGTGTGGATAGCGCTCGTTGCGTTTCTGGAATGTGAGAATGCTCCTGTTCAGGATCGTCCCCGCGTCGATCGCTATGGCGCGTCGAATCGTCTCGTTTTCGAACCAACCTTCACGTCCTGCCAACACCGACGGCAGATGGACAATCAGCGCGGCAGAGATGGACCGGGAAGCGCTTTCCCAAAGAAAACTGGGGGTGTGATCCACTGCGTAGTAGTCCACCAATCCGACTTTGAACATCGGCTCGTCAAAGGTGGTCGGTTTGGCAAAGGAGAATCCCATTCCTTCGTCACAACTGACATCGACAATCAGGCAACCCCTCTTGAGGCGCGAAACATCCTCCTCGGCGACGAACATGAGCGGCTTGTCCGGGTCCTGGAAGATCCCATTCACGATGATGTCGGCTTCACCGAGCAGGTCGAGAAAAGGCCGGCTTGTCCCTTCGTGGTCAATGACGAGGAGTCGTGGGTCATCCACTGTTCCCCTGTGAAGGCGGACATAGTAACAATCCAGCACTTCCTCTCGAACCTCGTGGTCGGGACGTTGAATGCAGATAGTGATATCTCTGAAACCACGCGCCTTGAGAGCGTAAATGGCCCCCCTGCTTACCGCACCAAAGCTGATGATGATCGTCTTGCGCTGGTCGCCGTAATGGCCGTCGATCCCCCTCAACTCAAGAGCATGCAGCACGCCGCAATAACCGGCCAACTCATTGTTCTTGTAGAAGGTGTGGCGGCCGGCGTGCCCGTCAGGTCCCCAGACGAACATGTCCTCGAACGCAATGAGGGTCTGCTTGCGATCGATCGCCACCTGGGTCAGATTTCGCTGCTGTACGCAATGGGGCCACCCCCACAGGATGCCGCCTTCTCGGAGGATCATGAGGTCTTCCGGCTCCGGCTTGGCGAGGACAACAGCTCCCAGGTCGGCCAAGAGTTCGCTACGTGTCGCGGTACCGCCCGCCCGAGACGCAAGCTCTGAATCCGAAATTCCGAATGGCTCCCCATAGCCCTGTTCGAAAACCAGTTGCCGGCGAACGTCCTCCGGGAGACGTGACAGATGATCCGGATGGAGAGGAACGCGCCTCTCGTTTTCCTTTTTCGATGTTCCGACGACTCCCAGTTTCAGCATGGAACTCCTGTTCTGCGCCGCATCGGCAGCACATCATCGGCCAAACCAACAAAACTCCCGTGCACCGGGTTTCTCCAGACAAAAAGTGGCCGTAACGCTGATCGTCTTCGTACGGTAGAACCTTTACACTCTCTCATATCAAGAGGATTGGCGCGAAGGATAGGCACGCCGTTTTGCCTTGACCTATTTGTGGGCGCCGGCTTCATTCGGACTGTTCGTGGGCCTCCCGCTGGGCCATAATGCCTCATGTCCGACGACTCTCCCCCGCATCGTCGCCGCGTGCGCTACAAGGGCACCCACCCGCGGCGCTATCAGGAGAAATACAAAGAACTGGACCCTCTGCGATTTGCGGAAGAAGCGGGGAAGGTGGAGGCTCGTGGGCAGACGCCGGCGGGCACGCACCGGTCGATCATGGTGGACGAGGTCATGGATCGGCTGTCACCCAAACCCGGCGAATCGGCGCTGGACGCGACGCTGGGCTACGGAGGCCACGCCCGCGAGATCATGCTTCGTCTGCGGCCCGGTGGACACCTCGTGGGGCTCGACATGGATCCAATTGAAATGCCCCGCACCGAGGCGCGGCTCAGGGAAGAGGGCTTTGGAGAGGACATCTTCTCCGCCCGGAGAATCAACTTTGCCGGGCTCCCGGCGTTGGTTCCCCAAACCGGCCCATTCGACTGCATCCTCGCCGATCTGGGCGCCAGCTCCATGCAGATCGACAACCCAGCCCGGGGCTTCACCTTCAAGGCCGACGGACCCCTCGATCTACGGTTCAACCCGCGTCGCGGGAAGCCCGCCTCGAGCCTGTTGGCCGGGCTGTCCGAGGTCGACCTGGCCGAGCTTCTGGTCACCAACTCCGATGAGCCCTTCGCGCGGCGGATCGCCCACACCCTAAGTACCGTTGAAGAACCCATCATCAGCACCCGACAGTTCGCCGACATCATCCGAGGCGTCTTGCTTGCAGCCGGCTTTGACCGCAGCGCACCGCAGACCCGCGCATCGCTTCAGCGCTGCTTCCAGGCCCTGCGCATCGCCGTGAATGACGAGGGCGGCGTCCTGGATCAGTTCCTCGCCTACTTGCCCGGCGCCCTGAATCCAGGCGGCCGCGTGGTCGTCCTCAGTTTTCACAGTGGCGAAGACCGCCGGGTGAAGAAGGCCTTTCTGGAGGGGCTCCGGGCTGGAGTCTATGCGGATATCGCTGGATCGCCCGAGCGCCCGTCACGCGAGGAGCAGCGTGGCAACCCGCGCTCGTCATCGACAAAGATGCGGTGGGCGGTGAAGACGTGATAGGAACTGACGAGCCTGAGGATTGTTGCGACTTGGGAACGGGATCGGGACCTGCGGCAAGATCGCGTTGCTGAAGCCTGTGGTACCGGTATGCTTCGTGAGACACAGTGGCAGCGCTGAGCGATGAAGGTGCGGTAGAGATCAAAGACACAGGCATGAACGCTCCCGGATCGCAACGACCGCCCGTGGCGGTCCTGGTCGGGGTTTTCGTGATCTCCGGGGCGGTGCTGGCCCTTGAGATCATCCTCACTCGGCTCTTCGCCGCGGTGCTGGCCTACCACTTCTCGTTCTTGATCATTTCCGTCGCCGTCTGCGGTCTGGGCCTCGGCGGAATGCTGGTTGCTCGTACCGTCGGCACCACTCGAGGGAGATTGGCCGTCGCCGCCGCAGGCTTTGGCCTGAGCTCGCTGTTCATGGTGCTGGCCTACCTCCACCTGATTCTGCCCCACCTGTCGGATCTGGTCTGGTTGATCGCAGCCCCTGCCCTGGTGCCCTTCGTTTGCGCCGGTGCTTTCCTGGCATTGGTGTTCCGTGAGCATCCGGCGAGGTCGGGCCTGATCTACGCCTGTGATCTTCTTGGAGCTGCGGCGGCTGCGCCAGCCGTGATCGTATGCATGGGAATGCTCGGCGTGATGCCGTCGGTCGTTTTGGTCGCCGTGCTTGCTGCTGCTGCATCGTTCGTCGTAGCACAGCGGCGTGGTCCGGCATTAGCGGTGGTGGTGGCGACAGCTGCGCTCGGCATGGTGGGCCTGGCTCTCGGCTGGTTCGAGGTGCCGACCCTTTCGGGCTCCAGCAGGAGCGTCGTCAATCCGCTCTTCGCCGACCTCGGTCCAGAGGCCGGGCACACCATCGTGTTGACCGAATGGGACGCCTTTGCCCGCACCGATGTGGTTCGTCAGCAGGGAGTTGGAGACGAGGCGCTGTTCATCTATACCAACGGCCACGTACCGTCGATGATGCTTCGCCTGATCCACGGCCCAGACGACTCGAGCTACGACGCCGAAGCCAATCTGGCGAGCCTGCCATTCATGTGGAGACGGCCTCGTTCGGTGCTCAGCATCGGTCCTGGAGGTGGTCTGGACATCGTTCTGGCCAAACGATTCGGCGCCGTTCAGGTCGATGGAGTTGAGGTCAACCCGGCGATTGTCCGACTGATGAACGGGCCCCGGTTCCGCGAGTTCAGCGGTGACCCCTACAACTGGCCAGGGGTAAGGGTCTCAATCGGTGATGGCAGGACCTTTGTTCGGCGCAGCACGAGTTCATACGACGTGATCTACATGAGCCTGGCCAAGACGACGATTCGTACTCTCGGGCTGGTGTTGGTCGAGGGCTATATCTACACCGTCGATGCGGTCGGCGACTACCTGGACCGCTTGACAGACACCGGACAGCTGGTCGTGGTCACCGACGACTTCCGGATCAATGCCCGCCTTCTCACCACGGCCGCTGCTGCCCTGGAGGAGTGCGGCATTGACAGGGACAGGGTTGTCGATCATCTGGCGGTGGTGAGAATCCAAGATCAACTGAGGGGCCTCGATCCTTATGAGTACCTGCTGATCGTCTCCCGGACCCCGATCTCTCGATCGGCGGGCGCGGAGCTCGAGCGCCTGGCCATTGGCGGTGGGTTCGTGCCGGAGCTGATACCTGGCCGAGTTGAAAACCCGCCGTACGGGGCTCTCAGACGAGCCGAGGCGTTCACCTCCGAGGCAAACCAGCACTGGAGTCAGAAGCGCGCAGAAAGCAGTCCCGGCACGGGCACGCTGCCGCCCCTGAATCTGATGCCAGTGACCGACGATTCGCCGTTCTTCCTCGATCTGTCTTTTGGTGCTCCCCCGATTCTCGTGCACCTGACCGCGGCCAGCGTCGGCCTGATTGTGCTGTTTTCCGGGTGGTTTCTATGGGCCAGACGTGGCGATGGTCAAGGTATTCGGCGCCCGTTCGTGGGGCTGGGTGAAGTCTGCGGGCTACTCTACTTCTCGTGTCTCGGCGTCGGCTTCATGTTGGTCGAGATCGCCGTGATCCAGAAGCTGATCCTGGTCCTGGGGCATCCCACCCGGGCGGTGACGGTCGCCCTGTGTGCCCTGTTGGTCGGAGGCGGGGTCGGCAGCGCCCTCAGTGGGCGGATTTCGGACCACGGTCTGGCTCGCGGTCTGCGCCTGTCCTGCCTGGCAGTCAGTGGTCTGGCGGTGGCACTGGCTCTGTATGCGGGTGCGGGGCATCCGACGGTGCTCGCATGGCCGTTGATCGGTCGGATCCTGTGGGCCGGACTGATCTGCGGATTGGCAGGAGTGGTGATGGGCATCCCGTTTCCGACCGGGGTGCGGTCGGTCGGTCGGGTGGACCCGGCGCTTATTCCGTGGCTGTGGGGAGTAAACGGCGTGAGCTCGGTTCTGGGATCGGTGCTTGCCGCGATCGGAGCCAAGCTATTCGGCTTCCAGACCGTGCTGGTTGCAGGTGGTTTGGTATACCTGCTGGCAATGCTCGTCTCCCAGGGCTTCGAGAGGGCGAACAGTGAGGTTGATACCGATGCGTCAAGGCTCACAAAGAACAGCGTGCAATGACGGTGAGATGGGTGCCACAATCACGATGGGTGCCCATCCACAACGGTCAGCGACCATCGGCAAAGGTGGCCGACCTCGTTGAAGTTGTCTCAGAAATGGACAGAGGAACGCAACGATGCGTGTCGCGGCAGGACAGGAAGGTGATTTTCGTCCTTCCAGACGGTGATGGATCCTGGCACAAGCATTGCTGATGTCCCTGTATTCAAGGGACGTCGTATCGACGAGCCGGAACATCGATGGGTGGTCGACCGGAGTCCCAATCGTCTCAGATCGATGGAGGGGGCCGTATGACGTTTGCGATCCGTTTGCCGCTCGATGATCGTTGTCGGATGACCACTGTGAGCCTGCGATTCGTATGTGTGGCGGTGATGGCGATTGCGATGATCGCCTCGTCAGCGGCAGCCGAGACCGGGCTGATCCGTCCGACAAATTTGTCGGATCAGGCGTGGGAGAGGATTCTCGAGCAGATCGACCGGACGGATCTCAAATCCTACCCGGCGACGACCGAGAGTACCAAGGTCTTTGCCTCGACACCGGGTGCAGCGGCATATTTCGGCTGGTCGACCGCGGCCGACGGCGACACGGTCGTCGTCGGAGCGTACGGCTTTGTCTCGCAAACTGGCGTGGCCTTTGTCTTCGAACGTAACCAGGGCGGCGCCGACAACTGGGGTGAGATCAAAAAACTCCTCGCATCGGATTACTCCAGCTACGACCACTTCGGACGATCGGTGAGCCTCATCGGCGACACCCTCGTGGTCGGCGCCAACGGCGCGGGGACTGGTGGAGCGGCATACGTTTTCGAGCGAAACAGCGGCGGGGTCGACAACTGGGGCGAGGTGGCATTGATCACAGGGGCCGACCAGGGAACGAGCGCGAGCTTCGGTTTCTCGGTGGGGATTTCCAATGACCGGGTCGTGGTCGGCGCCAAAGGCCACAACGCCTCCAATGGAGCAGCGTATCTCTTCGAACGAAACGCCGGGGGCGGCGACAGCTGGGGCCAGGTCGCAAAGCTGACCGCCGGAACGGCGGGGCTCCTGGGGTTTGGATGCGCGGTGGCAATCAGCGGTGAGACCGTCGTGGTCGGCGCCCAGAGCGCGAACACGGCTCATGTCTTCGAGCGCAACCACGGCGGCGCCGACAGCTGGGGCCAGTCGGCCACGATCACCGGTTCGAACACGGTACCGGGTGACGAGTTCGGTGGTTGGGTGGATATCAGCCGGGACACGGCGGCGGTCGGAGCGATCTGGGCCGCCAACGGCGGATACGCTCGGGGTGCGATCTATGTCTTCGAGCGCAACTCCGGCGGCGCCGACAGCTGGGACGAGGTGGCGATTCTTTCGGCCGACGACGCGGCAGATTCCCACCAACTCGGTACACGGGTATCCATCGACGGCGATGTGATCGCGACCGGGGCGCCCCAGGGCGGGAGTCAAGGCGCGGTCTATCTCTTCGATCGCAACGAGGGCGGCGCGGACACCTGGGGTCAAGTGGCCCGGCTGGCTGCCTCGGACGGGGCAGAGCTCGAGTTCGGGGTGGCGGTCTCGGGCGCAACCGTGATCCTCGGCGCCTCAGCTGACGGCACCATGGGGTTCAGCGCCGGAGCCGCGTACCTGTTCCGCCGGACCGGTGAGACCTGGGCCCAGGAGCTCAAGATCGACGCGGATGACACCGCCCAGGGGGACAGCTTCGGATTCAGTTTGGCGATGGACGGTGATCGGGCGGTCGTCGGGGCCTGGCGGGCCGAGATCCAGAAGGGGTCTGCATATGTTTTCGAACGAAACCAGGGCGGAGGCGACAGCTGGGGTCAGGTTGCAGAGCTGACCGCATCCGACGGCGCCATGTATGAGCGCTTTGGCGTCTCGGTGGACATCAGCGACGATCACGTCGTCGTCGGTTCACCCGCCCACGGTGGGGGCGCCTATATGGGTGGGGCGGCCTATGTCTACTCCCGGAATCAGGGTGGAGTAGATGCCTGGGGAGAGGTCGCCAAATTGATGGCTGCGGATGTCGCCGTCTCCGACCAGTTCGGTTGGTCGGTGGGGATCGACCACGCCATGGTCGTCGTGGGCAGCAACAAGGGCGACGGCGCGGTTGCCGATTCGGGTTCGGCCTATCTCTATGGCCGGAACCAGGGCGGCGCGGACGCCTGGGGCGTCATCACCGAGCTCAACGCATCGGACGGCGCCGCGCTCGACTTCTTCGGTGAGTCGGTCTCGGTCTCGGGCGATGTGGTGGGAGTGGGCGCGGTGGCCGATGAGAGCTCAACCGGGGCTGTGTATCTCTACGGCCGCAACAACGGGGGTGCGGATCTGTGGGGCGAGATCGGCAAGCTCACCGCCTCCGACGCCGCGTCGAGCGACCGATTCGGCCATTCGGTGGCGATCCACGGGAGCGCTGTCCTGGTGGGTGCTCCGAGCGCGGAGGCCGCGTATCTCTTCCGCCGCAATATCGGCGGCGCCGATGCCTGGGGCGAGTTTGCCATCCTGAGCCCAGTCGACGGTCAACCGGGTGACGGGTTCGGATACTCGGTGTCGCTCGATGCGGAGATCGCAGCGGTCGGCGCGAACGACGGCGACGGCGTCACGGCGGACCGAGGGGTGGTGTATCTCTTCCAGCGCAACGTCGGCGGCGCGGACAACTGGGGCCAGCTCATCAAGCTCCAGGTCGCCGATGGGGCCGAGGACGACAGCTTCGGCCATGCGGTGGCGGTCTCCGATCAACGCCTGTGGGCCGGGGCGCCCTACGACGACGATGTGATCGCCGACTCCGGGGCCGCCTACCGATTCGACATCCAGGCCATCGTGCCGGAGGCGGATCTGTGGGTCACGGTGGACGACGGCACCGAAACGCCGGTTCCCGGTCTGACCACAACCTATGTCATTCAGGCCGGCAATTTCGGTGGATTCGACGCCACCGGGGCTCAGGTGACCGATTCGTTCCCCGCAGACCTGACCTGCGACTGGACCTGCGTCGCCACGGGTGCGGCTTCCTGCACAGCCGGTCCCGTTGCGGGGAATATCGACGACCTGATCGATCTTCCCATCGGCGAGACCGTGACCTATACCGCGGTTTGCGACATCGATCCATCTGCAACGGGATCGAGTTCGAACACCGCGGCGGTGGTCGCACCGATTGCGACGCCCGACCCCAACCCGACGAACGACAGCGACACGGATATCAACACATTCGATCCCCGGACCGATCTCGCGATCGCGATGTCCAACCCGGTCGGGCCGGCGGTTCTCGGCGAACTGGTCACATACGACATCGTGGTGAGCAATCCGGGTCCAAGTACGGTTCCGGGGGCTGTCGTGAGCGATCTGTTTCCGGCCGAGCTCACCGGTGTGTGGTGGACATGCCTGGGGTCGGATGGAGGCTCGTGCAACACGAACGGGAGCGGCGACATCGACGAGGCCATTGATTTACCGGTGGGCGGTTCGGTGACCTTTGTCGCCAACGGAACCTGCGACCCGGCCGCCATCGGGCAGTATCTCGAAAATACGGCATCGGTGAGCAGCCCGGCCGGGGTCACCGAGATAGACCCTGCCGACAACACCGCGACCCACACCGATGAAATCGCCGGACCCGGCGACTTCATCTTCGCCGATGGGTTCGAGGACGGCAATACCTGGGCGTGGGATTGACGGAAAGCCGAAACGGTCAGTAGGAGCGCTCGTCCGCCTCGGTCTCACGCAGAAAGGACGGCGCGCATGGCTTCCGAGCACGGGCGGCACTCCAAGTGTAGCCACTCAGGCGGGCACCCGGAGCCATACCCGTGCTTGCATTTTCCTTTATAGGACCCCACGTATCACCTTATGACTTTGGGTCCAGGCACACCGACTTGATTACCATCACAAAGTGATACTTGGCACCGTTCCCGTTCTTGTAAACGAGAATCTCGGCTTGACTCTGATCGGCTTGCCGCCGATCTCGAGCACAGGGTCGGCAAGGAAATTAATCGGCCCTGAGTCCGGTCCCGGTTCAACCAGAAGATCACGTCCGCGGCTCAGCTCAATGCGGTTTGCCGGGTGGTGGCCGAAGTAGTAGGTCGCCAGGTTTGAGTACTTGTCGCCCTCACTGATATCGACGGGCCACCATTTGCCTTCGGCGTAGAACTCCGCCCAGCAATGATAGCTGCTGATCCCGCCCTCGTTTCGCGCCGAAGGGATAGATGCGCCGACGGCGAAGCGCGCAGGTATACCTACGGCCCTCGACAGGGCGATGAAGTAGGAGTGGTAGTCCGTACAGTTCCCTGTCCGCGAGTCACACGCAAACACGGCATCACCCTGGCCCCAGCCGTCGCCAACCTTTTTGTAGCTCATTCGGTCGATGACGTGATCGTAAAGCGCTCGTGCGCGAACCAGATCGCCCGTCTTTCCCGTGACGACGTCGTTCCCGATGCTGCGGAATTCCTCGTTGATCGGTACCATCCGCTCCGCATCGAGGTGGTCTCCGGAGTCCGGCAACTGCCCCGGATAAGCGGCCTTCTCGATCCGCTGCACATCGAAGCGCATTTCGACCATCTTCCGGCTATCCTCCGGGCCAAGCTCCAGATACAGGACACTGTTGCCGTGTGCCCGGTCGACCAGGGTGCGCTGCGTCCCCGGAGCATCGATGGCCTTGATCGTTACGGTCTGAAACCGGTCCGTCGCGGGCAGGGGCAGCCACATGCGGGCGGCATCGGTGATTTCAGGCAACGTCGCCCGATAGACGAACTCGAACTCGTCACTGTCCTCGATCACCCCGAGCAGGTGGTGCGATGCGTTCTCCACAGGAACCCGGTGCCAGGTGCGGTCCTCTTTCTGCTCCCAGGCATAAAGGGGCTGACCGTTGATCTTGTGAACCGTCGTGTCGGTGACTTGCATCGAGCCTGCATCTCCTTCGAGGAAGAAGTCGACGTCATACACCTCGCCGTCGGTGCCGGCGAGGTCCACACAGGCAAACTGGCGGCCCGGGCCCAAACTCGCAAGATACTCGATGTGCACACGGACCAACTTGAGCTGAAGCTCCCTGTCGTTGAAGGAGAGTCTGAAAAAGCCATCGCCCAGGCAGCTTTGCTCTTCGATGTGCTTCTCGATGCCGGCCTGAATATCGGCGGTCACGGCACGGGCCTGTGGTGCGGGCACGACCTCCGTCCTGCCCTCTCCGCAACCCGCACAGCCAAAGCAAAGCACAACCACAGCGGACGCCACCATCGGCACGCCCGCCAACAGCTGCGTCCGGGGCCGCACGACCGCCCTCGGAAAGTTCGGAATCAAATGGTCGTTCCCTAGTTCGGGTGTTCGCTCGGGTGTTCTGACTTCGGTGTGTCCGTCGCTGTTGCTCCTTCGATCGGGTGCTCCGACGCTGCTTCTTCCCCGGTCGGGTGCTCCGACGGGTGCTCGGACGCTGCCTCTTCTCCGGTTGGCGTTTCGCCCTCGGGCTCAACCGCGTCGGCAGTTGCGGCGTCCGGTTGCTCTGTCGGGGGTTCCGTCTCTGCCTGTTCCCCACCGCACCCAGTCGTGGCTATGCACAGGGAAAGCGCTACGGCTGCGATTGCGAGCACTGACAAGAATCTGCTCATGGCAGCTCCTTTCGGTTGAGAGGTTTCGTGTCGAGGCCCCATGCCCCACTTCAAGTGATCGACTCTACCGGCCCACGGCGGGCCCACTCGGTGTTCGATTTGCTGGCGGCATTATAATCGATGCACCGGAGCCGAAAAGGAAGATCGCCGGCACCATTCAGAAAATCATCGGGAAGCTCCCCATCATCGGCCGGATTCTGACCGGGATCCACCGCGAGGGTCTCATCGCAACCGAGTTCAGCATCGCAGGGCCGCTCCCCGAACCCGAGGTCAAAGCCAAACCGCTCTCGACCCTCTCGGTCGGCATCATCCGCGACTTCACCCGTCAGAAACCAAAGAAGGACACGACCAAGAAAGAGCACGCCACCGCGCACGAACCTGTTGAGAAAAGCCACGGTTCGACGAGTTGATCGGTGCCGCGTACACACTTCCACACTTGTTGATCGCTCGATGGGTGCCACGAATCGATTGATGACCTCCCGTTTCGGCAACCCAACATAGGGCCACAATGTGATTGCGTGGCACCTTTTGAAGAGTCTCTCATCGGATCCCAAGATGTTTGAGCCCGAATTTGGGCCGGCTGAGCTTATGATGGGTGCGATCTGAGGCGCAAACACCACCACTGGAGAGTGACGGATGGCGATGTCCGACAATCAAGAAGACCACAGCCCGACGGCGCTTGCGTCGTGGCTCCGTGTCACAGCCATCGGCGCCGGCGCCCTCACGACCGTTCTCGGCCTCGTGGTCATCGTCGGATGGCAGACCAACAATGTGACCCTCGTTCAGGTCCTCCCGACCTTTGTCCCCATGCAATACAACACAGCCCTCGGTTTTGTCCTTTGCGGCGTCGGCCTCCTGGCGGTGATCTTCGGCAAGAAACGCCTGGCCGTTGTCGCCGGCGGACTCGCTGCAGCAATCGGGATCGCGACGCTCCTGCAGTACATCTTCGGCCTCAACTTCGGGATCGACCAGTTCTTCCACGACCACGACATCACCGTCAAGACCTCCCACCCCGGGCGCATGGCGCCGAACACGGCGCTCTGTTTCACCCTCATCGGTCTGGCGATCGTCTCCCGAGTGACACTCAACCGACAGGCCACGAGGTCGCTGGTTTCGGTGATCTTGAGCAGTCTCGGACTCGCCTTCGGCATCGTCGCCCTGTCGGGCTACCTGACGGGTCTGGAAACCGCCTACGGCTGGGGCTGGCTCACCCGGATGGCCATCCACACATCGTTCGGGTTCACGGTCGTCGGCATCGGTTTTCTCGCCGCCGTCTGGCGCGACGATCTGACGCCCTCGACCCTCGTCCCCAGTTGGTTCCCGCTCACGGTCTTCGTCGCCACATGCACAGCCGCGGTCTGCCTCTGGCAGGCCATCGAGGCCGAGCACGTCGCGGCGCTGGCGACAAGCAGCGCGGTCACCGAGACCTCCCGCGTCGCCGATGCGCTCCTCGTCGGTGGCTTCCTGTTGGGCGGCGCTCTCGCCGCTGCGGCCCACCTCGCACAGACCGCGTTCCGTCAGGCGAGAGAGGCCGGGACGACCAACATCGCTCTGGCTGACGAGGTCGGCCGGCGCAAGCATGCGCAGTTGGACCTCGCCGCCGAACGCGACAACCTCGAAGCCACCGTGACCGAGCGCACGAGAGAGCTCGCCCAGGCCCGCGAAGCCGCGGAGTCCGCCAACCGCGCCAAAAGCACCTTCCTCGCCAACATGAGCCACGAGCTTCGAACGCCCATGAACGCCATCATCGGCTACAGCGAGATGCTCGCCGAAGAAGCCGAGGACGATGACCTCGACCAGATGATCCCCGACCTCAACAAGATCAATGCGGCCGGAAAACACCTGCTCGCTCTCATCAACGACATCCTCGATCTGTCGAAGATCGAGGCCGGTCGGATGGACCTCTATCTCGAGCGATTCGACCTGAAGCAGATGCTCGATGAGGCCGTCGACACGGTCTCACCCCTCGTCACCAAGAACAACAACCGGCTCGTGACCGATTTCGGCTCCGACCTCGGGGCCGTTCGCGCCGATCTCACAAAGCTGCGTCAGAGCCTGTTCAACCTGCTCTCCAACGCGTCGAAGTTCACCAAGGACGGCACCGTGACCCTCGCGGTCAGCCGGGAGCGGACAGATTCGGACGACCGGCTCGTCATCCACGTCACCGACACCGGCATCGGCATCAGCGCCGACAAGCTCGACCACGTCTTCGAGGAGTTCTCTCAAGCCGACGACTCCACCTCGCGAGACTTCGGCGGCACCGGTCTCGGGCTGCCCATCAGCCGCCGCTTCTGCCGCATGATGGGCGGCGACATCACCGTCGCCAGCGAACCCGGTGTCGGCTCGACCTTCACCATCGTGATCCCGGCCCAGGTGGATGCCCTGGCTGCGGCAAAGGCATCGGCGCCCTCGGCGGAAGCGGAGATCGATGTCGCTCCCATCGGCGCACAATCCATCCTCGTCATCGATGACGATGCGGACTCCCGCGATCTGCTTCAGCGCACCCTCGAGGCGGATGGGCACAGCGTCGTCTGCGCCTGCGATGGAGAGGAGGGCATCGAACTCGCCCGCAAGCTCCAACCATCCCTCGTAACCCTGGATGTCATGATGCCGGGTCTCGACGGCTGGGCGGTGCTCAGACGACTCAAAGCCGATCCCGATCTTCGCGAGATCCCGGTCATGATGGTCACCATCGAGGGTCAGAAAGATCTCGGCTTCACCCTCGGCGCCGTCGAACACCTGACAAAGCCCGTCGACCGCGAAATGCTGGTTCGGCTCGTACGCAGGTACGCCGGTGCTGACGGCGGCGGCCATGCCCTGGTGGTGGACGACGACGAAGGCGTCCGATCACTTTTCTGCAGATCGCTCAAAGAGGACGGCTGGACGGTCGACACGGCCGGGAACGGCGCCGCCGCTCTCGAGCGATCCATGGAAACTCGGCCGGATCTCGTCCTCCTCGATCTGATGATGCCGGTGATGGACGGGTTTGATTTCATCCTCGAGTTTCGCAGCCGGAAGGACCACAGACCCATCCCGATCATCGTGATCACGGCGAAGGATCTCACCGCCGAAGACCGGAAACGTCTCGTAGGCGGGGTCGAGATGATCGTCGAGAAGAGCGCCCTGACCAGATCACAGCTGCTCGATCACGTCCGTGAGCTGGTTTCGGACTTTGCCAAGGGTGATTCACGACCTCATCCGCCATCGACGACAGACTTGAGTACATAGATCGCCCTAGGAGGCTGCACCGCATAGATTCCGTTGCTGCGCAACGAAATCTATGCGGCGCCCCTCCTAATGGATTTGCTGCGCAAATCTCGAAAGACGATCCAGGGGTTGGTAAAAAATGGAATAGAGCACGGGGCGCAGTCCCTGTCCCAATTTAAATAGGGCATGACATCGAAGAAGTACCGTCCATGGAATCCGGATCAGGCGTACCTGTTTCCTCCGTCCATGAGGAACTGGCTGGAGGAGGATCATCTGGTGTATCGGCTCCTCGACGTGGTCGAGTCGCTCGACATCAGATCCGTCAGTCACTCGATTCACGCGAAGGACGCACGGGGCGCCCGGCCGTACAACCCGC
>Ga0164313_10000401_pt1 | contig 34113 bp, 31 predicted proteins | sample GuaBasSedimGuay4_FD_113735 | JGI IMG/M metagenome (GOLD analysis project Ga0164313, IMG submission 113735) | Subseafloor sediment microbial communities from Guaymas Basin, Gulf of California, Mexico - Guay4, Core 4569-4, 0-3 cm | ecosystem: Environmental > Aquatic > Marine > Hydrothermal vents...
AAACTTTAGGGCAATTTAAAATTAAATATTTCACCGCCGGGCGGGCGGGTAGTGCCTGTGGAGATGTCGACGTTGGTCGAATCTGTGAAGCAGGAACCACCAACTATGCATTTGCGTAGAAGGGATCCCCTTCCTTTAGGGAGGGGAGGACGTCAACTGCCCCAGAGTTAGTCTTTTATTTCTCCCGTCATAGGGACAAATAAAACGGGAAGAAGCTCTGTTATTTCTAATCGATAACCTGGAGCTTCCTCTTGTATCATTTTGGTATAAATTCTAAGAGACTGATTTAGTGGCCCAAGCGCTACGGGAATAATTATTTTGCCACCGATTTTTAATTGTTCTACTAGTTTAATAGGGAGCTTTTCAGGAGCAGCAGTTACTATAATCCCATCAAAGGGGGCCTCTTCAGGCCATCCGAAGGAACCATCAGAGATTCTAGTATGGACATTTTTAAGTCCCAGTTCTTTTAAAACTGCGGTAGCTCTAGGCCCTAATGATGCAATAATTTCGACACTATAAACCTCACTCACTAGTAGGGATAAAATCGCCGCCTGATAACCAGAACCGGTACCTATCTCTAAAATTTTATCGGAGGGGAGCAGATTTAATGCTTGGGTCATATAGGCAACCACATAGGGTTGGGAAATAGTTTGATGCTCTCCAATAGGAAGCGGTCCATCGTAGTAGGCAAGGTTTTTTTGATCTTCGGGAACAAACAGGTGGCGGGGGATTTTTAAAAAAGCAGCTAGAACATGTGGATCATGGATCCCCTTATTTTCTAGCTGAGATTTAACCATTTCTTTTCTTTGTGCTAGATAATCCATTAGTGCTTGTGAATATCAGCTCTTATAGGTGACACTAATTTTTCAAAATCACTATAAGAGATCAGACATAACTCATGGTGGTTGCCAGCATTAAAGGCGATTTTTTCATCTTTGGCCAAATCTACATCCACCCAAACTTTCATATGATAAAGGTTTCCAAACGGTGGCATGGCGCCGAGTTCACAATCAGAGAAATTATCCTTAAATTCATTTTCCTTAATCAGGTCTACCTTGCCACCACCACAGGCCTTTTGCAAAAGATCAATATCGAGCATGTCATTGCTGGGCAGAACTGCCATTGCTATTTCACCATCAATTTTAACCATAACTGTTTTTGCTATATCCTTTCCCTTAATATGGGATTTCTGCGCTATTTCTTGGGCGGTATAAGCAGTGGGATGTTCCAGGGTTTCAAACTGAATGTTATTTTCATTTAAATATTGCATCAATTTTGGTGCACCCATGGCCTTCTCCTATAAGTAATCTATATGGTCAATTATAGCATTTTTAAGAAAAATCAGAGCATAAAATTTATGTCAATAAAAAGTATTTAGGGTAAATTAATCTTTCAAAATAAAGAAGGGATAACTTATGGAAACTAAAAGAATAAGTTGGGCACTATTATTTCTTAGAATTAGTGTGTTTTTAGTGATGTTTATGTGGACTCTGGATAAATTTTTTAATCCAGCACATGCTTTAGCGGTTTATAAGAAATTTTATTTTATTTCTAATCAGGCAGATATTTTTATCTATGTTATCGGTATTGTGGAGATGGTAATTCTCTTTGCCTTTTTGCTGGGGATCAAAAAAAAATATTCTTATGGATTAATACTGATACTACATGGCATATCCACTTTGTCTTCTTATACCCAGTATTTGGACCCCTTTGCTAATTTATTGTTTTTTGCAGCATGGCCTATGCTTGCGGCCTGTTGGGTTTTATTTTACTTAAGAGATATGGACACTTGTTGTACTCTGTCCTATTTTTGCAGCAAAAAAGAGGACTAAATGGAACATTTATATCTATACCCTTTATTAGCTTTTTTCTTTGGTCTGATTTTAGGATGGTTGTTTTTTAGACGGGATAAAAAACTGGAAATAGAGTTTTTGAAAACCCAAGTTAAGTTACAGGAAATAGAGGAAGAAAATAAAAAGCTTAATATCGAATTCTCTGCCAGTCAGGAACGAAGTCAGCAGCTTTTTGGTCAAAAAGAAGAACTCGCAGGAAAAGTAGATGGGCTTACCACTGTAAATCAAAAGTTAAAAGAAGAACAGGCCACTTTAGTTGCGAGAAAAGATGCTTTTGAAGAACGCATTAAAGATCAAAAAAATGATTTGGAACGAGTAAAACTCGATATGACAAATCATTTTAAAAATCTGGCACAAGGAATTTTAGAAGAAAAATCTAACTCTTTTAAAGAGACTTCAACAGAGCATATATCTCATTTAATTAATCCTTTTGGTAAAGAACTTAAAGAGTTTAAGGAAAAGATTGAAAAAACCTATGATCAAGAAAGAAGTGAGCGAATCTCTCTTAAAACAGAAATTGAAAATTTTGTAAAAATAAATGAGGGACTAACAAGAGAAACGGATCGCTTGACCAATGCTTTAAAAGGCGATGTGAAAGCGCAAGGTAAGTGGGGCGAATTTGTCCTTGAAAATATTCTCCAGGCATCAGGGCTTCGCAAAAATCATGAATATATAGCTGAAGGCGAGGGGCTGAGACTTAAAGGTGAAGACGGAAATAATGTAAGGCCCGATTTTGTTCTACTTTTACCAGATAATAAACATATTATTATTGATTCAAAAGTATCACTTTCCCATTATGAAAGATTTATTGCTGGCGAAGATGAAGAGAAGAATCTAAAGCTATTTGATCATAGTATAAATGAACATATTAAAAATTTATCCAGTAAAAAGTATCACCTCAATGAAAAATTAATTTCGCCTGACTTTACTTTCCTTTTTATGCCCATTGAGGGGGCCTTCTCGCTGGCGATTGAAAATAATGGCGACTTATTTAAAACTGCATGGGAAAAAAATGTTGTATTAGTAGGACCTACTAATTTAATGGCCTCACTGCGAACTGTCGCCTCCATCTGGAAAATTGAAAAGCAAAATAAAAATTCTATGGAAATCGCCGTTTTGGGAGGAAAACTCCACGATAAAATGGTGGGTTTTATAGAAGATATGAACAAGATTGGCGATGGATTGCAAAATACGGAAAAAAACTTTGATAAAGCGATGAAAAAGTTAAGCCTTGGCAGAGGGAATATGCTGAGTATGGCCCACAAAATGAATGAGTTGGGTGCTAAAACTCATAAGAAGATCCCTGAAAATTTACTGGATTAAAGCGGGCAGCAAATGGATTCTATTTGGTTTAAACTAATGCCTTGGTAAATACTGTTGATTGCCCGATGAGATGATTTTTGAAAGTAACACTGAAGCTTTTCCGGATCTATTGAAAAGGTATTAAATCCAGCATGACTAGGAACCGTTTTTTTCATATCTCCTTGAACCATTCCATTTTTAGTAACTACTATGATCTTTTTAGTTCTTGGATTAATTGCAACTTTTGTTATGTGTTCTGTATGAGAGAATTTTCTTTCTCCTTCAGAGCTATATGAAATCATACCAAGTGAACAAGCATATTTTTGTTCTAAGTTGTTCATTTTTTTGTATAACTTGGCGATGAATTTTTTGATCCCTCTCTTGGCCAGTTTTTCTATTATTTCCTTTTGTTGTGAAGGAATCCTTCTGGTATCTAAATGACAGACATGATGTTGGATCTTACAACTTTTTCCCGTGTATTTTTTATGGGCCAAGGCCAGTTCACTTGAGGTCATCCCACCTTTCTTTTTTTGTCGCTTCAGTGTGATCTCGGCCAATTTATTTTCTTTAATATATGCCCCATGAAAAGGTTTTTTCATAAGACCTAACTTTTTAAGTGAGTGAGCGGTTGCAATTTTCCCGCAAATTCCCCGCAGGGTAGATGCCAGGCCCTGGCCATGTTTTATAACGGAGTAATTTAAAGCTTGGTAGGTTGAGCATTTTTCATCCCACTTAGATACTCTAATATAACCTTTAAGAGTTTGAGTTTCTGACCTGATTTGGGAAAGATCTCTAGATGTGCCTTTTAAGGTTTTGTGAAAAACAAGGTAATAGTTATTAAATTCTAGCCCTTCCCAAAAGTGTGCCAACATTTCATCAAGGTATTCTTGAGAGCGAAAGTCGGTTCCAAAGAGACCTAGTTTTTCAAGTTGATGAGGATTGGAAATTAATACTTTTTGATGAAAAGATGAGCGGACATTTATTTCGCTAGGGATTTCATTCCCATAAGCAGAGCAAAGAGACAAAAATAAAGTGAGGGCCAGTACAGTCCTTAATAACATCATTACCTCGTAGGGAAAAGATTCTAGAGAAGTCTTAATATGGCATATTAAAAAATACAATTCTAAACGAGCTCAATTTATTCTGCGCGCAGCGCTATGCGAAGATATCAAGGGGTTAGAAAAAAAATAAACTTAGAGTTATTTCCCATGAACGCGTCGGTTGATGGTTCCATCAGGAACATAGCGCCTACCACCTCTTGGGTAATACCAATAATAGGGGACAAGGCCTGCATAATATCCATTTATCCATCCATAAAAACCAAACCCTCGTCCTTTTTCATAGACTTCTCTTTGTCCATCTAAAAAGTAGAAGTGCTCGAAGGTTCCATCCTTGTAGTAACAAGTATCATCATATTTATTATACTGCTTTAAGCAAGGTCCTAAATAATATTTATTTGAAAAATCTTTTTTTATTTTAAAAAAAAACAAAAACCCTTATAATAGTAAGATGAAATTTTCTAAGGAGAGTTCTTATGCCGATAGGTATCCTCGTGCCTGATGTGGACAAGAGAATAAGTGCTTGGATCGAAATCATTGAGCGCAAAAAAAAAGAAGAGAAAGAAAAGAAAAAAACCGGCATTACCATTACTCTCTCAAGAGAGTTCGGATGTGAGGCCTATCTTTTGGCCGAGATGCTTAAGCAAAAGCTTGAAGCAAAGACGGGCCAAGAATGGATTATTCTAGACAAAGATATAATTGATAGATTGTCCCAAGATACACACTTGTCTAAAACATTGATTAAAGATCTAGGTGTTATGTCTAGTTTTATCCAGGATTTCTTTTCTAGCTTTCAACGTGGGGTACTTTCTAAAGATCAAGTTTTTCAAGAGTTGGCAGAGATTATTCTTAGGGTGGCAAAAGTTGGTAATATCATTATCGTAGGCAGAGGGGCAGCTGTTATAACCTCTCATTTAGAAAACTGTATACATTTTAGATTGGAGGCACCCCTAGAGTATAGGATCAAATCTATCGCAAAAAGGGCCCAACTCGATCAAGGGGAGGCCGAAAAATTGGTAAATGAAAGTCAGGCCAAAAGAGATAAATTTTTAAAAGATTTTCTACATATCGATATTCGTGATCCAAAATATTTTGATGCCATTTATAATAATAGTAAAAATTCAATTAATTCTATAGCTGAAAGTATTTTAACTTACGTAGCAAAAAAGATCTCTAAATAAGTTTTTTATTAAGCTGCTGATTGAAGCTTGTGCCATTTCAGTCCTAGACCGATGATTTTTTCAAGCAAGAGAGGATAGTCCATTCCTAAATGTTTCGCAGATTGGGCAAATTCATCATCAAAGGCAATATCGGGATTTGGGTTTGCTTCAATGACCCAGAGTTTTCCCCGCTCATCCATCCTCAAATCTATTCTGGCATAACCATTTAACTGTAAGACCCCAAAAGTTTCCTTACATATTTTTTTAATCTCTTCTAATTTAAGTTCACTGAGCTCTGCCTTTTTAGTGACAATACCTTTTTTCTTGCGATATCCCAGATCAAATTTTGCTTTGTCTGTGTAAAACTCATCTTTGGGAGGGTTCTTTCCATTAATTAAAAATTCCCAAGGAGGAAGGACATGAAGCTTTTGATTTCCTAGAAGACCTACAAAAAACTCCCTTCCAGAAATGAATTCTTCGGCAATGGCATCAACCTCAAACTTTTTATGAATGAATTTTATCCTTTCAAATAATTTTTTTTCATTGTTTACAATAGAGGCCTTCGAAAGACCTAGAGATCCATCTTCATTTAGACATTTAACAATTAATGGGAATTTTAAATCGGGCATTTTGAGGACTGATCCTAGAGGATAGACATGGAAAGCAGGAGTCGCAATTCCATGGAATTTCAAAATTTTCTTGGCCAGATCTTTATTTCGAGCAAGCATTAACCCTTGAGGATTGCAGCCTGTGTAAGGGATTTTGTTCATCTCCAAAAAACTCACTACATTTTGATCAAAGCTCGCCTTATGATGAAACTCTTCCATTAAGTTAAAAACTATTGTTGGTTTAAAGTTATCGATGGCACGGGTGATGATGCTGGCATCATTTGAGACGCCAAGAGGTAGGACTTCATAATTTAGGTTTTTAAGGTTTGTAAGTACATCATACTCAGTCGCGGTATTTGATTTTAGGCGCTCTGCCTTAGTCAAACGATCCGGAGGAATTAAGTATTCATGCAATAAAATCATAACTTTTTGGTTCATTACATTATAATCCGGTGATTTCCTTCGTTTATATACTTAATCGTCCTACGAGAGAGGTTTTTTAGAAAGGGGGAATTTTTTAGATCAAGAGGGCCTTTCACTCGGAGATTATTCTCTTCACAATCACTTATGATTTTATTGACCAGTCTTTTGATATGATATTGCTGGATATCACAATTTTTTTTAAGTTCGGTGCATATTTCTTTTCTGTTTTGTCTCATAAAAATAGATGCCTGAGGAAGATCTTTATTTTTAGAGAAACAAGGAACAAAGAAATTGTTATTGGGATTGAACCTTTTTTTCTTCTTTTTGTAGTATTTTCTAAGTGTAAGATCTAAATCACTTAGCGTATCAAGTTCATACAGGTGAGATACCTTGGCAGTTTTTCCAATTAATTGTTTAAAGACCTCATCGAGATAATTAAGTTTTTTTAAGACCGGTTGATTTTGATACTGATCTTTCCATTTTGATTTAGGGGATAACCATACAGCAAAAGTTTCGGCCCAATCTTCATCTGGGTGGGCCTGGGCATAATGATCATCTAGATGTTTTACAAAATTTTTAGAATAAGTTTTTGGTAGATAACTTTTTGGGTAGCGAGTACCTGAAATGCCAAAATACTTCTGTCTTTTTTTTAATTTTCGAAGAAGAAAGGCATTATCTAAGGCATGGCCAACTTCATGTCGTAGAATTTTTAAAAGGCCTTCTTTAGTTCCACCTTCAACTTCACCCATAATTTCTTTTTCAAGCTCCATGAGAGCGGAATCAAAAAGATAAAAAGGTAATGCCACACCAGTAACGCCATCAGGTGAGAAAAACTCATCAGATATCCAAAAATGTGGTTTGAAATTTATGCCTTTATTTCTCAGTTCTTTAAGTACAATTTGAATGCACTCCTCCACCCAGGATCCTTTAATCCTTAAATTGAGATCACTAAGTTTTGTGTGCATACTGTAACTCATGGCATAGAAATAGTGGAATTGATCTGATTATTCAAGCTAAGTGCTTAAAATTGTAAGTTTTTCAAGGTTGAGAATTTAAGCAAAGAAACTAAACTCTGGGCATGGAAAAACGGCTCCAAGAGATTTAGACTGTAGCTCCAAGGAAGTGAAATTAAGTAATTGGAGAAGGCGTTTGAGTTTTGGAAAAAATTATAAAGGCCGGGAGAAAAGAGAATGAATTATTCTGCGTTATTAATAGGTATCATCCCTCTTTTAATTTTTGTTTTAGTTGATACTTTTGCAGGCCTTAAGGTCGCACTAATTTCTACCGTGGCCATGGCCCTGTTAGAAGGGGTGTTTAGTTTTTACTATTTTGGCGAAATTGACTCCGTCACCATATTCTCTCTTTTTAGCGTAGTTCTCTTTTGTTACATCTCTTTTAGAAAAAAAGATCCTCTCTTTATCAAGCTTCAGCCAGCAATATTAAGTCTTGTGATGGGGCTCGTACTGATTATATCTTTTTCCATTCATGAACCTTTGCTTTTAAATCTGGCCACTAAATATAAGGAGTTGTATCCCCCAGAATTTCAACTTCAATTTGCTAATCCTCATTTTTTAAAACTGTTGGAAATATCTACTTTTTCCATGGGTCTTGGTTTATTGGCCCACGCTCTGGTCACAGCACTTGCCGCTTTTAAGTTATCTAATTGGTGGTGGCTGGCAGTAAGAGGGGTAGGATTTTATTTTTTTGTAGGACTTAGTCTTGTCATTCAAAAAAGTTTTATTTAAATTAAATTTATTTTAAAATGCCCTTTTTCTTGAAGTTCGTTAGGTTCAATTCGTTGCTAGACGTATACTCATATTATTAATCTTGTTAAATGAGGTTGTAATAAAAGTTCTAAAACTATGTGTATTTTCTTTTTTGATTATGGAACTCACAGGGTCTGTCTATTCCAAAACTCAAAAACAAAAGGAAAAGCGATTAAAGAAAGAGGGCCCCTCAAATGAGGGGCCACTTTTTATAGGGCGTTGACGTGAGTAGGAAGCAGCGTGATGGCCTTCATATGACCTGCAATCAGCTCATGCATAGTACCTGCCATATAAGTTTCAAGAACATCTAAATCCATCTCATAGAGTTTTTTAATTGCATCAGTTGCATCAACTGGAGCGACACCCATGGTATCTTGGATTTTAACCAGCTCAACAATTCCTTCTTTACCTAATTCACGGTAGAGCTTTTCCAACTCCTGAGATGCCTCTTTAGGAAGTCTGAAATTGTCTATTAAATACTGTGCAGTAATCTCATTACCTCTTTCTTCAAGAGTCACAAGCATCTCTAAAAGGCCCTTAGGGTATTTGATCGCCATCTTTTGAATATCACTAAGCTGTGAAATTATGGCGGGAGTTACTCTCTCTTTGATAACCGCCTGGATATCTTTTACTTCGTAGGTATTAAGTACATCGAAATTTTCCATGGTTGTCATCATTTTGTATGCCAATTCATTTTTCTCAGATGCCATATAGATGATCTCATCAATTTCTAAGGTCTTAAAGATTTTAGATGTATGGGATTCACCAATATCTTTTTTTCTGACCGTGAAGTAGTTCACATTTTTTCGCGTACTGGAAAGAGTATCACCACCTAGAATCGTTTCCCACTTTTTGGCATTTTTAAGTAAAATTTTGTTTAAAGGAGGATTGCCAACTGATGGAATTTCCAGAAACTCTCTTAAACCATGGTAAGGAAGATCAGCAGTGGAGATAACACTTTTTAAGTTTAGCGTGTAGGGCATGTTATCAGCGTAGGGTTTCCCATTCTTATCAAGAAAAGGTAGTGCCTGTGCCAAAGGTTCACCTAGGATCATATGGTCCACTATATTTTTAAGCAAAGGTTGAACGTAGGAGAAATCCCAGAAGTTTTTGTAACCACCACTTCCGGAAACTTCATTAAACCTTTGGGTAAGTGCTTTCATGGCAAGCAGCTTATCTGCCCAGATTCCTAGGGCCGCTCTATCACTTGAGTATGGGTGCAAGGGATTTAGATCCATCTGAGAATTTAGGAACTTTCCAACTTCTCCCCTTACAACTTTACCTTCTTTTTCCATCGCCGCTTTAACTGCTGGATGGAAACAAGAGGTTACTAAGTGTCTGGTTTTTTGCATGACACCTTTGGTATAGATCTCAGATAGAGTTCTATGTTCAACAGTTTTTTTAGCATCTTTAATATCGGCCAAGGCACAAAGATGATCTGGCGTCTTTAAGATTTTAAGGAAAAGATTTCCAATCATTCTTGTGGCATGAATTCTGTCTTCTAATTCATCACAGATAGAACCGAGTTGCTCTTTCCAAGCGGCAGGACAACCAATGCCATGATAGGGAGAGGGGAAGAAAGAGTATTTTTCCCATTCTTCAAACAGTGCCCTCATTTGATTGAACTGTCTGTATCTGTAAGAGATGTAATTTGCCATTCTATAGATGTTGTAAGAATTTCTATCATCCCTTAAATTGGCAGTATCATAAGAATTTTCGTATCTTTTAATTAAAGATTCCGCAATTTCTTTAAGATTGGTTCCTTCATCAAACCTATTACACTTTGCCGAAGTCCCTGCATGTTCATCACTACAATACATATAAGACTTAGTTTGAACATTCTCTAAACTCTTTAGCGTTGAGTCCAGTTTGTAAATTTGACCATCTACAGATTCAATTTCACGGGCCATGGAAAATCTTAGCGCCGCAATATCGTATTTACCAAATTTGGTAAGTTCATTTAACTCACTTCCCGCATAATCCATAATGGAGCTATAAGATGGACTCGTGTGAAGACCTAGCTTTTGGGCCTCTTCTTTTGTGTAGAAGTTCTTTTTATCCACTGAACCGCTGAAGTTATGTCTAAGTCCTAAGTTGTGTCCCAGCTCATGAACTAGAGTTGAGGTATAGATAAATGGGAGGATCATATTTTCCGCATGTTTTTTTTGCGATCTAGTTAAGTGATCCCATTTTTTTAAAACACTCTCATTATGAAAATCAGTACCAAGACCTTTAACTCCTGGTAGTAATTTTTTAGAACTTGCGGCAATGTTGAAGAACTCTAAAGCATAGGCATTATTTTGGGCATAACGATTAAGTCTGGAGTTCTCCTTTTTCATTACTTCTTTTAACTTTTCTGGGAGGTAAACCTTCTCATCTAGTTGATTGTGATTTAGGTTCTCTTTTAAGAGAGTATCTAAAGCATTGGCCTCACCCTTGATTTTGTAGGCAATGGTAGGGTTCATTTGATTATCTACCGCAGGGCCTGACGCGACAGGTTCGGAGATTACTGTCGTTTTTGAATTTTTTATTTTACTTCTTTCAATTGAAAGCCTTCTCATAGAATTCCATAGGTGTCTTAGAGTGGATTTTAAAACTCCACTATACATATTAGTATGGGCCTGAAGGATTTCACCGGTTCTTGGATTGGTTACAGATGGGCCATAACCTAATAGTCCATTGGCCAGTGGTTCATCAATTAAAACAATCATGTTGTTTCGAAGGTCTCCTGGTTTTTTCCCTGAAGGGGCCTTTAGTTCAATTTGAATTCCTGTATTGGCCTGTTTTAAAGACTTGTTTATAGAATCTATCGCAACATAGGTAGCATCTTTTAAAATACTATTTTCCTCTTTATCGAAAGAATCAGAGAGGTGGTAGATGAGCTTTTTATTTTTAGGATTCCATCTATTTAAGTAATGAATGGTTTTTTGTCTTCCTCTTAAAAATTGATCATCTAAAATAGTTTCAGTTTCCTTGAAGAAACCAAACTTATTTTGGTCTTTAATAGGGTATTTTACCTTTTGGTAATCTTTTGAGGCCAGATCTTTAAGTCTGACTAAAGAGTAGTAAAATCTTACATTAAAGGTTGAGGCATGAAGCTTGCCTGAGAAATAATTATCAGCAATGCAATTATAAGAGGTCGATGCTTTATAAGTCTTTTCCAGTTGAATATTGATTACTCCTTTTTTCATTTCGTAATCAACGAGTTTTGTCGCGACCTTTCTCAAACAGCTTGAACTAACAGTGAAAAGATCAAGCGGATTTATTTCTCTAACTTCTAGACCGGCAGGGTTAGGTTTGAAAAATGGTTTTTGATTCCATGTAATTTCATTGTTTTCTTCTTCTCTATTAGTACATTCACCTAAATTGTTGGTGGCACATCTATAGGCATGAAAAGTTCCTGGAATTAAAAGAACGGGTGAATTGTTAAGTTCATTATCACTAAATCTTTCATCTTTTTCAGGTTGATAAACTTCAATACCTTGCTCTCCAAAACGAATTTTTACAATCTTAGCGCTACCTTGGAAAAAAGGATCGGCCTCAGTTACTTCACGGGGAGAACCCATGGTCATTGGAACATAGACATACTCAGCTTTAGTATCAAAGCTTTTAGAGATGTTTGTTAGTTTTACGTCTTTGTGAACACTCTCATACTCAGGCTTTTTCGCACAACCAAATACAAAAAGAAGAGATGATACAGTTAGCGCTAGAATTTTAGGTAGTTTTTTCATTTTTTCCTCTCCTCCTTTTTAAAGAATAAAATTAAACACCATGAAAGCAACCGACTGGTTACTATCAAAAAGTGCGACGTTGGAATCTCTTCCATTTACCGCCAGGATATTACCACCAAGGGCATGTCCTATCCCGACACTGAATTTATTGGTTATGCTATAAGATAGTGTTTGGTTTGATCCATAATAGTCTCGGATGTTTCCTTCGTAGGTCAAGGCCTTCGTATAAGAAAAATCTAAAGCGAGATTTAGTTTTTTTAAGAAGTTCCAATCAACTCCTCCAAGTCCTAAAATTTTGAATTGGTTATTGGATGATCCATAAGCGTTAGTATGGGAGCGATGAAAGTTTTGTAAGATGTCCATACGGGCATAACCACCGATACTAGGTATGCCAATTCCCGCCAAATCAAATCCTAGTATTAAGGCCAGTCGATAGGCAGTACTTAGATAGATTACCTCTCTTGAAAATTCGCTGATGGGGAGATACAAGTTTAGTTTTGCAGTTAATCCAAGACTTTTGTTAAATTGCACTAGAGGTTTGGTGACTGCTATAAATGTATCTCGAATTTCACCTTTTCTCTCTCCTATGAAACTTTTATCAAAAAATAGGCCAGTAGCAATCGTCCAGCTTTTTGGCAAAGAAAGAGAAAATCTAAGTCCACTGGAGTTGGTGAAGCTTTTATTGATGTCATCATATTGTTTAAAGTCGGTATTAAAAGATGATGAAAAAGAAAATCTGTAATTTATCTTACTTTTTTTAACCTTCACTTTTTTTAAAGGCGTAACTTTTATCTCGGATGCAAAGGAGCTTAGGGTGAGAAGCGAGAATGTAAGTAAGACATAAGATAATTTCATTTTTTCCTTCCGAGGCCATAGGCATATTTAATAGAGCAACTTGCATGCCAAATTATCTCATGCAAAAGTTGAAGTTTTCTACTTAATTCCAAGGAGTTGAGTGTCTTACCTCTTCTTACAGGATAAACTGACACCATTGGTGGGAGAAAGCACCCCCATTAACGCGTACGACTATAGTATATTGGAGGCAAAGAGCTCTTTTAGGCCCGTCATATTCTCTTCCCAAATTCCTTTGAGGGTCACCCCTTCTGCTAGAGTTGGGCATTCAAAAGTGAGGACGGGAGCATTATATTTTTCAGGCCCAAAATCTCCGAGGGATCCCGGGGTAGGGTAGTTTTCAATCTCTTTTACCATTGGGTAAGAGTTAAATTTGTGGAGAAGTTTTGCAATTTCCTCACAGTCGCCATTGTAGTTAAGCATGGGTTTCCATGAGTGAAAACTCAAGATCAATTTAGGACTGAATTTATCAAAAAGTTTTATTAAAAATTGGTTTTCCGGTTCCGATGAAGGGCCAGGCCCGGGATTGTATTTTGCCTTTTTAAACTCTGTGTTCCAAGAATTGGCAGGTAGGTTACGATTTAAATCCACCCCGTGAGAATTTACCCTAGTTCCAGAGCGATAACCATCCACATTTAAAATAGGAATTATGATTAAGGGAAGAGATAGATCTTCTTTTTCTTGGAGCCAGTTAAAAAGTTTTTGTAAAACATAGACCCCTTCAACTTCATCACCATGGGTTCCGGCCATTAAGTAAACATATTTGTCGGCCTTTTCTTCACTTCTAAAGCAAGGGATTTTGTCTCCCTCTACACTTGCCCCAGGCCTTAAGTCTAAAAAGTTCATTTTTATTCCTTTAATATATAGCTCGCCGATTGACCTGGCGTTTCCTCAACCTCTATCTCTAAATGGGGAAAATTAAAATTATAATCGAGTTTAATTTTTGCTTTGATTTTTCTTGCCAAATACATGGCAAGCCTTTCAGCACTAATATTTGCTAAGGGTAAAATAAGTACATCTTTTACCGGAAAGCTGAAAAAATCACCATCTGGTGTAACGTAGTGTAAATTTTTATCTTGAAAGGAGATTTTGACTGAGGGGTTTTCCCCGGGCAATAGAAGTCGATGATCGAGAGAATCACAAATCTCTCTTACAATGGGTTTGATATTTAAAAAATCAAAAACCATATCGCCATTTAAATCAGTAGATTTTCCCTGAACGGTCACACGATAATTATGCCCATGGAGTGGTTCTCTACTTCCATCAGAAAAAATCAAGAAGTGCGAACAGGCAAAATTAAAATATTGTTTGTAGACTTTTATAGAAAAATCTAGTCCCACAATTTATCCTCATTGGTAAAATAAACAGTTATCACAGCTGAAAAATTAAGCAAAGACAAACAAGCTGCATAAAATGGGTGTTCAAAAAAGTAATCTTGGGATATATTTTTATTTTTTATAAGAGGAATTATGGATCCAGCACTGGAAAAAGAAGTACAAAAACAACTTGAGTACCTTAAAAAAGGGGTCTCTGAAATAACTCCAGAGGATGAGTTTGTTGCTATGCTTCGAAAGTCTATCGATTCTGGAGTGCCTCTAAGGGTTAAATGTGGAATTGACCCTACTAGTCCAGATGTTCACCTCGGACATACCGTGCCATTTAGAAAGATGCGGCACTTCCAGAATATGGGCCATATCGGAACGGTTATTATTGGAGACTACACCGCCAGTATTGGTGACCCCTCAGGAAAAAATGAGTCCCGACCTCCACTTTCAGAGGATCAAATAAAGTTAAATTCACAGCAGTATATGGATCAGATGTATATGATCCTTGATAAAGAACGAACAGAAGTGAGCTTTCAATCCGAGTGGTTTGAAGAGGTTTCCCTAAAAGATGTGATTAGATGGGCCTCCCAAACGACAGTGGCAAAACTGCTTTCCCATGAAACTTTTAGAATCAGATTAGAGAAAAATCTACCTCTTTCTCTTCATGAACTTTTTTATCCAGTCTTACAGGGGATCGACTCTGTCTATGTGAAAGCAGATGTTGAACTTGGTGGAACGGATCAAAAATTTAATGTACTCATGGGAAGAGATTTTCAAAAACTAGAAGGACTAAAACCTCAGGTGGCGATGCTTCTACCTATTATCACTGGAACCTGTGGCTCTCAGAAAATGTCCAAGTCCTTGGGCAACTATATTGGAATATTAGATGAACCTTTTGATAAATTTGGAAAGGTTATGAGTATTCCAGATGAGCAAATGTGTGAATACTATGAACTTTTAACGGAAACGCCCCTGGAAAAGGTCTCTGAGTTGAGAGCAGGGCTAAAAGATCATACCCTTCATCCCAACGAGTTAAAAAAGAATCTCGCCTCTATGATAGTTGATGATTTTCATGATCTTGGTACTGGCCAGGCCATGCGTGAGCAATTTGAAAATGTTTTCAAAAAGAAGAAACTTCCCGATGATATCCCTGAATTTGCATTTCAAAGGGGAACTCAGTTAGTAGATATTTTATTCTCTTCAGGACTGCTTAGTAGTAAAGGTGAAGTTCGTCGGATGGTAAAACAAAATGCCGTATCCATTGTGGATGGTGATAAAATTACCAATGCCGAGGTCCTTTTAGATGATTCCTATGCCGGAAAAGTTATTAAGGTGGGGAAAAGAAAATTTTTAAAATTAATCTAGGAATTTATTTTGGATAACCTGCAAATGGCCAAGGCCATAACAGAATTAAAAAAACATTTTTCTACGGACCAACAGGCCATGGCGGCCATTTTGGTTCTTCAAAAAAAACTAAATACGCTTTTGGCCAGTCCTGATGATGGGGAACCGGAGTCTGATGAAGATTTCCCTCTACCTAAAGAATTAGTCGATAGGCCAGAATCCTTTGCGCTTTTTTCTGACGGCGCCTGTCGAGGTAATCCAGGACCTGGTGCCTGGGGAGCTATGGGGCAAGACAGTGAGGGTAATGTTATATTTGAAAAGTGGGGAGTCGATATCGCTACCACCAATAATAAAATGGAACTCGAAGGGGCCATTAAGGCATTAGAGGTAATAGGCGAGTACTTAACTACAAATTCTCTATCTCATAAGGTTCCCTTATTTCTATACAGTGATTCGCGTTACGTAGTTGATGGTATTACGAGCTGGGTTGCTGGATGGAAAAAAAGAGGATGGAAAAAAGCAGATAGAAAAACACCGGAAAATCTTGAACAATGGCAAGAACTTGATACCTTGAGTTACAATTTCCCTAATTTAAGATTTTTGTGGGTGAAAGGGCATGCGGGACATCCACAAAACGAGAGATGTGATGAAATGGCAAACTTTGCTCTAGACCAACTGGATACTTAATTATAAAAATATAGATAGTTTAAATTAACAAAGGATAGGACAAATGAAGAAGAGTATTATTTTAACGCTGGTATTAGGGTTATTCCTAGTCAGTTGTAAACAAAGTGGGCCAGCTAAGGTTGAGCTAAAAACAGAAGAAGATAAAACTTTTTATGCTCTTGGAGTAATGTTTGGTTCAAGACTAAACAACCTAGATCTGACGGATCAAGAAATTGCTGCTCTAATGGCCGGTCTTCGAGCTTCTGCAAGAAGAGAAAAAACTGAAGTTGATATAGCTGTATACCAGCAAAAAGTACACACGACTCTTTCTGAAAGAATGAAGTCCTTTGCTACCAAAGTAAAAACTGAAGGATCCACTTATCTTGATAACTTTGTTAAAGATGGCGCTAAAAAAACCAAAAGTGGATTGGCCTATAAAATTGAAAATGCTGGAAATAATAAAAAAGCGAAGGCGACTGATGTCGTTGACGTTCACTACCATGGGACGCTAATTGATGGAACGGTTTTTGATTCTTCAAAAGATCGAAAGAAATCAGTATCTTTTCCACTAAATAGAGTTATCAAAGGTTGGACCGAAGGGCTTCAACTTATTGGTGAAGGTGGTAAAGTAAGATTAGTTATTCCAAGTGACCTTGCTTATGGAGATAACGGCGCTCCTCCAAAAATACCCGGTGGTGCCACTCTTATTTTTGATGTAGAGCTTATCTCCATTAAAAAAGAAACCGCTCCACCAGCTGGAAAGGGCAATAAAAAGTCCTCTAAAAAAGGAAGAAGAAGTGGCATGAAAAAAAGTGGCATGAGAAAAAGCTAGTTTTTCAAAACAAATTTTTTTTATAGGGCCATCTTATTGATGGCCTTTTTTTTAAGAATAAACACCCAGAAACCGATTAGAAAGTAACAATCTCCGGGGTGTAAATGACAAATTATTTTATTGGGCCATTAATTGCATTAATTTTGTTTAGTTGTGCAAAAAAACCCGGATACGATACTGTCTACAAGGTCGCAGAACAGACAAATCGGTTTAACGATTATGATACTGATTCTGTTTATGTGTATTTACCCTCAACTTTAGATGCCCCAAGAAATGTAACTATTAAGTCCCCTTTCTTTCAAGATGAAGAGATCTTAGTTAAATTAAAATGGACTAAGGAAGGCCTAAGTATCTTTTCCCCCGATGAAGATTTTCGCTTTGATTTTTCCCGCAATCAAAAACCTGTATTTACCATTCCAGGAAGTTACCGTGCTTATCGATGTGCAACGAATGATCTAGGGGAATGTACTAACCGTGAAGAAGAAGATATCGAAACACCATGGAATAAGAGGGCGTACTTTGATCCAGATCTAGAGGGGATCGATTTTTCCAGTTCCCTGACAGCAATGGATATTTGGCAGGATGATGGTTGTGTTATTCAAAAAAATACCAGACTTAAAGATTATATAATTAAAAAAGGTGTCATCAATATTGAGTTAGAGCGAGAATTTCGCATCAGCTCTTCAGATGCGTGTTTGTCTAAATATTTAAAGTATGAGGCGAGTAAATTTAATACTCAAGACTTTTCCTTTAAAACCACCTTTTTCTATTCACTAGTAAGGCTTAAAGACCTAGCTTCACCAGGTTATAAAAAATTTAACTATCCATTATTGGATCAGAAGAAGTTTGGCTATTTTTTGAGAATGAGAAAAAAACTCGGTGAGAATTTTCGAAGAGTAAAAAAAGAATATCTTTTAAATCGATGGGATCCAGATAGAGAGTTTTTAACCTATCACTTAAGTGAATCTTTTAATGAACCGGGAATGGAAATATTTAAACAGGAAACTTATAAATCAGTAGAAGATATGAATAAAGTTTTAGAGGAAGCAGAGGTTCCTTTTAAAATACGCTTGGAGGAACCTTCAGGGAAAAAATCCGGAGATCTACGTTATAATACGATTGTATTAATCACTGACCCTTTAAGAAATGGACTGTTAGGTTATGGGCCGACAGTTTCAAACCCTATTACGGGAGAAATACTTCAAGGACATATTAATATGTATTCTGGAGTTTTAACATCTATAGTTCCACACATTTATGATCAAATGGTGCTTTTAAGCCATAATGAATTAAACCTTAAGTACAGAGGTGGTGACGATAAAAGAGCAGTGACTTCCTTGCCGGCGGCCGGCGCAAGAGTAGTCGAAGCTCCAAAAAACATTGTAGAAAACAGGTTTAGAAGAGCTACCAGGGAAAACATCAATCTTTTGATGAATCCAGATTACTGGTCACCATCGAGTTTGATAAATCCGCCAACAAACCTCAAGTTCGAAAATCCTTTCTTAAAAAGGATCGATTTTTTTGCAAAACATAATGCTTATCCTAGTGATCTTTATTTAAGTGGGGGGAGCTATAAGGATTTTCTTCCGGGAATAAAAGAGCTTAAAGAGATATGGTATAAAAATGGGACTTTAATGAAGTGGGATGATCTCAATCTTCAGGCCCGAAAGAAAATTAATGTATTAATTCTTCCCCATGTCTATCGAACAACTTTTATTCATGAATTTGGACATAACTTGGGCCTTCGTCATAACTTTAAAGGATCAGTTGATAGGAGGCATTTTTACCGTGATAAATTACCTGGGACTTCGACAGATGAGAGGTCAAAAACAATAGACGGAGAAATATTTTTCAGACCGCCACAATATAGCTCTATTATGGACTATGGCTATTCTGAGCTTAACCAACTTCCGATCTTTGGAAAATATGATATTGCGGCCTTAAAGTATGGGTACGCGAGAAAAATTGATGTGATAACAAATGAACAAAAGTTAAAAACTGTAAATTTAGGGAAAAAAGGAATCTTGCCAATACATATGACCAAGCTTGTTCCGTATGAGTTTTGCACTGATGAAAATGCCGGAACAGATCCTCTTTGTAATCGGTTTGATGAGGGGGTTACCTATGTAGATATCGTGAAACATTATATTTCTAAATATAAAAATAACTATTATCGGAGTAATTTTAGGAACGAAAAAACAAACTTTAATAGATATGGAAATACGGGGTATTTTTGGTGGCGATATACTGAGTTTTCGAGGATAAGAAAAATTTTCGAGTCATTTGAAGATAGTATGTATAACATTTTAAAGGATAAGACTCACTTAAAAACACTTAAACAAAAACGAAACGAAATTGATGAGGTTTATGAAGTATGTAAGGACGGAGAAAGTTCTTTCTGTAAAAGATTTAGGGACCTTTATCTTGCTTCAGCTATGGCGGGGAATTTCTTTATAGATGTTATACAAAAGCCTGAGCATACCTGTGTTATGAAGACGGAGTTTGGTTATTATTCTCTTTTGTTAAAGGATTTTCATCGTGATAATCTTTTAACCAAGGCACCGAAATCCTGTTTTGATCAAGAGTTGTTAGACCAATATGCTAGTCAAAATAAGGGTACTCCGGTTGCCGAAAGAGGACGCTATCTTACTGATTTAAAAGAATATCATCCAGACCATAATTACACATCTGATATATCTGTGCGGGGCATTTGGCTAGATAAGGTCTTGGCAATGCAATTTTTATTTGGTCGGAACCTCCCCACCTCTAAGGTCGATGATCCCGAATATAATTTTTTAGAACATCCATTGGTGGGGGAAAAATTAGAGATAATGAGAGATTATATGTTTGACCAATCAGAGATTCTTGGAGCTCCAGCGTTTACAGGCAAAAATGGTGCTGAGGTAGTTGGTATTCCTGCTCTTTTCTTATCCCTTCGCTATAACAAAATTAATAACCCCGAAATTCCACCTCAAAATTCAAGGCTTTTAAATTATTTTTTAAGGCTTCCTTGGAGATCTAGTTTTCGTCTTAATAATATTTTAATAAATACGGCAGAAAATTATCTAAGTACTACAAGTCCTAAAATAGGAGTTCAGGCAAAACTTGATCGAAATTTTTTCTTAGTGAAAAAAATAGAAGATCACTTGATAATAAATAAAGATACTTATAGACAAACTTTTAGTGGGGGAGATGGCATTCTTTATGCGGCCTCCTCACATAATAATTTGGCCACTTGGTTGATACAGGATATTCAAAGTTTACAAATGATTCAATATGATTCAGATATGACCACTTATATAAAACAACAAAGTGATCAGGGTATGACTATCGATAGGGCCACCTTAATCACACAGATTATAGGACAAAAAAGTAACCCAAGTGTATATGTTACAGAAAGAATAGACTCACTAAATAGATCAATAGAAACAAAAATCACCTCTTATTATAAAGGTTTCCCACCAGGTATTTTGGCGATAGGAAGAAGGGGAGCTTTGGCCTTAAATAAAGTTCTTGAAATGGCCAAGAAGAAATCGAATCTATCAAATGAAGATTTTATTGAAAATTTTGGCGTGGAAGATGGCCTTGTCTTTGCCAATGATTATTCAGCAGATATAATCCCAGATATTGAAAAGTCCTTAAATCAAATAGGTGGAGAAGTGGATGCCCTATTGCTATCGATTGAAGATTTAAATAAAACCATTGCCATGGCCGAAATCATTGAAAAAGGTGAAGGGACTATTGAGAGTGTCTTAAAAAAAGATGAGGCCTATTTTGGTCACAAAAAAATTATTTTGTCTAAAATGAAAGCAGTAGATATTATAAAAATAAGGGAGTTTCTTTTGGCAACGACCAAGATACCAGATGGCTTTCCTGCTAAATATTTTTATCATCTTTCCTTAGAAAGTTTAAAAAGAATGAAGAATATTGTTGAGTCTAAAGATAGGGAGGAACTTGAGTATACGCTCAAGAATCTCCCCAGTTATTAAGCGGCGTCTGGTTTATACCAACATAGAGGTCTGATTCCTAACTGGTAATCTTCAACACGTGTACAAGCGGCCTCTCTGTCTTGAGCTAGGTCGTTGGTGAAATCAATATAGTGATCTTTTTCACAAACTGCACCACTAAAATAGGTATCAAGTCTGCATTGAGGTTCTGGGTGGCCATCATAAGTTGATCTAACTTCTTTGGGGTCAGGTGTATCGAATCTAACTTTTACGGTATTTCTTCTTAAATCGTTAAAAAGGTTGGCCAGAGACATTCCTGCCATTGAACCTCTTTGGCACATGGCCAGATCTTCACTAGTAGTGAAAGTTTGACGACACTTGGTAGTGGCATAGGGATCAACTTTTATTTTTTTCATTAAGGCAATATTATTTGCCCCTTCCATATATTTACGGAGACATTTAGAGGTACCAAAATAATCAGACTGTCCTTCATTGGATGCCCAGCTGGTACCCATATAGCTTCCTTTTTTAGGAGGGCCGCCAATATGGTGTCCAAGTTCATGACAAGCGACTAGAGCAAATCCATCTTTGGTGATAGTATCGTGTCTTGCTAATCCACCAAACATGGAAATTCTCCAATCATTGCCGTCTCTCATGGCGTAGGCATTAACTGTTCCATCATCCCATTTTCTTTCAATGATTAAATTCGCTCCCTGGGCCTCAACAATGGGGGCATATATTTCGATCACTCGGTCTAGAACTTGATTGAACTCTTCTTTTGTAATGGTGTTGAGACCTTTATCATTTGGACCAATCCAGAGGTCATTTTCAGGCAGGATCCCTGTTTTTCCATCTTGTTCACAAGCATTGACTGGAGTATCAAATATTAAAAACAAACATCCGATTAGAAACAACATTCTCATGGTACATCCTCCTTGATTCGTATTTTGAGAATAACAACAACGACACTAAAATTTTATTTTTTTAAAACTATAATGTCTAACAACAAATTTCTATTTGTTCTAAAAAACGAGGATAGTAAGCAAATGTTTAAAATTATTGTATTTATACCTATAAGTCACACTGAGAAGGTCAGGAATGCCCTCTTTAAATCCGGTGCAGGAAAGTTGGGAAATTATGATTGTTGCTCATTTGAAACAACAGGCACGGGGCAATTTAGACCACTGGCCGGAAGTAATCCATACCTTGGAACTGAAAACTTGGTAGAAAAAGTTATTGAAATCAAATTAGAAATAGTTTGCTCCAAAAAAAATATTAAGGATGCCATAAAGGCCATGAAGCAGGCCCATCCCTATGAGGAAGTAGCATTTGATGTTATTAAATTGGAGACTTCTTTTGATGAGGGGCCTATAGAGCGAATTGAAGATTCTTGATAGATTCGCTCTGGTAAGGCCGGGAAAAGATGATTAACCATATAAATAAAAATAATTTTTTACCGATAAAATGTCAGAGGAATCATGAAACAGATAGTAATTTTATCGGTGATTTTCACCTTCAATGTATATGCTCAAGTCTTTCACAGATTTCAGGTACCCCTGAGAGAGCATTCAATTATTGCCACTAAATCTGGATATTTTCCCGACCATATTTCAATTTTTGAAGGTGAAAAACTTAAACTCTTTTTTACCACAACTTCCAATATTCCAAGCTGTCTTAAAATTAGAGAAAAGAAACTTTTTTTAAGTGCTAAAAAAGGAACTATCGCGGAAGGAGAAATAACTTTTAAACATTCTGGAGTCTTTGAATACTATTGCCCAGCGGGAAAGCTTAAGGGAACCATAACGGTACTTAGAAAAGCCAATTCTAGTGGCCCTTACCAAGGTAGAACTATTCAAAGTGTCAGGGAAAAAAAACAGCGCCAGTGGAGGCCTAAGGACGAGTAATGGGTGTATTTGAAGATGCGATACAGACCTTTTTATCTCCCATAGAGGATCTATTGGCGGATGATTCCATTTCAGAAATAATGATTAATGGGCCTAAAGAAATTTTTGTAGAACAAAAAGGGCTAGTTTATAAGCGAGAAAATGCTTTTCGAGGAGAGGAAGAGTTGCAATCTGCCTTTCGGGCAGTAGCGCAGTCGGTTGGAAGAACCATCGATGACGACAATCCCCGCCTTGATGCTCGACTTCCCGATGGATCCAGAATTCATGTGGTGCTTCCTCCTATGGCCAAAAATGGAACAACCGTCGCCATTAGGAAATTCTCTAAAGATGATTTAACGTTGAAAGATTTAATAAAATTCGGCTCACTTTCTAAAGAGGGTGCAAGATTTTTAGATATATGCATTCACTTGGGAAAAAATATAGTGGTTTCAGGTGGAACAGGTTCTGGAAAGACTACAATGTTAAATGTTTTGGGCAGTAGAATCCCTAAAACTCAAAGATTAATCATTATTGAAGATGCGGTCGAATTACAAATTACCGCTGAACATGTGGTTCAGTTTGAGGCCAGACATGAAGATCCTCAAAGAGGAATAGTGGGTGTTACGATTAGGGATCTAGTTGTATCGGCCATGAGACTTAGACCGGATCGAATTATTGTCGGTGAAGTTAGAAGTGAAGAGGCCCTCGACCTGATTCAAGTTATGGGAACAGGTCATGACGGAAGTATGGGAACAGTTCATGCCAATAATCCACTTGAGGCCTGTACCAGGCTTGAAACTCTTTGTTTAATGGGTGATATAAAAATTCCTCCCGATGCCATTAGAAAAATGGTCGGAGCGGCCATGCAGATTATTGTACAATGCAGTCGCTACCATGATGGGGGAAGGAGAACTAGCCATATCTCTGAAATTTTAGGCGTTGATAATGCTGGAAACTATATTTCCAAAGATATTTTTAGATGGTTTCAAACTGGTAAAAATGCTGATGGTACATTTGAAGGAGAGATGAGGCCCTGTAATTATGTGCCAACATTTTTTGATCAAATTGTCGCTAATAAGCTTCCCTTTCCCAAGACTAACTTTATAAATGCCGAGCTTAAGAAGGTTGCCTAAAAAAGAGCTGATAGGGAGAAGAGATAAGCTCCATTGGCCTCATATAAATTAGAAAAACTGGTATAACTATTTGCATAGGTAAAACCAAACAGAAGTCTGGTTTCCTCCCCAAGAGGAAAGGCATATCCAGCTCCTAAAAGCCAGTTTCCACCCCATAACCAACTAGCACTAACCTTTGATTCTGCTCCTAAAGTCAAAACAGGAATCATGCCAATTCCAAGCTCTCCCCGGACATAAAGGCCAGATCCAATATTGGCCCCAAGAAAATAATATAGGCTTAGCGATGAAGTAAGTTGATATTGGGTAACACTGTAATTATTGACGCTGAATTGATCTAGTAGCAGGTTTACTAAGACACCATACATGAAATTGTGACTGAACTTAGGCCAATAGGCACCAAAAAGATCAAGAGAGAGAGTAAGCTCTGGAGTTCCCCAGGCCTTGAAATCTTCCCCCGTTCCATTATAGGAGAGTCCACCAGACCCAAGACCAAAAGATAAATAATAGTCTTCATTTTTTGAGGGATAGATATTTTCATCCCATTTTATTTCTCCCTCATCAATATTTTTTTTGTCAGCATATTTTGGAGTCGGGAAGGATTCATGGATGCCACCGGGGCCATTTGAGAGATATTTAATGGTTGAGGGATACTTTTGTTCACCTTTTGGCCCTTTTAGGATTTCAATCTCACTAAATGATGGCAGGTCTACATCACCAAGTTCGAGGTCATCTAAGTCAATATCTTGGGAAAAGGCCCAGAGGGGAAATAAAAGTATAATTAAATATTTCATTAAGGAAATTTTAAAACTCTTATAGCGGAATATAAAGCATATTATCCAATGAGTTTAAGTACCTGTTGTCCTTGAAGGTTGGCCTGCGCTAAGGCGGCCACGCTGGCATTGGTGAGGATATTCAACCTCGCATTATTGGCAATTTCATGGGCATAATCGACATCCATAATACGTGAATTTGCGGCGGCGATATTTTCTGTTTCAATTTGTAGATTGTTGATGGCGGAGTTTAACCGGTTTTGTACTGCACCTAAGGTTGCTCTTTGTGCCGAAACCTTAGTTAGTGCCCAATCGATACAATTAAGCGATTTTAAGGCACTATTTTTAGTTATTACAGTCTCCTTTAACATGCCGAGACCCTGTAAACTAATATTGGCCTTTCTCCCATCATATGAAATTCGATCTGCTGGGGTGTTATGAACACCGACTTGAATATCATATCTTCGACCTTGTCCGCTTAATAGTTTGGTGCCGTTGTATTCAGTTACTCGGGATAACCTTTCGATTTCTTTTTGCAGTTCTCTAAATTCGATTTGTGTTAAGGCGCGTTCTCTATTTCCAATAGTATCGGAGGATGATTGAATGGCCAATTCTCGCATTCTGATAAGAATATTTGAGGCCTCATTAAGTCCACCTTCTGTTACTTGTATTAGAGAAATTCCATCATTGGCATTTCGTTCGGCCTGTCTATTTCCTGCTATCTTCGCCTGAAGATGACTGCTTATTGCCAGGCCTGCGGCATCATCTCCGGCCTTTACGATTCTTTTTCCGGAAGATAGTTTAGTTAAATTCTCGGATAAGGCATTGAAATTTCTTTTTAAGTGGCGTTGTGCAATTAAGGCAGAGATATTGGTATTAATTCGCAGGCCCATGGGATCTCCAAGATGATTTTCCTTCTGTGGAAACCAAAGGGCCTGCATGGCCATTTTTACTTTTCTAGTAAACTAATTCGGAGTGGAAAAAATTTCCTTTAGGTTAATTTGAGATGTTCTTGAGTGAGATGGTCGGTTTGAGCGCGAAGGCAAGTCTGTGCTTGATCAAATACTTTGAAAGTGAAAGCGTCAGGTATGTGAGCGTTTAAAACCAAAGGCCTGTTATAGAACTCTATATATTGCTCAAAGATTAAATCTTTTTGCTGTTCAATTAAAGCAAAGATTTCAGAGAGTTTACCAAAGTATTCAAGTCCCAATATCTTTTTGATTGCTTCTTTTTCAATTATTCCTTCTCTGAGATTTTTCTCTAATAGCTGCAGCAGATTTACCTCATTTTGTTTAAGGGATAGGTAAGTTTTAAACTTGTGAGATATTGAAACAGAACTAGCTGCTTTATCCTTATGAGTTTTCTTCTCTCGCTTTTTTCTCTTTTCTGATTTTTCATAGGGTGAATGATGAGCAGAATCTGCACAACTTTTAATGGTAAATAGGCCCATTGGTGACCTCCTGAGTCCAACTTTCCATACTGGAAAAAGGTCCAAAAGGGCCCAAGGCATACTGCCTGTGATTAATTTCACTATATGTTTCGGGCAAAGCTTTTAAAGTCTATAATTGTCGGGTATACCTGAGCTACTATGCCGACTAAAAAAGAAAGAGCACAAATTGTTGCTACTATTTTAGATGAACTCTACCAAGAAACACCGATCCCCTTAGATCATAAAGATCCGTATACGCTTTTGATTGCCGTTTTATTGTCTGCGCAAAGTACCGACAAGCGAGTTAATACGGTAACACCAGCGCTTTTTTCCAAGGGCCCAACTCCTTTTAAAATGGCAAAAGTATCAAGAGAGGCGGTGGAAAAAATTATTAAACCAGTAGGTCTGGCGCCACGAAAGTCTCAAAATATTATCGATCTCTCTAAAATCCTTATTGATAAATTTGCTGGTGAGGTTCCTCAGTCCTTTGAAGAATTAGAGAAACTTCCCGGCGTGGGACATAAAACAGCTTCTGTTGTGATGTCTCAGGCCTTTGGTGTACCCGCTTTTCCAGTTGATACGCATATTCATCGTTTGGCCCAAAGATGGGGATTAACGAGTGGGAAAAATGTAGTTGAAACGGAAAAGGATTTGAAAAAACTTTTTCCTGAAGATTCTTGGAACAAGCTACACTTGCAAATAATTTTTTATGGCCGAGAACATTGTAGTGCTAGAGGTTGTGACGGGACAAAATGTAGGATTTGTAAAACTTGTTATCCCAAAAGAAAAAAGGCCTTTAATCATTTGCGCGCATAATTTCTTGATCTAGTTTTTCCACTCCAGCAATAATTATCTTTCTACTTTTTTCAGCTAGAGAGGATACATCTTCTACGCTAAGTTCTTTTGTCGAAATGGCCTCTAAAGGTTCAACTAAAATGGTTCCACTTTTCCACTTATTTAAATCAAAAGATTTTTCATAAGAAGAGATACATATCGGCACAATAGGCAGGCCTGAACCAATGGCCAAATGAAAAGGACCTTTTTTAAAGGGCCGAACGCCTTTCCCCTTACTCCTTGTACCTTCAGGCATCACCCATATGGAGAGTTGATTTTCTTTTAAATAGGTAACTAGATTATTAATCATCGCTTTAGAGCTTATTTTATCTTTTCTGTTAATTAGAAAATTTCCACATAGATAGTAAAAGGCACCAAATATTGGGATGTATAATATGGATTTTTTTCCTAGAGTGATGGAGCCTTTAGGCAGATTTGCGGCCAGAGTCCAGGTGTCGATATTTGATTGGTGGTTGGAGATAAAAATACAAGGCCTGTTTTTAAGGAAGTAACTTCCATGTTTGACTTTCATCTTGATGCCCAAAATGCTCAGGGCAATTTTTCCAAGTCTTGCAACAAAAAGGTCAGAATTTTTGACCTTTCTCGGTCTAAAAATCATAAAAAACAGAGTTAAAAACATCAGGGAGATAATGACAATTCCCACGATAATATATCTTAAGTATTTCAGCATAGAGGTCTATTTATCAACTAAGGGAGGTAGGACGTCAACAATGGCAGGAGCAGAATAGGATAATAAGCGTTATTTTATGCCAAGAGGAATATTTCTTTTAACTATGTGACCTTAAAAATCTTGCCAAAAAGGCAGGACAAGATAAACTTTAAGGAGGAAGAAAAAAGGGAGATAAACAAATGAGTAATACAGTTTCTGAAAATGCCAAGTTTAATATAACCAAAACTCCTACAAAAAAATCGGAAACAAATCAACTTGAAGGTAACAAAATAACTATTAATGATTATGTAAATGGTTCCATCAGGTCGTGTTCACCGAATATGGATGTTTATGAAGCAGCAAAGCTTTTAGTTAAAAAAGGTTGGAGTGGTGTTCCCATTGTCGATGAGAATGAATGTTTAGTGGGTTATCTTTCGGCCAAAGACGTTTTAAAGCACGCCTATGCCTGTAAATATGATGCCCTTCCTCCCGCTAAGGTTAAAGAGCACATGTCCACTGAGGTTACTAAAATTGAATGTGGAACAGAAATCTTTGAAGTAGTGGATATGTTTATCAATAACTTTTACCAGGCCTATCCCGTTACTAAAGAAGGGAAGTATGTAGGAGTTGTTTTTCGCAGCGATATTTTGAAGGCAGTATGTGATTTAAAAGATAATATGTTTTAAAAGCTTCGTATATTCCTTAGACATCTCTAAAATTAAAATTCGATAAGGATGAAAACCGTTATAGGGAATTGACCTTCCTTGTCAAAAAAGGTATTTTTTTCTTTTATACAAAGGAAAAGAAATGCCAGCAGAAAGCGCTCAACAGGCCCTTAATATTCTTCGTGATCCCACTCAATTTCAGTGGTACGTAATTTCACTCCTCGCCATCATTGTCTTTATCTATGCCAATGAAATTGAAAAAAGAAATCTAAACAATGTTTTTGCCGGCCTCGCTTTTTGGGGCATGGATTGGTTTAACGAAATTTGGAACTCACTCATTTTTCACTTTTCAGGTTACGCACCAGTTTGGGGAGCGCCTGCTAAAACTTCATTTTTAATTCTTATAGGACTCAATATAGAAATTCTTTTTATGTTTGCCATCTCAGGTGTAGCACTTTCCAAACTCTTACCTAAGGATAAGAACCTCAAAATTATGGGCATGAACAATAGATTGTTCTTTGCTATTGTTAACTCTCTCATTTTTGTCCTAGTAGAGATGCTTTTAAACCACATTGGCGTTCTCACCTGGGAGTGGTCATGGTGGAGTATCACAAACCCAATCCTACTTTTTATAATTGGTTACATGCCATTTCATGTGGTTTCTTTTTGGGTCCACGATATGGAGAGAAAAAATCAGATCAAGGCAGTCTCAATTATTTGGGGGACAATTACGCTAGAATTAATTGTCTTTGGTCTGCTTGGTTGGATCTAGGGGAAACTTAGACCATTTAACGTCCATCTTTGAATGGTTAATTAAATCGATCCCTTCACGAATGCGCGGCAGAAATTTTTCTGCCGTCTCCTGGTGAAGTCCGATAGAGACAAAACTTTCTTCCTCAAGTTCCCAGTTAATCTTTGCAACTTCCAGCATGTCTGCTCCTGCCATGTAATCGGCAAGACATCCATTGTTGGGAAACTCCCACATATTTTCTCGTATCTTATAAGGTTGTGACGTAATTTCCGTCCCATCCCAAATGGGAACTAGCCAGTCATGTAAAACATTAGACATTCTTTTATCTCTTAAAAAAACGGTAGGCACGCCTGAATGATCGGCAGTAAAACCTTCTCTCTCTAATGCTTCTAAAACGTTTTCCTTGGCATCCCAGCCACCTGCGCGAAAGCTAACTGGGTTGCCCCAACCATTATCTTTAAATATTTTTTTACTATGCTCAATCACTAAAATTAGCTCATCAACACTATACTCAGAGATAGGAATATCATGGCCAATATCCTCTCCCTCTTTACTAAAAACTTCTCCACCATTATTAAAAGAAGGGGAGTTTTTAAACTTAATACCACAGGCCTCAAATTGAGATTTCCAGCCGTGAATATGCAGCCCAAGCTCATCTATATCTAAAAAAACAGATTCCATCTTCTCTTTAACACTTTTAAAATTTACATTTTTTTTTGTAAAGTAGGCCGCATTTAGAAAATGTAAAATGGCGATATCAGGATAGTCCTTCCTGAAATCAATTAATGCTTTAAGATTTTTGGGGTCGAGATCTCGCCCTTCCCAGTCCATGCTGACAAAGATATTTAATTTTTTCATGGAGATTATATACCCTGAAAAAGTTAGAAACTATAGCCTAAATTGAGATTAAAATGCGAGAGGTAAGAGTTGGTAATTCCAGTAATAATTTCACCTTTCCAACCAAGAACAAATAAAGCATGTTCTATAAATTCCATTTTAAGACTGGTGCCAATTTTAAAGACATTGATTTTTTCTTCGTAGCTTGATTGTTCTAATTTAGAAACACCATACAGTGCTGTGCCAAGATATGCCCTTAAATAAGTAGGTCTAGTTATTAAATAAAAAGGGTGGTCCATGCCAAAAAGAAGATTTACTGATTGGATGGAATTTCCACTCATAAAATCAAAGACAATACCCCCATCTGCTGCTTGATCTTGGTCGACTCCAACAGCAGATAAAGTTTCAAATTCTAAGCTTAAAAAGGGATTAATTTTTTGAAACCCTCGAGTTAGGTAGGGACCTATCCCCACATTAAAAGTGTTGGGAGTCTCATAGATATTATTAGTACCGGCAAAAGTGACATCACTGGTATAACCAAAGCTAGTATAAAAAAGGACATCTAGTAGGGAACCGGTACTAAATATCATTTCCAGATCAATACCGATTTTACTCATTTCACTATTTATTTTAGAAATATCACTTAGCTTATCTTTGAAAAAGAAATACTCAAAATTAAACATTAAATCAGCGCGATTTATTTTTTTATCTATTTTTGGACTCAGGTCACCCTCTAAATCATCTTCGGTGACATCAGACCATTTAGTACTTTTATCGAGAACATTATATTTACTTTTAATTGCCTTAAGATCTTTTTCAAATTGATCGGCCCAGGCACTGAAGTTACCAAGCAAAAAGATAAGGATTAGAGCTTTTTTCATAATTTAAATTTAGCTTATTAAATAATATTTAAAAGAGACGGAAAAGAAGGCCTTTAATTAAAGAGGTATTTAACTGCCAGGACAATACCATTTAAACCTGCTGATTCCCACTTTGAAATTCCCTGCAGATATTCTCCGGCCCCTGAAAAATTAACCCAACGGTAGTTAAAATCGACAATTACCTTGCCACTAATTATTTTACCTAGCCCTAACTGGCCGCCAAGCGCCGGGTTGGTGTTAAGTTTTTGTCCACTTTCGATGGGAAGAGAGAGGTTAACTCCAGCATATAAATAGATTTTCCAGAAGGTGGTAAAGTTAATATTGGCGTAAAGCATATTAAGCCAGAGGGTTTCACCCTCTAAGCTTTGATCGGAGATATTCCCATTAAAATTTATGGTGCGGTATTTAAAGCTCCTTTGAATTTCAAAGCTCCATCCTCCACTCCAGCCGATAGTTCCCTGCTTGCTATAGAAATATTCAACTCCTAGGCCAAAGGCACCAGTCGTGTATTCTTCCGCCTGCATATTTCCACCAAATTCAAAAGTTCCTGAAGTATTGAGTTGATTGGCAAAGGACCAAAGCATAGAAAGCGCTAGTCCCTGGGAAAGTTTAAGTTTTTCTTCTCTCTCTCTTTTTTCTACTTCTTCAATTGGGTCAAACCAAAAGTTTTCTTTTACTGAAATCTTATCTACGCTTAGAGATGACAGCGAGACAAAATCCACATTATCTTCAATTTCTTCCCATCTAGATAAGCTCTGTTCCACTTTAATAAAATGCCGGTAGATACAATATCTAAGGTCTAGAAGGGCCAATCTTTTATGAACCCTTTTGATCTGTAAATAGCAATTTTTTCCATTATCAAACCTAGCGATTAAATGTTGTTTGGGATAAGCGATATAATCGGCCAACAATTCGGCCGAGGCCTCATCTCGGTCAGTATAAATCTTTTTAATTACTGCAGACTTGCCCCAAATAATAGGTGAGTACAAAAGGGCCAAAATATAGAAAAAAGTTAGTTTCATAATCAATATCTACAAAAATAGTCAGTTTTTAAGTCATTTCTAATTTTATTGTACCAACTTTTGGAAAACTTTTCCCTAAGCTTCAAGAATTTTCTCATCCCTTTAGACTATGGACTAGGGGAATGTTTTGTTAAAGAATACTATATCTTTTTTATTCGTCTTTGCCATTTTATGGGGCTGTAAACCCCAAACTGGAGTTCTCTTTGGTGAACCAGAAGTGGAAGGAGCAAAACCACCATCCTCCTTTGAATTTAAGGTCAACTCTCTTGATGTCACTCAGCAACGGATGACGATCACGGGAGAAGAGTTAGATAAGGCAACTAAAATTAAAATTACAGGGCCCAACAATTTTTCAAAAACCTTTGCTCTTCAATTTAATTCTTACGGCAAACTGATGGCCGTTGCAAAAGATACTATCTCTCTTCCCCTTGAAACGGCCTTAAATTTAATTATTGGCAATGCCCATGGTCAGAGCTCTTTTCCCATAACTTTCACTCTTCAGCCAGGTTCAGTTGGCCCTGATGATATCGAAGATGGCGCGGCCACTAGATTAACACTTAATAAGGAACCCACTGATTCTCCTGACTATGGCCAAATTTTAAAATGGGACACGACCAACCAAGAATTTTTCTTTTCCAATGATATCGGTGCAGGAGAAGGGGGAACCGGAACGGTTACCCAAATAAATTTAGGGCAAGGTATTTTAAACCCCACTGGCGAGCCTATTACTTCAATGGGGACAGTAGCACTAGATCTTGGAACTTATTTTAGTGCCACACCTATCACCAACACTGCCGCAAAAATCCCATTTATCAATGAAGATTTCCAGATGGTTCTTGATAGTACAGCTGATAATACAAAACTATTTTTCAAAGGCCTAAATGAAATCTCCATATATAACGATGGAGTCTTAAGGTTTATCGATGAAGGCGCCCCTCTTGATATTATGATTTTAAGTCCCGGTGGGGATGTCTCGATCAATAAAAATTTACAGGTTGGAGGATCCAGCTTAACCGTAGCAGGAACAGAAGTATGTCTCGCAAATGGTACAAACTGCCAAGAGAATCCGGGTGCTGTAAGTGAAATAACTGTTACAGCTCCCATTACTGGGGGTGGGACAAGCGGAACGGTAAATATTGGGCTTGATTTAAGTGGAGTCGTCAGCAGTATTACGGCAGGACCTGCTATTTCAGTGGACCAACCAGCAGGTTCAGTAACAGTTGGAGTCGTTTTTGGAAGTCCAGGAAATGCTCAGGAATGGAATGAAAATTTAGATAATATTTCACTCTTAGCTCCCACTCCAAACGGAGTGATGATTGGGGCCACGGGGACTACTGATTGGGAAGTTCAGTCAGGGGTTCTTCTAACTCAATCTCTTGGACTTGAAATTAATGTTGATGTTCAAAAATGGGATGAAGATCTTGACGACATCGCCGCTTTATCACCAGCAACAGGTAGTTTTATAATCGCTAATGCAACAGGAACCGGCTGGACTACTGATACCATACCCTCTTGTGGAAATTATGTAGTAGTAGGAGATGGAACTACATTTACTTGTTCTGATGATTCTTTCTCCTTTAAGACAGGAGAAACTCATTTCGTTGATTCCAGTGGTAACTATGTCTCACTTAGAGCACCAACTGGAGCGAGTGTTACTGATTACTCATTAGGGCTGCCACCCACACTAGGGAGTAATGGAGATATTTTAAAACTTGATGGTTCTGGAAATCTCTATTTTATGACTCCTAATTATCAGGAAAATACTTCAGATTTTTTAGCGGAAATTAATATAGATTATCTCATTGATACTTCAACAGCTTCAGTAACAATGACCCTTCCAGCATCTCCAACAGTAGGAGATCGGATAGGTATTTTTATTTCAAATGCCACTAATACTGCCACCATAGATGGAAACGGTAAGCTAATTAATGGCAGTCCTAATTTAAATGTAACTATTGATAATCAATCAGGTGAATTTGTTTTTAATGGTAGTGAATGGAAAGATCTTGAACTTGGAACAGTTGTAGGCCCTGCTAGTTCTACTATTAGTAATATTGTGGCCTTTGGAAATATTACTGGTAGTTCAGTAATTGATACAGGAATTCCTTTTTCAAGTATAACGGCCCTTGAAGCAAGTTCAACGGATTATGATTTAAGAATTTCTGCAAATCAGGCCTCTATAACAGTTAATGAAGGAAATATTTCAACGAATGTTATAGATATTGCCACCAATGCTTCGGCCACTGTAGATAACGCCGCAAATATTTCTGCGAATGTTATAGATATAGCCGCCAATGCTTCGGCCACTGTAGATAATGCCGCAAATATTTCAACGAATGTTATAGATATTGCCGCCAATGCTTCGGCCACT
>Ga0164313_10000402_pt1 | contig 34076 bp, 29 predicted proteins | sample GuaBasSedimGuay4_FD_113735 | JGI IMG/M metagenome (GOLD analysis project Ga0164313, IMG submission 113735) | Subseafloor sediment microbial communities from Guaymas Basin, Gulf of California, Mexico - Guay4, Core 4569-4, 0-3 cm | ecosystem: Environmental > Aquatic > Marine > Hydrothermal vents...
AGTTGATGGTTTATTGAAAGAGTAAAAATATTAAAATATATGCCCCCGGCAAATAATTAGATGTAGTTAAAAGCGGGGATGGACCAAAGCGCTTACAGGCAGGAGATTTTGATTATCCCTCTGATTCTTATAAATTGCGTTTCCTTATAAAGTAAAGCTAAATCTTTCATGCCAATTCTCAAGAGCATCAATCCATATGATCCTTCCAGGATTGTAAACTACCCCCAGGTGACAGATCTGAATCTGATGGTTTTACTTGGACGTGCGAATACGGCATTTCACTCCTATAAGAGTTTATCTTTTGCCGAACGCAGCATCCGAATGAACAAAGTTGCCTCTATTCTTCTTGATCGAAGACGGGAGTTTGCCGAGCTTATCACCAGGGAGATGGGAAAACCTATTAAGGAAGCTGAGGCAGAAGTAAAAAAGTGTGCCTGGGTTTGCGAGTTCTATGCTTCTAGGGCTGCAACTTTCCTGGAGGATCGATACATTGAGACTGAAGCAGAAGAGAGTAAGGTGATCTACCAGCCCCTTGGGCCCTTACTGGCCATCATGCCATGGAATTTTCCTTTCTGGCAGGTGTTCAGATTTGCCGCACCTGCATTGATGGCAGGAAATACAGCGTTGTTGAAACATGCTTCAAATGTGCAAGGTTGCGCCTTGGCCATTGAGGAGATTTTCATTCAGGCGGGTTATGAAAAGGGTGCCTTTCAGAACCTGGCCATTAGCTCGGACCGGGTTGGCCTTGTAATTGCCAGTGAGTATGTAAAAGCTGTAACTCTTACCGGGAGTGAAGCTGCGGGAGTTGCTGTGGCCTCTGAGGCAGGGCGTCACCTTAAGAAATGCGTGCTTGAGCTTGGAGGGAACAATTCATTTGTGGTGCTAAATGATGCCAACCAGGAGTTGGCACTGAATATCGCACTGCCTGCCAGATTGCAGAATGGAGGCCAGAGTTGCATCGCGGCCAAAAGATTTATTATTGAGTCATGGATTGCAGAGGATTTCGTACCTCAACTGGTCAAGCGGGTGGGACAATTGGTAGTTGGAGATCCCATGGAAGCGGATACCCAGATGGGTCCGCTCTCTTCGGTGAAACAGGCCCGGGAGGTGGAGAAGCAAGTCAAAGATTCGGTGGAGAAAGGTGCCAGGTTGATTATTGGTGGACACAGGGATGGCGCTTTCTACCAACCTACAGTGGTGGCGGGGATTAAGCCTGGAATGCCCCTGTTTGATGAGGAGGTGTTTGGGCCTGTCTTTGCCATAGTGGAAGCCGACTCGGCCGAACATGCACTGGAGCTTTCTAACCTTTCAAATTATGGATTGGGTATGCAGCTCTTTACCCAATCTGAGAGCATGGTCAACCGGTTCATTGAGGAAGCAGAGGAGGGGGCTGTATTTATTAATGGAATGGTTAAGTCGGATCCCAGGTTGCCATTTGGGGGGATCAAGAGATCGGGTTATGGCCGGGAGTTATCGGAGGAAGGAATTAAGGAATTTGTCAATATAAAAACAATTTGGATCGATTAAATAAACCTGGCAGATGAGAAAATTAGTTATTACTGCATTCCTGGTGCTTACTGCTTCAGGATTGATGGCACAGAGTAGTTCATTTACAAAACCATCTGATTTCTTTGGGTTTGAACCAGGATCTGACCGGAATCTGTTTACCTATGAGCAGTTGATCGATTACCTGGTAAAACTGGATGCAGAATCAAATCGGATCAAGCTGGAGGAGATAGGGACCTCACCAATGGGCAAACCCATGTACATTGCTTTTATCTCAAGTGAAGAAAATATTCTGAACCTGGAGACCATGAAGGAGGTGAATCGTCAACTGGCTCTAAATCCCCAAATCGAGAAAGGAGAACTTAAGAAGATGATCAGCGGGGGGAAAGTGTTTGTACTGGCCACCCTCTCCATGCACTCCACAGAGGTGGCACCCTCGCAGTCGGCCTCCCTGATAGCATACGAATTTGCCACTACAACCGATGAGAAGAAGCTGGAATGGCTCAATAATGTGGTCTATATGATGGTCCCCTGCCACAATCCCGATGGGATGGATCTGATTGTTGAGAATTATAAAAAGCATGTGGGAACCAAGTATGAAGGGGCCTCCCTTCCTCAGGTTTACCATAAGTATGTGGGACACGATAACAACCGTGACTTTGTGATCCTTACCCAGGACGATAGCCGCGCCATCGCCAGGATTTATAATCAGACCTGGTTCCCACAGGTCTTTGTGGAGAAGCATCAGATGGGTTCCACAAGCGCCCGCTATTTTGTTCCACCCAATCACGACCCCGTTGCTGAGAATGTGCCTGCTGGGATTTTTCACTGGGGAGGCGTGTTCGGCCAGCATATGGCTACCGACATGACTGCCGAAGGCCATGCAGGTGTATCACAGCACTATCTTTTCGATGATTACTGGCCCGGTTCTACTGAAACCTGTATCTGGAAGAATGTCATTGGGTTTCTTACAGAGGCAGCAAGTGTGCAAACGGCTTCTCCCATCTATATTGAGCCCTCTGAACTGAGGGTGTCGGGAAAGGGCCTGTCTGAATACAAGAAAAGCATCAATATGCTGCTACCCTGGGAGGGCGGATGGTGGCGATTAGGTGATATTGTGAATTATGAAATATCATCGACCATGTCGATCATCAAAACCGCATCGCTCTACAGGGAAGATATCCTGGATTTTAGAAACAGAATGTGCCGTGAGCAGGTGGAGCTGGGTAAAACCGAAGCTCCCTACTACTATATCATGCCTGAAAAGCAACACGATGGTGGCGAATTGGTGAACCTGGTGAACCTCATGAAGGAACAGGGAATTGAGGTTTACAGGCTATCTGATCAGATGGTATTGGATGGAAAGCTCTATAAGAAGGGCGATGTGGTTATCCCGCTGGCTCAACCTTTCAGGGCTTTTATCAAAGAGGTAATGGAAACCCAGGAGTTCCCGGCGAGACACTATACTCCGGGTGGCAAATTGATCAAACCCTACGATATCACCAGCTGGTCACTTCCCTTGCACAGGTATGTGACTTCCAATGAAATTGATATTCGAAGTGAAGAGCTTGAAAGCAAGCTTAGCCCCATTGAGGGCATCTATGACCTTTCAGAATCCATAGAGGGGGAGGTTCATGCAGTGATTCTTCCGGTGGAGGCAAATGAGTCATTTCGCACAGCTTTTACTGCATTGTCCAAGGGCCTGAAAGTGGAGCGTCTGGAAATGGATGCAAAGGTGGGCGATGAGACCTATACCAGGGGCAGCTTCCTGGTTTTTACCGGAAAAAAGAGAGAAGTTCTGGATGGCATTTTGGAAGCATTGCCCATCCAGCCCGGGGTGATTTCTGATGAGGATGAATTCAAGAGTACACCGCTGGAGATGCCCCGCATCGCACTGGTGGAGACCTATTTTCATGACATGGATGCTGGCTGGACCAGGTATGTATTCGATACCTACAAGATTCCATTCACTGTGTTACACCCCGATCAGTTTCCCGAAACCAACCTGTCCGAAGAGTTTGATGTAATCATCTTTCCCGATAACGATAAGTCGATCCTGATGACGGGCAAAAGGAAGTCGGGCGACTCCTACTACATAGGCAGCTACCATCCCGACTATGTGAAGGGGATGGATAAGGAAGGATTAGAGAACCTGATGACCTTCAGCGATCAGGGGGGGATTGTAATTGCATGGGGCCGGTCCACAAGGCTGTTCGAAGGGTTACTTAAGATTAAGCACGGTGAGACTGTGGAAGAGTTTCAGTTGCCTTTCAGAGATCTTTCACCAGCCCTTGCCAAAGATGGGCTCTATGTGCCGGGAAGCCTGCTGCAGGTAGATGTACTTAAGGGGCATCCGTTGACCCTTGGAATGCCTGAAAGCATTGGGGTGTTTTCACGTGGCAGACCCGTATTTCAGACTTCGGTTCCCAGGTTTGATATGGACCGAAGAGTGATAGGCACCTATCCCGAAAAAGAGGTGCTTATGTCGGGTTATGCTTCAGGTGAGGAGAAGATGGGAAATAAGGCAGCCATGATCTGGATGCAGAAAGGTAAGGGGCAGTTTGTGTTCTATGGATTTAATCCACAGTTCAGAGCTTCCACTCAAACCTCCTTTAAACTGTTATTTAATGCCATTCTTTTGTAGCTGTTGGGTCTCTTCCCTGCGGGAAGTGACATCCCAGGAGCAATCCTGTTCATGTCCCCTCTCCTCTTTTTCGGTACGGAGTAGTTCTTCCAGCTCGCTGGCATATTTTTTGGTTTCGGAGAGGTATTTTTTCTCATCATCCAGGTGGTGGTGGAAAAGTTCCTGGATCACTTTTCGATTGTGCTGCCGGAAGGTCTGTGCCAGGCGGTGTGCCTGGTAATTGTTGTAACCCAGGTGAGTGAGGGCCTGAACTCCCAGGTTAAGTGAAGATTCAAATGTATCCCTATTGTATCCTGCCACCTTCCGCTTCATCAGTTCATAGGTGTGATCCATATCGGTGGCCCGGGCCAGAATTTTCAGATGGGGGTAATTTCGTTTGGCCAGGTCAACGATTTTAAGCGATTGCTGTTTATCATCCACCGCAACCACCAGCACCTTTGCCTCGTTAGCTCCTGCCGAGGCAAGCAGGTCTGCCCTGGTGGCATCTCCGTAATAGACCTTAAAATCAAACTTTCTCAGTACCTGAATGTTATCCGGATTGTTATCCAGAATGGTGGCTTTCAATCCGTTGGCTATAAGGAACCTTCCCATTACTACTCCAAATCTTCCAAACCCGGCTATGATCAACTCGTTTCCACTCTCCTTAATTTGATCATGCTCCTGAGTGTTTTCTGACCGGAAGACCAGAGGGAAAATCACTCTGTCGTTAAACAGCAACAACAGAGGAGTGATGGCCATGGAGAGGGCCACTACCAGGAAAAGAATTCCTGAAGTTTCGGGGCTGATTACATAGTTTTCAAGGCTGAAAGAGACCAGCACAAAGGCAAACTCGCCTCCCTGGGCCAGGGAAAAGGCAAAGAGGGTGTTTTGGCCGCCCTTGATGCCAAAAAATTTTCCAAGAATAAACAGGATGATGAACTTGATGGCAATCAGACCAAACAGAAGTGCGAAAATCATTCCTGGCGAACCCAATAACAGTTTAAAATCTATGCTGGCACCCACTGAAATAAAGAACAGGCCCAGCAACAGTCCCTTAAAAGGTTCAATATCGGCTTCCAGTTCGTGCCTGTACTCGTTGTTTGCAAGCACTACTCCCGCCAGAAAGGCTCCTAATGCCGGTGAAAGACCCACCAGGTCCATGGCCATTGAGATAGCAATAACCAGCAGAAGTGCGGTGGCGGTGAAAATTTCTCTTAAACCGGTTCGTGCGATGATCCTGAAAATATACCTGGCAAAATAGCGTCCCACCACAACAATTCCTGAAATGACCAGCAGAATCAGTGTCACCTGTACCCAACCGGTAATTTCCATTCCTGCAATGCGCCTGATATCGTCCTGGTTCGAGGCAGCACCTGTAGAAATATTTACTGCCAGTAGTGGGATCAGGGCAAGGATGGGTACCACAGAAATATCCTGGAACAACAACACTGAAAAAGAGGCCTGTCCCGATGCCTGTTTAATCAACCCTTTTTCAGCGAGGGTTTGCAAAACAATCGCTGTGGAAGAGAGCCCCAGCATCAGCCCGATGGCTATTCCGGCTCCGGTGGTTTGACCCAATAAAATTGCCACACCTCCAATCACAGCGGAGGTAAGAAGCAGCTGTAAACCACCCAGCCCAAAAATAGATCTTCTCATTTGCCAGAGAAGGTTTGGCTTTAATTCAAGTCCGATCAGGAATAACATCATAACCACTCCAAACTCGGCAAAATGCATGACATCTTCGCCTTCAGTGCCAATGAGACCAAGGACAAATGGTCCTATGGCCATACCCGCGAGCAGGTAACCCAGTACCGAGCCAAAACCAAGTCGTTTTGCAATGGGAACCGATACTACAGCTGCTATCAGGTAAATGAGAGCCTGGTGAAAAAAGTCCTGTTGATGCATGATGTTACAAAATAATATGGTTGATATAGTTTTCTTTCCGGATCTCCTCTTCACTCAGACTCTCATCACGAAGCATTTGAATCACTTTTCTGTAGTTTGATCCGGCTTCAAGAATATCCCGCTCTTCAAGCAAGTGGGTGCCATGAACCACAAATGGAGGAAGATAGTTCATGCGACAGAGGTGTACAGTTTGCTCAAAGGGAGCCAGCAACTGTGGGACGGAGTACCTTTTGCCATCCTCAGGAATATAGGCTTCGTTACGTCCACCCGTAGTAATGGCGGTCATTATTTGCTTGCCAGCGAGTGCTTTACCCTCTCTTCCATAAGCAAAGCCATGTACAAGCACAAGGTCAATCCACTCCTTCAAAAGAGAGGGAGAACTATACCAGTAAAAGGGGTGCTGCCAGATAATTAAATCGTGATTCAATAAATCTCTTTGTTCGGCTTTGACATCTATATGGAAATCGGGATAAAGATCATACATATTTTTAATTGTGATGCCTTCCATCTCTTTTACCGAATTGATTAACACGCGGTTCACCCTCGATTTATGGGCGAGCGGGTGAAAAAACAGGATTAATATTCTCTTTTTTGGAACCATTGTGCGTTCTACTTGTTATGAAATGTTAACAATTTAAACAGGAAAAGGATCAATTGAAAAAAAACTTACTTTTGCTTAATTTAAAACATATACCGATGCATATCTCAACAGGTAAGATCACCAAAAGGATTTCAACGCTATTCCTACTTACTGCATTGGTTGCCGTTTCGGCCATTGGCCAGAAGCCGGCTTACCAGCTTTACAGAGAGAATGGGAAAAAGGTAAAGTATGACAAAATGGTTGAGGCTGCCAAAGGAGCCGATGTTGTCTTGTTTGGTGAGCACCATACCAATCCGATTTCCCACTGGCTTCAGATTGAACTTACCAAAGAGTTGTATGAAGCAAAGGGCGGGGATCTGATGCTGGGAGCAGAAATGTTCGAAACCGATAACCAACTTCTCCTGGATGAGTATCTAAGTGACCTGATCAGCGAGGTAAAATTTGAAGAGGAGGCCAGGCTGTGGAAGAACTACGAAACCGATTACAAACCTCTGGTCTTATTTGCAAAGGAGAACGACCTGGCATTCATTGCCACCAATATACCCAGGCGATATGCCAACTCGGTATTTAAGCAAGGAGTTTCGGTGTTGGATGAGCTCAGTGAAGAAGCAAAAGCATACATAGCTCCTTTGCCACTGGAGTATGACACCTCCCTCAATTGTTATAACCAGTTGATTCACGGCGGAGGACCGCAGGGACACGGTAGTATAAATTTGGCCGATGCACAGGCCATTAAGGATGCCACCATGACTCACTTTATTATGGAAAACTGGTCCTCGGGCAAGCTGTTTATTCATTACCATGGTGCATACCACTCAGACGAATTTGAGAGCATGAACTGGTTTCTGAATAGGGCCAATTCGGAATTGAATATTGTGACTATCTCCACAGTTACCCAGGATGTGGTAAGTGAATTGGAAGAGGACTCTCAGGGGAAAGCGGATTTCATCATCTGTGTTCCCTCAACCATGACTAATACCATGAGGTGATTTGTGAAACCGGAAGGTTCGGATCAGAGCGGTGAGTCCTCATTCTCAATATTCCGATTGAAGAACCGCTGAGTGGGATAGGCAAATTCGATCTCTCCCTGCCGGGCAAACGCGTTTAAAACATCTTCCCATATTTCATGCTCAGAATTTCTTCTTTTGCGGGCGTCGCAGATATAGCGCATGGTAAGCAGAATACCACTATCTCTTACAGAGGTATATACGATGGGAGTAAGGTACTGGTAAAATATCATGTATTTCTTACTGGCTTCGATGATCCTTTTTTCTGCATCGGCCGATAGGTTTTCGGCATGGTCCCGTACAATGCTATTAAGTAAATCTTTGGCCAGCTTCCAGTCACTTTCAAATGTCAAAAGCACCGGGATTTCATTCCATATAAATTCAAAGCCCGAGCTGTAATTGGACTGGTTCTTGGTAAAGACCGTCCCATTTGGGACGTGGATGATTCTGCCGGTACTTTGGTCGGCATCCACCCAGTTCCCTATTTCCAGCAGGGTAAACTGAAACAGGCGCAGGTCAATTACATCACCGGCATTATCTCCGATCTGAATTCGGTCGCCTACGTTAAATGGTTTGCGTGTAAGTATAAAGATCCAACCTGCAATGTTGGTCAACGGATCTTTAAGGGCTATAGCGAGTCCTGCTGTGAGCAGACCCAGGAAAGCTCCAAACTCGCCAATGCCTTTAACCCAGACGCTCCCAATAAGAATTATATTCAGGAAACCTACGGTAAAGGAGGCAGTGCGTTTCCAGGTATATCGTGTTTTGGGATCTTCAGTTAACCTCCAGACAATCTTCTGTATGGTATATCGAATAATTCCCAGAACCACTAAAATTATTATTGAGTATAGAATTTTATTCTGGTTCGGGGGACTTAATCCAACTGACTCTTCAAAAAAGCTGGTAATCTGATTCATAACAGGGCCGCAGTGATCTTACCTAAAAGTAATAAATATATTTTACATTCGGGCAAGAGCCATGGTGGTTGCGTGAAGAGAAATGGTCAGGAACAGATAGAGGTTCCTTGCAGCTTCGGGGGAGAGCTTCAGGAAGCTGTATTTAATAGAATTGGAATGACAGGATGAAACACAATCTCCACAAAGGGTGCAGGTTAACCCGGGTTTGCGATTGACAATATCTGATCTGTTCAACGCATCGTATTTACAGTGGCTGGTGCAGACCATGCAATCGGTACAGCTGCTGTCGTCGATATGCATCCGAAAGGGATTGATAAAACGAGTCAGATTCACTATGGTTCCAATGGGACAATAGGCAGAGCAATGAACCATCCGGCCCTCTTTCCGTGAGATGAAAAGAATAATTCCAAGACCGATAATTCCAAAACCCGCAGCAATGAGTGTGGCTGTAAGAACGGGAACCTTCATCCATCGCAGTGCAATGGCTGAAGCCACAACAAGAATCAACACGGTAAATTTCAGAGCCCATTTATTTCGCATGGGAGTGCGTTTGGTTTTTCCTCCTGCAGCTAGTGAGTCTATGGCCCCGAAATAACAGAGGTGGCTGCACCAGGACGGGCCGGAGAGAATCACAGTACTTAGAAAGAGGATGGTCATAACCGAGGGGTGTCCCCTGTAGATGGGACCGCCCAGAATCATCATGGGGACCGGCAGGTGCAGTTTGCCGGTCATGAGGAATTTCTCAAATCCGGATAGCCCCAGCAGTAATTGTGAAAAGAATACTACTGAAAAGGCGAACCAGGTATATTTCCTCCATTTATGCACCTTTTGGGGGAACTGCATATGGTATGCCACAAGACCACCATAAAGGCCAATGATTCCTATCTCGACCCAGCCGCCTCCTTTGATGAACCGTTCCAGCAACAACATGGGATTCTCTACCTTCATCTGGACAAAAGAGAGTAAGAAGAGGGTAAACAGAAATACCAACAGGGGCAGTCTGAGTTTTTTTCTTTGAGTCATTACAGGTTCAATCAAGCAGTGATTTAATGACCAGAAGTTTTAGGATATTTTCACCGGTGTTTGTCCAGTACCTTTTCAGTCCTGACTCAACAGCTATAAACTGATTTGTGGTTACCTGGTGATCCCTGCCCTGAATATTTAGTACCCCGTCCCCCTGAATCAGATAGAAGATAATTCTCCAGTCATTGGTATGGTTATCAATGGACTCACCTGGTTTTAAATCCAGGCGAATCACCTCATGGTTATCAAATTTGTAGATCATCCAGGCATCCTGGGGAAGAGAGAGTTTTGTGGTTGAACCTGTGTCAACCGGCTTCTGAAACATCGCAATACGGTTATTTGTTTAGACCCATTCTTCCTGGAGAATTTCACCTTCAACACCCACAATCACTGTTTTGACAGGAACTTTTCGTTCTGCCTGACCGGCGGCAATCTTAACCATTTGCAGTAATCCGCCACAGCAGGGGACCTGCATCATCATCACCGTTAAGGTATTGATTTTTGAATCGTCTATCAAATCTTTAAGTTTCGATACATAGCTATCCATTCCTGAGTCCAATTTTGGGCAGGCAATGGTCAGGCTCTTGCCTTTCAGCCATTTGGAGTGGAAGTTTCCAAGGGAGAATGCCACACAGTCTGCTGCAAGAACCAGGTCTGATTGTTGAAAATAAGAGGCATTTGGGTTGATCAGGTGCATCTGCACCGGCCATTGCCTTAATTCGGACGATTGATCAGCCTGTGATCCTCCAGCCATGGTGAAACCACCGGCAGCTATTGGTGCTGCCGGTCCGGCAGCCGATTGCGGATTAAAACTCCGGGCTTCTGATCCTGCGCAACCACAGGCCAGTTGCTCCTCTTCTACTTTTGCATGATGTACTCTGTTCATAATTTCTTTGATATTTAAATCCAGTTCGTCTTCATGATCATTCAAATACTGAACCCCCTCCCTGAGATACTCCATTTCATTGTGCTCTTTCAGGTGCTGGAGGTGTGCCACCACAGTATTTGCACCTTTACCCACCATGATCTCCATCACCTTGGTCTCATTGTAGGCTTCAGCTTCTCTTTCCTCAATGGTAATTGCACCCTGTGGGCAATGTCCAAGGCAGGCACCCAGACCATCACACATCAGGTCACTGATTAGCCTGGCTTTCCCGTCAATCATCTGTAAAGCTCCTTCGTGACAGTTGGGGATGCAATTTCCGCATCCGTCACATAACTCTTCATCAATTTTTACCATTTCCCGTATCATAGTCGAAAGTATAAAGTGTAAAGTATAAAGTGTAAAGTGTAAAGTATAAAGTGTAAAGTGTAAAGTATAAAGTATAAAGTGTAAAGTGATTTCGTTTTGGTAGCACAAATATGAAGGTTACGAGGGGATTTATGTGGTAACATATGTTACAACCCCCATTCTTAATAACTGGATGAATTAATTTGAAAATGATTTTCTATATTTGGCAGGCATATAAAATCCACACTATGTTGTTGTTTAAAAGTGGGAAGAGTCTATTCTCACGGATGTTTTTTATGATCTTCTTTCTTCTCCAAACGGTGGTTTTTCAATCATGTGAGAAGAGTGAAGGAAGGGGAGGAACTGGTTCCATTTCCGGGATCGTTATGGAACATTTTTATAACGATGATTTTTCAGATCACCTCTATCAGAGTCCTGCGGTTGATGAGGAGGTATTTATGCTCTACGGCGAAAATGGTGAGGTGGGCAATTCCACCGAAACGGCCATGAATGGAGAGTTCAGATTTAAATACCTCTATCCGGGAACCTATACAGTTTATTTTCAGACCGACGATTCGACCTCAGCAATCGGTGATGAGACAGAAAAGGTAGTGCAGGTGGAGCTGGCCAAGGGTGAGGATCTTGATCTGGGGGAGATGGAAAAACTAACCCCCCTTGATTATAACGACGGTGCAGCAACAATCAGGGGTGTGGTCAGGGAGATAAAGTATGATAAAGATTCCATGTGGCCCAACCTTGTGATTGAATACAGCGATTTTGCTTATGAGCAGGAAGTGTATCTGACATATGGCAATCATACATTCTATGATAAAAGGGTTCGGACCCAGCACGATGGCTCCTTTGAATTCGATAATCTGATTCCCGGAAAATACCTTATCTTTTTGTATACCGAGGACGTAACCAGGGTGAAGGGAAGGATTCCCAAGAAATTTGAAGTTTCCATCACAGAAATGGATGAGCTAGTGGATCTTGGCGAAATTACAATCGAAAAAATTTAATACCTTAGCAAATAAAAAATGAAAAGCAGACAACTATCCACTTTTATCCTACTTCTGGTTTCAGTTACTGTTATTTCAGCACAGGGAAGCAAAACCATCAGGGAAAAGAAAATTGCCACCAAGACCGTCCATGAGTATTTTATTGAAGAAGGTTATGACGAACCTGTGGTTGAATTGATTGAAAAATACAGCGAAGAGGGTGATGTTTTGGAGGTCCAGGAGTTCAATAAAAAAGGCGAGGTAAAGAGATGGGAAAAGTATGTTTACAATGAGGATCGTGATCTGGTGGAAAAGATCTTCCTGGATGCAAAGGGAAAGGTAACCCTGACGGAGAAAAATATCTATGTGGATGGACTGAGGATAGAGAAACAGTATCTCAACCCAAAGGGTAAACTGATCAAGAAAAAGTTATATAAATATGAGCATCGCCAATGAGGTGGATGGAATCTTGGGGGATTTGGAGAGTCTCAGCCTGGATGAGATACAGAAGGCCAGTCTTTTAAAGAGAAAGGACCGGAAATATATTTTCAGCACACACTTTTTAACAGATATTCTGAAACAGGTGTCCGGGCATTACCGGGTGCTTGAAATCAATGGCAAGCGATCACAATTCTACCGCACTTACTATTACGATACCCCCGAACTGGAGATGTACCACAAACATCATCGGGGATTTTCCAGCCGTCATAAAGTGAGGATCAGAGAGTATACCGCATCAGATCTGAGATTCCTTGAGGTGAAGAGAAAAAATGCCAGGGGAATTACCAATAAGAAGCGGATTCAGACTTTAGGAATGGATCATTCTGATCTTACAAGAGAGAACCTGTTTCTGGAAACCAATTCCCCTTATCGTTCAGAAGGAGTGGCATTTGCCCTTGAAAATGAGTTTAACCGCATCACCCTGGTCAGTCACAACCAGTCAGAACGAGTTACCCTGGACTATCAATTGAAGTTTTCTGGGAGTGACGAAGAAACAAAGGTGGATTTACCCGGAGTGTGTGTGGCAGAGATTAAATATGAGGGCCACCTGTCAGGTTCCATGATTCACAAAGTATTGCGTCACTCAAAAATTCCACCACGCCGGTTCAGCAAATATGCCATTGGCATGGCCCTGTTAAATCCGGGTCTTAAGCAGAACAGGTTTAAGGCGAAGGTGCGCAGTGTACATCAAATAAACAGCAAGTATTAAGTTAACCATAAATTTTCAACACCATGTCTGAAATGCCTGAACTTCTGAACATCCCTTTGATGGACTGGCAAGACTTCTGGGATCTGGTTCTCAGATCTATATTTAACCTTCTGGTGGTACTCTTCCTGGTAAGGTACATGTATTACAAGACCACACCCCGGAAGGACTACCTCTTCACCTATATCCTTATCAGCCAGGTGATCTTTTTCATCCTCTTCCTGCTCGAGAATGTAAAATTGGAGCTGGGATTTGCCCTGGGGCTCTTTGCCATCTTCGGGATCATTCGATACCGTACCAGGCAGATTCCCATTCGGGAGATGACCTACCTTTTCCTGGTAATTGGAATTACAGTTGTCAATGCCCTGGCCAACAGGAAGGTAAGCTACGCAGAGCTTCTGCTTACCAATGTGGCAGTTCTGGCTCTCACCTACCTACTTGAAAAGGTATTCCTGCTGAAACATGAGACCAAAAGAGAGATCATTTATGAGAATGTGGAATTGATAAAGCCAGAGCATAGAGCAGCATTGATACAGGATCTTCAAAAACGCACCGGGCTGAAGATCAACAGGGTGGAGATTGGAAGAGTGAATTATCTGAGGGACAGTGTTCGTTTGTTTATTTACTTCTTTGAAAAAGACGGATGGACTTTATCTGGTGGAGAGATGCTTCAACTAGGTGACGGGGATGACGACGATTAAGCAGTCCGGAGTTTTTCAACTGATTTGCTTTATTTTTCTGTTACTGTTTGCAACAGAGTTGCATGGTCAGCAGAAGGACTTTGGCTCCTGGTGGGAGTTTGAAATGAGCGGACGATTGAAAAATAATCTCAAGCTCAGCGGTGAACTGGAACAAAGGTTTAAAGAGAATACCTTGCAATTTGACCGCACCCTTTTAACATTGGGAGGAGAATACAATGTACTTGATTATCTCAACCTGGCTGCAGGAATCAGAACCATTTTCATTACAGATCCCGAAAGCCGGCTCCATACCAGGTTTCGGATCCACACAGATGCCACCGGGCGTTATGATTTTGACAGGACTAAGCTTTCCTTCAGACTGAGGTTTCAGTATGGTTTTGAAGATATTTTCTTTATTGGTTATTTCAGCGAAAATAATTTTGTTAGCCGGCAGAGGATCAAAGCAGCACATGATTTTTTCGGAACCCGCCTAGGGATTTTTGGTTCGCTGGAGAATTGGATTCGTTTCGACGACCGTTATGGCAGGCCCCTTTATAAAATTCGCTTGGTTGCCGGGACTCAATATAACCTGGGAAGGCAATCAAGGATAAGCCTGAGGTATATTTTTGAGAATGAATTTAACAGTGTGAATCCACTTCAAATTCATGTACTTGCACTGGGTTACTCCTACAGGCTCTAAGATCACTGTTTGAGAAGTTTGGTGATCTCTCTGAGGGATTGCCCGTCGGTGACCTCCAGGGTGTAAATTCCTGAGGGGAGAAAGGAGAGGTTGGGCAGTGGAAAGGCATATTCAGAACCACTGTATGTAATTTCAGTTTGATATACTCTTTTCCCACTCAGGTCGTAAAGCCTGATGGAGAGTTCAGTTGCTGAATAATGGGAGAGGGAGAGGTAAGTATTGGAAAGGTCGGATGGATTTGGAAAGACCTTTAGCCTGGGATCAGATATGAGCTGAGTAGCCTGGTCAGAAGCAACAAGGCACATTCCCCCCCATCTGTCGTTCATCCAGTTCAGGCGGTCCCCAATCCAGATTCTGAGAAAGCCCATTTCATGTCCATAGCTTGTCCCTACAAAACTGTTTGGCCAGACATAGGTTCCCAGTATGGGCCAGCGTGTAAAATTTCTTTCTGTGGCTCGGTCAAGTGCCAGATAGGTGCTGTCAATCATGGCACTCATGCTTTCCGGACTCATCACCGTTTCATAGAGCTCATCCCAACGGCAGTGCAGCTGGTTGGCAAACCACGGATCCTGCATAGCCCTGTCCCACCAGTAGATAGCAACGCGGTGGGGATAAATCCAATTTTCCGGCAGGTGAAAATCTGTGGTGAAATCGCTGTTCCCAAAAGTGAGGTTATAATCCCAGGGCGGTCCACTTACCAGTTTTCCTCCCTTTGTAACTTTTTGTTTATAGAAATAGTGACTCAGGCGAAAGGCATCCACATCTTTGGTGAACTCATTGAGAATCATCAGGTCGACAAAGGAGGGGATGTCGAGATAGGAGCGATAGCCTGTTGCCGGATCTTTGAAGTTGTCACCCACCAGAGCCTCGTCAAACTCCTGCATATATCCTTTTACATAATCTCGTTGAGCCAATGTGAGTTCATAGTAATCCGGATCAAAAAATTGATAAATTATCTTGTTTTTCTCGGGAAAAAGTGGATTTACGGTGGATTCCCAATATTCATAGGGTTCCATGCTAGAAATTTTATCTATTCGGAGCAGGTATCCTCCAGAAATATCCTCAGCGGTGGTGTCTTTGGGTACAATTTTGGCTATATCGACCCGGTTTTTATCCCTTTTGATTTTCTCGGTAAGTACGTAAAGCCCCTGGAAGTCGCCATTCAGGATTACCTCCACAAACCTGGTACGTGGTGAATAGTGGCCAAATTTATCAAAAAGCCCATAGGATAAGACATTTCTCATGAGGCTTTTATCGCCATAAGGTGCATTGAGGACAAAATCATTCTCTTCGGGCAATCCCAGTAAAGAGACATTGTTATTGCTGCCATCGCTGTTTTGTGTTTCAATGCTGAAGGATTTTTTTGGGTAGAAGTATTGGGATGATTCACCCCGACGCTCAATGGAAATCTGTCCGTCGTATTCAGAGAAGGGATCCTCCAATTTGTTATAATCCCCTGTTTCATTGTGGATCAGCCCCATATGGGCTTTTATCCTGGGTTCGTCGGGAATCTCTGCACCATAGGTATCGATTATTAACAGGGGAAGCAGGGTGCTGTCGTTCCAGGTTGTTTCATTGTTCTGCTGAGAAAACAGCAAATGAGGAATAACAGATAACCCAATAATAACTGTTGATATAAAAACCGATCTCATAAATGATTGATACGTCTGTTGAAGGAAATGGATACGTTTAATAAAGAATTTCCATAAAGAGTGGACAAAGATAAGGTTTGAATGGTTGTAAACCATATGGGAAATAAACATTTTCCATATGGAAAGGGTTATATGAGGGAGATGGGGAAAATATCAGAAGAGTTTGTTCCGATTGTACAGGAGTGCCCGCTTTTTTTGGGGTTAACCAGAGAGGAGCTTTCCGGTTTGCTGGCTCTCTGCTCCTGCCGGATCAGATCATTCAAAAAAGGAGAACTGGTAGCTGCGGCTGGAGATGAGATAGGCTTTATGCACATAATAGTTCATGGACATGTGAAGGGCGAAATGGTTGATTTTGCCGGTAAGGTGATTAAGATTGAGGACATTGAGCCCCCTCGACCCCTGGCCCCGGCCTTTCTCTTTGGAAAGCATAACAGGTACCCGGTGAATATAACAGCTGGGGTTGATGTAAAGATCCTCTCCATTCCCAGGGATGAATTCCTGAAGATGATGCAAACCAGTGGACGGGTCCTGCGAAACTTTGTGAATATTGTATCCAGCCGGGGTCAGTTTCTTTCCAATAAGATCAGGTTTCTCTCCTTCTCTACCATCAAAGGTAAACTTGCACAATACCTTCTCGATCTCTCAAAAAAAGAGGGGACAGGACCTATGCAGTTTTCCCATTCTCAGGCTCAGCTTTCAGAACTATTTGGTGTGGCTCGTCCTTCAGTGGGCAGGGCCATCAGTGAAATGAATCAGGAGGGGATTATCCGGACAGAAGGCAAGCAGGTGCAAATCCTGGACCAGACCAGGCTCACCTCTTTGTTGAAATAGTACTCAGTGGCTAGTACTCAGTACTAAAATTCCTCCTTACCAAAGGTGCTATCCAGTTTCTTTTTCTTTTGCAGGGAGGTATTCAGGGTATAGGTCAGGTTTAGTTCCAGGATGGGCCCGTACCGATGGTAGACCGTGGTCTGGTGAAAGACCTGCGTCCCTGTCTGGTCATATCCTTCTGTGGTCAATCCTTTATCATTGGATGAAAAGGTATCCAGCACCTTGAATTGAAGGTTCAGATTTGCCAGGTTTTTTGGGGTCCAGGTTAAAGAGGCATCCGACATATAGAAGAGGTCGTCTGACCCCTGAGCGGTGACGGTGGCTGACTGGACCGACAGTGCCCAGAAGAGGCGGAACTGGGATGCAATGGATATAGAGGTATTTGCATTTAGTGTCCAGTTGGTGCTCTGCTGATCCACCTGAAATTCAAAGATCTCGCCATTGATGGTAAAGTGGTACAGCGATCCACCCAGGTAGAGCTTCCACCAGTTGGTCAGCTTCAGATCTGCAGTTAGTTCTCCCCCAAAAGCCTGGTTATTTCCGGAGTTGGTATAGCTGCGAATTAATACCGAGTTGCCGTGGTACCAATCAGTATCCTCTTCGTAAAGCACGGTATTGACCCGGTAGATGGCATTGTTGGTTTTGCGATAAAACCCTGTAAATGTAATCTCTGAATCACCAAACCCATTGGTATAGCTTAACTCGGCCAGACTGGCATATTCGGGTTTCAGGCTGGGATCGCCCACCAGGAAAACTTCATAGTGCCTTCTGAGCAAAAACGGAGCCATGTTTTTGGTGGGTGGACGGTTGATTCGCCTTGAGAAGGCTGCCAGAAGGTGATCGTTGTCATTCAAATTGTACTGAAGGTGTAAGACGGGGAAGAAATCCAATTTTTTCACCACATTGTCGCTGGTGGTGGGCCTGTCGAAAATTGTCAGATAATCGGGATTCTCTACATAATAGAGCTGGTCCATATATTCCACCCTGAGCCCGGCTATGTATTCAAATGCGCTGAATGATCCCTGGAAGTTCACAAATCCGGCATGGATCCAACGGGTAAGCTCCGTCTGGTTTTCAAACTCGTTATAAGGATTCCAGACCTTGTTGTGGATGTCCAGGGTATCGAATTGAAATACCCCCTGCTGATTTAAGTACTGGGGTTGATAGCCTACAGAAAAGGTATGATCGGTTCTGAAGGGTTGAGAGAAGGTGAAATCCATGCGGTATCCCTTCAGGGGATTGTCGTCGTGTTGTCTATATGCCAACAGTGTGTCTCCATAATTCTCTTCCATATTTGATATGTTGGCATTAAGCAGATCGCTGTAAAGGTCACTGGATTCAAAAAGAAAAGAGGTTTTTAAAGTGCCTCCTCCCTCGGTTTGATGTGTATAATCAAGCGATGCGGTAGTGAATAAACCCACTCGTACGTGGTCATTGGGATTGAAAATCACGTTATCGCGCGGATCTCCCAATCTGTTTTCTTCAATATCTCCATAGAAATTATCGTAGATATAACCGGCATACCGACCCTCAATTTTTTTGCCATGGTAGAAACCGGCACTGATGGCATCCCGTTCGGTAAGATCAATGTCCATACCCAGCCGGCCCGAATAATTCTGGTGCCATTCGGGTCTTGGTCCGTCGGCCACCATCCAGTAGTAGGAACCATCGTCCTGAAGAATCCGGGCCTTCCCCTCTCTGGAACCCCTCACATCCCTGCTGCTGTAATCCACCCCACCATATAATTTGAACCGCTCCTTCTGATGTGTAAAGGAGAGGTTCCCGCCATAACGAAAGGGATCGGCACTTTCATTCCACGGGGCGCCTCCAACCATGGCACCTGCATTAAGGTAGGTGCCATCGAGGGCCGATTGGTGGGTGGTAATATTAATGATTCCCCCTTTTCCCTGGGAATCATACTGAGCAGTGGGCACTGTAATCACCTCTATCTGGTCGATGGAGTTGGCTGCGATCTGGGAGAGTAAAACAGAGGCTTCCATCTGGGTGGGTTTCCCGTTAAGGTAGACCAGAAATCCACTGGTTCCTCTTAGCGAAACTTCACCATCGGGACCAATAATTACCGAAGGTATACTCGCCAGGACATCCACAGCAGTCCCTCCGGAGGCGGTCTGAAACTGATCTGCATTATATACCTGCCGGTCGATCTTACGCTTGGCCTGATCAAGCTGATGAACTACTTCAACTTCATCCAGGTTGGATACATTGATTTCAAGCTCAACAGGTTCGGCCAAAAAGCGGGGTTGTTCTGACGAAACTGAAAAGGGGCCCAAATAAGCGGTTTTATAACCAATATAGCTGATCTCCAGGTAATAACTACCATTTTTTACCCTGGTTAGTTCGTAGGTGCCTTCCGGATCTGTAATGGTTCCATCCAATAGAGTGGAGTCGCTTGCCCGGTACAATCCAACCTGGGCATAGGGCAGGGGAATCTCTTCCATGGATTCTATGACCAGTCCGGTAATGGTTCCACGCTGGGCATTGAGCTCATTGCAGAATAGAGCAGAGAAGATGATCACTAACAGAATCCGGGAATACATAGAATGGTATAGGATTTAGATGATTTGAGTGTTAAACACCAAATCGAACCTATTGTTCTCACACAGGGATTAACAGATTCGGGGAAGTTGTTCACCCGAGATCATATCCACAATGCGGTGGGTGCCTATGGTGGTTTCCATCTGAAGGATTCCCGGATGGGAGGAGGTTACTTTGCCAATAATCCTGCTTTCGGTTCCTTCCTTATGGGAACGCATGATAGCGAGAGCCTTCTGGGCGCTCTCCTGGGGAAGGATTACCACCATTTTACCTTCGTTGGCAATATAGAGGGGGTCGAATCCCATAATCTCACAGGCTCCCCTGACTCCTTCATTGATGGGAAGACTCGATTCGTAAAGTGTGATTCCGCTCTTTGAACTTTGAGCAATCTCATTGAGGGAGCTGGCAAGTCCACCCCGGGTGGGATCTCTCAATACATGTATCCCCGGAACTTTATTGAAAAGATCCATCATCATTCCACTGAGAGACTGGGTATCACTTTTTACATGAGTGTTCAGTTTTAATCCTTTTCGGGCCGACATAATGGCAATGCCGTGGTTCCCAATGTGGCCATTGATGATCACCACATCTCCTTCGCAGCTATTTTCAGGGGAGATATTCTGCTCAGGCAGTATTCTGCCAATTCCTGTGGTATTGATATAGATCCCATCTCCCTTTCCTCTCTCCACCACCTTGGTATCTCCGGTGACGATCTTCACACCAGCTGCATCAGCCGCTTTTTTAATGGAGCATACAATTTTCCAGAGATTTTCCATCAGAAGTCCCTCCTCAAGAATAAATGCCAGGGAGATATATAGAGGCTCTGCACCACAGCATAACAGGTCGTTCACAGTTCCGTTCACTGCCAGATCGCCAATGTCTCCGCCAGGGAAAAAGACCGGATCCACCACAAAAGAATCGGTTGTAAATGCAATTTCCCCCTTAATGGAAGGTAAAAAAGCACCATCGTGACCCTTTTCCAGGATAGGGTTCCCAAGTCCCGAATAGAACATCTTCTCTATAAGTTGCCTGGTAAGTTTCCCTCCGCCTCCATGGGCCATAAGAATGTGCTCATATTCGGTCTTTGGGATGGGACAGCTTAAATGGTATGTAGACTTCGCATTCATAGGATCGATTCATTGCAAATTTGCAGATGACCTGTGATATTTATAATAGGCTGCACAGGCACCTTCAGAGGAGACCATGGGTGCTCCCATGGGTCGCTCGGGGATACATGTGGTTCCGAAATTTATGCATTCGGAGGGACGTTTTCTTCCTGTCAGGACCAGTCCTGCCATACAGGATCCGTAATCTGCTGCAATGCCCTTTTTCAGTTTGTAACGTTTTACAGCGTCAAAGTTACTATATCCATCCGACAGAATATAGCCGCTCAGGGGAATGGGTCCAATTCCCCGCCACTCCCTCTCCTCTTCAACAAATACCTCCTTCAGCAGATCCTGGGCTTTCTGGTTCCCCTCTGGTTTTACGATCCTGGAGTAGGAGTTTTTAATGCCAAACCGGCCCTGCTCAAGCATCTCAATGGCATGGAAAATCCCCATTAAAATATCTACAGGTTCAAAACCTGTAATGACTATAGGTAATCTATGTTTCTCTGCAATAGGTAGATATTCATGTGTGCCCATGATGGCGCAAACATGCCCTGCTGCCAGAAAAGCATCGATGCGATGGTCTGCCGAAGAGAGAAGAGCCTCAATGGCAGGGGGTACCAGAACATGGGATACCAGCACTGAGAAATTATTCAGGTTGCGTTTTTTAGCCTGTTGAATGGCCAATGCAACGGCTGGTGCTGTGGTTTCAAATCCCACTGCAAAAAAAATCACTTCATATTCCGAATTCGATGCAGCCAATTCAACTGCATCAAGAGGCGAGTATACCATTCGAATATCTCCACCCCTGGCTTTTTCAGTGAGCAGGTCGCTTATGGAGCCGGGCACTCTAAGCATATCTCCAAACGAGGTGAGTATGACCCGGTCCAGTCTGGCCAGAGCAATGGCATGGTCAATCATCTCTATGGGCGTGACGCAAACCGGGCAACCCGGACCATGGATCAGGCTGATTTCGGGAGGAAGTAGCTGAAGAAGGTTGTATTTCATGATGGCATGGGTCTGTCCCCCGCAAACCTCCATAATGTTCCAGTTCCTGGTAACTTCCTTCCCGATTTTTCTGGCGAGTTTCTCTACCAGCTCTCTGTCTCTGTATTCGTCAATGTGCTTCACATTTACTCTATTTCACCCATCTCTCTTAGGGCATTCAGGGTAAACAACGCATCTTCTTCATCCACCTTACTCAATGCAGTTCCCACATGGGCCAGGATGTATTCTCCTACCTTCACATCGGCGAGCCACTGGATGGAAATATCCCTGGTGGTTGCTCCGAACTGAACACTAGCCATTGGTGAGTCCGGATTGGATCGATCGATGGAAACTATTTTTCCGGGTACTGCCAGACACATTTGTTCTTCTATTTTAGATTAAATATATGCCAAATAACTTTGCAGGTCAAAGTATTGAGAATTATTTTTAAATTACATCTGAAATGAAGGCTGCTACTTACAAGCTCCTGGTAACCGGACTGGTGCAGGGGATCGGATTTCGTCCCTTCATCTACAGGCTTGCCATGGAAAACCATCTTTTCGGATGTGTGGAGAACCGGAACGACGGGGTGGTGGTAATGTTGAATGGTACCCTGGAGAGGATAGAGAAATTCAGAACACGGATCCTTGACCATGCACCGCTGGCCTCCTCGGTCGATTCGATTACCATAAACCAGATTGAATCAATAATCTTTGATTCGTTTTACATCAGCCAGAGTGAAAGCGTATCCCATCATGTGACGGAGATTAGTCCCGATATCGCAGTTTGTCCCGACTGTATTTCCGACATGGAAAACCAATCTCACCGGATCAACTATCCACTTATTAATTGTACCCACTGTGGTCCTCGTTTTACCATTATCAGGGATCTTCCATATGACCGGAGCCATACAACCATGTCGGAATTCCGGATGTGTGACAAATGTCGTTCGGAGTACGAAGAGGTGATGGATCGCAGATTTCATGCGCAACCTGTGGCATGCAACCGTTGTGGCCCGGTATACAGATTTGAAGCAGGTGGTGAAATCATTGAAGAGATCCTCGGGCTGCTGAGGAGGACCGGTGAGCTGCTCTCAGGTGGGGCGTTGTTGGCCATCAAGGGTACAGGGGGGTATCATCTGGTATGTAATGCCCTTAATGCCCATAGTGTAAAGAAACTCAGGGAGTTGAAAAAGCGGGATGGGAAACCTTTTGCAGTGATGTTCAGAACCATTGAAGAAGCAAAAGAGTATGTGGTGATGAATAAAATGGAGGAGAAGTTACTCAACTCCTGGCAAAGACCCATTGTACTTTTAACAAAGAAGGGGGAGTTTACAGAAGGTGTGGCCGATGGCCTGAATACCCTGGGAGTGATGCTTCCCTATATGCCCTTCCATCACTGCCTGTTTAAAGAGATTGATATCCCGGCTCTCGTGATGACCAGCGGGAATTTTTCAGAAGAGCCCATCCTGATCTCTGATGTGGCAGCGAGGAATCAATTTCATGAATTTGTGGATGGGGTGATTTCCTATAACAGAGAAATCTATAACCGGATTGATGACTCTGTCACAGCGGTTATAGGGGACAGAACCACAGTGATCAGGCGTGCCAGGGGATTCACTCCTTCACCCATTAGGACCCGTTTCCACCTTGAGGGGATTCTGGGGACCGGTGCAGAACTGTCCGGTTCGTTTTGCATGGGAAAGGCAGGAAATGCCATCATGAGCCCCTATACGGGTGATCTGAAAAACCTGGAGACCTATGATTTTTACAGGGAAAGTTTTGACAGGTTCAGCCGGATGTTCAGGTTTACACCCGAGCTGGTGGTCAGTGATCTCCATCCCGACTACCTCTCTACCCGTTTTGCCGGAGAGCTTGCCGGGGAGCTTCAGATACCTCATATTAAAGCTCAGCACCATCATGCACATATTGCAGCCGGTATGCTTGAAGCGGGAGTCGAAGGGGAGGTGATTGGTTTTAGCCTGGATGGTACAGGTCTTGGTTCAGACGGTCGCGGATGGGGTGGAGAAGTGATGGTAACCAGTTATGAAGAATTCCACAGGTTGTTCCATTTCGAATACATGCCACTACCGGGAGGTGATCGTGCTGTACAGGAACCCTGGCGAATGGGAATTGCTTACCTGTACCAAATCTACGGGGAGGACCTGCTTCACCTGAGAACACCACTGAACACGGCCTTTAACGATGCACAGGTACAGCAGATTATTGGGCTGATGGACAAAGAGATCAATGCTCCCGGGGTTTCAAGTGCTGGCCGGTTATTTGATGCAGTTGCCGCAATAACCGGTCTCAACTTCTACTCAACATATCAGGCAGAAGGACCCATGTTGCTTGAGTCGGCAGTGGATCCGTCCGAAGCAGGAAGCTACAGTTTCGAAATCAATGGGTCCCTTATCTCATTTAGACCACTGATCCGGAAGGTGGTGGATGATATCCACCATGGCATATCAGCCGGAAATATCGCTGCAAAGTTCCATCATGCGCTTATTGACCTGATGGTGCATCTGTCGCTGGAGATCAAAAAGAGTCATGGATTGAATCGGGTGGTACTGGGAGGTGGGACCTTTCAAAACAGGTACCTCACAAAAAAAGTGATCCACAAATTGGAAATTGAAGGATTTCAGGTGTATCTTCCGCATGAAATCCCTGTAAACGATCAGGGAATTTCAGTGGGACAGCTGGCCATCGGGGCACACCACAGGAACAAATAATCAATTATGCATGAACTCTCCATTGCCATGAGTATTGTAGATATCGCTTCCAGAAAGGCCGATGAAGCTTCTGCCGAGAAGGTGACCCTGGTGGAGCTGGATATAGGCATCATGTCGGGTATTGAATTTATTTCACTGGAGTTTGCCCTTTCTGTGGCAGTTAAGGATTCCATACTTGAAGGAACTCGCTTTAAGATTAACCGGATTGAACCTCTCTGTGAATGCAGCTCATGTAATCATCTCTATACCCCCGGGCAAGATTTTGGCGCCTGTCCCGAATGCGGGAAACAGGAGATTGAGTTTATCAGGGGAAAGGAGTTACAGATAAAATCTTTATTGATAGACCAAAAAGAATAGAATATGTGCGACACTTGCGGATGCGGTCAGGAGGGGAATCCCGTACGGATATCCCGGCCAGGTGAGACAGATCTCCACCAGGACCATTCACACAATCACGACCACGATCAGAACAACAGCCACACTCATGACTCCGTTCATAGCCATGACCACAGCCATGATCATCCACACCAAAAAATGATCAGGATCGAGGAGGATATCCTTGGGAAGAACAACTTGCTGGCAAGCCGGAACAGTGGATTTTTTGAAGCTAAGGATATTGTTGCCCTGAACCTGATGAGCTCACCCGGCTCGGGTAAGACCACACTACTGGAGCGAACCATTGAAGCGGTGAAAGAGTCCAGGAAACTTGCCGTTATTGAAGGGGACCAGCAAACCATGAACGATGCAGAACGTATCCATCGGACCGGGGTACCCGTTGTACAGATTAATACAGGAAATGGGTGTCACCTGGATGCGGAAATGATCCATCGGGCCGTAAAGAAACTTGATCCCCCACAGGAATCGATCCTGTTTATCGAAAATGTGGGAAACCTGGTTTGCCCCTCTCTTTTTGAGCTGGGAGAGAAGAGCCGTATTGTAATCATCAGCGTTACAGAGGGGGACGACAAACCTTTGAAGTATCCCACCATGTTCCAGCAGGCACAGGTTTGCATTATCAATAAGATCGATTTGTTACCTTACGTGGATTTTAATATGGAAAAAGCCAGGGAAAATGCACTTGCAGTCAACCCGAAACTTGAGTTATTTGAACTCTCGGCCAAAACCGGAGAGGGAATGGATCATTGGATCCAATGGATCCTGACCCGGGAACCCTGATACTTCTACCAATTGAACTCCACTCCCAGAGAGGTAGCATCAACCTTCCACTTTTCCATCAGCCATTTGCTTACCCGTGCATCGTATTGCCTGTTCAATGTCTCGTAACCTGATAGAATCCCCACACAACCATCTAAAAACTCCTCTGCTGTTCCATCCATGTTGTCAATGCTGTTTAAGGCGCAGGTCCTCGCCATGGGATGATCGCAATCCAGGACCCTGTTCATGGCTTTTACTGCCAGCTCCTTATGACCCAATCTGTAGAGTGTTTCTGCTGCAACAATAGACACATTCCACGATTCATCAAACGCTGCGTTTTCAAGGTCAATACTGGCTGGACCGGCATCATCACCCAGCAGCAGTAATCCCTGTGCAGCCCAGTACCGTATGGCGCTATCGTCGTGACCCAATAGCACGATAAAATGATCAAGGTTTTCCGAATTGGCTTCAGAGGCCAGCCATGCGGCATCCATAATAGCCTTTTGATCGACCATTTCACTTCTCATATAATCATATATGGGCATGTCAGCCGCCCTGATGCTCCTGTCAGCTTCAGGAATATAACCCGCATCTTTCATGGATGCTCCCAGTCTCTTCATGGCAGCCTGCATGACAGCCAGTCTCTGGGCATAGGCAGGATCCCCTGCCAGGTTATTGACTTCCCAGGGATCATTTTCCGTATCGTACAACTCCTCCACAGGTTTGGTATTCCAGAACCTGGACTGTACTTCATTGCATTGTCCATTTTTATAGGCCTCTTCCCAGGAAGGCATGGAAGGTGCCCTCCAGAGGTATTCCAGGTGCTGCAGGTAGATCCTGTTGGAATTAAAATTCCTGGTGTACCTGTATTGCCTGTCCACAATAGAACGCGACATATCATATCTTCCATCCATCCGGTCTCTGAACATGTAGACGTACCCGGGCTCGTCCCTTTGATAATTTCCCAGGAAAGCACTACCCTGCATGTAGTCTGGCGCATCTATCCCTATGAGACTCAGTAATGTGGGGGCCAGGTCCACAAAACTCACCAGTCGTTCTACCTTTGACCCCGGATTGGAGGCCGGATATAAGTTCTTGTATTTCTCAGGAATCCGGATAATCATGGGAACATGGGTTCCTGTCTCAAAGAGGAACCTTTTGCTTCGTCCCAGCACTCCACCATGATCGCCATAATAGAATACAATGGTATTCTTATCCAGGCCTGCGTCTTCAAGTTGCTTCAGGATTTCTCCTACCTGTGCATCCATATCCTCTACTTTATCGTAATACTGAGCCCAATCATGTCTCATTTCAGGGGTGTCGGGATGATAAGGGGGGAGGATCACAGCTTCAGGCCGGTGCCTGAGCTGATCAGAAGGTATGGGTTTGTGGATGGAGCTTTCGTGACTTGTGGTGAAATTGAAGATAGCGAAAAATGGTTGGTCCTTTCCCCTGTTCCTGAAATGGGCCTTATTCCCGCTTTGGTCCCACATGGTTTCCAGGTCTATGGGACCGGTGTTGTAGTCAGTCTTGCTGTTATTGGTGCAGTAATAACCTTTGCTTTTCAGGAATTCGGTGTAGAATCTTATGGTTTCAGATTTTGCATAGGCACTTCGCATCTGTTCATGTCCATTGGAGCAGGCATGAACCCCTGTGATAATGGTGTTTCGGGCCGGTGCACAAACCGGTGCATTGGCATACGCGTTGGTATAGAGAAATCCTTCAGCGGCCAGTTGATCGAGATTTGGGGTGGTGGCAAAGTCATCACCGTAACAACCCAGCAACGGACTGTTATCCTCACTTGTGATCCAAAGAATATTTGGCAGGTCGGATGGCCCTTTTTCGCAGGCTGAGACCAATGATGCAAGTAAAAGCAATGGCAGAAAAATGTCCTTCAATTTCATGGATAGGAGTTTTAGGAAGAATACATCGCCGGTGAATTTAGGATTTATTTTGCTGAACCGGCAACCCCGCTCAGGTTTTATTGTCCTTAAAAATAAATCATCTGTTAACCGAATATACACCTGTTATGAAAAAAGTAGTTACCACATTTCTGGCCACCCTGGTTTTAGGAACCCTGATGCTGGCCCAGGAGGACACCGTAGTATACGAGCACGGTCCATTTCAAATGACCTTTTTCTTCCCTCCCCTGAGTACAAATGGAGCCAATAATGCAAATATTGTGAATGACGTTTCCCTGAACCTCTTTCTTGGAGTATCTGGAGGAGTCGAGGCATTTGAAGCAGGATTATTTATGAATATCGATAACTACTACATGAACGGTGCCCAGCTGGCTGGATTTGGAAATGTGGTGGGGACCCATGTGAATGGAGCTCAACTGGCCGGTTTTTTCAATGTAGCCGGTGCAAATTCCCGAGGATTTCAGGGGGCAGGTTTTGTAAATGTCACCAATACCCATTTGCATGGAGCGCAGGGAGCCGGCTTTGTAAATGTGGCTGGAGGCAAAACCACAGGGGCCCAGGTTGCAGGTTTTGTGAATGTGACCGGGGATACCCTCAACGGTTTTCAGGGAGCCGGTTTTGTGAACACCGCAGGAAAGTCAAATAACGGAATTCAAGCCGCCGGCTTTGGAAATGTGGTTTCACATGGCCATGCAAATTTTCAGGGGGCCGGCTTTTTTAATGTGGCAGATGAAATTGAAGGTGCCCAGGCAGCAGGTTTTGTAAATGTGGCAGGAAAGGTGAAAGGAGTACAGCTGGCAGCTTTCCTGAATATTTGTGATTCCATTGAGGGAGTACCCCTGGCCCTGATCAGCATTGTGAAACAGAATGGATACAGGAAACTCAGCTTTAATGTAAGTGAGGTCCAATACGCCAACCTCTCCTACAAAATGGGGGTGAAGAATCTGTACAACATATACTCTTTTGGGAAACCATTTGGACCTGCCAGCCAGTGGATGTTTGGGGGAGGACTTGGAGGTGAGATCGACCTGACGGAGAAGATGGTTTTGAATATTGAGGGTACGGTTCAACAAGAGCTCTGGATCGCCAATCCGGCTACTCCTTATTTCATGTATATCGACAGATTAAATCTTTACAATACCCTGAAAGTTTTGTTTGGCTGGAGTGTGGATGATAAGGTGGATCTGCATGTAGGACCCACCTTTAATGTGTCTGTGGCTCATTCAAATCCTGATTTTGGAGTGCTGGAATGGAACCAGATACCTCCCTACTCCTTTTACAACCATACGAATACAAACTACGAGCAGACCAATGTTCAAATTTGGGTGGGAATTCAGGGCAGCATAAGCTTTTAAGCAGAACACGGCCCGGATGAGCCAGGGACCTCTTTTCAAGCCATGAAGTATGTAGATTTTTTGTAGCTTAGATCAGTTTTAAATAAGACTGGCATGCGACAAAAGATCAACATCAATCAATGGAAAAGAAAGGAGATCTACCATTTTTTCAAAGATTACGAGGAGCCCTACTATGGGATAGCCATGGACCTGGAGTGCTCGGGTGCCTTTGAATATGCAAAAGAGAAAAAAATCTCGTTCTTCCTATACTACCTCTACCTGATTCTAAAGGCAGTCAACCTGACAGAGGCTTTTAAATACCGCATTGAGGGGGATGAGTTATACCTGTACGATGTGGTTAACGGTTCGGCCACCATTGACCGGGACGATGGCACCTTTGGTTTTTCCTATATTCCCTATTTCGAGGACCTGGCACTTTTCCTGGATAAGGCCACCGAGGAGATTATAGACGTAAGAATGTCAGATCAACTCATTAAGAGTGAACTTGGAGAGAATATCATCCACTTTTCTTCCCTTCCCTGGATACAGTTTACACACGTGAGTCATCCCAGGAGATACAGCCGAAGGGACTCCATTCCTAAGATTACTGTTGGGAAATACTTTCTGAAGGAGGATAAAAAAATGATCCCCGTCTCGGTTCATGTGAATCATGCAGTGGCAGACGGACTTCATGTGGGTCAGTTCTTCGAGATTCTTCAGAAACTTTTAAATGAGTAACTGACCTGGTCAATGGATTACAGAGCGGAGAACCTTTGAATCAACTCCTCACGGTTTGGGGGACTTACGGGAATGTTATGTTCACCTACTTTCACCTGATTCCCTTCAATGAATTCAATCTGTTTCAGGTTCACCAAATAGGATTTATGGATTCGCATGAACTCCTCCTCCGGTAATGATTCCACAATGCTTTTTAGGGTCTGGTGAACTACCAGCATTTTGTTCATGAGGTGGATTTTAATGTAATCGCCCTGTCCTTCTATGTATTGCATTTCTGAGAAGTCAATGGCATATATCCTTTTATCGGCTTTGAGAATGATTTTCCTGGAGATCTCACCCTCAGTCTTCAGCTCCAGCAGACGCTCTTTGGCCCGGTTTACCGCTTTCAGGAATCGTTCAAATGAATAGGGTTTCACCAGGTAGTCCAGCGCATTCAGCTCAAATCCCTCCACGGCATATTCGGGGTAGGCAGTTGTGAAAATGATCAATGGAGAGATGGTCAGCGACCTGGCAAATGAGATCCCCGATAGTCCGGGCATATTGATATCAAGAAACAGAAGATCAACCTGTTCTGCACTCAATTGAGCAGTGGCCTCAAACGCGTCACGACACTCTGCTACCAGGGTCAGATCTTTTAGCTCTCCAATATATTTCCTGAGTACATCCCTCGACAGGGGCTCATCGTCTATGATCAGGCAGGTGGCCATACTTATTCATTTAGATCCAATTCTAGTTTTACCAGGAATGACTTGTCCTTCTTCCCTATGGAGAGACTGTGTTTACCAGGGTACAACAGTTCGAGCCGTTGCCTGGTATTTTCAATTCCAATCCCTCTCTTCTCCCTGCGCTGTATGGAATCGGTCTTACCCAGGTTATTTTCAATCCGGAACCTGAATTTGCAGGAATCTACTTCTATATGGATGTGGACATATGTATGGTGCGGAGAGCCCTGGAGTCCATGCTTGAAGCTGTTTTCGATAAATGGAATCAAAAGCATGGGAGCAATCATACAGCCACTGGATTCTCCCTCAATCTCAAGTCTGATTTCAGCACGTACCGGATCTATCCGGTGTCGGTGTATCTCCACATAATCGGTGACCATCTCCATCTCCTTTTCCAGTTTTACTCTGGGCTGCTCCGTCTCATAAAGTGTATATTTTAAAATGTCGGCAAGCTGAAGTATGACCCTTGGGGTTTGCTCCGATTTCTCTATGGAGAGTGCATAGATGGACTGAAGGCTGTTAAGCAGAAAATGTGGATTGATCTGAGATTGCAAGGACTTTAACTGGTGACTGGTGGTCATACGTTCTACGCGAAGTAACATAAACCAGCTTCTGGATAGTTTCATTAGGGTGGTCAGTAGCAGAAAACTACCTGTATACAACATTAAAATGGGCACATTGTAGTAGGAGATAAAGTAATAGTTGGGGAGCAACAGGTCGATCAGACTATCGAAAAGGAAGTAAAGAAAGAGTGCACCACCTACAATCAGAACCATGATGAATAGTACATAGAGCAGATATTTTTCCCTCCTTAAGTATCTGGGGACAAACAGGTAGAGGTTCAGGTAAACAATGCCAGTAATTGGAACAATAAAGATAAGGGTGTAAATCACATCAATCTTCTCAGGAGAACCAGAACTTTTAAATATATTGAGCAGCACGAAAAGTGCAATGGCCCAGAATATAAGGTGTTGCCACCATCTGTTCCGGAAAATCATCAGGTCGGTAAGGCCGACTTTCCCTTTGCTGAATTTCAATGGCCTGGTCATGTTCAGAGGCCAATTTAAGAAATTCATCACTGGTGGAAAATAAATTCGACGAAACCGGGTGTTTGATCGGTGAATCGAAAAAAGTAGCTTTGTGATGCTAATTTTTATATTAAATACTTGCCATGAGAAAACCATTAGATCAACTAATGATCAACCTGATCTGTATCACTCTTTTAATTACCCCGAAAGTAACGGGCCAGGTAAAATATGAACCGGAACTGGTAACTACAGCCGATTATTCCAGGGCAGAGAGCTTTCTGTGGGCATCCACCAATCCGCTAATCTTTAAAGCCAGTGTACGGCCAGAGTGGATCGATACCCATCGGTTCTGGTACAAGAACAACATACCCGCAGGAGCAGAGTATCTATTTGTGGACGTAGTAAAAAAGGTCCGTCAACCTGCATTTGATCATGAGAAATTGGCAAAAGCGCTGGGAAAGGAGAGTGGGACTATCCTGGATCCATATAAATTGAGATTATCTTCTCTTATTTTTGATCACAAAGGGGGAGTTATTGAATTCAGCTCTATGGGGAAGAAGTATAGCTACAATTCGAAGAAAAATTCATGTACAGAGGAGGGGCGCAGCCCTGCTCAATCACGTGGTGCTTCTACCTCCCCGGATGGTAACTGGAAAGCTTTTATCAAAGACTACAATCTGTGGGTGAAGAATCTTAACTCTGGAGAGGAGAAACAGCTAACTGCAGATGGGATTGAGGACTTTGGATATGCCACCAACAATGCGGGATGGACCCGAAGCAGCGGCCCTGTTCTCCTCTGGTCGCCCGATTCAAAAAAGATCGCCACCTTTCAGCATGATGGCAGGGGGGTAGGGGAGATGTACCTGGCAACCACCAATGTGGGGCATCCCAAACTTCAGGCCTGGAAGTATCCCCTGCCCGAAGATAGTGTGATATTCAGGATACACCGGGTAGTAATCCACATTGAAGAGCCCAGGGTGGTTCGGTTGCAAATGGCACCAGACCAGCACAGATCCACCATTACCGATCACATCGCTACAAGGGGAGGGCAGTTTGCCGATGTAGAATGGAGTGCCGATGCATCCAGCCTTTCATTTGTTTCCACCTCAAGAGATCATAAACACGTGATATTCAGGGTAGCCAATCCTGAAACAGGGGTGGTGCGAGAAGTGCTGGAGGAGAAGTCAGAATCCTTTTTCGAGTCTGGCTATAACAAGGTGAACTGGCACTATCTTCCGGAATCCAATGAAGTGCTCTGGTTCTCTCAACGTGATAACTGGGGTCATCTCTATTTATATGATCTGACCACCGGCACATTCAAGCATCAGGTAACCAGCGGGAAATGGAATGTTATTCAGGTCCTGCATATTGATAAAGCCCAAAGAGCCCTCTTCTTTATGGGTGCCGGGAACGAGGCTGGTGATCCCTATTTCCAGTATCTATACAAGGTGAATTTGGATGGATCAGGTCTTAAATTACTTACCCCCGACAGTGCCAATCATCGAATCAACCTCTCTCCCGAAGGAGGCTATTTTATAGATAATTATTCCACTCCGCAAGTGCCCCCCGTAACTGAATTGCGTGATCAGGAGGGTAATCAGCTGCTGACTCTTGAAGAAGCTGATGTTTCAGAATTGATGGAAGCTGGCTGGGTGGCACCGGTATCGGTGGTGGTTAAAGCGCGCGACGGAGAGACCGATCTTTATGGATTGATGTACAAACCTTCAAACTTCGATCCTGAAAAAAAATACCCCATCATCAACTATATTTACCCGGGGCCACAATCAGGAAGTGTTAGAGGGCGCAGCTTTTCCGGAGCCAGAGGTGATAACCAGGCACTTGCTGAGCTTGGTTTCATTGTGGTTGCCATAGATGCCATGGGAACACCAATGCGCTCAAAATCATTCCATGCTGCTTACTACGGGAACATGGGAGATAACGGATTGCCCGACCAGATTACCGGGATGAGACAGCTGGCTGAAAGGTACGCATGGATCGATTTGGAACGGGTAGGAATATATGGCCATTCGGGGGGAGGATTTGCTTCCACAGACGCCATACTTCGATATCCCGATTTCTTTAAGGTGGCTGTGAGCGGAGCAGGCAACCACGACAATCGAAATTATGAGGATGCCTGGGGCGAAAAATGGCAGGGCCTTCTGAAGGCAAATCCCGATGGTACCACCAATTACGATAACCAGGCCAACCAGCTTCTGGCAAAGAACCTGAAGGGGAAACTCCTGCTGGCCCATGGCACCATGGATGACAATGTGCCCATGTACAATACACTGCTTGTGGTGAATGAGCTGATTGCTGCAAATAAGGATTTTGACCTGATCCTCTTCCCCAACCGATCACACGGTTTTGGTAATGAGCCCTATATGATGCGAAGGAGGTGGGACTATTTTGTAAAGCACCTGCTTGGAGCGGAGCCCCCCGAGCCTTACGAGTTCAAGGTTAATACCTCAAGGAGGTAGTTGAAGCCAATCATGTTAAATTCAGAGTAATTTGACTTAAAAGAGAGGATTAAATAGCCAGAAAAATTATAACTTACAATTGTAAAATCGAACCTGATTTAAATCTAAATATCATGGCAAAAAAGAAATCAAAAAAAGAATCAAACAAAAAGGACAATAAGAAGAAGGAGAAGAAGGGTATACTTAGGAAGTTGAAAATAGGAAAGAAGAAGGCAGATAAGAAAAAGGCTGATAAGAAAAAGGCTGATAAGAAGAAGGACGCTAAGAAGAAGGTGGCTAAGAAAAAGGTGGCTAAGAAGAAGGAATCTAAGAAGAAAGAGGCAGCCAAAAAGAAGCCTGTAAAGAAAAAGAAATCCCCAAAGAAAAAGGTTGCTGAGGAAAAGCCTTTAGCCAAAGTGGTAGCTAAACCAGCAGCAAAACCTGTGCAAAAGCCAGTTTC